>Ga0307475_10001302_pt1 | contig 14856 bp, 24 predicted proteins | sample atmos_gasesECM1C_FD_203317 | JGI IMG/M metagenome (GOLD analysis project Ga0307475, IMG submission 203317) | Hardwood forest soil microbial communities from Morgan-Monroe State Forest, Indiana, United States - atmos_gasesECM1C_515 | ecosystem: Environmental > Terrestrial > Soil > Temperate... | reverse complement strand
GCAGCTGCCGAGGCTGAAACCCCTGAGGGTATGACTGCCGAAGAGGACGAGCCGTAGAGATAATCTCAAATGCCGCAAGTTTTCGACCGTCAAACTGCTCAACCGGTTCAGGTCTCGCCCGAAGAGGCACAAGCCGGACTTGTATCGGGCAAATATGCGCTCGACACGAACGCTGGCCCAGTTGCGATAAAAAACGCGCAGGGGGAAATCTTCACAGGCCCAGCGCACAAAGCAGTTAGCGCGCTAGCAAAAGGTGGCTACTCCCTCCTTTCCCCCGAAGAAGAAATTCAGCACAGAGTAAAGCAGGAAGAGGAAGCGAAGGGTATCCCGGGGTCTCTTGCAGCCGCTGGGAGTTCGTTCGTAAATCAGGCACTACTCGGCATTCCAGGCGCGATTGCCGAGCACACCGAAACCCCCGAAGAGAAAATCGCGACTGAGGCGAGAGAAAAGTTTCACGCCCCCGCGAGGTTTCTAGGAGGCCTCGGAGGCGTCGCGGCAAGTACTATTGCCGGTGGAGAGTTTTTCAAGGGCGCCCAACTTGCCGGAGAGGCTGCGGGACACCTAGTGGCTCCCGGAGCAGTTCTCGCTGACGCTGGGCTCGGAGCCCGCTTGGCGGCTAAGACAGCTGACCTTGCAGCCCAGGGGGCTATCATCTCCGCGCCTCAAGCCCTCGTTCACGCGGCGTTTGGTGACCCCAAGCAAGCAGCAGAAACGATGCTCTGGGGGTTTGGCACTGGGGCAGTATTGGGTGGGGGAGCAGAGCTCTTAGGAACTGGAGCGCGAGCTGCAGGGAGTAAGCTTTCAGAGCTCCTCAGCGGAAGTAGAGAAGGAGCTGGACTCACAGGAGCCGCGGATAAGTTTGCGAATAACACTGCGATTCAAGCTGCGGGCTTGCAGAAAACCCAAACTCGGAATTATTCCAAACAGCAGCTGGAGGACATGGGGAATTTCTTGCATGAGAGTGGGGCGATCCAACCCGGGATGTCTCGCGCTCAGGTCGGTCAGAAAATCGAAGAGCTTCACAAGACTGTCGGTAAAGGACTCGGCGATGCAATCAGCGCTCTCGACTCCGCTGCCGAAAAAACCGGTTTCCGATCGCTCCCCGATGGCACTCGAACCCCCGCTCCTATGACCGATTTCATGATCAAGCCGGGCGACCTCGCAGACCGTCTCCGAGCAGATCTCGAAGTCGACCCCCGCTGGGCAAATATGTCCTATAACGACGCAAAGAAACGCGCTGCAGAAGGCATCATAGCCGATGCGATGAATATCCCGACGACTGAAATCAACGGCCAAAAAGTCGTTACCTGGAAGGACGCAAACGACTGGCTGAGTGATATTCGCGCGAAGGATAACCGGCCGATTTCGAAAGTTCAAAGCGGTGGGGGTGTAAAGGGTTTGGAGGCTATTACAGAAGTCGATAAGACCAAAGCCCTCGCCTACGAGTCTGCAAAGAACTACGTGCACGAAGCAGCCGATACCTTCGCAGTTGCGGCAGATCGGCCCGAGTTGGTCAACGCTCTCGCCAAAGCAAAAAAGGAATATGCGATACTCTCTCAGCTCCGAAAAGGAACCGCGAACCTCGAAGCGCAAGAAGCGGGGAATAAACTCGTCTCGCTGACTGATGAGCTCCGAACTGGCGAGGGGTTTATCGGGAAAGGGACCTCCGCGGTCGGCGCCGGAGTCGGCGGATTTCTGGGGGGCTTCCCAGGAGCTGTAGTTGGAGAGCGACTCGGGAAACTCGCCGGAGTGCCTTTAGACTTCATGGCGAAGAAGTGGCAGGAGGATAAGGGTCTAGTGCTCATGTCCGCGCTCGCGAAGAGAGCCGCGAAGGAAGGGCCAGAAGTATTCTCAGCTGTCATCGGAGCTGAAGGGCAGAAGAGACTCGCGGCGACTCTCGAGGGAGTCCAAGACACCATCCGGAGAATGGCACAGGTAGGGTTCGTCGATGCTGAGACATCCCGAGAACATATGACTCACCTTCTAGGAGGTCCGGGGTCTACGAGCGGGCTATCGCACGATCAGCAATATGACAAGCTAGCTTCCCGGCTAAATGAGCTCGCGACGAATCCGGTAGCAATGGCTCAAGCCACTTCTGCACTAGCCTCTCCATTTCACTCGACCGCCCCCGACGTTGCTGAAGCCTATCAGGCCAAAATGGCTCAGGCGATCAATTATCTTCACGCGGCACTTCCAAAACCCCCTGCGCCTCCGGCCCCTTTCGCACCGAACAACTGGGCGCCTAGCCCGCAACAGAAGTTGGAGTTCCACGACAAGGCGGAAATACTCGCAAATCCCATGGCGGCTATGCGGCATCTAGCCCAGGGGACTCTCTCTGACGCGCACCTAGATTCACTCCAACAGAATTACCCCGCGCTCTATTCCAAGATGCAAAATAGTGTTCTCGCCTTTCACGCGAATCACCCTGACGTGAAACTCCCGAGCGCTGAGCGAGCCAGTGTCGGAAAGTTTCTCGGGGCAGCTTTGGAGCCTCTCGCGCAGCCGCAGCGAATCGCGGCGCTACAGGCAACCTACCAAACCGGAGCGGGGGGCGGAGCTGGAGGGGGCGCCGCGAAACCCTCTGGAGTTGCTAAGCCAGCTGGCTCTTCTTCGTCTCAGCGTCCGGTTCATGGTAAGCTAAAGAAACTACCATCTAGCGAAAGCGCATTCGCGTCAACACAGGGCGCACATCTCGGAGGAACCTAAAATGCCCAATCTAACCCTAGCTCCTATCTCCGATGAACTCCACCGGGCGATCGACTCCGAACGGTCGACTGCTTACTCAAAAGGCGCGGACGCGGTTTGGCAAATGCTTGGGGTTACGCCCAACGGACCGAACGAAGCTGTCTTCAATTCGGTGACTCACCTGTACGAAATTCAACCCAAGTCATAAAGTCGGCTTGCCGCCCCGCTCGGAGAACCTAGCAACCCATGAGCTCACTCTTTTTCCCCAAAACCCTAGTCGTCTCCGTAGACGGAATAAATCCAGTTGCGATTCTCCCGGGGCCTCCGCCCGCTCCGCAAGCCTATGACGGTTCCTACACAATTACCGGTAACGGCGCGCTCGCGTATAGCGTCCCGATGCTCGTGCAAAATAAGGACACGATTGGTCTTCAGGTTTCATGCCTAAATACCGGAACGCCAAACGGCACATTTTCGATTCAAGTTTCTAATGACGTGTCAACTCAGGAGACGAATGACCTCCCCGACGGGTCTCTAATTCACTGGGCAACTTGCTCTTTTTGGGACGAGAGCACAGGGCTTTGGGTCACTAGCAAAGCGATTTCAGGAGTACCGGCCGGCGGGTTTCCTTCTGGGGGTACGAGTCTCATGGCGAGCATTCAAGTTCTCTCGGCGCGCTGGTGGCGAATGCTTTGGACCAATACGACCGGGTCTGTGAATTTGATCGCGAAAGCAGCGATCAAAGCTGACGGCGGAAGATAAAAAAGCGTGGGAGGCTTAGAGGTTCTCTCTCATGAGCAAACGTCGCAGAGCTTGGCCGTATCTGTATGCGTCCAAAGCAATCAATAGAGGTGACAAAGTGCTAGTCCGATTCCCAATCACAACCGCGGCATCGCAGTCGAGCGCGAACCCTATCCCCGGTGGCGCTGTAGTCACGAGGCGATGGCTCGAGATTACGACGCCGTACAGTACCGGTACGACAATCACGCTCGGGCAGACTGGGTCGGCGGCGTTGTTGATGAGCACCGCGGACAGCAGCCCAACCGACGCGATCGTGGGGCCTGACTCATCCAATGTCTACGATTCGCACACCCCGACCCCGTGGGGCGCGAGCGCGTTGCCACTCCTGGTCACGATCGCGAATGCGCCTGCGGCGGGCGCCGGATTCGCGGCGGCTGAATACTACTTGCCATTGGCGTAAGGAAATTCACCATGAGCCTATTTGAACGACTTGGCGGATTCACAGCCGCCACGATGCAGTGGGCAGCGAACGTCACGGCTCCGACGCTGACGCAGATAACGCAATCGGCGAACATCAAGGGTGCTGACCTGACCATCACGCCGCAGCAGTCCACGCACGCGACGGATCAAGGCGGTGGAAATGTCGTCATGAATTTTCAAACACCAGCGGGCGCTGGTGCGGAAGCCGGGTTACTCTTCCAACGCGGGGGGTCCACCATTGGCTACTGGGCAATGAACAATACGATTGGATTAGGGCCGGTACCTGCCTACTTTGCAATCAGCGGCGCTCAATCGGCAACTAATTGGTTTCTTGCTGGCGCTGCCAGCCAGAATTTCGTAAACGCCGGTATCGAACTCGGTTTCGGAATCGCAGGATCGCTGGGCGGTACCATGGACATGGATGCGAACGGAATCCACGTGTTCGCTCGCGCCCAAGGTCTCGGCTCGGGCGTTGGGGTGATCGGGATAAAGAACGCGACGACAAACCCGTCCACCAACCCGTCTCTTGGCGGCGTGCTCTACGCTAACTCTGGAGCCGGGACGTGGCGAGGCAGCGGCGGCACGACAACGGCCTTCGGGCCGGCATAAGGAGCACCATGTCGCAGAGATTCGTTCAAAACCCGTGGCTGACAGATGTTTTCACGACGGCTAACGCGACTGCCACACAAAGTGCCGCTGTCTCCTATGCGGTACCGTCGGGTGCCTCCGGGTACGTGGAAATGACCGCGGTGGCGCGAAATACCGCGACCGGTGCCGGGGGAGTAGCCAAGGTGGCACGCACGTTTCAGACACCTGGAGGAGTGTTCGCTTTCACTGGATCGCTGATCACGTTGGCTTCGGGGGCGCTCGGGGTCCTGCTTGGAGACGCTTCCATGGTGACCGCGTTGGCCAACTTCGCCAACAGCGGGTCTACGATTCAGCCGCAGGTCACAGGGATCGCGGCGACAAACATCGAGTGGATGCTGTCTGTTTGCTACTGGATCGATTGATGGACGACATCGCGAAGCACCTGTGGGCTCAGGTCTCGGCAGCCCGAGACGCGGTTGCCGACGCAGCCCTAGCACAGGCGGACGCAGAAGTGCGCCTACGTTCAGCGATGGAGTCTTTCCGGTCGCACGTGGCCGGCGTGGCGAAGGTGGGCAATATCGACCCGGCGACGCCGTATGACTTAGACGCTTTCGAATTCAAGGTAACTTGATGCATGGCGCTCTCTGCATCTATTCTGTATTCCGGAAACGGAGCCGCCTTCGCGTTTTACCCGGCGGCCGGAACGGCTAGGGTCCTACCAGGGACCTCGCTCGCGATAGTGCTTGCGTTGCCAGGTACGGCGACGCAATGCACCTATTCGGTCACCGCGCCAGGAACGACGCTCGACGGTGAGGGGCCGCTTGTATCCTACGCTGCCCCATTTCTTGGAACGTGGCAACTACCACATGCGCCAACGACCATCACCATCACGGTTTCTGTCACCGATGGCAGCACGACCGTCACGGCGAGTTACATCTTTCAGTTCCTAAACACTCCGACGATCAATGTCCAATGGTTCGGCGCAAAGGGCGACGGTGTAACCGACGACACTGCGGCGATCAATCGTGCAGTGGCTTTGTTCGTCGCGAATATGGCCACGGCGGCACCAGCTGGTCCCAACACCGGCGGCAGTGTCCTGTACTTCCCGGCGGGGTATTACAATATTCAGTCGCCGATTACGATCAAAGGAATCACGGGCGGCTTGGTCCTCGGCGATGGGATGTTTGCATCTGTTCTTGGGGATGGCCCAAAGGGTAGCGCCGGCTCGACCGCGTTCTGTGGCGCTCGTGGGATGCTCATCTTCGAGAACTGCTACCAGACTTCTTGCGAAGATTTGCAAGTCAGCGGAGAGGCCCACTTCACGCGTCTCTCTGCGAACGTCACCGCCGGAGCGACATCGATTCAGGTTCTAGACGCGACCAATATCTCAGTAGGACAAAGGATCGGCCTGCACTATGCCTCAGAAATAGGGATTGCCGAGATGGTCTCGGTCGTGGGCAAGTCTGGAAACACGCTTACGGTGACTGGGGCTGGCGGCACGATTCTTCACAACTACACCGGCAACGGCGGTGGCACAGGCGATTACGTGTGCTTCGGGCCGCTGGGGGCAGTCACAGCTTACAGCTCCTATAACGGCTCGGGGATGTATTCTCATGGTGTTCGATTCAACCGAGTGATATTCAACAATTCACAAACGGTCAACTGCCTATTCTCTTTCGCGACGGACACTCTCGGCGGTGCACCTACGACCCTTGCAGCGAACGCGCCCAGCGGGCAGCCTGTGGCCACGGTGACGGATGCATCACAGATTGTCGTTGGGAAGCAAGTTAGGATATGGCAACGGTTTGACGCTGCTGGAGATATTCTCACGGTTCAATCGATCAACTACGCCACCGGCGCGGTGACGTTCACGAGCAACATCGTCGGGCTAAACGGGACTTTGGGAGGCGGAGGCTACGCGATTGGTAACTGCTACATCGTGTCGTATCCGGCTGATTCGAACAACGACGAGCATCTGTTTACACAGTGTGTATTTAGCGGGGGGAACGTCGCATGTGTCGGACTGCAAGGATGGAATTGTCTGGGGCTTACGTTCGTCCAGTGTGAGGGCAGTGCTCCGGCCATCGTCAGCGCGCGACAGGGCGGCTCGTGGCGTTGGATCGGCGGCGACGCTTCCGGTCTTAGCGTTGACTGGGAATTTGGTGGAGGGATTCAGGGAGCGATCGAGATAGACCACATAGCTACTGAGGGCTCTAGCGCTATGTTCCTATGTCGTGCTGCTGATCAAGCGAGCAACCTTATTCTGTGGTCCAGCAACTACGCAAAACGTGGTACGCCCCAGGCCGATATTGGCACGAATATCATAGACATTACTAGCCAATTTATGCAGGCGCATTTTAGCAATTGCGATATAGAGCCAGGCGCCGTCAGTGGGTTTGGCCTGAACTTCTCCGATACGCATACGACCGGTACAGTCACGATGATTGGATGCGCTTCAGGCGCCAGCAAGTACTCACTAGATGGTGTTGGTCTGATTGACCACGATACACTCTGGACGACTACCGCAGGCGGGAACATTCCCCCTGTTGAGACGTTCACGAACGGCGGATTTGTGCGCAGCTTCGGAGCGATTTACTCGTGGCTCAATGCTGGCGCGTTGCCTCTGGAAAGAGGTCAGATATCGTACGGTAATACAACAGTCACGACTCCAACGACGGGCACGATCACACTAACAGTAGCGCAATACTCGAGCCCAAGGATTCTTCTAAGTATGACGCTGACTGGCAACATCACACTTATGTTCCCAAACGCGATCGGCAGCTGGCGAGTGGACCTGTCAGGGGTCACGTTTGGAGGCTTCACGTGCGCATTCAAAAGCGGCACAACGACTAGCGCTTCGGTCGCTTCGATCACGACTACCGCGGACTTCGTCGACATCGAAACATATGGCGGCAGCAAAATCAGCGTAGGAACACTCTAAATGCAACCCACCGAACCGTTCCGCATCGATCGCACTCCCTCTGTCCCGCCCGGGGTCACCTGGCCCATGGTCTGGTACAAGCTCGTGAACGAGCTCCCGAGCATGATGGCCGTCCTCGGCTGCGTGGGGGTCGCGCTGGTCCTCGTGCTGAAAGTCCCCAACTCCGCGATGGAGGCGATTCTTACGGTGCTCGTGGGCTCGCAGTCGACGGGGCTATTTCGAAGCAAGCCGGCAGGTGACCGATGACAATTCACATTGAGTGGTCGACTATTTGGCACGTTGCCGGAGGCGTTGGCCTTGTCGTACTGGGCATCGTCATCGGGGTTCTATGGATGGCATCCACAGTGAGGTTGTGGTCATGACCGACGAAGAGCGAGACAACAAGGACCGCGCCGAGCTCACCATGAGCGTCCTGGAGCGCATTCTCGAGAAGCTGCAGCGCCTCGATGACCGCGTGGCGGACCTATCGCAAGAGGTGCAGGTTATCCGCGACACGATGGATCGCATCCGCGCTTCGCAGTTGCGCCGGGAGGCTGCAGAGGAAGGCCGGCGCTTTCTGGCTGAGCGGACGACGCATGACACGGATCCGGCCCCGGCCCCGTCGAGCAATGGTGGACCATGAGGCTTGTCCTGACCTCGCTCCTTCTATGCTGCCTCTCTTGCGTCGGGCGCCGCGTAGCGCCATGCTGCACTGAGATTGCTGTGGAGTGGGGAGGCTGGGGTCCACCTGACGACGCTGGAGCGAGGCATGCCTTCGGGGCACGACAGACTGAGAGGCTGTGCAAATGATGCCACCTCTTTGACCTCAGCTCCCACCTGTGCCATCATATCACTATGAAAAACCCCACGCTCCCCGGCTGGATCACGATTGCAGCAGGAGCTGCACTCGCGGGGCTCCTCGCACTTGAGCATCAGGGCCTTCCTCAGTGGGCAACCCTCACGATTTTGGCGGCTATCCCTGCTTTGCAATACGTCGCGCACCTCACGGCAGCTCCGGGTGACAAATGAAACTCGAGGCTTTCGCTCTACTCGCAAGCTCACTCTTTACCTTACCCGGCTGCGGCGCAGGTACCCAAACTGCGAACGCGACGCAATACGCTGCCCAAATCAATCTCTGTGTCGCGATGGGTCACACTCGAGCCGAGGTCGATGCCTGCCGCGCCATGGTCGAGCGCTTCTGGTGCGCACCTGATGGCGCGGCACTCGCGAGCAATCCTGGCTGTGCCGGATACGATGGGGGTACCCTGTGAGCCCTGAACAGTTCTCCGCAACTGTCGCTGAGATAGCCGATGGCGCCGATGTTGTTCTGCCGCTACTGGGCCAGGCAGAACTCGTACCGCTTGTAAATTTGCTCGCGACAGTAATCAATAAGGTCGCGATTGCAGTTCAGGCCAAATCGGATACAGCGACGGCTGCTGCAGTCATGGACTCTGCGCGCAAAGCCGCTGACGTCGCCGAAAGCCTCAAGTTCCCCAAGCCTCCGGCACCACCGTGAAGGCGATAGCGACTCTCTCAGCTCTTCTCTCAGAGCTTCTCTTTTCGTGCAAGCCAGGGACTTTGCCCCTTCCGGTTCCGCTCGCGAGTTCGTATCAGATTGTGCTCGAAGGCGGCTGGGCTCCTCCAGTAGAAGCTCTCGACGCGGTTTTAGATTGGGAGGCGAATGTCGCGGTCAAGTTCTATTTCCCGGAGCCTCCGGGGCCTGCCCCCGGAACCTGCGAAAACTGTATTTACGCAACTCTATCCACTTCTGCAGAAACTGAAGCGGTTTGTTTCGGTGCGCCTGCAGAGAGTGGATGTGCTATTGCACTCCCGCTCCTGACGAACTCGTCAGCGATTTGGGTCACGCAGGATATTCCAGTTCCTGTACGAAAGTGGGCGTGGCGGCACGAGCTGGGGCATGCAATGGGGCTCTTTCACGACGGGCCGGGGACAGTCATGTACCCCAAACACTCGGACGCGTCGTATGTCGTGACGGCGCAAGACGCGCTCCAGTGGCGCCGGATTCGTGGAAGCGGAGAGGACAAATGATCGGTACGCTTTACCGGGCTCTACTCGAAGCGATCGTGCTGCTGCTCCTGCTCTGCGTTGTCGTGCGGGTGCTGGTGTGATCGTCTATCGCTACTCGGTAAACATCGGCCACTGCCATGTGCAATGGTCTCGCACGTGGGACGGCTTCGTTACCTGCCAGCTTTGGTGGACCACATGACCAACATCATCGCCATCAGGGCCACTCCCGGCATCTGGCTCGATTGCAACACCGTACTTACCGCGGGCGTCTGCGCGGAGCTGGTGCAGGCTGGGCACCCTGGGGTGATGCGCTACGTGTCATTCGCAGGTCTCCCTCGGGCCGGTTGCATCTCCTCGCCTGAGGCCGCGGTTATCGCCAACGCAGGGCTTCAGTTGCTCCTCGTCATGCATGTTCGCGGAACGAGGGCGAATAACTTCCACTGGCGCCCAAGCGCCTGCAGTGGCACGGACGACGGGAATGAGGCGGCAGCGTGCGCGAAGGCGGCTGGGTACCCGCTCGGCAGCCACATCTTCGTTGACATCGAGGGGGTCTCAGACGGGCCCGTCCAGACAGCTGCGTACACGGCCGACTGCCAGAGGGCGATACTTGGCAACGGATACCTTGCCGGCCTTTACGATGGCTTCGACGCGCAGCTCGACGCAGCTGCAAAGTGGTCGCTACCCGGTAACTCCTACTGGGCGGCGCAGGGGCAGCGCGATGTCGAGCGACGTGGGTACGCCATTCAGCAGGGGCCAGAGGTGACAATTGCCGGCGTGGCGTTCGACAGCGACGTGCTGGCGCCGGACCGTCTTGGCGATGTACCGATGGTGGCATCGCCCGCGATTCCGGACGTCGCCTAGCTTCTCGCGAGAGCGCTACGACATGCCGCCGAGCTAGCCGTGTCGTAGGCCAGCGCCGCATTTCCGAGGGCCCGCTCCGCCCTCTTGAACTTGGACAGATCACCCTTGGCCGGCTGACGCCCGACCATTGCGTAACGAATAGCCGCACGTTCTAGTCGTCCTCGTGCGAGCTCGAGCTTCGTCGGTCCGTCGCTCATCGCCATCGTTCTCCTATCGGCTCGCGCGCAATCACTTCGGGGATGGCAACTCCCCCTCGCCACACTCCGGGCATTGGAAGTTGTCCCAACACCCGTACCACTTTGCCTTGCACGCGTCGCAGTGCATCCGACGACGGTACGGCGGGTCGACCGCTGAGAGGTCGCCGTAGTCCCTGTAACCGTCTATCGGGTCGACTCGGAAGGTATCTCCTGGGATTGGCATCTCTCACTCCCTTGCGCGCAGCCGCGCGGCGATGTTCATCACGTTGCACGACACTGAAAGCGACCGGCGCGGCCGAGCACCCACGCATCCGTCGACTTAGAAAGTCGCTGCTCCGGCTCCCGATTCGCCAGCCCACCGACGTCATCGTGGGTCCAGACCCTCAGACTTGAGCTACAGCCGCTTTCAGTACCGTCCAATTCGTACCTCCTCTAAACGTCCGCGCGCATTAGTGTTAGTTCGTTGCCGCCCAAAGTACCTCGCGGCTGCCTCGACCATTGACACCCGGCTTGAGCGTCGCGAACGGCTTGAATGGTAGCCAAGTTGCCCCCTCATTCTCACACACGAGCTCTCGCGCGGGGTAATCGTCTGGCCACCGCAGAGACGACTGGCGTACAAGTTTCCCCGTCTTCGGATGAATGGTGAGCACGCTTGCATTACCGCCGTCGAGGGCGTATGCGTAGGGTCCTGCCAGCACAATCTCAGTCATCGCCTTCTACTCCTCTCGGGTTGCGCGCACTCCCGCACGTTTCATCCTTACTCAACCCTTTACGCAGACCACGCCTTTGAGCGTGTGGACGACCTCGACGAGGTCAGCCTGCGCTGCCATAACATCGTCCACGTTCTTGTAAGCCCGTGGGCTCTCATCGAGCACATCGGCGTCTTTCCGGCAGACCACGCCCGCCGTGTCCGATTCGTGCATCGCGAGCGTGATTTGCTTCTTGGCTGCACCTCGGCTCATCACGCGCCCTGCCCCGTGGCTGCACGTATGAAAGCTGTCTGCATTGCCCTTCCCGCGGACAATGAACGACTTAGCGCCCATGCTCCCGGGGATGATGCCAAGCTGGCCCGTGCGAGCGCTCACGGCCCCCTTACGTGTGACCCAAAGGCTCTCGCCGAAGTGGTCCTCGCGGCTCACGTAGTTGTGATGGCACTCGACCGCTTCGGGACCAACGATGGCGAACCGCGTCTCGCCGAACAAGCGAGCCATCACGGCGACGGCCGAGGCCATTATCGATCGACGGTTCTCGTGTGCGTACTCCTGCGCCCACGCGACCGCCTCGACGTACGCCGAAAACTCCGGAGTGCCTTCATGTAGCCATGCAAGATCACGGTTCGGAAGGGTGACGCCGTCCGCTTCGCACCGCTTCTTGGCGAGCGCGATGAAGTGCGACCCGATCGCGTTACCGACTCCGCGCGAGCCCGAGTGCAGCATGAGCCAAACGCGGTCCGTCTCGTCCAAACAGACCTCTACGAAGTGATTGCCCGTGCCGAGCGTCCCGAGCTGCCTGGGCGCTCGGTCGGCCGCTCGGGGCATTCCGATACGCTCGAAGCCGGGAGCCATTGCGGCCCATCTCGCGGACACTTCGACAGGAATGGTGCCCCACGCTCCCCGGTCGTTCGGGCCGCCATTATCGGAGCGACCATGCGGGATAGCCTCCTCCAGTGCCTCAAAGACTGCCCGCGCATCGTCGCCCAGGTCAGCGCTCGTCAGCGTCGTCGGCGACGCGGCCATGCCACACCCAAGGTCTACGCCGACGCAGGCTGGGACGACGGCTCCGCGGGTCGGCACGACGCTGCCCACGGTCGCGCCCATGCCCCAATGAACGTCCGGCATGACTGCGACATGTGGCCAGACGATCGGAAGGCTCGCCGTTTCGACGAGCTGCTTTCGCGCCACGTCCTCAACGGGCACGCCGTGCACCCATGCCTTCACCGGCACGAGCCCACCGTCGATCGTTTCGTAGCTCACGACGCCGGCTCCTCTCGGAATGAGACGCTTTCGCTGTAGTAGCCATTCGACTTGCCGAGCCATCGGACGGTGACCGAGCCCTTGGCCGTGGCGAAGCGGTAGAAGGCCCACGTGAAGCTCTCGGGCATCCACATATCCTTGTTCGTTTCCCATGGCTGGGTGCCAGGCTCCGGCTCGTAGCTAGTGACCTCTTCGGCCTGGACGATGGGATAGCCAACCAGATCGCTCAGGTCGCCGCAGATGTCCTCGACAACGCACGATGCGCAACAGTCGTGCTCGTACCAGAAGACGAACCGGCGCCCATCGGCGCCAACGAACGTCATCTGCTCGTCGCCGACTGCGACTCTGGCATTGCGGACGAGCTGCTTTTGCCGACGCTGTCGGTCTCGACTGCATGTCAGGCAGTAACGCTCGCCCGTTCGGTCACCCAGTTTACGAGTCCCATCTAGAGCATGCCCGTAATTGCATGTAGTGCGCACGGTCTCTGAATGTCGACCCTTGGATACCATGTCGCTCGTATTGTCCAGTGGCGTGCCGAGGAATAGATGGTCTGGGTTGGCGCACGCACGGACGTCGCAGCGGTGCAGCACGAGTAGCCCGTCCGGAATGGGGCCGCGATACAATTCCCACGCGACACGATGCACCCTAAGCATCGCTCCGTCCGTCTTCACGTAGCCATAGCCCCACCCATTGCGCGCTCCGGTCCAAAGCCAACACCCAGTATTCGGCTCAGGGCACAAGCGAGCCTCGAAACTCTTGAGGTCAATCATTTTGACTCGCCCTTGCGTCTAGCATTTCTGACTAAGGACTCCACGGCCCCCGACCGCGTCTGCCCGCGCTCGCTCGCGATAGCATCCAGCCGGGCAAGTGCCTCTGGGCTGAGCGTCAGCGTCACCATGGGGCGCGTGCGGCGCGCGTTGGGGGTCGTGGGGGTGCCGGAGCGCGAGCGGACGATTACATCGACTTGCTCCGGTGTGCGCTCCGCCTCAGCGACGAATCCGGCTCGGGTAAGGCGAGCCATCAGAGTGACGCCGCCGACACCCGGCGCTGCGCCTCGAACTGAATTGCGTACATAGCGTCCGCCGGCGTGCCGTACTCCTCGACGAGCGTAGCCATGTCCTCGTCGGAAAACGTCATCTCACCGGGCCCCTTGGCGGCGATAGCCGAAACCTCGGCGATTCCGCCGGCCTGCCCCGCCGCGTCCACTGCGCTGCTCACGATTTGCTCGGCGGTCATCTCAGTACTCCGTCCAGCTCTTGCGGCCTACGGTGCGGACGACTCGGCCGCTGCTCCGTCGCACGGCTCGTGTGCCTGGAGCCACCGCAGGTACTGCGGCATCATCGTGTGCCTCTAGCGCGGCTCGAGCAACTCCGAGGGCCCGGTACGCCTCTCCGCAGCCGGGGCCGAATGGGTCATTGCCAGCTGCCGCGAACGCCGTCTCGTACGACGCTTGGGCCGCCTTGCTCGCCGCCACCAGTTCGTCTCGTTTGCTCATTTGCCTATCCCGTCCTCTCAGGAATCAATGTAGCAGCGCAGTACGTACAGTGCAAGGGAAAATCGTGCGGGTCGTGTCGATTTCTGCGGACGCGGCTAAGTGTGCGGAATGACGCCAGGTGACACCCGTCCAGCGCCACTCATGCCACAGCTTCGATGGCGCCAAAGTGGCCCTCGGCCAGCTCATCGTAGAGAAGTGCCGCCAAGGGTAGCTGTTGCCATATGGCTCGTCGTGACGGGTCGGTCTGAGAGGACTAGGTTTGTCACACTGGAAGGGATGGGCGGGGTGTGTCGAATTGGCGTGGGTGGTGTCGGGAGGGGCCGGACCGTCACTTGAGATGGCGAGACCGGAACGGGAATGTCACTTTGGCGCACAACGAGGCAAAAAAGAAGGGGCGCGAGCGCCCCTGCTTCAGCTGCTTCAACAAAGCCAAGACCGCAACACGTCTGGCTCTGGCCCCCTCAAGCACTTGGCCAAGGACCCAAGCATCCCATCATAGTGTTCGTCATACCCCTACTCCTTCAAAGATTTCCTTCAAAATGTCCGCCTCAGTCATCGGGCCCGAGTCAAGATCAGATTGGAGGCTCTCGCCCGTCTTGCCGATAGCCCGCTCGAAGTTATCCAGTCTATTTATCACCTTGCGGGCTATGAGCTCGTCCGCGCTGGCTCGCTGGAGAATATACGGGAAGAGAGTAGGGTTCGCCTGTCCGTAGCGATGTAACCTGGCTTCGAATTGCAGCAAGAGAGCCGGTTCCGTCACGAGTTCGAGGACGCAACCGACACTCGCGAAGGTGAGGTCAATCCCGGTCGCACAGGTATCGAGAGTTACGGCCAAAACGCCGTAACTTCCGGTTCGAGCTTTCCCCCGAATCTCATGGAGGAGCTTGTCGC
>Ga0307475_10001301_pt1 | contig 14869 bp, 11 predicted proteins | sample atmos_gasesECM1C_FD_203317 | JGI IMG/M metagenome (GOLD analysis project Ga0307475, IMG submission 203317) | Hardwood forest soil microbial communities from Morgan-Monroe State Forest, Indiana, United States - atmos_gasesECM1C_515 | ecosystem: Environmental > Terrestrial > Soil > Temperate... | reverse complement strand
CCGCCCCCATCGACTCTCCCAGCGCAAATAAGTGTCGCGGATGCTCCGTGGTTTCTAGCGCATCCACGACGGCCTTCGAGTCATTTCGCTCCAACCAGCCGTATGTGGCCATTGGCCCATCGCTCGCTCCGTGCGCGCGCGCGTCCATCATCACCACGCTATAGCCCGCCTGCAGCAGGAGTTGCGCCTGTCCCACCACACCCACACGGTTGTCGGCGACGCCATGAAAAACAAGCACCCAATTGCCGTTGGGCTTCGCGGAACGAACCTTCCAGCCGCATAGGAGAACACCATCAGCGGCGCGCACATCAAAATCCTCGGTATGCGCCGCGATCTGTGCAAACGCGGAGTCAGCTTCCTTAATGAGGTCGGGGGAGAGTTCCCTGCGCACCGGATGCAGGAACGATGGGCCCGCCAGCCAACCCATGCCCGCGGCTACCAGCGGTGGCGTAAACGCCAGAATTAGAAGGATTCGCACGAAGCGTCGCATTCTTTAGAAGATACGCGATACCGCGGGCGTAAGTTCCGCCTGCTGGAATGCGCATTGCGCAGAAGCACACTAATTCCTGGCCCTTCTGCCTGCTCTTGCGGCGAGCCTTTTCTTGGCAGAAACCCGCAACTCACGACCGGAACAGCACCGACTCGCGCTGGAACGTCTTGAAGGCCAGAAACAGCGCCGCAGCCGCATAGATACACGTCGAAGCAAAAATGAGCGCGATCGAGTCCCAGTGATATGTGCCGCTGATGATTTCCTTGCAGACCAGGCTGGTGTTTAACACTGGGATCAGCGCTAGTTTCGGCGTCAGTTCGACACCCGGCATTATTGATGCGACAGCCGGAATCACGATCACAAATGTCATCGGCGTCAGGTAGCTCTGCGCTTCCTTGTAGCTCTTGGCGAACAGCGCGATGGTCATCAGCACCGCGGAGAAAAGAAACGCCAGCGGCAAAGCCATGACGAAAACGGAGACCACCGAAAGCAGCCCGAGGTTCAGCGCCAAAGTCTGACCGCCCGAGGAATTCATCAAGTTTGTGCGGCCCAGAATCGCGAACGATGTCCCCATGGAGATGACCGAGAGAATCGCCGTTGCCAGCGAAGCGGAAAAAACCAGCAGGAATTTGCCGAGCACCAGGTCCATGCGCGAAATTGGGCTGGAAAGAATCGTCTCCATCGTGCCGCGCTCTTTTTCTCCGGCGGTAAGATCGATCGCCGGATACATAGCGCCCGTCATGCACAAAATGATCACCGTATAGCCGATGAAGCTCCCAAACGTCGCGCCGCTCACCTTTTCCGGCGGCGCCACGTTTTCCTGTTTGATCGCGAATGGCGACAACACCGACGCTGGGAGATTCTTCGCCGCCAGACGGTCCTTCACCACCGTGTCGCGATAGTCCTTCAGAAATTTTTCCAGGCGATTGGCGCCGAACGACGATTTCATCTCCCCATCGTAGAAATAAATCTTCACCGTTTCGGATTGCCCGGTTTCCAGGGACTTCTCGAATCCCTTGGGGATTTCCACGGCCGCCCGAATATCCTTGTTGGAGATTTCGTCCTTCCAATTCGCGGCATAAGGCACGATTTCCAGGGAGTCGAGCTTCTTGATGCTGGCGATCAGTTGCGGCGAATCCTCACCTCCCAAAATCATGACTTTGGGTGTTTCTTTTTCCGCTTTGCCTACCATCACCACCGCCAGCGCGCTGAATCCCACCATCATCAGCGGAAACAGGAAAAGCGGCACCAGCACGGTGGAAATCAGCGTGCGCCGGTCGCGCACCCATTCCGTGAATTCCTTGCGGTACACGATGCCCGCTGCGTTCAGGTTCATAGAATTCTACGCCTCCGCCTTGGACTGCACCGTACCCACAACCTTCACGAAAATCTCCTCCAGATCCTGTTCCGCGTGTCTTTCGCGCAGCTGTGCCAGCGTCCCTTCGGTCAGCAGGTTCCCATCGTGAATGATCCCGATCACATCGCACAGCTTCTCCACTTCGCTCATGATGTGCGTCGAGAAAATCACCGTCTTCCCGCGGTCGCGGCACTCGCGAATGAACGTGGTGATCGTCCGCGCGGTCATGATGTCCAGGCCCAGCGTGGGTTCGTCGAAAATCATCACCGGCGGGTCATGCACCAACGTCCGCGCTATCGAGGTTTTCTGCTTCATTCCCGTGGATAGCTTGTCGCAGCGCCGGTCGCGGAAGCCGTTCATGTCCAGCCTGCTGAAAATATCATCGACCCGCTTCTTCAGCGTCGCCTCGTCCAGCCCGTTCAGCCGCCCGAAATATTCCACCAGCTCCTGAGCGGTCAGCCGCGGGTACAGCGCCGTGGCCGTGGACAGAAATCCCACGTTGGCGCGCACTTTCTCCGGCTGCTCCACCACGTCATACCCGCACACCACTGCCGTCCCATCGGTAGGCTCCAGGATCGTGGCCAGGATGCGCAGCGTCGTCGTCTTGCCCGCGCCGTTCGCCCCCAGCAGTCCGTAGATCCGCCCCGGCTCACACCGGAAACTCACGCCATCGACCGCGCGAATCTCTCCTCGCTTCTTGTCCTGGAAGCGTTTCGACAAGCCACGCGCCTCAATCATGAAAGACCCCTCGTGCCGGATTTCCTCGGCCGCCACTCACACCCGCGCCACAGTCTACTACGCGCCCGGCCCTCGAATATGACAGCCGTACGATCGAATCCTCGCGGCCTGTGACCCAAGCAGCCCACGCACCATCAAATCTTTATGGATCCGCGGTTTCTCTCCACGCTTTCTGGCGCCGGCCTGGCCTCACCGGCATCCCGACGCCAGCGCCGCGCATCCATCCCATGGAATCCTTTGCGCATTGCCGTCATCTCTAGTGCAAGCCAGCGCCTGTTGTTACAATCAACTACTCTGGCTTATTCCGGGCGGGGGCCAGCAAGCCGCGCATATACAATGGGACTCACTTCGTGTGAGTGTGCCGCAATGTCTGATTTAAACGGACCGGCAGGGCAATCGGACTAGGAACCAATGGACCGCAGGCTACGCAACCGTATCGTGATTCTTCTCGTGTTGGCCGCTGTGGTGGCCATCGTGCTCGTGCGTCTTACCGGCCGCCAGCCGGTCGCCAAGATCTCCACGGTCACGCCCGTCCGCGAAAATCTCGTATCATCCATCTCGACCAACGGAAAAGTCGAGCCCATCGGCCCCTTCGTTGTGCGCGCGCAGCTCGATACCTTTGTCGAAAAAATCAGCGTCGTGGAAGGCCAAGCCGTAAAAAAGGGCCAGCTTCTGCTCGAGCTGAACGTCAAGGACGCCGCCGCTCAGCTTGCCGAGGCGCGCTCCAAGCTCCTCCGTGCCGACGATGATCTCCGCGCCGCCAGAGCCGGCGGCCGTTCCGACGAAGCCGCCAAGACCGAAGGCCAGTTGGCTGCAGCCGTGGCGCTTCGTGATCGCCTGCAGCGCAACCACGATTCCCTGGAGCGCCTCATCGCTCAGCAAGCCGCCACCAAAGACGAGCTCGCCGCCAATGACTTGGATCTCGCCAAAGCGAATGCCCAAGTCAAACAGCTTACCGCCGCCAGGCAGGAGTTTGAGCACGATGTGGCGCTCGATGCCAGTCGCACCAACCTGCAGGTTGAGCAACTCCGCAACGCAGTCGCCGCCCTCGAAGAAAAAGTCCGCGACGGCCGCATCATCGCTCCCGCCGCCGGCACACTTTACTCTCTGCCCGTCAAGACCGGCGACTACGTGAAAGTCGGCGATCTGCTCGCGGAAATGGCCGACCTCCACAAAGTCCGCGTGCGCGCCTTCATCGACGAGCCCGAACTGGGCGGCCTCGAACCTGGCGAACCCGTGCGCATCACCTGGGACGCGCTCCCCAACCGCGCCTGGATGGGCAAGACGCAAGTCATCCCCAAGCAAGTGGTGGCGCGTAATGCGCGCAGCGTCGGCGAGCTGCTCTGCGAGGTCACGAACGACAAATTGGAGCTGCTGCCCAACATCAACGTCAACGTGCGCATCAATTCCCATGAGCGCATCAACGTGCTCACCGTGCCTCGCGGCGCAGTGGAGGTGCGGGGTGGCCAGAGATTCGTCTTTGTGGTCTTGCGCAACGCTCTGGGCGTGGGGAAAGCGACGTTGGAGAAGCGCGAGATTCACGTGGGCATCGCCGACGCCACTAATTATGAAGTCCTGGGCGGCCTGCAGGAAGGTGAGATGGTTGCCTTGCCGGGCGACGTGGACCTCAAGGACGGCATGCCGGTAAGAATCGTCAATACCGATGCGACTTACATTCGTGGCCGAAATGAATCATGAATCCGATTAGAATCGCGCTCCTTACCGCTCTTCTGCTCCCACCAGCTTTGCTGAGCAGCCGGGCGGCCGCGGACGGTGTGCGCCATGATGACAACTTCCAAGCCGCCCGTGATGCCTTCGAAGCCAGCGATTACGTCAAAGCGGCGCGCCTCCTGCAACTAGCCGTCGAACAACATCCGCGGGACGCCGAAATCCATTTGCTTCTTGCCAGGACCTACTACGAATCCCAGCATTATGACGCCGCTGTCGTCAGCGCGGAGAGAGCCGTCGCCCTCGATCCGCAAAGTTCCCTCTACCATGAATGGTTAGGCAAGGTGTACGGCGAAAAAGCCAGCCATGCCTCCATGTTCTCCGCCCTTTCGCTCGCCAAAAAAGCCCGCAAGGAATTTGAAAAGGCCGTCGAGTTGGACGAAAAAAACTTTTCCGCGCAACAGGCGCTCATCGAATTCGATTGCAGCGCTCCAGGCATTGCCGGCGGCGGGGAAGATAAAGCGCGCCCGGAAATCGTTAGGCTCGCCTCGCTCGATACCGCCGAGGGCCATTACGCGGCGGGAAATTGTCGCCGTCAAAAGAGGGACTTCACAGCCGCTGATGCCGAGTTCGCCAAAGCTCTCGAACTGCATCCCAAATCTGTCGAGCTTATCTACGACATCGGCGACTACGCCATGAAGCAGAGCCAGGCCGAGACCCTGGCCATCGTGGCCGGGCAAGGCGAGACGATCGCTCCCTCCGATTCGCGCGCGCTCTTTTACCGTGCCGTTGCCTTGATCCTCAAAAATGAGCGCCCTGACGATTCCGAACGCCTTCTGCGCGAGTACCTCAAACGCGCGCCCCTGCGCACCGGTTTTCCTTCCCCTTGGCGCGTTCACGAATGGCGTGGCCGCCTATACGAAAACCAGCAAAACTCGCAGGCCGCCATTCAGGAATATGAAGCGGCCCTGAAGCTCGAGCCCAAGAACAAAAACGTCCGCGAAGCTTTGAAGCGGTTGAAAAAGGGTTGAACATAGAATGTCCCTGAGACTCGCGCCATGATGGACCTGCGGGAGACGTTGTCAGTCTCTATCGACGCCTTGCGCGGCAACAAGCTGCGCGCGATTCTCACCTCCCTGGGCGTGATCATCGGCAGCGCCTCCATCGTTCTGGTGGTCACCGTCGCCCTCACCGGCCGCAGATTCGTGCTCAGCCAGATTGAAGCCACCGGCTCTAACCTCGTTTGGGCGGAGCTGGTTCGTGCTGGAGCAGAGGGAGCGCCGCTGAGTTACGAGCTGACCCTCGAAGACATGGACGCGGTGAAGTCCATTCCCGGTGTTCAAGAAGTGGCCGGCACTCGCGAATTGCCCATGAAAATCGTCGTAGATGGCGTGGAGCGCCCCGTAACCCTCATCGGAGTGACCGAGGGTTTTCAAGCCATCCGCCGTCTGGTCATCATCCGCGGCAGATATTTCGATACCGCGGATATGGAGACTCGCAGCAAATTTTGCCTGATAACCAAGGAACTTTCCGACCGCGTCTTCGGCCTGGAAAATCCTGTCGGCAGAACGATTCGCATGGGCGAGCTCACCTTCACCGTCATCGGCGTCTTTCGCGAGCGCGTGGCCACCTTCGGCTTGTCGGATATTCAGCGCGAAACCGTGATCATTCCCTTTCCGCTGATGAAGTACTACACCGGCGTTGACGTGCTCCGTACCCTCAGCGCGCAAGCCGCCCATCCCGAAGATGTGCCCGGCGTGCAGCGTCAGATGGAGCTTCTGTTACGCAGTCGTCATCCTCCCGAGGCGGAGTACGACGTTCAGACCCTGGCCGCCATCTTGAGCGCCGCGAAAAACATTTCCCTTGCGCTGACCGTCGTGCTGTTGGTCGTGGCCTTCATCGCCCTGCTCATCAGCGGCATCGGTATCATGAACATCATGTTGGTCACCGTCACCGAGCGCACCCGCGAAATCGGCATCCGCAAAGCCATCGGCGCGGCCCACCGCGAAATTCTCTATCAATTCCTGACCGAGGCCTTCTTGATCAGCGGAGGCGGCGCCGTCGTCGGCATTCTCATCGGTCTCGCCATTCCCGTTTTGGTTCAGCCGCTGCTTCCCGGGAACCTTCGCGTTCCCATCTCTCCTCTCAGCGTGCTGATTGCCTTCGGCGTTTCCTGTTCCACCGGACTCTTTTTTGGCTACCTGCCGGCCAACAATGCCGCCCGCTTGCAGCCAATCGAGTCCCTGCGTTACGAATAATTTTGGAGTGCGGCGGCTAGCCGCCCTTTTTGAGGTCGAAGCCGCAACGAGGACGCTCGCATGACAAACAACCGTGGCACCTGCACGAACTCTCTTTTGTTCGGTGGCGTCCGTCTCGCTTTTCTCATCGTTCTGGCGATGCCCATTCGCGCCCAGCAAGCGCAGCCGATTCCAACCAACACGTCCGCCGTCTCCCTCACCCTTAAACACGCCATTGAACTCGCTCTGCAAAATAGCAGAGACATCCAAATTGCCAAGCTGCAAGCAAGCCTCGCAAACCGCTCCGCGATGATCAGTAAATCGCAGTTCTTGCCCAATCTCTTCGCCGGTTCCGGCGCGGGCTACACCTTCGGAATCCCGGAAACTCCCGGCGGCCGCGCCCCGGCGCTCTTCGACGTTACGTACACCGAGCAAGTCTTGAATGAGCCGCTGCGCGGGCAAGGAAAAGAACTTCAAGAGCAAGCCAAGTCGCAAAAGATTCTTCTCGAAGACGCCAGAAACAGTGTCATGGTGCGCACCGCTTCCACCTATCTTGAGCTTGCCATGGTCCGCCACTCGCTCGAATTGCTGCGCAAGGAGCAGGAAAGCGCGGATAGGATCCTGGCCGTTACGCAACAGCGTGAAAAGGAAAATTTTGAACTGCCCGTCGCCGTCACCAAGGACCAGCTCACCAAAGCGCGCGTCATGCAGCGCATTCTGCAGCTCGAAGGCCGCGAAGATGAACTGGAAGTAGTGCTGTGTAGCCAGACCGGCTTCGCGGAAAACACGCTCATTGAAGTCACTCCGGAAGACTTGCCCGGTGATGCTGAGCAGGCAGGCGCGAACCTGGTTGCTCTCGCGCTACAGGACAATGTGGCGCTGCGCGTCGCGGAATCCGATGTGCGCGCCAAGGAATTTCGTCTGCGCGGCGAAAAACGCGGATATTATCCGACGCTGCAGTTCGTAGCGATTTATAGTCGCCTGGCCAACTTCAACAACTATCTGGATTTCTTCAAGAAGTTCCAATCCAATAACTTCAACGCCGGCGTGCAGATTCAAGTGCCGCTTTTCAGCGCGCAAACCAGGGCCAACATCGCGCTGGCACAGGTGAATCTGGAAGTAGCCAAGGCCGAGCTGGCGAGCAAGAAGACGGAAGTAAGCGCCGCCGTGCGCGTCAAGACGCGCCGCTTGCGCGAGCGCGACGCTGCAAAAGAAGTGGCTCGCCTGGAGCTGCAACTCGCTCAGCAAAACCTCACCGTGTTGCAATCGCAATTCGCCGAAGGCCGCATCAACTTGCGTGAAGTTGAAAAATCGCGTCTTGAGGAAAGTGACAAGTGGATGGCCTATCTCGACGCCAATTTCCAGCGCCAGCAGGCGCAGCTCGATTTGCTGCAAACCGCCGGCCAGCTTGATAAAGTCTGGCAGTAAGAATCACGATCCGCGGCTCGCGCCTTGTGACCTGCGGGCTCCTCGCCAAAATCGGAACCGATTGGTGATCTTTGCAGCTTGAACAAAAAAGCCTGAATGCATTTTTGGAAGCCGTGAAGGAATTGGACGCCGGTTTTTCCGGGCTGCCCGAGTTTTCGCCGAGCGCTTACGACGAGAGCCGCCTGCTCGACGTACTCAAAGCCACGGCCGAACGCCTGCGCGACAACTACCCGTATTTTCACCCTCTCTACGCCGGACAGATGCTGAAGCCTCCGCATCCCATCGCGCGGCTCGCCTATGCGCTGGCCATGTGGATCAATCCCAACAATCACGCCCTGGACGGCGGCCGCGCCACTTCCGCGATGGAGAAAGAGGCTGTCGCCGAAATAGCCTCGATGTTCGGCTGGAAGACTTTTCTCGGTCACCTATGTGGCGGCGGCACCATGGCCAATCTCGAAGCCCTATGGGTCGCCGGGCAGCTCCGGCCCGGCAAGAAGATTTTGGCAAGCGCACAAGCGCATTACACGCACCAGCGCATCAGCAGTGTCTTGCAGCTCAAATTCGAATCTGTGTCGGTGGACTCGCGTGCGCGCATGGACATGGATGCGCTGCGAAAGCGCGTGGAGCGCGGCGATGTCGGTACGGTGGTTGCAAGCCTCGGCACGACCGCGACGGGTTCGGTCGATCCGCTGCAAGAGATTTTGGAGCTGCGCGAAAAACACGGTTTTCGCGTACACGCCGACGCCGCGTACGGCGGATATTTCGGGCTAGTAGACAATCTTGCCGCGCACGCCCAATCCGCTTTCGCCCGCATCGCCGAAGTCGATTCCATCGTCATCGATCCCCACAAGCACGGCCTGCAACCCTACGGTTGCGGCTGCGTACTGTTCCGCGATCCGAACGCCGGCAGTTTGTACAAGCATGATTCGCCGTACACGTACTTCAGTTCGGCCGAATTGCATCTCGGTGAGATCAGTCTGGAGTGCTCGCGTCCGGGCGCTTCCGCCGCCGCTCTGTGGGCCACGCAGAAATTGTTGCCGCTCGTGAAGCGCGGCGAATTTGCCCAGCGCCTGCAGCGCAGCAGGTCCGCAGCCCTTGCTCTCTACGAAAAAGTCAAAGATGACAGCCGCTTTGTTCCGGCATTTGCGCCCCAGTTGGACATTGTGGTCTTCGCTCCTCGCGCCAACAGCGTGAGCGAAATGTCGGCTAAGTCGCGAGCCATCTTCGCCGCGGCCGCCGAGCGCGGTCTGCACCTTGCCCTCGCCGACCTTCCTGTCACCTTCTTCAATTCGTTGGAGCTAGGCGTCCGCCGGGACCGCGAAACCCTAACCTGCCTTCGCTCCGTCCTCATGAAGCCCGAGCACCTCGACTGGATCGACCGCATCTGGCAAATCCTCGTCGCCGCCGCCGACGCCTCGCAAACTCCCAAGACTGCCCCCCGCTCTCTCGCTCAGCCTTAAACCCTTCCCCACAATTCACCCCCCACATGGGTCGCGGCGACGCAATCGCGAAATAATCGGCCACTTGCACCTCATCTATCCTTCTGCACAGTTGTTTGCAGTTATCCGGTCCGGTATCTTACGCCATGACTCTCGCGCAGCCGTCTCCTTTAACCTCGCCCTCTGCCTCTGCGCTGATCTGTTCCGTGTGCTGCCCCTGCCACGTCTCCAGAACTCGGCCCGCGCAAATTGCACTGCGAATCGCCTTAGAGGAACAAGTGATCAACCCGTGTAAGCGAGGAGAAAAAAAACGGCAAATGTGAAATCTGCCCAAACTGGAATCGCCGTTTAATCCTCTATATCGCCATTCAATGCACAGGAACGCCGTTTAGAGATAAGGTTTGGAGCCATAACGCCAACTCCGGTAGACTAGATGCTGAACTTGTTGGGGGCTCCGCGAGGCAAATCCGTCTTTGGGCACGCCTGTGCCACGAGGGCGGCACAATCTTACGAAGTAACTGAGGGTGAAGAATGCCGGATGTGATGAAGACTTTGCTGTTGAATCCGCCGAGCTTTGAGAATTTCGACGGCGGCGCGAGTTCGCGGTGGCCTGCGACGCGCGAAATTGAATCTTATTGGTATCCCGTCTGGTTGACCTACCCGGCGGGTATGATTCCCGGCAGCCGTTTGCTCGACGCTTCGCCGGCCAAGATCAATTGGCAGCAGACCGTTGAGATCTGCAAAGACTACGAGTTCCTGGTGCTGTTCACCTCCACGGTGGGATTCGAGAGCGACGTCAAGCTCATCCGCAAAATCAAGGAAGCCAATCCAAGCCTGAAGATTGCCTTTGTTGGCCCGCACGGGCACATCAAGCCCGACGAAACCTTGAACGCCAGCCAGGACATCGACTTCGTGACGCGCGGCGAGTTCGATCATTCCGTCGTGGAGTACGCGCACGGCAAGCCGCTCAGCGAGATTCTCAGTGTCAGCTATCGCAAGGACGGCAAGATCGTGCACAACGCGGAGCGCCCGCAACTGCACACCGAAGAACTGGACGCCCTTCCATTCGCCACCGACATTTACAAGCGCGACTTAAAGATCGAAAACTACAACGTACCTTTCCTGCTGCATCCGTTCGTGTCCTTCTATACCACGCGCGGCTGCCCCGCGCTGTGCACCTTCTGCATGTGGCCGCAAACCATTTCCGGGCATGCCTGGCGCACGCGCTCGACAGAAAACGTCGCTCGCGAAGTGAAACAAGCCATCGAGCATTTCCCGCAGATGAAGGAAATTTTCTTCGACGACGACACCTTCAATATCCGCAAGGACCGCGTGCTGGATTTGTGCGCCAAGTTCAAGCCCCTGAAATTCCGCTGGTCGTCAACAGCGCGCGTGCACAGTGACTACGAAACGTTGAAGGGCATGGCCGACGCGGGAGCCCGGCTCTTTATCGTGGGCTTCGAGTCCGGCGACCCGCAAATCTTGAAGAACATCAAGAAAGGTGCGACGGTCGAAATGGCGCGCGCCTTCATGAAGAATTGCCGCAAGGTCGGCATTCGCGTGCACGGCGACTTCATCATCGGCTTGCCCGGCGAGACGCGCGAGACGATTCAGAAGACCATTGACTTCGCCAAGGAACTCGACTGCGAGACCATTCAAGTTTCCCTCGCGCACGCCATGCCGGGCACCGAACTGCATGAGTCGATGGCCAAGCAGGGTTTCTTGAAAGTGGAAGCGCTGGCCGATTCCGGCGGGCACCAGTTGCCGCACATCGAGTATCCGCATTTGTCCAAACCGGAAATGATGGCCGGCGTGAACCGCTTTTACGACGAATATTATTTTCGTCCGAAGGTAGTCTGGCGCATCGTGCGCGAAGCGCTTTGGGATAGCAACGAGCGGAAGCGCCTCTACCACGAAGCGGTTGATTTCCTGAAGCTCCGTTCGGAGCGCTGGAAGTGGGTGCGCGAAGGTGGCGACATCGATAAGCCGATGATTGCCGTCCCGGCGCCGCCGTCCGCTTCCGGAAACGATTAGTTTTCACAACATGGCACACGAGTTGCGGATCCGGATCAAGACCCTCGTCATGATCCTGACGATGGTCGTGTGCGCCAACGCCGGCGACCTGATGCTGAAACGCGGCATGACGCAGATCGGCGCGGTGGAGATTTCTGCGGCAGGATTGCGCCACGCTTTTCTTTCCACCATCTCGAACGGAACTATCTGGATCGGGATCGTGTTCCTAGTAGCATTCATGGCCAGCTACATGACCGTGCTGAGCTGGGCGGATTACAGTTACGTCATGCCCGCGGGCGCTTTCGGGTATGCGCTGCTCACGCTGCTCGCCGTTGTATTTTTGCACGAGAATGTTTCGCCGCGCCGCTGGGTCGGCGTCGCGCTGATTTGTGTCGGCGTTTTGCTGGTGGGCCAGACGCGGCCGCGCACCACGGAAGTTGCGGTGCGAGAGGTGGCGGCATGATCCGGGTTGCCCTGCTGCTCGCGACACTGATACTGTGCAGCACCGGCGGCGAAATCGCGATTACGCATGGAATGAAAGCCACCGGGGAGCCGGCGCGGCTGCGGCCCCGCGCGGTGCTGACGTTTCTCGCGCGGGCGCTTCGCAACGGATGGTTCTGGGTGGGCGCTCCGCTGATGGCGCTGTCGTTTTATTCCTTGCTGGTGCTGCTTTCCTGGCAACCGATCAGCTTTGTGATTCCGGCTTCGGCGCTCAGCTACGTGGTGGGCACGCTGGGCGCGAAATATATTTTGCGCGAAGATGTGAGCCCTGCGCGGTGGATTGGCGTAGTGCTGGTGTGCGCTGGAGTTGCACTTGTTGCCGCTGGTTGAAAACAAGTTTGTGGAAGCGGACAGCGCTTCAGGCGAGCGAGGCGCAAGTAATTCTGATTGGAGTCGCACCGCCGCTGTTGTCTTACTGATTGTCCTTTCTGCCGCGATCTACCTCGGAAATGCCGGTTTCCCCGCGCTGCTTGACGATGCGGACGCTTCGCATGCGATGGTGTCGCGCGAAATGTTGCAGCGCCACGACGGCGTGATCCTGTACATGAACGGCATCCGCTATTTGATGAAGGCGCCGCTGCATTACTGGGTCGTGGCGATGAGTTACGCGGCGCTGGGTCAGAGCGAATTTTCCACGCGCTTGCCGGTGGCGCTGGCAATGATTGGGCTGGTGTTGCTGGTGAACGCATTCGCGCGGAGATTTTTTGGGGTTCGCGCAGGATTTTACAGCGGGTTGGTTGTGTGCACCGGCGCTGGATTTTTTCTGTTTACGCGCATCATGATTCCGGAAGGAATTTATGCGCTGGAATTCACCGCGACTTTTTACCTCTTTCTGCGCGGGTGGACCGGCTCGCTGAATCCCCGGACCGCATATTGGGGCGCGGCAGCCCTGACGGGGCTGGCCATGCTGACGCGTGGGTTGATCGGCGTAATTTTTCCTGCGGCCATTCTGTTTTTGTTCATCGCGGCGACGCGATCGTGGAATCGATGGCGCGACCTGCATTTATTCTCGAGCGCGGCAATTTTTCTGCTAGTGGCGGCGCCATGGCACGTTCTTGCGAGCTTACGCGCCAACTCCTTCTTCTGGTCCTACTTCATCAACGAGCATATAAAGCGAGCTATTGGTACGCGGTTTCCTCCCGATTATGAGGCCGTGCCGCTCTGGTTGTGGCTGGGCGCGCACCTGGTGTGGTTCTTCCCGTGGAGCGTTTTTCTTCCGGCTGCTCTGAAGTGCATTCCGAGTCCGCGAACCTGGAAGAGTTTACCCCCAGAAGGGCAAGCACGATTGCTGCTGGTCTTGTGGGCCGGATTCATTTTGCTGTTTTTCTCGCTGACGTTTGGCTCCCGGATGGAGTATTACAGTTTTGGAGCGTGGCCGGCCATCGCCATGCTGCTGGGAATCGGACTCGCGAAAGCGGAGGAGCATGGCAAGCGCTGGCTCGTTCGCATGCAAGCGACGCTGGCCGCGCTAGGCGCGGTGCTGGCAACCATGCTGATCGCCATGTTGTGGATTTCCGCAAAGGTGCAGGTGAACGGCGATATTTCATCGCTGCTGAAAGAGCACGAAAACAATTTTTATCGCGTGTCGATGGCGCACATGCTGGACTTGACGCCGCAGGCTTTCGCCCTGCTTCGTATGCCTGCCGCGCTTGCGGCCGCGTCATTTCTCTTGGGACTGAGTGCGGCATGGTGGCTGCGCCGTAAACGCCGGGAGCAAACCGCGGCGGTCTGCCTGGCGATTACGATGGCAGTGTTCTTCTTCGCGGCGAATATGGCGCTTGGAATTTTCGGCCCGTATCTGTCCTCCAGGCCGTTGATGAGGAAGGTTTCGCCGCAGATCACATCCGCCGACACCCTTGCGCTTTACGGCGAGTTTGACGCCTTGTCTGGCGTGGCATTCTACAGCGACCGGGAGTTGCTCTTGTGGAATGGACGCTATAATAATTTGGCGCCGGGGTCGTATTATCCAGATGCGCCACACATTTTCCTGACCGATCCGGAATTTCTGGCGTTGTGGCGAGGACCGAAGCGGGTATTTCTGTTTGTGCCACCGGAACACCGTGCCGCCGCGGCCGAGCGGCTTCCGGCTGCCGGAACATTTTTGCTGGCCGAAAGCGGAGGCAAAGCGGTGTACGCTAATCGTCCGGCCACTTCCGTGGCCGCTTCGCAATAGGTGTCATGAACGAAACGACGCTGTCGATGCTGCGCTTGGCCGTGCTGGTGCTCGCGGCCGCCCCGCTGGTGTATTACCTGCTCTCGCTATATTGCGTGATTGAATATTTTCTGGCCCTTCGCAGATCGCCTCCCCGAGATGATTCTCACACGCCGCCGGTCAGCATTCTGAAGCCGGTACGCGGCGTGGACCATGACGCGTATGAAAACTTCGCGAGCTATTGCCGGCTGGACTACTCGGAATATGAACTGGTGTTTGCGATGGCCGACCCGCACGATCCGGTGATTCCGGTGATCGAGAAATTGCAGCGGGATTTTCCAGGCCGGACGATCCGATTCGTGACCGACGTGCCGCGGGTGGGCGAAAACGACAAAGTGAACAGCCTGTGCCGGCTGGTTAAGGAAGCGCGCCACGATTTGCTGGTGATGTCGGACAGCGACGTTCGCGTGGAGCGCGATTACTTGCGGGAAGTGGTGGCTCCCTTTGCCGACCCGAACGTGGGTGCGGTCACGTCGTTTTATCGCTGCGCGGGCGGAGGCACAATGGCCGCCGATTTGGACATGCTCGGAATGTGCATGGACTCGGTGCCCAGCGCACTGGTAGCGCGGAAGCTGGAAGGCAAGGTGCAATTTGCCTATGGCTGGACGATGGCGACGACCAAGGAACGGTTGGCGGAAATCGGCGGCTGGGAAGCCATGGCCAACCATCACTCCGACGATTTCGAGCTGGGAAACCGCATCGCCGGCAAAGGGCATCGCGTGGAATTGATGCGCGAGCCGGTGTGGATGGTTTTTCCGCGGCAAACCTTCAGGGGATTTTTGCGGC
>Ga0307475_10001300_pt1 | contig 14879 bp, 14 predicted proteins | sample atmos_gasesECM1C_FD_203317 | JGI IMG/M metagenome (GOLD analysis project Ga0307475, IMG submission 203317) | Hardwood forest soil microbial communities from Morgan-Monroe State Forest, Indiana, United States - atmos_gasesECM1C_515 | ecosystem: Environmental > Terrestrial > Soil > Temperate... | reverse complement strand
CGGACCATCTTGGCTTGCTGTTTCTTGCCGTGCTTTTCGAGAAAATCTTCGAGAAAAGGCGAAGCGTCGAAATGATCTTCGATCGCGCTTTTGCCGCGGCCGGTGACAATGATGATGTGCTCGATGCCGGAAGCCACGCATTCTTCCGCGACATATTGAATCTGCGGCTTATCGACAACGGTCAACATTTCTTTGGGTTGCGCTTTGGTGGCCGGCAAAAAGCGCGTGCCCAAGCCGGCGGCCGGCAGAACTGCTTTGCGGACTTTGCGCATGGGAGCGGAGTTCGGAGAAGGCTGCGAGTCGTTTGTAGTCATGCGGTTGTGCGCGAAATCGATGAGAAGAAGTTGGGCCACATCATTGGCCTTCGCACAGTAGACGCGTGGCGATGGATTTGTCAATCCGCGCCTAAGAGAAAATACCGGGGAACCGGAATCGCCGAGAGGAAACACCTTGCCTGGATTTGCAACCTCTGGAATCCGTGGCGCAGAATTGAGCTATGAGCGTGCGCATTCTTGGGATTGAGTCTTCCTGCGACGAAACGGCGGCCTCGGTGGTTGCCGATGGCCGCGAAATTCTGTCCAGCGTGGTCGCGTCGCAGATCGATGTGCATCGGAAGTATGGTGGCGTGGTGCCAGAGCTGGCTTCCCGCGAGCATCTGCGCCAGATCGTTCCGGTGGTGCGCGAAGCTCTGGAGCGGGCAAAGATGCGGTTGGCGGATGTCGATGCTATTGGCGTGACGCAGGGCCCCGGACTGGTGGGGGCTTTGCTCGTCGGTATCACTTACGGAAAAACGCTGGCTGTGGCGCTGCAAAAACCGTTGGTGCCGGTCAATCATCTGGAAGGTCACGTCCACGCAGTTTTTCTGGAGGCGCGCAAGAGTGGGCGCGAGCCGAAGCTGCCTGCGGTATGCCTTATCGTTTCCGGTGGGCACACTGTTTTGTATGAGGTGAAACCAGATGAAGCGCGGGGCACATTTGAATATCGGAAGATTGGGCAGACGCGCGACGATGCCGCGGGCGAAGCGTACGACAAAGTTGCGAAATTGCTTGGCCTTGGTTATCCCGGAGGGCCGATTCTGGATCGCCTCGCCGCTGAGACGAACAGTGTTCCGGCTCCGGTGAAGTTCGGTTCGATCAAGACGCGGGGCAATCCTTACGATTTCAGTTTCAGCGGTCTGAAGACTGCGGTGCTCTACCACGTTCGCGAACATTCCGAATACGCACCAGAAATTCGCAGCAGGGAAGAAGCATTGGCGCGCGGCGAACGCAAATTCGAGCAGTTGCTGCCGCTGTGCAGCCCACAAACGCTGGCGCTGGTCCGCGAGTTCCAGAACGCGGTCGTGCGCGATCTGGTCGAGCGAACGCTGGCGGCTGCGGAGGAATTATCCGCCGGAAGCATTCTCGTGTCCGGGGGAGTCGCCGCGAACAGTCAACTCCGCGTCACGTTCGAAGAGCGCGCAAGAACAAAGGGCTTAGAAGTTTTCTTCCCCAGCCGCGCGCTGTCCACGGACAACGCCGCCATGATCGCCGCCGCGGCCTATTTCCGCTTTCGCGCCGGCCAATTCGCCGACACCTCGCTGAACGCCGACCCAAGTTTGAAACTGGCTTAATCGGCGGGGACGGCGCGGGTCTTGGCCCAGTCGCGGATGGCTTGGATGTCTTCGGCGCGGGTGACACTGAGGGGTTGGGTGCCGCGGATTTCGGCGACTAGAATTTCTGTGGTGAGTTGCTGCTTTTGCGCGAAGGCGGTGTACAGGCCGGAGACGATGGCTTGTTCGATTTCCGCGCCGCTGAAGCCTTCGCTTGCTGCAGCTAGCGCCGCTAAATCGAAACTGGCTGCATCGCGTGCGCGCTTTCTCAAATGCAGGGAAAAGAGCGCGCTGCGTACGTCGACGCTGGGGAGGTCGACGAAGAAGATTTCGTCGAAGCGGCCTTTGCGCAGCATTTCCGGCGGCAATGCGGAAATATTGTTGGATGTCGCGGCGAGGAAGACGCCGCTCTCGCGGTCCTGCATCCAGGTCAGCAGTGTGGCCAGCAATCGCTGCGACAGGCCGGCGTCGGCATCGCCGCTGCTTCCTGCGGATGCGAAGGCTTTCTCGATTTCGTCGATCCACAACACCATGGGCGCGAGCTTTTGCGCCAGCTCCAGGGCTTTCTGCAGCTTTTTTTCGCTTTCTCCGATGAATTTGTCGTACAGAGCGCCGGCATCGAGGCGCGCCATCTCGTAGCCCCATTCACCGCCTACGGAGCGTGCGGCCAGGCTCTTGCCGCATCCTTGCACGCCGGTGATGAGAATTCCTTTGGGTGGCTCCAGGCCGAAGCGGCGGCCCTCCGGAGTTAGCGCGCTTTTACGCTTGGCAATCCATTCGCGCAGGTGCCGCAGGCCCGCGACGTCTGCGAAGGACGCATCGCGGCGCACTGTTTCGAGCAGGCCATCGCTGCGCAGCGCGTCGCGTTTGGCATCGAGGACGGCGTCGAGCAGGCCGCCATCCATGCGGCGCCGTGCAAGGATGGACATGCGCAACGCACGCATGGCTTCTTCCTGCGGCAAGCCGACAAGATTTTGCGTCAGTTGCATGATGCCGGGGAGATCCAGGGCCAGCGGAATTTGTTGTGTGCGATTCATTTCCGCTAGCACGTTTTTTACGCTGGGGAGCAATTCATCAGCGGTTGGCAAGCCTAATTGAAATGGGACGGAATCTCCGCGCAGATCCGGGGGCAATTCCAACGAGGCGCTGGCGATTACGATGGAGCGGCGCTCGGAGCGGAATTTCTCGGCCAGTTCGCGCAAGCGGCGGCAGACGCGGTCGTTGTCACAGTAGCGCGCGAAGTCTTTCAGCAGGAAAATGGCGTCGCCCTGAATCAGCGCGACATTGGCAACCGCCTGCTCGGGATTTTCGGTGTTGTAGATTGGCGCGCCGCGGGCCTTCGCCAAGCCCGCGGTGACGCTCCAAGTGTAGAGCGGGACGGCAAGCTCGGCGGCGACTTCCAAGAGCATCTGCTCAAGGCGTTCTTCTTCGGGCGTCTCGACGGTGATAATGGGGTGGTGTGAATTGACCAGCAGGCGCAGTTCGTCGTGTTTGCTCTGGCGCGGAGCTGGCGGTTTAGACTGCGCAGAGGCGACAGTGCCAGGCGCCTGTGTCACGGTCTGCGTTGAAGAAAGGGTTTTTGGGTCGTTTGACAAAGAGAAACGCCTCGTTTAACGTTAAAGGTTTCCGGAGCACGCAAAAGGAGCAATAGATGGCCCAGGGACAGGCTACCAAAGTAAAGAAAAAGAAGAAGTCCGTTTTGAAGCGAGCGGCGCAAGCTCGTCAACGCGCGGAAGTGAACCGGGCCAACCGCACGCGGGTGCGTACGTTGATCAAGCGGCTGCGCACGGCGATCAGCGCCGGGGATGCGGGCGCGGCGGGGACTTTGCTGCAGCCGACGCTTTCAGCGATTGATGTGGCCATCAGCAAGGGTGTGCTGCACGAGAATACGGGAAATCGGTACAAGTCGCGGCTGGCCTTGGCGTTTAACAGCGCGAAGGCCGCGAAAGCGTAGACAACGAACTGTTCTAGTTTTTGTTGTTCGTTGTTGGTTTCCGAGAAGCGGGCCTAGCGGCCCGCCTTTTTTTTGGGGGGGGTATCGGCAGTTTGCAGGATGGGGTTGGCGATGCGGGAACTTCGCCCTGCGCTACTGAGCTGTGGCGGTTGCGGAATCCGAGGCTCGGGCGCCGGGTTTTGAGAACGTGGAGGCGAGGAGGAAGGAGCCGCCGGCTATAGCGAGGGCTACGAAGGCGCTGGTCCATTCGTCGCCGTTGCGTGGATGGACGGTGACGCGCGGGGCGTGGAGAACAAGAAACCACAGCAGGAACATTGTGCCGAGGGCTATGGAGGCGAGAGGCGCGAGTATCCCGATGGCGATGGATAGGCCGGCGACGATAAATCCTGTTCCCGTGAAGTAGACCCAGAAGAGACGGAAGGGAATCCAGGCAGGGATCAGAGTGGCTATGAAGGCAGCATACATAAAATGTTGGGCGCCAAAAACAATCATGGAGATAGCAAACAGAGAGCGACCAAGGATGACCAGCCAGTTTGCCTGGGTGCTCGATTCCGAAGAGTTTCGGTCCTTGGGAAGAATTCCCGCCAAGGTGAACGCTATGCTCGACAGGGTTAGTCCTTCAAAGGCACGCGTGCGGTCAGTGCCATTGTGGAGAATCGCGGAGGCGTGAAGACAATGCAGGAACAGGAAAGACACGAGGAACAGAGTGCCCAGGCAAATTGCGGAATAGCGTGCGCCCCATAGGGTGGCGATGTTCAAGGCCAACTGAAAAAGGGCCGCCCCAAGTACATAAGCCAAAACCGGAGCGCCCGGCGTCCATGGCGGGACGAGTGGCAGGCCTCCCTCGAAGTGGCCATAAAGCAGATACTGAGCGCCAAAGAAGGCGATGGAAATGGCGAAACAGAGGCGTCCAAACTTTGACAAGGTGTCCATACGCTACTTGTGATTAGCCGTCCGGCCCTTGAACGCGGCCAGACAGCGAGCTGTGCTAGGTGGGGCGTCTTCCTCTGAAAAAATGAATCACCAGCGAGATGACCGCAAAAATTAGAAGGAGATGAATCAGGAAGCCCGCGACGTGGAACATAACGAAGCTTCCGATCCACGCAAATACCACCAGTACGGCCAGGACGAGCCAAATGAAACTGCGCATGGATTCCCCCTTAGAGGCTTCCTAATATGGACCTGATTGAGCTTTCTTTCAAACCACGGAAACGTTGGAACCAGGTGCAGGTTTCAACGCCAGGAACTCGTAGGGAGATGCCGGAGTTCGGGCGGGGTCAGACCGGGGCACCGTCCCTCCGGGACTCGAATTTTTTGGTGGGATCTTGCACCCAGCACTGGCGTGCTGGGCTAAAGTCTCCGCCGGCCTTCCAGGCCTTTAGAGTTACACCTCGTGTGCTTGGTAAAGTGTCCGCCGTCCATCGATGCCTGCAGAGTCCTGGTTACTCAACGGTGGTCAGGTTGTGGACGTGTTGTTCGAGGGCTTGGTTGTACTGGCGCTCGATTTGCAGTTCGGTTTGGAGTTTCTTCACCAGGAGCTCGAGACGGGCTATTTCCGTTTTGAGCTTGACGATGTCGGGGTTTGCCGCGGGAGCGCGGAACCCTTGCGTGGGAGGAGGTGCCACGGGCGCGGCGGGCCGGGGGGTGAAGGCTTCGGCTAACGCGCGGGGCCATGCATTTTCCGGGGGCGCCATTTCTGGCGGTGCCGGCGGCATCGTCTGTGGCACAGCGTGCACAGGCGGCGGAGCAGGGATTGCTTGCGGCGGAGGCGCCGGCGGCGTGAACAGGCTCTGCAGCGAGCTGGCGCCGACATGGCGTTCAGGTGCGGGCGCGGCGAATTTCGGTCCGAGCAAACTCTTTACGCGGCCAATCAGTTCCTGTGGTTGAAAGGGCTTGCGGATCAACTCGTCGGCTTTTACCGCGATGGCTTTGTCGGCGACGGTTTTGTTGACCACACCGGACATCAAGATGACAGGAACGGAGCTGAATTCGGGATGCTGCTTGATTTGCGTGCAGACGGAGTAGCCGTCCTGATCGGGCATGATGACATCGGTGATGACGACGTCCGGGGCATTCTGTGCGAACTGCGCGAGCGCAGAGGCGGCATCGGCGCAGGCCACGACGTTGAAGCTCTCGCGGCGGAACGCAATCTTGATGACTTCGCGCATGGTGGCGCTGTCGTCGATGAAGTAGACCGTGGGCGTGCGCTTCGCGGGCGCGTCGGCCAAGGGCGGTATGGTCATTGCTTCGCTCATAACGCATCCTTTTCCGCCATGTCGCGAGCGCCTTCATCGAATTCGCGCATGGCATCGAGCATGAGATCCGTGGCATTGCGGAGCACGGTGTGCTGCGGTGACGTGCTGCCGTATACAAATTTGTAGACGCCGTTGCCGTTGCCGTGCACGTTCTTGACGATGTACACGACGGCTTCGTCGCCGAAGAGGCTGCCGCATTCTGCGTGGCGGATTTCGCCAGCGTCGAAAAAGAGCACGGCGTCGGCGTTCGCGGCGTTGATGTGCAGCGCACCGGTCTGATGCGCGTGGGTGAGCATCTGCAGTACGCCGGGAAGGTCGGTGTGGGTGAGACTGCCGCTGAGGCTGGTGTCGGCCTGGGCAAGCATCTGCGTGGGCTGGAAGCCCTCGGCTTTGCTGGTGACGATATTGCGCACGTGGGTGGCGATAATGGCCGGCGCGCGGCGACGGTCGATGTAGTCGTCGCAGCCAGCTTGAAATGCTTCCATCAGGGCGCGCTGGCTGCCGTCGCCGAGGGCGATTACGGGCAGGGCGGCGTTCTTTGGATCGGCGTGAATGATCTTGGCGATTTCGAGCGCGCCCATTTCGCGCATGTTGGTGGCGCAGATGATGGCGGCGGGCGAATCGTACTCGAGGGTAGTCAGCGCAAAAGCCGCCTGCGTGCTGGAAATCACTTCAAAGCCTTCACGTTTGAGAGCATCGGCGAGCTTCTTGGAAAAGTAGACGTTGCTGTCGATGAGCAAAATCTTTGCGGCGCGGCCGTTGGGAATCATGGCCGGGCCTCGAGAGGCTGCGGAGGAGCGGTAACGGGCGCAATTTCGTTGGGGCCGGGGGTCAGGGCAGCAAGATTGAGCACTTCGATGACGTCGCCAGCGTGCGAAAGCCAGCCGGAAACGTGTGGCGAGTCGGTGTCGCTGGGCAAAGTCATCTCCGCGTTGATGAGTTCACAGTCTCCGGTGACGGGGAGCGCGACCCACTCGGTTTGCGCGCCATAGCAACGCTGCGCGATCAGATAGAAGCGGCGAGACTTCAGGCCTTTGCCGATGAGTTTCTCCGCAACATCGCAGACGGGCACAATGCGGCCGCGGCGGAGGATCACGCCTTCAACTTCGCTGGTGTGGTGCGGGAAGCGGAAGATGCGGCTCGGGGGGACCAGCTCTGCAATCTGATTGGCGGCAAGCGCAAAGCGGCGGTCGCCCAGCCGTAGGAGGACGAAAGATTGCAGCTCGGTTTCGGCGATCAGGGTCATTGCGCGATACTCGTGTCTATGCCGTCTTGCGCGTTTTCTTCTGCGATGCGAATTGCTTCCGCGTCGGCCTCTCGCGACAACGAAGCGTCCAGCAGGAAAAGTTCATCGGGAGTCAAGAAGCCGTCCGGCTTCACCACCGGCACAACAGACTGGTCGAGCGCGGTGAGCCCGCGGTACCAGCCGCGCTCTTCGTGGCAAAAGGCCAGAGGGAGAGCTTGCAGGCGAGTCATGCTGGCCATTTTCTCGATGCCGTCGATTAGCAGGGCGGTGCGTGTGCGCCGCAGCACGAAAACGAGAGCGGGTGGCGCCGGCGGCAAGCCAAAGTGCATGGCGGCGTTCACGACGTATACAGAGTTTTCGCCGCGACGCACGACGTGCTTCACTTTGTGCAGGGTAGGCTGCGAAATCTCCTTTGCGGCGCCGGAAAGGCTGTCCACGCCGCGAACTTCCTGCACGGAAGCGGAAGAGACGGCGAATAGCTGGCCGCTGACGCGGAACAGGATGATCTGTTCGGTGCGCGGGGCGGGTGTTTTGATTGGAGAATTGGGGCGCACTACTTGACCCCCACTGGGGTTGCTTTGCAGATGCTGATGACGCGCTTTTCGATGGCCGCGTAGATGTCGTCGATACTGAGAACCTGGTCGACCGCGTTGAGCTTGATGGCCTCCGCAGGCATGCCAAAAATTACGGAGGTGGCCTCGTCCTGGGCGAGAACCATGCCGCCAGCGGACTTGATGGCTTTGGCGCCGTTCGCGCCGTCGGAGCCCATGCCGGTGAGGACCACGCCGATGCTCATCGGCCCGGCGTAGGCGGCGACCGTTTCCATGGTGACGTCGATGTTGGGCAAGTAGCCGTTGATGCGGCCGGAGGCGGCGTCGAGTTGAATACGGCCGGCGAGCGTAACGCGCAGATGTTGCGCACCGGGGCAAATGTAAAGGGTGCCGGGTTGCACGGCTTCGTTGGCTTCCGCTTCCTTCACGCGAATGCTGGTGAATTCGGCAAGCTGCGCCGCGTATTGCGTGGTGAAGGACGCTGGCATGTGCTGCACGAGAAAAACGGCGGCCGGGAAGTCGCGCGTGAAGCCTGGAGCGAGGCGCATCACAGTGGCAGGTCCGCCGGTGGAGGCGCCCATGACCACGACGGGAAAGCGCTGATCCGCGGGAATCACGGGGGCTGTGCGAACGGGCGGCGATGGCTTGGCCGGTGTCGCGCCGCTGTTCGCTCCTTGCACGGTGAGTGCGAGTCTGGATGCGGTGCGCACGACGCGCACCTTAGCGGCCATGCGCACTTTGCGCAGCAGTTCTTCCTTCACGTTTTGCATGTCCAGGTCGATGCCGCTGGAGGGCTTGCCAACAAATTCGATGGCGCCAAGTTCCAGCGATTTAAGCGAGCCAGCCGCGCCTTCCCTCGATTCCGAGCTGACGATGACGATGGGCTTGGGATTCGTGGTCATGATCTGCGCGGTGGCTTGCAGGCCGTCCATGTGCGGCATGTTGATGTCCATGGTGATGACATCAGGCTTGAGCGATTCCGCCATGGCGACGGCTTCGCGGCCGTCTTTGGCATGGCCGACGACTTGCAGTTGATCGTCGGCATTGAAAATCTGCTCGAGGACTTTGCGCATGAAGGCGGAGTCGTCCACGATCAAGACGCGAAACTTTTTGTTGGCTGCGGGTGCCATCGCGCGTCTACGCCACCGGAACAACCGGGCGCGTTGCCTCCGTTCCTATGAGTTGTTCGACCGCGGCGAGCAATTGATCTTCCTGGACGGGCTTGGTCAGGAAAGCAGCGGCGCCTTCTTTTATGGCGCGATCGCGATGCTTTGCGCCTGCGCGCGAAGTGACGACCATCACCGGAATGCGGCGCGTCGTCGGGCTTTGACGCAACTGCACCATGAGTTCGTAGCCGGTCATGCGCGGCATCTCGAGGTCGGTGATAACCAGGTGGCAGCCGTGTTGCGCGACGAGTTCGGCGGCTTCCAAGCCATCGGCGGCGAGCTTGACGCGATAACCATTCTTTTCGAGCATGCGGCCGACAAATTTGCGGACGCTGATGGAGTCGTCGGCGACAACGACGACGCGCTCGTGTTCGACGCGATCGATAGCTTCGGCGGGGATGGTGCCACGAGCGACGGCGGCTGAGCCCGGAGCGAAAATGCGCGCGGCGGTCGGGGTCGCTTGCAGGGTGCGGCGTTCACTGGGTTCGGTGGCCACCATGCGATTCAAGTCGATCAGGAGAATCAAGCTGCCGTCCGGTGCGATGGTTGTGCCGGGGAAGAGCTTGACGCGGCGCAAGTACTCGCCGAGGTTCTTGATGACGATTTCGTCCTTGCCGATGACTTCTTCGACGACCAAGCCGATCTGGCGACTGCCGGCGTTGGCCACGACCATGCGGAAGTAGCCGTTGATGGGCTCGAGTGGCGGCAGGCCGAGATAGGAGTCCAGGCGGATCACTTCGGTGACCACGTCGCGAACCTTGGTTAGCAGCTTGCCGCCCACGTCTTCGATTTCGTCGGCGCGGAGGCGGCGGATTTCCTCGACCACGGCCAGCGGGAGCGCGAAGCTGGTGCCGCCGCAGCGCACGAACAGCGCGGGAGAAATGATCAAGGTTAGCGGAACTTTCAGCGTGAACTTGGTTCCGTGGCCGCGCGTGCTTTGGATGTCGATTTCGCCGTTCAGCAAATTGAGATTGGCGCGCACAACGTCCAGGCCGACGCCACGGCCGGCGAGTTCCGTCTTTGCGGGCGCGGTGGAAAAACCGGGGTGGAAGAGCATTTCGCGGAAATCGCGATCGGTAAGGCGGTCCGCGGTCTCAGGCGAAACCAGGCCACGCTCGATGGCGCTCTGTCTCACGCGATCGTAATCGATGCCGCCGCCGTCGTCTTCGACTTCGATGTAAATATGATTGCCGCGATGGTAAGCGCGGAGCGAAACTTTGCCGGCTTCAGATTTTCCAGCGGCGCGTCGGGCGTCGGCGTTTTCGATTCCATGAGCGACGGAATTGCGCACGAGGTGCACGAGCGGATCGGAGATTTGCTGGATGATGCTGTTGTCCAGCTCGGTTTCACTGCCGGCGAGGTCGAGTTCGACCTGTTTGGCAGCGGAAGTGGCGGCGTCGCGGACTGCGCGTGACAGCCTGGAGTAGAGTGTGCCGATGGGCACCATGCGCGCGGCTGTGAATTCGTCCTGCAGGTGATGCGCGAGCTTGGTGAATTCGTCGATGTCGCCCTCGACGCGACCGATAAAACCTTCGAGCTGGGTTAGAACTTCGTTTACGTCGGCGGAAATTTCCGACATGGAACGCGAAAGAATATTGACGTCGTCGTAGCGGTCCATTTCCAGTTCGCTGAAGTCGGACCAGAAGGAGGTGTCGCCGGCGGCGGCACTGGTGAGGCGCTGCGGGGTGGTGCTGGGATTCCAGGTCGCGGGTGCACGTGGCGAATTGCTGATGCGATTGAATTCGTATTTTTCCTGGAATTCGGAAACCTTGCCCTGCAAGCGCTCCTTCGAGAAACCGAGGGTGTCCACGAGTTTTTCCAACTCCGCGACACGGCCGACCATGCGGGTGCGGTTGATGACCAGCTCGCCGACGGTGTTCATCATGCGGTCGAGGCGTTCCAGCGCGATGCGTACGGATTTTGCGGCGGCACCGGCAGAGGGCTTGCCGGGCTTGCGCGTCATGGCCGGCGCTTGCGCGGCGCTTCCGTTTGCCGCAGCTTTCACTTCCTCGACGACTGGTTGCGTGGCTTCGAGTTCTTCTTCCTCGGGCGGCGCGAATTCGGCGATGCGACCGAGCAGGGAATCGACCTCCGCGCGCATTTCGGATTCATCGGCCCACTGGCGATGCAAAGTCTTTTTCAAGACGTCGACGGAGGCGAGACAGAGATCGACAACCGCTGCAGACGGCTCGATTTCGCCGTCGCGAAGCCGGCCGATCAGGTCTTCCACGCGGTGCGCGATGGCGCCCAGGCGCTTCAGGCCAACTTGCGCGGCGGAACCCTTTACGGTGTGAATGGCGCGGAAGAGGCGATTAACCTCTTCAGGATTGTTGTTGCCTTCCAAAGAGATCAGGCAGTCGCTGACGACTTGCAGATGTTCTTCGGCTTCCGGCTGGAAGAATTCGAGGATTTCGTCAGCAACCTCGTCGTCGGAGGGCAGCGCGTCGAAGTAGGAGCCGGTGGACTCCTCCTCGTGTGCGTCCTGCGCGTGCTGTTCGATGGCCTGGTCGGTAATGCGCTGCTGACCGTAGTTGAGGGGCGCTGGCTCAGCTGGAAAGGCAAAGCGGTAGCGCTCCTTAAAGGCCACGATGTCTTCAACGCTTTCCTCGCCGGTGTCACTGATTTCCAGCAAATCAGTCTCGAGGACAGAAATTCCGTCGGAGAGGAATTCGGTGAGCGGCCCGTGCAGGTCGTCGCCCAACGTGGCATTCAAAGCATATTGGAAGACGTGCGCTAATTTTGCCGCGACTTCCGAGAATCGGGGGTAGCCATAGCTCGCGGAAGTGCCAGTCAAATTGTGTGCCGCGATGTAGAGACGTTCGAGATCTTCACGCCGCGGCTCGACTTCCTGAAGCACACTGACATACTCCCGCAAATACTGCAGGCGCTCCGAGGCTTCCTGGAGGAAGAGTTCGACGGCTTCGCGGTCGGGCATGCTCACGCGCGTCCCTCCGTGACGAGTTCGGGCTTCTGCAATTCCTCGGCGGTCGGCTTGCGATACAGAATGCAATCGTTCAGCACGATGGCCTGAAACTTTACGGGCATCTTGGAAATGGACTCGGAGTGGCCGAGAAACAGGTAACCGCCTGGTTCGAGAGAGTCGTAGAAGCGTTGCACCAGAGCGCGGCGGCGCTCTTCAGAGAAATAGATGAGCACGTTCATGCAGAAAATCAGATCCATGCGTCCGACATAGACCGCGGAGGCAAGATTCATTTGCGCGAAGGTCACCATTTTCTTCAGGCGCGCTTTGACTTGGTGACCGCCTTCGACGGCGTTGAAGTGCGCGGCGAGCTGCGCTTGGGCGACGCTGGCGAGGCAGCGTCCGGAGTAGACGCCGCGCTCGGCATGCTTAAGCGCATGCCGGCCCACGTCGGTGGCCAAGATCTCGACATTCCAAGCATCGGCGAAGGACAGCGCATCGGCGATAGTGATGGCGATGGAGTAAGGCTCTTCGCCGGTGGAGCATCCGGCGCTCCACACGCGCAGCGTTCGCGGATTTTTCCAGAACTTTTTCACATGCAATTCCGGCAGCACGCGCTTCTGAAATGTTTCGTACACCGCGGGGTAACGGAAAAACGAAGTCTCCTGAGTCAGAAGCCGCTCGAGCAAGGCCTCGTATTCGACATTGGTCTTGCGCATGGCGCGCAGCAAATCCGTGCCGTGCGCGAATTTTTTGGCGCGTAAGTGTTCGCGCACGCGCGTCGAGAAGAAACGCTCGCGCGATTCGTCGAAGCAAATGCCGGTCCGCTCTTCAATCAGCATGCGGATCTCGCTCAATTCGTGTTCGCTCAGACCGCCCACCGGTCCCTGGCGTTCGCTCATGGTGCCCACGTTCTGGCTCCGGCCAACGGCCAGAGCAAAAGTTCACCGACTGCTTACCGCAGAGCGACTGCCGGGACGGGCCGCTCGGACTCGTGCGCAGCATTGTTGCTGCCTTGTTTGTTGATGGCACGGAACTGGGCCAACGCTTCGTTCAATTGGTCCGAGAGCTTTACCAGCTGGCTGACGGTCGCTACCGTGCCGCGAGTTCCTTGCGACGTCTGTCGCGTGATGTTGGAAATAATCTGCATGGCATGCGCGACGCCTTCCGTGCCGCGCACCTGCTGCTTGGAAGCCAGCGAAATTTCCTGCACCAACTCCGCAGACTGGCGAACGACGCTGGAAATCGCATCGAGCGCGCGCCCGGCCTGGTCGGCCAGCCCTGCGCCGCCTTCCACTTCCTTGGTGCCTTCTTCCATGACCACCACGGCCTCGTTCGTTTCCGCCTGAATGGCCTTGATGAGCGCGGCGATGTCTTTCGTGGCGCTACGGGAGTGTTCGGCCAGTTTGCGAACTTCGTCGGCGACGACCGCGAAACCGCGGCCCGCTTCTCCGGCGCGCGCTGCTTCGATGGCGGCGTTCAGCGCCAGCAAGTTGGTCTGCTCGGTGATGTCGTTGATGACGTTGATGATTTCCGAGATTTCCAGCGAGCGATCGCCGAGGGACTTGATTTTCTTCGCGGTGGCTTGCACGGAGGCGCGGATGCGCTGCATGCCTTCGAGCGTGTCGCGCACGGCGCGGTTGCCCTGTTCGGCGGCGTCGAGCGCGCGGCGCGCGGCTTCGGCGCTGGCCTCGGCGTTGTTGGAGACTTGCTTCATCGAGACCGTAAGCTCTTCGACGGCGCTGGAAGTGTTGGTGATTTCCTGGTCCTGCTGCGTCGCGCCGGCCTGCATCTCATCGGCGGCGACGAGAATGTTGTTGGAGCATGCGGTGACTTCCATCGCGGCTTTACGGACGCGTTCGAGAACCTTGGTGAAATTGTCGAGCATGTAGTTGATGGAGTCCGCGACGTTGCCAAGGGCGTCGTTGGTGACCTTTCCGCGAAGAGTCAAATCGCCGCGCGCCACCTGGTTGATGACGGTGAGCAACTCGGTGATGCTGCGCTGGAGATGGTCGCTGGCTTCCTGGTTGCTGGCGGCTTTGGAAACGCGGGCGACGGCGCGATTCAAGTTCTCGGCGATGTAGCCAAGCTCGTCGCTAGAGTTGACCTCCGCGCGCGCCTTGGAATCGCCAGCCGCAAAGCGCTCGGAGAACTGCGCGAGTTCCTGCACCGGAGATACGAACGTGCTGTTCAGCCGCCAGGCCAGGAAGAAGATCGATGCCAGCACCAGAAATAGAGCGAACAGCACCGACCCGCTGGCCCCGCTGGGCAGCGAACCAAAATCCAGCATGGAAGCGCCGTTTGCCTGGCGGCCAGCGCTGTACGCGAGCCATAGCACGCCGAACAGCACCAGCCCGTTGACCAGGACCAGCGTCCAGATTGTTGAACTCAATCGCGATTTCATGCCTTCCTCCAAATGTCTGTGGCGGTGGCCGCACCGCGGGTTGATGCGGCCGCCGCACTCAAATGCTGGGCCCCGGAAATACCTCGAGCAATCTCCTCAAATCAAGCACCAGAGCCAGCCGGTCATCGTGGCGCAACATGCCGATACAGTGCGGCACGTTTTCCGGTGCTTGCTCCAGCAAATCCTCTGACGTGACGCTGTAGGTGCCGATGACCTCATCGGAGGCGATCCCGATGCGCACGTCGTCGTGCTGGCCCTCGCCACGCAACGAAGCCACGACCACGTGCTTCGGCAGAAGCCCGGGCCTGCGTCCCTCGGTCATGGCGATGTCGATCAGCGGTACGATGATGCCGCGCAGATTGAAAATTCCCACCAAGTACGCGGGAGCGAGGGGCACCTTGGTCAACAGCGGCCATTCCAGAACTTCCTCGACGTCGAGCACCGGAAAGCAAAAGCGTTCACGCCCGCTGCGAAACACGCAGTACTGCGACTCCGGCGGGCGGTCTTCGAGCGGGCCGAGGGCCTCGAGGAGGTCGGCGGAATCCGCGTCAGCGGCCAGCGGCGTCAGATGAAAATCTTCATTCATCGGTTCGTTGTTCCCTTTTCACTCTCATGCAAACCTGCGCACCGCGCGCAGCAACTCCTCGCGCGTGAAAGGTTTTGTGACGTAACCGTCCGCGCCCTGTTGCTCGCCCCAATAGCGATCGCTGACCGTGTCTTTCGAGGTCACCAGGATCACCGGGATGGCGTTGAACTCCGTGCTGCTCTTCAGTTCGCGGCAAATCTGAAAACCGT
>Ga0307475_10001298_pt1 | contig 14887 bp, 7 predicted proteins | sample atmos_gasesECM1C_FD_203317 | JGI IMG/M metagenome (GOLD analysis project Ga0307475, IMG submission 203317) | Hardwood forest soil microbial communities from Morgan-Monroe State Forest, Indiana, United States - atmos_gasesECM1C_515 | ecosystem: Environmental > Terrestrial > Soil > Temperate... | reverse complement strand
CCAAAGGTGCGCGAAAGGAACAGCATATGAGGCGTTTATTTTCGGCTCGCAATTTGGTGGTATTGGTTTGCACTTTGCTGGCAAGTTTTGCGCTCCGTGCTCAGAATGTAGGCAGCTTGCAGGGGCAAGTCACGGACCCTGCTGGGGCCTCGGTGATCGGCGCCAAGGTCACGCTTACGGACATCGCGAGCGGCGCTACGCACGCAACGCAAACCGATAAGAGCGGCGAATATGACTTCCCACAACTCGCACCTGGGACGTATCGACTCGAAGTGGCCATGAAGGGTTTTAGAGGATTTGTTGCCTCCAAGGTCACAATCCTGGTGGCAACGCCGACGAGTTTGGAAGTGCACTTGGAATTGGGTCCTTTGTCTGAGCAGGTCGTCGTGGAATCCGCAGCCCCGTCGCTGAACACTCAGGACGCCACGGTTGGCAACGCGATCGGGGAGGAGGAAGTGAAAAGCCTGCCCTTTCTAGCTCGCAACGTGGTCAACTTGCTGACCCTTCAGCCGGGTGTGGTTTTTACGGGGATTTCCGACACAGACCGCTTGTCGATGGGTTCGATTGAGACACTCGATCCCCGGGAAGGTGCCGTCAACGGCGTTCGTGGAAACCAGTCCAACGTGACTCTGGACGGCGTGGACTCGAATGACTGGCAGAATCAGGCGGCATTTACAAGCGCCCTTCCCGTGACTCTCGACTCGGTGCAAGAGTTTCGCGTCACAACGACCAATTCCAATGCCACCAATGGCTTGGTTGGCGGGGCCGAGGTTCAATTGGTAACCAAGAGCGGTACAAACGAGTTCCACGGCAACGCACGCTGGTACTACCGCACCTCGGGCACTTCTGCCAATTCATTCTTCAACAACGCATCTAACGTGCCGCGGCCAGAACTCCAGCGCAATATTGGGGGCGGATCCCTTGGCGGCCCGATTAAGAAGGATCGCCTTTATTTCTTCGTGGACAATGAGGAGCGCCGGGATGCTACCGGCGCTGTCGAGAGCCGCATTGTGCCGTCCGATACGTTGCGGAACGGAGTTTTAGAGTATGCCTGCAAAACGCCCTCCCAATGTCCAGGTGGACTGGTCTCAGGCACTACAGTCACCGTTCCCGCGGGCTACTTCGGTCTGGGGCCCGCTACGCTCAAGCAATTAGACCCGGCAGGGACAGGAATCAACCCTGCCATGACGACGTATATGGCGCTATTCCCTCATGGAAATGACCCAACGCAAGGGCTGGACGCACCGGGGAACGGCACCGTGCTGAACTTCGAAGGGTTTCGCTTCAACGCACCCGAACTCACCTTCCTCAACACTTACATCGCACGTGTGGACTACAACCTCACAAAGGACGGAAAGCATTCCATTTTCTGGCGTGGCAATTTGGAGGGACTTAAGACCGACATCGCGGGAGCGCAATTCCCGGGAGAAGCCGCAGCTTCCGAGTTGTTGAACAATAGCCGCGGGTTTGCCGTTCAATACCAGGGCCAATTGAGTTCTCATCTAACTAACATAGCGCGCTATGGCTTCACACGCCAGGGAGTGGCCCAATCAGGGACCATCGGGCCGGAGTTTTCCGTGCGGTCTTTCGATAATATTTTGAACTTCGTGGAGCGGCCGGTCGGGCGCAAAGTCCCGGTGCATGAGATAAACGACGACGTAAGCTGGATCAAAGACAAGCACACCATCCAGTTTGGTGGCGTTGCTCGACTCATCACCAACCACCGCATTGATGAAGCCAATTCGTTTCCTCAATTCTTTGCCAACAATGGTTTTTGCGTTGCTCTGTGCAACGATGTGGCTAATGAAGTGAATGCCTCGACTAGCGGTTTCCCGATGTCGAGCAACCCGACGGCTATTACGCGTGCGTTCATGATGCTGAGCGGTTCGATCACGCAGGTGAACGCTACGGTTTTTGGCAACCCGAGTACAGGAACTGTCGATCCTCCTGGGACGCCAGACCGACGGAATTTTGCGGAACGCTCCTATGAGACATACGTTCAAGACAGTTGGCGCTTGCGCCCAAACGTGACTGTGACCTTCGGCCTGCGATACGGCTACGAAACGCCAGTTTGGGAGACCAATGGTTTCGAGGTCCGGCCGACCGTTGACATCATGCAGTGGTTTCTCCAGCGCGAACAGAACATGAATGCCGGAATCCCATCGAGCGCTTCACCACTCTTAAGCTGGGCACCGGCAGGAAAAGGCAATAAGGGAGCAAACTCGTGGTACGACCCGTATTACAAAGACCTCGGCCCGAGGGTGTCTCTTGCCTATGCCCCAGGATTTAAGAGCGGTCTCCTGGGCTCTCTCTTTGGCGGTCCCGGAAAGACTTCCATCCGCATGGGGGCTGGGATCTATTACGACAACATGGGGCAGGTCATTGCCTTGGACAGTGATTCGCAGGGCTCACCAGGAACTTCCACGGCACTGATCAACAACTCCACCCAATTTACGCTCGCGACCGCCCCACGCTTCTCCGGGTCTTGCTCCACGACGGGTTGCACTGGCTTGCCGAACGCCGGGCCGCCGTTTTTTACCCCTCCCACTTCAGCACAATTTCCGTACACTCCACCGGCCACGGCTTCCTTTACAGGATTTGCGGTAGATCCGCATTTGCGCACGCCGCAATCCTTCCACATGACCCTCTCCGTGCAGCGCGAATTGGCGCACGGGGTAGTTCTGGACGTTGCCTATGTGGGCGTACTTGGGAGGCGATTGCTCGGGAAGACGGACTTTGCGCAGTATGAAGACATCCGTGATCCCAAAAGTGGCATGGACCTTTGGACAGCCTACCGGCAACTAGTGAAGATTGCGCACATCACCCCAACAAACGGCACGCCTGCCATTGACCCGGGAAATAACTCCGGTATCTTCACGCCACTGCAGAGTATTCAGTCCATCCCGTTTTTCCAAAACATGCTTCCCAATATGCCCGCGTTCACGGCAGGCTGGTTGGGCAACAATGCGTACGCGAGTATGACGCCGACACAAGCGTTTTACGCTTTTGTATTCGGAACCAGTTACGCGCCCTCTTGGTCTTGCGCGCTGTATCCCATGGATACTGTTTCGATCCCGGGGTCAGCTGGCTTTGGACTTCCCAGTCCGTGGAATTCCGCGGTTGATCCAAATGGCAAAGGGCTTGTTCTGTTCCAACCACAGTTCCAAACATTGCCGGGCTGGACGAACTTTGGCAATTCCAACTATCACAGCCTTCAGGTTTCGGTTCGCAAAAACGTAGGTATTGCTCTCCTTGGAGCTAACTATGTTTTCTCCAAGAGCTTGGACAACACCTCCACCGGAGAGAACGGCGACATAGCCGCCGGCGGTGGTACTTTGAGCGGACTCATTCAGAACCCATACGACCTGCGCGATGGCCGGGCATTATCCGACTTCAACCTCAGGCACAACTTCAACGGCTACTGGGTTGTGGATCTGCCTTTTGGCAGAAGTCGCAAGTACCTCGGTAGCGCCAATCGCTTTACAGACGCCGTGGTCGGAGGTTGGGAGGTCACGGGCGCCGTGCGGTGGCACTCGGGATTCCCCTTTGGACCGGCTGACGGCTTCAACTTCGCAACCAACTTCTTCCTGACGTCGTCCGGCGTCTGGACGGGGCCCGCCACTACTGCTCTCACTCGCGACGCAAGACGCTCCGATGGCTCCTACTCCGGCCCAAACATTTTTACCAACCCGGATTCGGCCTTTAACAATTTCGTGAATTTCGCCGCGCCGGGACAAGCCGGCTCTCGAAACATCATGGCCGGTCCAGCGTATTTCGTGACGGACATGGGACTCTACAAGACCTTTAAGATGCCTTGGAGCGAAAGGCAGCGCATGCAGTTCCGCGTCTCAGCCTACAACCTCTTCAATACAGTCAACTTTGATGACACCACGCTCTCCGTGGATCCCACAGCTCCCACAACTTTCGGTAATATCACAGGAACCGCTGGCGCCCGTGGAGGCGCGCGCGAAATGGAGTTCGCCGTCCGCTATGAATTCTAGGCTCTGATCATTTCCTTTTCGAGAAGGCCTCTGGAGTTCCCGGAGGCCCTTTTGTTTCTGACCTCGGAAAACGGATTACGTATACTCTCTGGAAGACTCCAGAATGCCGGTTTTGGATGAGATGAAATGAAGAGAGTCGACCGCAACAAAAAAGGGACGCGTGCGGCGAGCTGTGTCGCTTGGTTGGCGCTGTGCGCTCTTTCTTGTTTCGATGTGATGGTTGTATCTGCATATCCCCAACACGAAGCCCATGAAATCACCGGTCAGGTGCCCCGCGAGATTCTGGAGCGTCCCGTTCCTCTGCGGCAAGGTATTGGAAAAGCTCACGAAGCGGTGGCAACCTCGTCGCCCGAGGCCCAGGCGTTCTACGATCAAGGGCTGGCGTACTTGCATTCGTTTGTTTGGATCGAGGCAGCGCGTTCGTTTCACCAGGCTTTGCGGCTGGATCCTTCGCTGGCCATGGCTTATTTGGGTTTAAGTGATGCCAATATTGGTTTGCAAGATTTTCAGGCGGCGCGGGGCGCATTTGAAAAAGCACAAGCGCTCGCCGTGAACGCGAACGGCCAGGTTCAAGAACGTATAAAAATCCGCGCAAAGCAATTCGACTATCTGGAGGACAGCGGCAATCTTCAGAAGTATTTCGCTTACCGGCTAGCGATCACGGACGCGCTGGCGGCTCGTCCCGGCGACCCATGGTTGTGGATCCTGCGCGGCTTTGCCGACGAAGGCACGCCTTTGGCGCACGGGCAGGGCGGCGGCGTGGACACTATCGCGTTTTATCAAACAGCGCTCGCGTTTTCTCCCGAGAACTTTGCCGCGCATCATTACCTTGCACACACTCTGGAGAATCACGGGCCGCCTGACCAAGCGCTGGTGCAGAGCGAAGAATACCTGCGGCTTGCTCCCGCGATTCCTCATGCGCACCATATGCGCGGACATAATCTTCGGCGGCTGGGCCGCACCGAGGAAGCCATCCGGGAATTCCTTAAAGCGGAAGAATTGGAGAACACTTACTATCGAACGGAAAATATACCGGCTCAGTATGACTGGCACCACGCGCATAACCTGCAGCTCCTAGCCATGAGCTACCAGGCCCTGGGGCAGATGACGGCGGCGGAAGCAGTGTTCCGCGAAGCTTTTTCGCTGCCTGCTAATGTCGATTTCGCAGAGTTCAACCGCCGGGCTTGGCCGGAGTTCTTATTGGAGCGCGGCAGGGTGCAGGAAGCGCTTTCCGCCTCGCAAGAATTGCAGAAAGGCCGCTGGGCGATGGGCAGGTTTGCCGGCCATGCTTTGGCTGGGCGCGCCCTGCTGGCGATGAATCGCGTCGAAGACGCTAGGAGCGAGCTAGCGCTTGCAGAGCAAGAGATGGAGCAGCTGCCGGCCTCGGTAATAAAGTCGTTGCAGGATACCGTGCTGCTCCGTGCCGAGATCATGTTAAGTGAAAAGAAGTGGGACAAAGGCAACCCCTTACTAGAGCAAGTCGAGGAACAGCTTGTCGCCGTGCCTGGACCGGACGCCTGGAGTGAGGCTATTTTTGAACTCGATTCCATTGCACGGCTGGCGCGAGACATGGGGGATTGGGAACTTGCTGAATTCACGGCGCAGAAGATGATCGAGCATGACCCCAGCTTTGCCGGCGGACATTTCGCCCGCGCCCTCGTGGCCGAACACCAAGGCGATACTCTCACGGAACATCGGGAGCTCGCCGCAGGGGAAAAACTCTGGAGCAAAGCTGACCCAGATCTCCAACGACCGCAGATTCAAAGGCAATGACGCCAACCGGCACTCGCGCCTAGAATGCGGGGGGCGGACATCCCGCGATCTGGCCACCATTACAGAGGTGAAGCTGGCTTAGTTCTAACCATTGGTCTCCAATTTCATTGTGACGGCATCGTGCCTAATCGATTTAAACCTTCAATAAATCAGATTTGATAAATGATTTAGAATAAGTTTCCTTGACATCCCTCCTCGTTCTGGCCTAAAAGTTATCTCAACATTTGCTACATGATGTGGTGGCTGGGTTTGCCCGGGGAAGTTCTCATTTCGCTTTTAAGATGTCGCTCCGGCCTGTTGCCGGCGCTCCCCCCACCAGGTTGGCATCCCCGCATGAATGATTCATACCCCATGAAGGTGCGCGAAAGGAGCAGTTTATGAGGTTTTCTAATTTCCGCAAGGTGATCTTCGCAATCCTGGCAATTTGTTTGTCCTTCACAATCATCGCGTACGCACAGACAGGCACGAGTTCTGTAAGGGGTGCAGTCACCGACAAAACGGGCGCGGCAATCGTCGGCGCCAAAGTGACCGTCATCAATGCGGCGCAAGGATTGCACCGCGAGGGCGCCACGGACGGCTCCGGCGCGTACGAGTTTCTGGCGCTCCCTCCCGGCAGCTATGTGCTGACGATTGAATCCAAGGGGTTCCGGAAATTCGAGGAGAAAAACCTGCAATTGCAGGTCAACTCGCCCGCCACTGTCAACGCCACACTGGCGGTGGGCTCGGCAGCGGAGATTATTGAAGTTTCGGCGCAGGCCGTAACGCTCAACACGACGGACGCCTCCCTGGGCAGTGCGTTTAGCGAAAACCAAGTTAAGGAATTGCCGTTGGAGGCTGGCAACGTTCCGGAATTGCTTTCTCTGCAAGCTGGGGTAGCTTACACGGGGAATCGGCCCGATATCAATAAAGACACGGATACGCGTAGTGGCGCCGTGAACGGTGCCCGCAGCGACCAGAGCAACATCACGTTGGACGGCGTGGACGTCAACTCCGACACGAAAGGGTACGCTTTTACGTCCGTCTTGCCCATCACCCAGGACTCCGTGCAGGAATTCCGGGTCACGACATCGAACTACAACGCGGACGAGGGGCGCTCTTCGGGAGCCCAAGTTTCCCTGGTGACCAAGAGCGGCACAAACGATTTTCACGGCTCGCTATTCGAATCGCATCGAGGCACGGGAACTAGCGCCAACGATTACTTCATTAAGCTCTCCGAATTACAAAGCGGCCAGCCCAACGAGCCGCCTAAGCTGCTACGGAATAATTTCGGCGGGTCCTTGGGTGGGCCGATTAAGAAGGAGCGCTTGTTCTTCTTTGTAAATTACGAGGGCCACCGCCAGCGGGAGGCGCAGAGCGTCGTCCGCATCGTGCCCAGCGCCGCGCTGCAGGATGGCGTGGTGCAGTACGAATGCCAGACTCTTCCCGATGGAAGTCTCGATACCACGACCTGCCCCGGAGGAACAGTCCAGGGGCTTAACGGCTCACATACAGTCCAACCCGGTTATTTTGGGCTGACTCCTACTCAGATAAAGAACATGGATCCCTTGTTTACGAATCCACCCCCGGGTTACACGGGTTCCGTAGGGCCAAGTCCGATCATGTTGAAGTATTTTCAGTCCTTTGCTCCGTTTCCTGCAAATGACAACTCCGTCGGCGATGGTGTCAACTTTGTGGGCTATCGGTTCAAAGGACCCGTTGCGATCAACACCAACTGGTACATCGCGCGAGCAGATTACAAGATCACCAGCAATGGCAACCATACAATATTCTGGCGTGGGGCGTTGCGAAACGACACGAACGACGGTGTACCGTATCTTCCGGGCGGGGCTCCCGAGCAAACCCAGGTGGATTACAGCAAAGGCTATTCCATCGGGTATTCAGCAGTGTTGCGATCAAATCTCGTCAACAACTTGAGATATGGCTATACGCGACAAAGCGTCGGGGAGAATGGAAACCAATCGCAGGACATCATTTTCTTTCGCGGCCTGAACGACAACAGCTCGCCGAACAATGCCAGCTTGGTTTACACGAACAATTCCAATTTCCAGGTACCCGTTCACAACATTGTGGATGATGTGTCTTGGATCAAAGGAAGGCACACTCTGCAGTTCGGCGGAAACATCAACATCCTGCGTACTCCGCAATCGAACAATACCAACTCGTTCTCATCGGCCTCGGATAATCCTTCCTGGCTCGACACGGCGGCAATGGCGAACAGCGGTGCGCCGGGCCACTTTGACCCAGGTTTCGAGGGCTACCCCGCCGTCGACAGCGGGTTCGGCAACAATTACGATTACCCGATGGGTGCACTTATAGGAATGGTCGCTCAAGTGAATGCGCAATATAATTTTACAAAAAGTGGGAGCGCGCTTGCAGATGGCGCACCGGTCTCGCGCCGCTTTGCTGCCGACACTTGGGAAATGTATGCCCAGGATTCGTGGAAGGTTAAACCGAGCTTGACGGTAACTTTCGGACTGCGTTACTCACTTTTTTCACCTCCGTGGGAAACGAACGGGCTGCAGGTAACACCCACCACCAGCTTGAGCGATTATTTCCAGGAGCGGGCCTCGGGTATGCTGAAGGGCGTTCCTTCAAGCGCGGCCTGCTGCCTCAGCTTCAACCTCGGCGGTCCGGCGAACGGAAAGCCTGGATTCTACAACTGGGACAAGAAAGACCTTGGTCCTCGGTTGGCAGTCGCTTGGTCACCCAACGCCAAGGAAGGACTGTTCAAGAGTCTATTCGGCAGCCCCGGCCAGACCACCATTCGCGCAGGAGCCGGCATTGTATATGACCGACTTGGGCCTGCTTTGTTGGCGACCTTTGACGCAAATGGATCTTTTGGTCTTTCCACCGGCCTGACCAATACCGGTGGTGTTGAGACCCCGGGAACGGCACCTCGAGTGACTGGTCTTTCGGGGCTAAGCAATATCCCAACGATGGATCTGACGGGCTCGCAAATGTATGCAAGTAACCCGGGTGGGTCATTTCCACAAACCTTTCCAAACGGGTTAAACGGAGACGTCGGATCGTACGCCGTCTACTGGGGCATGGACAACAAAATCAAGACCCCTTATTCCTACACGTTCGATCTTTCTGCTGGGCGGGAGCTTGGCCACAACCTCACACTGGAAGTCGCCTACGTTGGGCGATTGTCTCACCGGCTCCTTTCGCAGTTCGATGTGGCCTCGCCGCTTGATCTGGTTGACCCCAAGACAGGAATGGATTACTTCACCGCGGTGCGGGCTTTAGCCAAGGTTTATCGCCAAGGTGTGCCTACTCAGTCTGTCAACGACTCTATGTTCGGGGCTGCTGCTCAGTACTGGACGGACCTCTATCCTGCCGCTCCCGCCGGGGGCTTTCGCTTACACCGGTGTACAGGCACGGATACCTCGGGCAACACCATCAACATCGGTACCCCCGACCCGGTGATCGCCGCCTACGACTTGTTCTGCGGATTCAGTTTCAACGAGACGACGGCACTTCAGGGTATTGATCAAGGGTTCGGCATCGAGGACATGAGTGGGAATTCTCTTTATCCCAAGACGGGTCCATACACTTTCGTGGATCCGCAGTTCGCGTCGCTTTATGCATGGCGTTCGACCGGTGCGGCCGCGTACAACGGGCTGCAGGTTAGTCTTCACAAGCGCGCAAGCCACGGTATGCAATTTGACTTTAACTATACCTATTCGAAGTCATTCGATGTTTCCTCGGATGCGAGCCGCATTAATGCGGAAGGTGGACTGGGCGGGCAGATCATCAATCCTTGGAGTCCAAAGGAGCTTCGCTCGGTCTCCGACTTTGATCTAACTCATCAAGTCAATGCGAACTGGATCGCGGAACTTCCCTTTGGCAAAGGCAAGTGGATAGGCAATGAGGCGCATGGTGCACTCGACGCCCTCATCGGTGGTTGGCAACTCACTGGTTTGGCACGTTGGACGGGTGGGTTTCCGATCGGTGTTGGCAACGGGGCCCAGTGGCCAACAAACTGGGAGTTGTCCGGATTTGCGACTCAAATTGGCCCGGTGCAGACGCACGGTGCGGTGAAGAATCCGGATGGCACCGTAAATATCTTCGGAAACGCTGCCGCAGCGGCTGCTGCTCTCGCCAACTTCCAACCTGACTTTCCTGGGCAGACCGGGAACCGTAATAATCTTCGGGGCGATGGGTTCGCTGGACTGGATCTAGGTCTCGACAAACGCTGGCACATGCCGTGGAAGGAATCGCACTCGCTGCAATTCCGTTGGGAGGTCTTCAACGCCTTGAACCTCACACGGTTTGATGTGCAGAGTCTGAGCCTTTCACTCACCAACTCAAGCAGCTTTGGCAACTACACTGGATTGTTGACCAACCCGCGCTCCATGCAGTTCATGTTGCGCTACGAATTCTAGCGGCACACAAATCGGTGGGGCGAAAGCCCCACCGCTACCATAGTATTTGGTATTTATAGACCGCCGGGGAGCCACATGCTCTCCGGCGGTCCTTTGTCTTGCTGGAATAACTGGAAGAAGGACGGCGACCCCGGGACGATGACGTGCTCGTTCGCGAGTCCGTTGGCCTTAAAGGAAGGTACCTTACGTTCGCCGTCAAAGCTGTGTTAATCTGGTACTCGCTTGGGCTGCCGCATGGGCTGCCGGAGCTTATCTGTCGGGGCGTAGCGCAGCCTGGCTAGCGCGCCTGGTTCGGGACCAGGAGGTCGATGGTTCAAATCCATTCGCCCCGACCAATCTTTCAGAATCAGCAACTTACAAAACGGAAAAATGGATTGAGCGCCTAGTGCAGGGCTAAGCATTCTTTTTTCAAATCGTTTGCACGCAACCAATCCTTCTCGTCTGAATTCAGTGTCTTACGGTGCGAGGTGCACCCACGCGGCGAGTCCTGGTTTGGGGAAATTAAGTACAAGATCGCGCTTCTTGGAAGAAAAATCAAACTGCAAGCCCAAGTCCGGTGCCTTGCATGGTCAAGTCACGCCCGTCGGCAGTCCTCGCGCACTCCCAGATCGCGTTTCCGGACAATGACGGGCACTTGATTACGAACGCCGAGCGTCTCTGAACTTGGCATTCTACAGGGAAACAGCGGTCATCAAAGGTAGGCAATCGAATAGCCCGCCCGCCGCTAATTTTCCGAAGGTCTCTCGACATGATCGATGACGAGAGTTTCCCCAGGGCCATTTTGCGATGCAAGGTTCAGGCCAAGCTGCTTCTGGAGCGCCGCGAAAAGCAAAGGCCTCGAAGAATCGCCCGAGGGCGTGCTGTCACTTCCTTGTTGGCCGTAAGTCGGAGCTTGGCTCACGCCTGGCGTCCACTGCAACTTGAAATCGTAATTGCCCTTAAGGCCGGTCTTATCCTCGATGATGCTGCCTCCCAATTCTCGCGATAACTCCCGCGACAATTCCCGCACCAGGAGCGAGACAGGAACCGCTTGACCTGTCAACTCGCCAACTCCAAATCTCATCATGCCTGCTCCTACGCGGCCGTCAGGACCTTTGAATCCGTTGGGGTAAGTGTCGCCAGGTATTGACTCCTGAAATTTGGGACCGTTCTGCGCGATCACCAGCTCATAGACTCGAAGATGTTGGGTTTCGTGGTGGAGCGTCAGTCTGAAACGATCCGCCAAAAACTCCTGAAGCATGCGCTTCCGCTGAAGCAGGCGCTGATCCACGCTGAGCTTCTGCAGCGCATCAAGCACAGATTTGTCCATCTTCGCTTCAATATCGTATCTTTCAGAGTTGAGCCAGTTCGGTGCTCCTGAGATTTGATGGTCTTCGACGCCGTATGCAATTCCAATGAGCGTCTGCAACGTGAGGTTTGTCGCCGTGAACCCATCGGGCCTTTCCATTAACCTCTCGCTGGTCACCCCTACGCCACCTTTGCGTGGTTTGACCGAAGCAACCGCGAACACAGGCGGAATAACTGGCGTGTTTTGAGCCTGCGGCTCGGAAGGCTTTTCGGCGTGGTCGATGACGAGAATCTGCATCGGGTCTTTTTGCGATTCCAATTTCAGCCCAAGCTGCTCCTGAATTGCCCTGAAGATCGCCGCTTGGCTCTCATCTGGCGTCCATTGCAGCGTGAAATCATAGTTGCCTGTGAGCCCAGTCTTGTCCAAAACGGTGCGATGCAGGTAATGCTCTGACAGGACCTGCACAAGGGGCGCGATAGGAACCCCTTGACCCACGAACTTGCCTGGTTGCGACCAGTCTCCCGCTCCTATGGGGGCGCCGTCAGGACGCTTGAATCCGTTTGGGTAAGTGTCGCCAGGTATCGCCCGCTGAATCTTCAGACCGTTCCCCGCGATGACCAACGCATATACTGGAACTTCTTTGGTTTCGCCGTGGAGCGACAGCCTGAAGCGGTCCGCCAGAAGCGCCTGAAGCATGCGCCTCGACTGAAGGGCGCGCTGATCTGGGCCAAGCCTCTGCAGCTCGTCAACTACAGATTTTTCCACTTTCGCATCAATGTCGTATCCCTCAGAGTTGAGCCAGTCCGGCCCTCCTACCATCTGGTCATCCTGGACATCGTAAGCCCTTTGAATGAGCTTATGCAGTGTGAAGTTCGTTGCCATGAACCGGTCGGCCTTCCACATAATCCCAGCGAAAGGTTTGCCAACGATAGAAAAGCCGGCCATGGGCGTGCCATTGTTCGGTTTGATCGAAGCGACTTCAAACGCGGGGGCAATGGCGCCTGTGCTTTGGGCCTGCGACTCAGCCCGAGCTGGTGTTGCTTGTAGCCGACCAAATAGTATTGGCAGAGCGATGGCCGCCAATGCGAGCGCGCTGAGCAACAGCTTTCTACTGAAATCCAGTTTGCGCACAAAACCTCCAGTCATGATACGGGCGATCCGTTTCTTGAGGTCGGCACCGGTAACTCCCGACACACAAGCCAGCGGAGATCCCACACAGAATTCGCAGATCTTCAAAATACTATCCGCAGAGACCCGCCGGGCGCTGCCCGATTCCAGGACTTCTTCGTCGCAGGCGCGTTCGCGCTCCTCCATCATCCGCGCCTCCAGCCACCACACCAACGGGTGGAACCAGAAGACGGCTTCCACCAGCATGTGGAGCGCGGCGGCCAGATTGTCGCGACGGCGCACGTGGCACAGTTCGTGTGCGAGAATGGCTTCCACGTGCGCATCTTCAAGGCGTTCGGAGATTCCTTCGGGCCACAGCAAAACAGGCCGGATAATGCCGAAAATTCCCGGTTCCAGAGAAGTCCGCGACAATAGTATTTCGGTCTGCTTCCGCATCTTGCCCATACGCTCCAGACGGCACAGGGCTTGCACTTCGCGTCCTTCTTGTAAGGGCACCGATTTTCGGATGGCCGCGGAAATCCGACGCCAACGGAAGTACCATTGGAAAATGACGACCAGGAATCCGAAGAGCCACACGGCTGTCAGAATCGTAGGAAGCAGATGGATCAGACCGGTCGAGGCATTGCCCTGAGGAATCGTAGACACCGTTGGCTGAGTAAAGGGCTGGCTGACCTCCTCCATTGCAAAGTAAAAGCTACTTTTCGTTCCCGCCGCATGTTGTGACCACGGTAAATAGATCTCAATGCCAACCAGCAATGAAAACGGAATTAGAAATCTCACCGAAGCTGCCAGCCAAAGCAGATAACGAACTCGCGCGTGGTTTTTCCGCAGCATCAATGTCAATAATCCGGCCATGATGGCGAATAGCGTCGACTGCCATACGTGATTCCCCAGCGCTGGGGCGAGAGCTGCCCAGGTCGCAGACAAATGGTTCGGGATCATTTCGATTTGTCCTTTCTCTCAAGCTTGCGGAGAATTTTCCCGGCTTCCTTTACATCCTCGAGCGTGAGTTTGCCGGATTCAATCAGGTGCGCCATTACAGGTTGTGTGCGCCCACCGAAGAGCGCCAGCAGGTCGTCGATCAGCTTCCGCTGCGCGGCATCGCGGGAGACCCCAGCTTCGAAGATATGAAAGTTACCGACCTTCCTGACGCGGCGCACAGCATTCTTCGCTTCCAGGCGATAAACGGTGGTCTGGATCGTTGTGTAGGCCGGTCTGTCTTTTTCGGGGAAAGTTTCCTGAATAGAGGCCTTGCCCTGACTCCACAGCGCCTCCATGATTTGAAGCTCGAGCTTGGTTAGTTTAGGTTCAGCCATCCGTCACCTACTACAAACGTGTGTTACCCTACTACATCCATATGTACTGTCAAGTCTTTTCTTGTGGGCAGAGCATCAGCAGAGTGCCTTGTTGACACGGTTAGTAAAATCGTATACTCTGATAATCAGATTTATGAAGAAAACGAGCATAACCGTCACGGAAGCTTCGCGCAATTTTGCCGACTGCATTAACCGCGCACACTATCAAAATGTTACGTTTGTGCTCTTGAAGAACGGTGAGCCGGTCGCGCGCCTTATACCGGACAACGAAAAAGTCTGTGTTGGCCGCGATTTGGCCGAGGCTCTGGCCAAAAATGACTTACCGGAGAACGAAGCCAGAGCGTGGCATCGTGATCTGGAAGCTGCCCGCAAAAGCCTCAAGGCACCGGCCGACAAATGGCGATAATCTTGGACGCGGACGTCGTCATTCGGGGCGAGAAGGGTGTTTTGGACCTGAAGAGCTGGGTGAAGTCCCGTCCGAATGATCGATTTGAGATTGCCGCGATCACTGTCGCTGAGCTATGGCATGGTGTGGAACGGGCGACCGGGACACATAAGGTCACGCGGCAGCGCTACCTGGACGCCCTTCTGGAGTCCCTGCCGATCATCCCCTACACCGAGCAGACGGCGTACGAGCACGCACGTATCTGGGCCGAATTGGAGGCCTCCGGAAAAATGATTGGTTTCTATGACCTAATTGTGGGGGCAACGGCTTTGGAGCGCGGGAGCGAGGTAGCCACGTTCAACAAACGGCACTTTGGTCAAATACGGGGACTGAGCGTCATCGAACCAAAATAGTTCCTCGCGAGATTTCTGCTTACTCTCTGTCCCGCCCTGGCGCTCGCCAAAACTCAAAACAACCGTAGAAAGCTTCGAATGGGTCCGATCTTAGCCCGTCTTTCGCAATAGCAGAGAATTTTCCGAAAAGTTGTGTACTGAATTCAGATAACCGCTTTGCTGTCAACGGAGCGAGTCGGGAAGGGGTGTGTGGTG
>Ga0307475_10001297_pt1 | contig 14890 bp, 9 predicted proteins | sample atmos_gasesECM1C_FD_203317 | JGI IMG/M metagenome (GOLD analysis project Ga0307475, IMG submission 203317) | Hardwood forest soil microbial communities from Morgan-Monroe State Forest, Indiana, United States - atmos_gasesECM1C_515 | ecosystem: Environmental > Terrestrial > Soil > Temperate... | reverse complement strand
CGCCCAGACGCGGAGCAAAGTTGTTTTTATCGGGGTAATAGCCGGCCCGCGGAATGCCGTTCTTCCCCACTGGCACAATCGACTGCGTGGATGGATCGTAGATGGTGGCGCGATCGCGCGGATCGACGGCAGGCGTGTGGTACTCGTAACGAAGCCCCAGCGTCAGCGTCAAGTTCGGGCGCGCGCGCCAACTGTCCTGGGCGTAGAAATTGTAGCTTTGCGTGCGCAGATGCTGGGGGTTGTCAAGGCGCGCCAGCGCCGTAAAGCTTGGCGCGTCCTGCAGCATCTCAGCCAATGCGTTCCCGGTGAAACCCAGGAATTCCAGCAGGCCGCGACTTTCCACATCCGCGAAGGCATTCTGCTGCAAGCGTTCGAGGTCGGTGCCGAACTTGAACAAGTGGCTGCCGCGCGTCCAGTTCGCATTGTCAGTGAACTCATAAACGTCAGACGTGGTCCGTTGCGGGTTGTTGATTTCGTCGCCCAGAGTGGGGAAGCCTGAAACCACGATCTGGCTCAGCCCGGTATCACGAGGATTCATCCAAGCTGTCGGTAGGCCGACTGCCTGGTTGAGATTGTTGTGTTGATTCTGTTGATTCACCTGAAGACTCACACGATTGAAGCCCAGCCGCGCTTCGTTCAGGAGATTCGGCGGGAAAATGTGCGTCTCACTCAGCATCACATTCTCGACGCGTCGAGGAACGTCGTTGCCGTATCCTGGAACAGAAGCCGAAGACCCTGCGGCGCCGTAGGGTTCGAAAAGGTCGCGGTCGCCGAGACTGTAGTGGAACGACAAGTCGGAGGACGTACTCAAGTTATGATCCAGCCGCAGATCAAATTGATCGACCCGGTCCATTTCGATGGGCGAGCCTACGAAATTCTGCCCTGGTGTTGAGCGATTAGGCAACGGATACAGAGCTGCGATGGCAAGGGCAACCGGACTCATGCGCGCCTTCGGAATTATGGAATTCGGAAAAGGCTGTCCGGTAAGGACATCGATTGGGACTAAGCTGCTGTGGGAAAAATCACCGATGCGTTCGAGCGACGTCGGAACGTTGGTGGTTTGGGTAATCCCCTCGCGGATCCGGTGGCCTTCATAATCGACGAAGAAGAAGGTTCGGTCCTTGCGGATTGGGCCCCCGAGGGAAGCGCCGAACTGGTTGCGAATATCGCTGGGCGCCGCTTTGTCTTTGGGCGCAAAGTAATTCGTGCCATCCAAGACGGCGTTGCGTAAGAACTCGTACGCCGTGCCGTGAAGCTGATTCGATCCCGACTTAAGCACTACGTTGATCTGCCCGCCCACGTTGCGGCCGAAGGAGGCGTCATAGGCGTTCGTCAGCACCTCATATTCCCGAACGGCGTCGACGGGCGGCGAGACCGCGAATCCGTTGAGCTTCGGGTCCCCGTTAAACACGCCGTCCAGCAGGTAATTGTTGGCGTCTTCACGAGCGCCGTTGACGTTGAACGTGAAGTCTCCCCGCTCGGAGCCGGCCGAGCCTTGTGCGGCGGGGTCGAAACCGGGCGCCAGTAGCGCGAGCTCGTAAACGTTGCGGCCATCGAGCGGCAGGCTGCGGATCTCGCGATTCTGGATCACGGTGCTGAGCGTCGCGGATTCAGTCTTCAGCAGGCCCGCCTCGCCGCTGACTTCGACGCGCTCCACCGATTTCTCGGGTAGCAGTGGAATCTCGACGTGTATTTCCTGATTAATGAGTAGCACTACGACGCACGAGAACTGCCGATATCCCGCCACGCTCGTTTCGACATGGTACCTACCGGCGGGTAACAGAGTAGCTGCGAATTCGCCATTCGCGCTCGTCTTGGCGGTGCGCTTCCGATTGGTCTCCTCGTCCACCAGGACCACGTCCGCGTTGGGGAGCGGCTTCTTCGAAGCGTCCGTAACACGGCCCACAATAGAGCCGCGCAAGGACTGAGAGCGGGCCGGCGCAGACAGAAGAAGCCCGCAAAGGACGAGGGGGAGAATAGAGCGCGGTTTGTTCACACAACCTCTGCTCGTCTTGTTAAGACCGCTGCAGGCCGCGTCGACATGCAGGCAGCTACTGTACAACACGTTGAAGTTTCCCATCAACAGGGCGTCTACGCCAAGAGGCGACAGCCTCGCGGTCTTCTGCTCAAGGGTATGCACGCCGGGCGACACAACCAAACCCATTTTCGAGCCGCGAGCGAACTTAGCCACCGCCTCGACCACTCCGTCGGCTTGGTCAGACGTGCTGGGGTGTGAAACGTCACCAAGATGACGCCCATTGAGGGCGCCCGCGCATACGCGAGTTCGCCGAAGTCATGATTTCAGTGATCAACGGAGCTTGTCGCTCAACGCGGGCTCCATCACACTGCCACCGCCTCCGGCGCAGCCTGAAATGCGCGCGGACGGAAAAGAAACTCGACGATATTGCCTTCGTGCGGCTGCAGCCAATCCAGCTTGATGGTCGGAATCGCGCCGATGTTCAGGCGGTCGATCTGGGGTGCATCGATCAACTTGCGCTGCCATTCCTTATCATGGGTGACCGCGCTGCAGACCAGGGTGGCCCCGATATTCTGCAGCATCTTTGCCTGAGGGCAGCGGACAACGCTTACGAAGGGGAACATGTACTCGGTATTTGCCAGTGCCAGCTCCGGCGAGCCACAATGAATCACCGTGGGGCGCACATACCCGCAGTGTTCTCTTTCGACGAGGCGCGGTCCGAATCGGGCCGTCATGTCCTCGGCGCCCGCCTCCCGGAGCCGCGACTCAATTTGAGTCCAAATCGCCCGTGCTGCGCCGGGCACGGCGAAGGCGGCGAGGCTGGACTCAGGGTCTTCGGGCGGCTTGGGAGCAACCGGCCCCAAGCGCTCGGCCAGCGCCACCGCGATTTCCGAGGTATGGCGGGAGGCCCAGACGCCGGAGCAGTTGATACAGCCGCGTCCGCTGTTAGCAAACACGCTCTCCACCATCATGTCGAGGTACTTCTCCCACTGGTCCACCACATCATCGCCGAGCAGGATCTTGCTGAAGCCGGGCCCGTGGACCTGCACGCGCGGATCGCCCTTGTAGCTTTCGACCGTGGCGGTTCCCCCGAAAATCATGCTGCGATTTGTGTGCCGGACCACCTCGGCGCCGATGTCACCGAGTCCGGGATAAATCGAGATCGCCTCTCTTGGCACTCCCGCCTGGGAGAAGGCCGCCGCTATGCGGTATGGTGTCCAGGGCTCCTGCGGGCCAGGTTTCAACATCAGGCCCACCTGCATCGGGATCACGGGGAGCCAAAGGGTATGCACGCCGGGGGAGTTCGAGGGCAGCACCAACCCCAGCACCGGCGCTTGCGTCTGGTAGCTGACTACAAGGCCGTCCGACACCACACCGAAGCCTCGCGTCAGAATCTTCAGATCGAGCCCGCGCGTTAGTGCTTCCAGGATGCGGCCCATATTCGACAACACGAAGTGGTTCTTCTTCATGTTGGCTTTGCACATGTGCTCCGGCAGCCCGGTGGAAGCCGACTGCTGGCGGGCGAAGTCGTCCGGCGACTGCTCACCGTCGCCCATGGGCAGTGTGTCATTCAGGTAGAGGTCGGCGGCCACTTTCATCATGCCGATCAACTCCGGGATCGGGATCTCGGTGAGGACCTGGCGAGCCCGCCCGGCTTCTCGCATATCGCGGCCGATCAAGCCCGTATTGGCTCGGCTCACCCGAGCCAGTGTTTCGCCGGTAATGAAATGCACGACGGTGTCCTGCTCGAGGCTCGTGTACGGGCGGCCCCATCGCAAGATGGGTAGATTCGGCATGGGAAAAGCCTTTGATCGCGGACGCAAAGCGTGGCGCTTACAGAATTACAGATCCAGTGACAACGATTGCTGTAGCGGCGGTCTCGAGGCGCCGCTACAACCAAGGCCGCCTGCGCACTCGAGAACCCTGATCAATACACACCCACGGTCGTGGTCGGCGCGAATTGTCGGAACGGCCGCACACCGCTCACGCCGTCCCAGGGATACTTTTCGTAAGGCGGTTCGCGCTCGCCTTCGTCCCGCTCCAAAAACCCGGGGATGAAGGTCTCTCGCGTGAGCGTCGTCAGCCGCACACGACCAGTCTCCCCATAGTCCACCAAGCGGTTCGAATCGTCGAAGGAAACTACTTCGATGACAGCCCTGGGTTGGGGAGCGTAGTAAGTAATTTTGTAGGCTTCCGCCGCGGTCACGGGTTTCGACCCTGCCAGGCCCATCAGGGTGTTCCCGTAAGTCGGTGTCATGTAGACGCCCTCGCCGAGCAGCTCTTCCATGGCAAACCGGGTGAATTGTGGTGTGAACTCAGTCCCTCCAGCGAAGATCCCGGTAATGCCTGCGCCTTTGACGCTGGCGCCTCGTTTTTCGAGTTCTTCCGCCAGTGCTTCCAGCAGCTTCGGGGTCGTAAACATGCATCGGATGTCGTGCCCGGCATTCAGCAAGGTGATAGCTTGCTCGATAACGTGAGCCTTGTACATTGCCAGTTCTTGCGTCCGACCGCGCTGGATGAGCTTGATCACCCAGCGCGGGTCCAGGTCTACGCAAAAGCAAATGCCACCGCGATACTGGCACAAATGTTCGACCGCCAGCCGGAGCCGACGCGGTCCGGAGGGGCCCAACATCAGCCAGTTGGCGCCTTGCGGGAAGTATTCATCGGGCAGGGTTTCGCTGAACATCTCGTAATCGATGCGGAAGTCCTCGATGGCGACGCGGCTCTTGGGCACTCCGGTGGTGCCGCCGGTCTCGAAAACGTACACCGGCCGGACCGCCAGGCCTTTCGGCACCCAGCGGCGGACCGGACCTCCGCGAAGCCACTCGTCTTGGAAGGGTGGGAATTTACTCAAGTCTCCGAAGCAACCGATTTCCCTTCTCGGACTCCACCGCAACTTCGAGGCAAACTCCAACCAGAACGGGCATCCGGTCTCGGGACTGAAATGCCATTCGATGATTTCCCGTACGTGCGCGTCCAGCTTGGCCTTCGCGTCCTCGACCCTGGCCGCTAGGTCCACTCCTGAAGCTGTCGCCTTCATGCCGCGCGCTCCGGACTACCCCAGTCACAAGAGAGCGAGTGTAGCGGACCAGCCGAGGTGAACACAACCTCTCCCCGGTTGCTGGTTCTGGTGTGCCTTGCGAAATATTTCACCGCCACTCCGCTGCTTGACTGGAACTCCTGGTGGATTATATCTTCGATTTCATTCAGATGTGCTCGTGAATGCCAATTATGTCCGACGCTCGGGTTCTATTGTGCTGGGCGAAGCCCTGCGCCAGACGGTACTCGGCGGCGCGAAACACGTCGCACGATACTGCGCGCGACTGCTCGTTGTCTGCTTGCTGGCGGGGGTTCTGCGTGCGGCGGATGAATGGCCGCAGTTTCGTGGAAATCCGCAACTGACGGGCGTTGCCACCACCGCACTGCCGAGCACTCTCAAGCTTCTCTGGACGTACGAAGCCGGTGACACAGTCGAGTCATCCCCGGCCATTGCAGCGGGCACGGTTTATGTGGGTGTGGAATCCGGCGATTTGCTGGCTATCGACCTCCAGACCGGCAAGCTCCGCTGGAAATACCGCGCCAAGGATGGCATCGGCGAATCGTCACCCGCCGTTCACGACGGCGTGGTCTATATCGGGGATCTCGCGGGACAGCTTCATGCCGTCCGCGCCGCGGACGGCAAGGGGCTCTGGATTTTCAAAACCAAGGCGGAAATCAGGTCTTCACCGGTAGTCACGGGCGACCGGGTTTTGATCGGCTCCTACGACGGCAACCTGTACTGTTTGTCCGCTCGCGATGGCAAGCTGCTCTGGAAGTTCACCACCAACCTCTACGTGCACGCGACGCCCGCGATCGCAGAGACCATCGCTTATCTGGGCGGTTGCGATGAAATCCTTCGCGGTATCCGCATCGCGGACGGCAAGCAAGTCCTCAAACTGTCGTCGGGCGGATATACCGCCGCCTCAGCCGCGCTCCTGGGCCAGTGGGCGTACTTCGGCACCTTTAACAACGAGATGTTGCGCGTGAGCTTGCTCCGGAAGCGAATTGTCTGGCGGTACGAAGATCCCGAGCGGCACTTCCCGTATTACTCTTCGGCGGGTGCGGAGGGTGACCGAATCGTAGTCGGCGGCCGGGATAAGATGATTCACTGCCTGAACGCCAAGACCGGAAAAGTCATGTGGACGTTCTCGACCGGCGCTCGCGTGGACTCATCTCCCGCGATCGCGGGCGGTCGTGTATACGTCGGCTCGAATGACGGCCGGTTTTACGTGCTCGATCTGGTCACAGGCAAGAAGGTATGGGCGTTCGAAGCCGGCTCGCCACTGTTCGCTTCACCCGCGATTGCTGCGGGACGCGTGGTGATCGGCTCGGAGGATGGGCGGTTATACTGCTTTGGCTAAACTGGGCGGCCTGAATTGTAGCGGCGCTCCTCAAGCGCAGCTAGAGGGAGATGCGTTCGAATCAATCCGGCAGCTTATCGCGCTGCGGCTCCGGCAGCCAAAAGCTCCCGAGGAATCCGACCGAGTAAACCAGCAGGGCCACCGCGCTGGCCGAATACGCCAGTTTAGCGAAAGGAGTTAAGCCTGGCATCACGTTAGCCAGTTGGGTGGTCAGGAGCGCGGCCGAGGTCCCGATCATCCTGCCGCCGATATTGGCAGCGAAGCTTTCGCCCGTGCCGCGAAGGTGCGTCGGATACACCCTGGGCAGATAATTTCCCCAGAAGCTGAACTGCGCCACCGTGACCAGCCCCGCCACGAATATGCCGACCTCGACCATCCTGAGACTGTGAAGCGCCGGGTAGAAGAAGACGAACGGCACCAGGAACAGTCCCGGGACCTGGAACACGCGCAGGAGGCGTCGGCGGCTGATGATCCGAACCGCCAGGAACGCCAACACCAGGCGGCCGAGCAACCCGCCCATTTCTTGCAGGAACTGCACCTTGCTCACCGCTTGCTCCTGCGCCGCCCTGGCGAGGTGCGCGACCTGCGGCAGGCCCGGGACGATGCGCGGAATGTGCTGGATCGCTCCGAACGCCGCCCCGTAACTGCAGGCGAACATCAAAGCGGTCAGGAGCGTGGTCTTGCGGTATTCGGGGTGGAACAACTCGGCGAAGCTGGGCCGCTTCAGAGTGCCTTGCGCCTTTTTCTCCTTCCATACCGGCGACTCCGGCAGGAAAGGGCGGACTATCATCAAGGGGATCGCAGGAATGATTCCGGAGATCAAGGCATAGCGCCAGGCCTCGTGTCCGCCATGGATCGCAGGGAGCGACCCGGCATAGGTGACTGCAAGGTAGTAGGCGGCCGTGATCATCAGCCCGCCGAGCGACGAGAATGCCTGTGTGTAACCGAGCACGGCCTCTCGCTGCTTGGGATCGGGAAACAGTTCCGCCAACCAGGCCACCGCTGCTACGAACTCCACGGAAACACCAATGAACGTCGTGCAGCGCAAGACCAGAAGCGTGCTTACGGAAGTGACGTAGCCAGAGGCTAAGGCTGAGAAGGCGTAGAGCAGAATGCTCCAGACCAGGATGCGCCGCCTGCCCAAGCGATCGGTGAGATAGCCTCCGATCAGTCCGAAGATGCCGCCCGCCACTGCCGGGATGTAGAACAGCATCCCGACCCAGTAGTTGAATTCCGGCGTTCCCGGCTTGACCTTGGCCAGCTCCATCAAGGCCGGCCTTACGATGAGCGGCAGCACCAGCAACGAATAAGTGTCGAACGCGAAGCCCAGCGCGGCCATCGCGCAGATCACCCATTGCACTCCGGTAGGGCGCTGCGGTATGGCAATGACCGGCGGCGTGGTCATCAGTCGGAAGTTTCCCTCTCACTGGTCCAGAACGAGCGAACCCGTAACGAATCTACCGGTGAATGTGGCTCTTTCGTCGGTTGACAATGATAGAGGAGTTCGGCCCAATATCGTCAAGGCAATTCTGCTTGCAGTTCATGGTCGCGTCAAAGTCGACCCGCAGGTCAAGTGACCCTTTGCAGGCCTTCTTCGTCGCCCATGTTTTCCTCAGGGAGATGGCCGGAGTCTTAGCTCTAACCCTTGGCGAGAGGGTCGTCCGCGACCAGCGCTTTCACCAACCAGCGCGCCACCGGTGAAGGGCCTTCCCCTTCTTGTTGGACACTGAGGGAATCCTGGCTCGTAGGTGGCGTCCTAACCTGAACTGTGAGCGCCGCCGGGGTCAGCCGGCGCGGGACAATCGGAATGCGGCCATCTGCTCGCCGTTGCGAAGCAGCAGGACGTCGCCGACTAGCACCGCGTGGTTCCAGGTCTTGCCTTCGAGCGCTGGGAACCGCGCCACCTCCGTGAACTCATCGGGAGTCGCCCGGACCAGCGCCAGTTCACCCTCCTCCGATGTCAGCAGCAGCAAGTCCTGGTCAGCCAAGAGGAGCAACTGGCCGTTGCCGTAGCGTCCGCCTTTCCACACGCGCTTGCCGTCCTTGAGGTCGATACAGGCGAGGATGCTGCCGTCGAAGCCGAAGGCATGGCCTTTGTGCACGACGAAGTCGTTGAAGTAGGGCTTCAGCCCGAGTGATGTCCAGCGCTCTTGGACGGTCCATCCGGCGGATCCATGCGCGATTCCGAGGCGGCGCGTGCCACTGCTGGCGCTGACGCTGATCAGGACGTCGCCGTCCGCAGTCAGCGCCGGCTGCACGATGGGGTAGCCTGCCCATGCGTGCTCCCAGAGCAACTTGCCATCGGCGAGCCCGACGCTGATCAAGCCGGGTTCGCTCAAGAGCAGAACCTGCGGTACTCCGTCTATTGTTGCCAGATGCGGCGAGCTATAACTCACGCCGCGTGGCGGGCTGGTCCAGCGCTTGACACCGGTCGCCAGGTCATAGGCAACGAGCTGCCCGGCGGTGGCCACAACGACGAGGTCGTTGATCACCAACGGCGAACTCGCGAAGCCCCACTGCGGAATTTTTATGCCCGTGTCGGACGCCGCGTTGCGCGACCACACGACGGTGCCGTCACGCTGGTTGAGCACATTCAGAATCCCGGTAGCGCCGAAGGTGTACACGCGGCCGTTGCTGAGCGTCGGTGTCCCGCGCGGACCGGGACCGCCGTTCGACTCCCAGAACCGGGCGGTGTCCCGGTGCGCCCACACCGGCTCGCCAGTGACCAGCTTGTAGCAGGCGACCACCTCATCAGGACCGCGCTGCTCCTGGGTATAGAAACGGTCGCCGCGGACCGCGAACGACGACCAGCCGGGTCCCACCGGCCGGCGCCATAGCGCTACAGGTGGCGAAGCAGTCCAGTCGGTTTTGATTCGCACGCCGGAGATGATGTCGTCGCGATGGGGACCACGAAAGCCGGGCCATTCGGCAACGGGATCAGGTGGCGTCCATGGCACGGGCGCCGGCGCGCCGCCCGCTTTGGCCACGAGCCGCTTCTCGGGAGCCTCCCCTGCTGCACGAACTGGGGAGAGTGTCGCCGGCTCGCTGCCGGATTTAGACGCGAGCCGTGCATCCTCTCGTTTCTCGGGAGTCCCACCGGCCGTAGCTGGCGCCAGTAGGGCGGGAGTTGGCGGCAGTGCCCCCAGCCCATTGCCGGATTTGGTGACTAGTCGTTCCTCGGGAGTCTTCGTCCACCGCCAGTGCAAGTCGTTTTTGAAGGTGGCGGCGGTCAAACCACCGGTCCTGAAGAGCGTCCACACTCCACAGGCGAGCAGGATGGTCGCGACCATCGTTGCGCGCCGAACTCCGTCCGAGAGACGATGAGTGGCCACCGCCCACACGACGAAGGCGACGCCGAGGGTCGGGATAGCCAAGAATCGGAACAAGAAACCCATCGCCCCAGTCGCAATCGACACGTCGACGATGCGCTTGCTCAGGAACAGCGCGACGAGCATCAGGGCGACGGCGCCCAAGCGCTCGAACCAACGCGCACGGCTGAAGAGCAACCACCACAGGACCACGGCCACCCCGCCGACGGGTCCCGAGAGCACCGCGACGAACAGTTCCTCGGGCATGACTAACGGGACGACAAACCGAAGCAACAACACCAGTATCGCAATGACCACGCCGGGCCATAGCCGGAGCTGACTCTGACGAGTCTCGCCACCGCTTTGCGCGACGCTCATGCCTGGTCAGCCTCCTTGCCTCGATTGGTACGCATCGATAGTACTCTCTTCACTAGCCAGGTTTTCCCGCCATTTTCCCGCCGGACACGCTTCATGTGCAGCACTGTTCGCGTAACTGGGTAAGCGCGGGCGGGACGCCCGGCCTCCCAGGGAATAAACAGCTTCTATCAGACGAAACGCATGAGAACTGTTAGAATCTGAAGCTCCTCGGCGAAGGAATCGCTCGTGAGGGCTTCAAACCAATGGGACACGGCGCCATCGCAAACACGAAAGGAAGGGGGAAGCGCTCCATGGCGTGGATCATTTTTGTTGGGGGTGCGGTGCTCTCGTGGGGCATTTACGGCCCCGCGCTGCATAAGGGACAAACGTCGCTCGGCAACCCGCTGAAGGCTCTACTCTGCGTGGGCTTGGCCTACTTCCTGATCGGCGTGCTCGTGCCGGTAGCAGGACTATCGTCGCAGGGTGGGGTGAGCGGTTTCACTCTCGCCGGTTCGATCTGGGCCACGATCGGCGGAGCACTGGGAGCACTCGGAGCGGTCTGCATCATCTACGCGTTCAAGTCAGGCGGCCTTCCCAATTACGTGATGCCGCTGGTTTTCGGCGGAGCGCCCGTCGTCAATGTGATCGTCTCGATGGCCACGCACCCACCGAAAAACCCGCCGAACCCGCTACTCTACGTCGGCTTCTTACTGGCCGTAGCGGGAGCGGGATTGGTGCTGTACTACAAGCCTTCGTAGTCTTTGGGTCGGGCGCCGCGCGTGATGCGTGAAAGTGGATGCGTGAAATAAGGTCCGGTCCGATCGCGACATCCAGCGCAAATGGCCAAGCAGGCCTCACCTTCAAGCGAGTGTTGGGCGAGATTGGTGCTTTACGCCGTCTGAAAAAGTCGTCAGTGGACGAACGATGATGAGCGTGCCAGGTTGCCCTTTCGCCTCCTGTAGCAGCTACTGCCTGCCGATCGCGTACAGAAAATGTTCTGTACGCAGGAAGATGTGCCCATCGGAGATCGCCGGCGAACTCAAGGTGTAATCGCTGAGATCATTTACCGCCAGGACTTCAAACTTCGGTCCGGCCTTTAGGACCGTCGTCATGCCATCCTCGTTCGTGACATAAATCTTTCCATCCGCCAGCACGGGTGATGAGCTGTAGGTCGCAGGCTTGGTCCGCTGCCCACCCCAAATCTCCTGGCCGGTCTTGGCGTCTAGGCACCAGACGATACCCCGGTCGTTCACGGAATAGAAATACTTCCCGTCGGTAACGGGAGTTGGCACGTCCGGGCCGTTCAAAAAGGACCACAGCTTGTGCGATTGCGAGATATCGCCACGACCCCCGGCTCGAAAGGCGATCAGAGGTCGCACGCGCGTAGGCACATACACCACGTCGTCATACACCACCGGGGAAGCGATGATCCGATAGTTGGGGTTCTTGTCCGGATTGAATCCCGTGCCGCGCCACAATTCCTCGCCGGTTCCGGGATCGTGCCCGGTGACGCAATCGCCGCCAGTGACGACGATCTCCACGTGATTGCCATACCGCACGAGCGTCGGAGTGGTGTAGGAATCCGGCGATTCCCGCACCGCGTCGGTGGGACGGATGACGCGCCAAATCGTCTTTCCGGTCTTCTTGTCGATGCGCAGGACGTACGAAGGATCATGAGTTTTCATTCCCTGCAGCACCTGCACATACAGCGAATCCTCATAGAGCAACGGTGAAGACGCATAACCCCAGTTCAGACCGAAGCGACCATAGTCCTTTTGAATTTCGCGGATCCAGAGCTCATTACCGCTGAAGTCGAATCCCTTCAGCACACCGATTCCGGTCATCACGTACACGTTCTTGCCGTCAGTGACGGGTGAGGGCGACGACATGTTCTGCTTGTTGCTCTTGTAATTCCCGCGCGCAACGAGCTTCTTCCAGACCGGCGTTCCCTTGGCCTTGTCGACGCACCAGAGGAGAAGATCGTCGCCATCGGCGACGTTAAGGAAAATGTAGTTGCCCCAGATGATCGGCGTGGACGCGGTTTTGCTCGGCATTGCCAGTTTCCAGGCTACGTTTTCGGTGGTGCTCCAATGAACCGGAAGGTTCTTCTCGGTGCTCGTACCGTTGAGCGACGGGCCACGCCATTGCGGCCAGTCTTCCGCCAACCCCGGAAGTGAAAGTGCAATGACAAACAGGGCCAAGGATATCCGGACACGCAAGTTTCACCTCCAGCGGTGGTGCTACGTTGGGCACCCTCACTAATAATCTTGCTGCTGGCTAATCCGTAGCGGCGGCTTTACGCTGCCGTTGGGCGTTTTGGAATCGCTGGAGATCTGGCGAGTAAGCCCGCCGCTACCTCACCCGGGCGACCTTATTCATCGACCGATGCTAGTGCAGATCTAGTGCCATCATCGTGTGCCGGTCTCGCACGTAGAGGTTCGTTCCGACCAGCGTGGGCGCAGTCCAGGCATTGCTTTCGAGTAACGGCACTCTCCAACGCACCTGCATTCCTTGCGGCGATAGCGTCGCCATTGCAAGATCCCCTTCTTCATCGAGGAGCATCACCTTCCCGCCGACGAGCACCATATTGACCTTTCCGAAAGTCCTGTCCTGCCAAACCACCTTGCCCGTTCTAATATCGACCGCCGTCATCGGAGCGGGACCAAAGTCACCACTCGACCCGTAGACGTAGTCACCGATGCGGATCGCGTTGCTATGGTGTATCCGTATGCGATTGCCGGACCACAATTCTTCAACCTTAGTTTTTCCACCAGACTGGGCTAAGTGAAGGACGCGCGCACCCCCGTTGTAACCGGAGCTGATGAACAGCAGGTTGCCTGGCCCCCACACGGGCGTGCTGATGTTGAGCCCCCACGACGTCGAATGGGGGTGACTCCAGAGCAGGTTACCGTTCGACGGGTCGAGTCCGACCACCTCGTCGCTGAACGTGGTGATCAGTTGGTCCTGCCCGTCCACATTGACGATGATCGGAGTAGAAGGCGCGTTCTTAAAATTCTGTTTTTGCCAAACCAGAGAGCCGTCCCTGGGATTCAGGGCGACTACGGCATGGCCATACTCGCCAAGCTTGACAACGATCGTGTCCTTGTAGGCGATTGGGCTTACAGGGTAGCCACGCTCCATAAAAGTGCTACCGGGGAAATCCTTGTAGAGATCCTTTTGCCACACAATCTTGCCAGTTTTCTTGTTGAAGGCGTGCATCTTGGCCAGGATTCCGATCGTGTAAACACAATTGCCCAAGACGAGCGGTGTACTGTGTGGTCCGGATCCGTTTTCCATCCCCATTTCTGGCCGGAAGGTGGCGTCGTAGGCGTACTCCCACTCCGTCTTTCCCGTCGCGGGGTCGATGGCAACTACAACCTCCTCGTGGCCGCGTCGATACATGGTGTAGAGCAGCCCGCCATCCGTCACGATGCTGGAGTAGCCTTCACCCAGATTGCGCTGCCAGAGCCGCTTGGGGGCGGCAGCGGCGAAGGTTGCCGGAAGCCCGTTCTCATCAACCGAAAAATTGCCGTTGGGTCCTCCCCAGGCGGGCCAAGCGGGCGTTGACAGTCCGGCAGCGCCAGCGACCACCAGAAGCATAAGTGCGCTTAACATGACGCAGCCCTCCCAAGGAGCCGGTGCCGGTCGCTTGGGCTGTTGCTTCCTCCCACTCCAGGGTCAATTTGGATCCATCCAGGTTGGACAAGCCACTGCCATCCGGCTATGACACCAACGACCAGTCTTTTGTTTCCCGCATTGCGTATCACAAATCGCTCCCCATCCCACAGGCCAGCGTCGTTGCGGAGGATTCCGAGCCGCCAATCCCGATCGCCGCGTGCTCCGCCAGGCGGCCTTCAGAAGTCCACAACGGCCAACGGGCCACGATGTTCCCTCGCAGGCGTTCTTTAGCCGGAGCTTCCCCGGCCTGGCTTTGCTCGGCAAAGGCGCTGGAGATGCGGCTGCGGCTTAGGCCGCGCCACTGGGGACCGTTCTGCGCCTTGGCGGGCACGGCGTCCACGGACAAGGTGGCGACACATGCTGCCCCTGCGAGAAAAGATGATGGCCGAAGTCTACTCCGATCTTAGTGCCATGAGCAACGGGGAACGCAGAGCGGCGGCCGTGGCGGCGAGCGAGGCGCCAATTCCGGTCACCAGCACGCCAGCCAGCAGAAGGCTCAGCGAAGCGGCCGGCAAACGACCGCCACGCAGCAAAACCGCCGGGGCAATAGCCAGCAGCGCGCACGCCGTACCTGTGACCAAGCCGAGCAGCAGCAGGAGCAAGTTTTCAGCTATCACCATCGTCGCCAAGTGCTGCGGGCGGTACCCGACCGCGCGCAGGAGTGCCAGTTCGCGGCGCCGCTCGAGCACGTTGCGCAGCAGGACGGCTCCGAGTCCCACGGTGCCCAGCACCAGGCCCAGCCCGCCCAGGCTGCGGAACGTGGAAAGATAAGTGTTCTCCACTTTGTGAAACCCCGCTAGGCGCGCTTCCGCCGGTTGGATATCGAATCCGTAGTCAGCGAGTGCGCCCTCCAAAACTCCCGTCACTTCCTGCGCTCTCGCCGGTGGCACGCTCAGCAGGAAGAAGCGGTAGCCTTCGACGTCCGGAAAAAGTCGCAGGAAACTCTTCTCCGAGATCAACAGTTCCCCCTGAAAAAGGCTGTCTGCGAGTGCCGCGACAATGCGAAACCGCGTTTGGTCCACTACGAATTCCTCGCCGAGATGCAAATGCAGTGAATAGGTCATGGAGTTCGCGTCCACGATCGCGGGGATGACGCCGTCGGCCGTCTCCGACTCGAGCAAGAGCCAGGGATTTGGGGTCCGGACCACGGAATCCTGGAACCGGAAACG
>Ga0307475_10001296_pt1 | contig 14893 bp, 11 predicted proteins | sample atmos_gasesECM1C_FD_203317 | JGI IMG/M metagenome (GOLD analysis project Ga0307475, IMG submission 203317) | Hardwood forest soil microbial communities from Morgan-Monroe State Forest, Indiana, United States - atmos_gasesECM1C_515 | ecosystem: Environmental > Terrestrial > Soil > Temperate... | reverse complement strand
TTGCGTGACGGCGAGATTGAGCCGTCGCCTGCTGTTGTGGATCTGTGCCTCGAATCGGTGGATGTTTTGAAAAAGACGCTTCATCGGCAGTGGGCGGATGAGGCGGAAATGCGCACGGGTGTTGATTCCCTGCTCGGACGGATCGCGGAATTTGCTCCGATGGAACCGGAAGACGTGGAGACAGTTGCGGGTGCAGCGGAGGCGGCCGGACAGCAATCCATTGGAGAAGGTGAGGCAGCCGGGCCAACGGTATCAGCGAAGAAGGTTGCGAAGCAGCCGGCCGGCACGGCAGCGACCGCGAAATCGGTTCGAATTGCGCTGGCGCGGCTCGACCGCATGATGAATACGGTCGGCGAACTGGTGATTAATCGTACGCGGATGGTCGGGCGCGTTGCGGAACTGGAGAAGCTAGTCGACACGCTGAGTTTCTCGAAAGAACGGCTGCAGGGAAAAGTTGCGGAGTTCCAGGAAAAGTACGAATTCAACCGGATCAGCTCCCGTCGAACTTCCTCGGGGCCGTGGAATCCAACGTCAACCCCGCAGATGTTGGCAAACGCGGCGGCGGGAGACACCTCGTTCTGGTCGGAATTCAGCGAACTGGAAATGGACCGCTACGACGATTTCAATATTCTGTCGCGGTCGATGGCGGAAATTTCAGCGGACGTCAACGAGGTGCTGTCGCAACTCGAGGGATTCATCGGACGCGTCGAGGGCGACATTGACGAGTTCACTAAACTGGCGCACCACCTCCAGGACGAGATCACTGCCGCGCGCATGGTTCCGATCGGCACATTGTATTCGCGGCTGTCTCGAGCCGTGCGCGATGCGGCTCAATCGACGGGCAAACACGTGGACCTGGATCTTTCCGGCAGCGAGACCGAGCTGGACAACAACATTATTCAGCAGATTTCGGATCCCCTGGTACACCTGGTGCGCAACTCGGTGGCACATGGGATCGAGCAGAGCGACGCCCGCGTTGCTGCGGGCAAGGCCGCAAGGGGGAACATCAATCTGCGTGCCTACCATCGCGGCAATCACATTTATATTGAAGTGGAAGATGATGGCCAGGGAATCGATTACGAGCGAGTGAAGCAGAGCGCCATCGAGCGCGGACTCGTTTCGCCGGAAACGGCCGACCGGCTGACCGAACGCGACCTTCGCGAGATGCTTTTCCATCCGGGCTTTTCGACCGCCCCCGTCAAAACGGAATTGGCCGGTCGGGGCGTGGGTCTCGACGTCGTTCGGGCAAACTTGAACGCGTTGAACGGCGAAATCGAAATCGAGAGCAACAGCGGTCACGGCACAAAATTCACTTTGAAGGTGCCGCTGACACTGATCATTTCTCCGGCGCTCTTCGTCCGTTGTGGCACGACAAATTTCGCATTGCCCCTGGCAGTGGTCGAAGAGATTCGGCGTTTGCGTGCCGATGAAATCGAGGACGTCGGCGGAAAACTCTTGACAAAAGTGCGCGACGTCATCACGGAAGTCGTGCGGCTGGATACCTATCTGGGGCTGGCTCCACTGGAACCGATCAACGGCTACTTCCGGATGGTTGTGGCCAACGCCGGCAACCGCCAAATCGGCCTGGTCGTGGAAGAGGTTCTCGGCAAGGACGAAATCGTCATCAAGAATCTTGGCGAGTACTTGCGCCGCGTAAAACTCTTCCCGGGAACGACGATTGCCCCGGACGGCAGTTTGATTCTATTGATCGACCTGAACCGCATGGTGGCGACAGAACCGAGCGAGCGCCGGCAAATCCAGGCCAGCTCAAGCGCGGCGCGCATCTTTGCTCCGGGCTCAGCGGCAGTCGCGAAAGGCACGATACCATCCGAGGCCATCGACCGCGTCGAGCAGGAACGCGTCATCGTCGTGGCGGACGATTCCATCAGCGTGCGCAAATTCGTGGGCCGCATGCTGGAGAAGAACGGGTATCGCGTGAAATTGGCGGCCGATGGCCTCGAAGCTGCGGAACTCGTGGCGCAGCACGGTTGCCACCTGGTGATTACGGACCTGGAGATGCCGCGCATGACTGGCTACGAACTGATGGTGCAGTTGCGCCAGAGCCCGACGACCCGGCGAATTCCCGTGATGGTGGTGACTTCGCGTGCGGGAGCGAAGCACCGCGATCGCGCGTTGAAGGATGGCGCTTTGGCCTTTCTCACCAAACCGGTACAAGAGGATCAACTGATCGCAGCCGTGGAGCAGCTCATGGGAACGGAGGCGCCGCGTCCGGTTGTTCCGGTTGCGTAGAAAAACATGGCGCCCCCCAACAAAAAGTTCAAGGTCTTAGTCGTAGATGACTCTGCCTTCATGCGCAAGGTGCTCGAAACCATCTTCAACGCGGATGAACAGTTGCAAGTCGTCGGGCACGCCAAGGACGGCCGCGAGGCCGTCGCCATGGCGGAATCGCTCAAGCCCGACGTCATCACCATGGACATCAACATGCCGCACGTGGACGGATTGCAGGCTACCGCGGAAATCATGACCACGAATCCGAGGCCTATCGTCGTCGTCAGCTCCGAATCCAAGGAAGGCGCGGCAAGCACCCTGCGGTCCCTCGAACTTGGCGCGATCGAATTTGTTGCCAAGCCCTCGGGCGCGATCGATCTCGACATGCAGAGCGTAAAGGAAGAATTGCTTCGCAAGGTGCGGATGGCGGCGAAAGTGCGTGTCGTACGCACGGCCTCCCGCCTGGCCTCAACCATTCAAAAAGGCGGAACGGCAAAACCGAGCGCCATGGCACCTGCCAGCAGCCGCCCTGCGTCCACATCTGGACTTGACCAGCGCTTCCCCGTGGTTGTCTTAGCTGCCTCGACAGGCGGTCCGGCCACCGTCATGCGCATTGCACCGGGCTTCACGCACGACTTCCCTGCTGCGGTCATTCTTGTCCAGCACATGCCTGCGACATTCACAACCCAATACGCTGCCCAGCTCGCCGAGTTCACGGAAATCCGTGTGAAAGAAGCAGAGGCCAACGAATCCTTGCAACCGGGCACCCTCTACATCTGCCCCGGTGGGCAGCATCTCCGGGTGACGCCAACGGGCCGCATTCAGCTTGACGGAACAAGCGGCAGAATCAACGGATACCTGCCAAACATAGACATCACGATGGAATCGGTGGCGGCCTTTGCCGGTCCATTGAGCATTGGCGCTGTCTTGACAGGCATGGGCAATGACGGAGCCATCGGCGCCAAGGCCATCAAATCCGCGGGTGGCCTGGTTCTGGCCCAGGATGAAGCGACCTCCGTGATTTTCGGCATGCCTGCGGAAGCCATTAAGGCAGGTGCCGTGGATCAGGTCCTTGGTATTGACGACGTTTACGCGGCGATCGAAAAACGCGTTGTGGGGCTCTGTCGCCCAAGTCCCGCGGGAGTACGCTAATGCCTCCAGCCGCGCCAGTGAAGTCAAGCCCGGCCCGGGCGGAGCAGATCATCCTTTTCCGCATCAGCGGTCAGATTTTCGCCGTCTCCTCCTCATCGGTGCAGGAAGTTCGCAGCGCCGATAGCATGGCCGGTCTAACTGTGGAAATTACCGCACCGGGCCTGCGAAAGGTACATCACGTGGCGCAGCGCGGAGACAAGTCGCTCTTCGTTGTGAACGGCTCGGCACATTTCGGGCTCGCTCCTTCGCCGGGAGCATTAATTTTCGTTTTGCGTAAGACGCGGACGGCCCTGCTTATCGATGGCATTGAGAAGATGGCGAGCATGACGAGGCTGCAGGCGCTGCCGCGATCCTTTTGTCATGAAGAAAGGCTTTGGTACCGCGGTCTCACGGCGCTGGACCAAACTGTCGTTCCTGTGGTGCATCCCGAAGGATTTCTCACAAGCGAAGAACTGGCGATGCTGGATGCGGCCCTGCCACCTGCGGGGAGCGCCGGTGAGGACGCCGTGGAAGGGTCGGGACCCGCCCAATGACCGTGTCGGCCGAACTCGACCTGCAGTCCTTCGTCCTGCTTCGCCTTGGCGAACGGCGATTCGCGATTGCCGCGAACCAGATCGCCGAACTCGTCGCCCCGAGCCGCGTATTCCGATTCCCCCACCGGACGCCAAAAATCGAAGGCGTCATCCTGCGGCGCGGACGAATCGTGCCGGTGTGTGATGTGGCGGAGACATTGACAGGCAAGAGGTTGACCGCGCGCCGGTTTTACCTGATCGCCGTACGCGGTTATGGCACGCATAACGAATGGGTCGCACTGCCGGTGACTGGCGAATGCGAATTGATCAATGCGGAGATGAGCGCCACCAGCGCGTCGGACGCACCGCATGTGGCGGGCTGGCTCTCGCATGACGGCGACGTCATCGAAGTATTGAATATCGATGCGCTCACACCCGGCCCAGAGGACAACCTGGCCGAAACCGCGGCTATCGGCGCACGGGAGGCACGGCCGTGAACCTCGCCGAACGCTCCGCCAAGATTCTGCTGATCGACAGTAACGTCTATTTCGCAAAGCGGCTCGGCGATGCGCTGAAGCGCGAAGGATTCGAAGTCCAATCCAGCACGCAGGCCGCATTTGCCCTGACGACGCTTGAATATGACGCGCCCACGGCCATCGTTTGTGCGACGAAAATGCGGGAGATGGGTGCGCTGGAGATCGCCAGAATCATTCGCGCCGACGTCAAGAACGCAACCTTGCCCATTATCGCCCTTGGCGACGGCAGCCAGCGCGCGTTGATGAATGCGTTTCAGGCCGGCTGCGACGATTACGTCGACCGCAATCAGCAACCAGGCGTTATCGCAGCCTACGTGAAACAAATCCTCGTCAGCAGAGCGGACGGATTTCAGCCCACGCAGATGCTGGCGCAAGACGATACCAGCCTCAGCGGAAAACTGACCCATCACGACCTGACCGGGGTGATGCAAATGCTCGGCCATGCGCGTCAAACCGGCGCGCTGCACATCAACGCGGGCGAAACCGACGGAGTGCTCTTCTACGACGCCGGCGAGCTAGCGCACGCGGAATGTGGAAACTTGTTTGGTGACGAAGCCGTGATTTACATCCTGAAGAACTGCGTGAACGGCGGTGAAGGCGTTTACAAATTTGTTTACGGGACGAACTCTCCGCAGCGCACGGTGCTGCGGTCGGCCACGGATCTCATGCTGGATGCCATGCGCGAATTCGATGAGGGAACGCGCGACATGGCGGACAAGGAAGCGCTATGAGCGAAGCGATGACCATCCCTCCGCTGGGCGAGACCGCGCAAAAGCGCACGCCCACGGTGTACTTCATCGATGACAGCGCGACAATGCGCGAAGTCATTAAGATCGCGTTCCGCCGCGAGAACATCAACGTGATCACCTGCGCGGACGCGGCATCAGCCCTCGCGCAGTTCGAACAAAACCGGCCCGATGTCGTGATCACCGACGTGATTATGCCCGATCAGGATGGCTATTCCGTCTGCACGCAAATCCGGCAGCACCCGGAATTCAGTGCCACTCCCGTCGTGCTGATGTCCGGAGTGGTCAACAAGAGCGTCGCCGACAAGGCAGTGTCCGTAAAGGCCGATGAGCTGATTCGTAAGCCATTTCAGCCACAGGAATTGATTAGTCGCGTGAAGAGTTTGCTCGAACCGAAGAGTGCAACGCTTGCCCCACCCGTTGAGCGGACGGCCTCCCCCAACGTGCTGAGCAGCCTGTTTGCTCCGCCGCCGGCAGCGCCCCGAAACGTGCCACCCCCGCCGCCAGCCACGACGCCCGAATCGGCTTGGCCCCGCGCACTTGCCGAAGCTTTCACCCCTAGGCCAGCAGCCCCGGCGCGTCAAGAGGTTCAGCCGTTCGGGCCTGCACAAATGCGCTCGGCCCCGACTGCGTCTGACGTGCAAAAGTTGCGCGTGGAGATTGCGCATTTAGACCTGCTGATCAAAAAACTTCAAACCGAACTGCAAATTGAACGGCAGTACAACCAGGCGCTGGAAACACAAATCCGCGCGCTAACAGAAGTTGAATAGCACCGGCAGAGTTTGGTCATGAACCAATAGCATCGCGGCGCTTTCCGGCCAACGATCTCTCCGAACTCTGTTGACGAGGTGTATGGCTGGAGCTCTTTGGAATGGACACCGAACTATGCTCTGTCTATCGCCACGAAGCGGTGCATGAACTCGTGCGTCTCCAGTGAGTTATGCGAAAAGGAGTTTCGTATTTCCTCTTGGCCACAGTGTGGAATTATGACTTCGAACACGGAACCCTCACAGTTTTGTCAGGATGGTGTGCCCAAGGTTCTGGCAACTATTCAGGTCATCGGTACGACTTCCATTTCGGGGAAAACATGGATGTCGTCACGGTTTCGAATGCGACCGAGGTGTTGACATTGGTTAACTTGACACCCGCACCCGGCACGATCGCACCTGAGGGGTCCGCGAGTGTTCCCTCGACAGTGCCAGTCTGCGATAACGCAGGCCTAGCCAACACGAGCAAGAAGAAAAGAACAAGAGTGCCAACTTTGAAGCGCAACATCAGTTTCTCCTCTGATCAGTGCGGTCTGAACCGCGCATTAGCAATGGCGCATATCAGCGAGGCGGTGCACGAGCGTACCACGGCGCCATTTACAATGGAATTCTGGTGCTCACGTCAACCGAAAACTGCTTGACGCGCGGGGGGTGGGGTCCTTTTGCCGTGCTCGTATAACACTCCCGAACTCTGTTGACGGGGTATTACGCGCTGAGGGGAAATTGCGACACCCGGTTCGGGCGGCGGGTCGTGGGCCTGGGGGTACAATTAAGCCGCTATGCGTATCCTTGTTGGAAGTTTTCTAATCATGACTGCAAGCGTTCTTCTGTCGCAGAGTTCCCGAGACTTTCACGATCGGTATGGAGAACCGGACAGAGAACGTTTTGCTGCGCGACCTGGGATCAGTCTTACCGTGGAGTACGGTTCTGACTATCTGGCCTGCTACGCACTGATTGACCCGCCCCGACCACTCACCTATTCGGAGGAGCATGTTCCACTCATGTCGTCGGAGGGTGTGTCCGAGGTTCTGGAAGAGGTCGCCCCCATTGCCATGAGGGGCAAACAAATCAATGGAAGTATTACCTTCAGCGGGTGCAATCAATTTCGCCTCACGGACTACGAAAACGTTTCGATAATGCGGTCAACGCATACGTGCGACCCTTCGGGTCACGACCAGGACATACGGACGGCAATCACTTTCAAGCGGGACATTTGCCCAAAGCAAAACAAGTAAGCGGACGAAATCAGTATCGGAGCCCACTTTACCGGCACTAAGCCTTTTGCCGACGGTCAACTAGTCGAACTCTTATGTTAGATTCGTGTGCGGTCGGGGCAACGGGACCTCAGCACGGATTCAGGAAAAACGACCCCGCCGCATAGTTTAAAGAATTGAAACCACCTATCAACGGGATTCTCACGATTGCCATCACCGCATTGGTTTGGCATCGCTGTGTGCCCGCACAGGTCGAACACAAGTCAACCAGCAAAGATGGACCGATGAGTGCTTCTGCTAGTTGTCATGAGGAATCCACCGGGAGGTTGATCGGGTCGAACAGGTCGCGCACTTCCGTGCTCATGTCACCCGACGGACTCTACCGGGCATACGCCGAGAGTGAGGCAGTTGCATCTCAAGCGCCGAACGCCGCCAGCGCGGAGTGCCAGAACACGTCGAGATTGTTTGTCTCGGGCCCAGAGAGCGAGAAGTTCGGTCCGGTCCTAGTTGTGAAGCCTTCACCAGAAGGGCTCGGGAACAGCATTGATCTTGTCGATTGGTCTCCCAGTGGACACCGCCTGCTCCTGGCTCAAGATTTCTGGCAGTGGGGCTCTGATGTAGGCGGAATGATGGTGCGAATTTACGACGCTGAATCTGAGAATTTGTCGAGAGAGTTTCTTGTTGACGAAGCGTTTGGCAAATATGTTGGCAAGAATTGTGCTGGCGTTTTCCATCCAGTAGGATTCTCCCCAAGCGGGAAGGTTGTTGTCACAGCCGGGCCCTTTTTCGAGGTAGGAGAGGACCAGCCGGTGAAAGACTCTTGCGTTCAGAAAGAGGGATTCTGGCTTATCGACACTGGGATTCCGGCAGTCAGTCAACTTCCAGATAACTACAGAGTTGAGCGCTACGCCAGAGATTTTCAGATAACACGGCTTGCGCCGTCAGCCTTTCCAGAATTGCCTGTGAACATACGGCGGGAACTCAAACGTCGGAGATGCACCATCCCTCAGGTGCGGGCAGACAAGAAGCCGCAGAACGTAATCAAGGGAGAGTTCACACGTAAGGGGCAAACTGACTGGGCAGTATTATGTTCGGTGAATCAGGTTTCCGCGATTCTCGTCTTTCGCAATGCGTCAGAGCGGAATCCTTCAGAGCTTGAACGCGAAACCGACATTGACAAGCTCCAGGCTGTCAGTGGAGACGCGACCGGATATTCACGAGCCATCTCAAGCGTTGGCCAGGAATACATCCTCAGCCATTACCGCTCCTCTGGCGGACCCAAACCGCCAACAATCGACCACCAAGGAATCAACGATGCATTCGCGGGAAAGGCATCTGTTGTGCATTACTTCCACGCCAGCAAGTGGGTCAAGTTAGCCGGAGCCGATTAGATACTTCGATGCATTCGCCACAAGCGTCGGTGCTGTCGGGTTAGCCCTAGTTGGTGAAGAGCCCCCCTGACCAACAGCAATCGGCCCTAGCGGTGGCTCGACCAACTGCCTCGTGGTCGATATCCCTCCCTTCAACCCCGCTGCGAACGAAGCCACCGAAGCCGCGCCGCGCCTTGCTCGCTGATCCTGTATTCCAATGTTCCTCTACCACCGGAACGCCTGTCGAGTAGGCCAAAGGTCCACAGCCTCTTGAAATATGTCCAGGCAGACCGTGCCGAGAAAAAATCGAGCTTTTCTGCCGCTTCATTTGGTCCGAGCCATTCACCTTGGGTCGCGGCAAATAAGGATAGGACTTGCAGTTTATGCGTCGATAGCGCATTGAGAAGCAAGAGATTCGAGATGCTTCCTCCACGCTTGCCTCGTGTTGCGAAGAGGAAACGTTCGAGGCTCCCTTATCGCGTCGCGCGCAAAATCACCAACAGGACTTCGCTTTGGACAAGTGGATCGGTTCCAAAGCACTTGGATTGCCCATTTGAGTCGAAGCTTTTTGCACTAGGAGGCGCGGGACGACCCAAAGGCCTAGTGGGTCGTTGGGGACTGGGAAGTGGGAGAAGAAGTGAGACCGGCGATCGCGGTACGGAGGCCGTTTTCGTCTAACCCAGCTTGAGAGAAAGTAACCTTGCCGGAACCATCGAGGAGTACGAAATAGGGAATGCCGTGACGCGGAAATTTGTCGAGAATGTCCTTTCCGGCATGGAAATTCGGCCAAGGCTCCTTGCGTGTGGTCCAAAAATCGGTGGCTTTCTGGGGATTGTCGTCGTCTTCATCGAGGCTGAGCAGCACAAGTCCTTTGGCTTTATTCTCTTCATACAGTTCTTCGAGCGCGGGCAGCGATTCGCGGCAGGGCACACACCATGTGGCCCAGAAATCGAGGAGCACTGGTTTCCCCGCAAGAGATTGCAGCGTTACTTCCTTACCTCCGGAAGCTTTGAGGGTAAGCGTGGGAGCCAATTTGCCGATAAGTTTGGCCAGTTCCTGAGTTTGCTTTTCCTCAAATTCCTTTACCAGGATCGCGGATGACGGAGGGGCAAAGCTGAACGTGCCTTCGGGAAAATCAGAGACATCGATCTCGGCAGCTTGATACAGCCTTTCGTCTAGGCCTGTGTAGTGAGCACCCGGTTCTGCGGTCAGTGCGCCTTCGCTGCGTTGTGTCGATTTACGAATGAGCTTGGTTCGTTTGTCGACCCAGAAAGTGAAACGAATCGCTATACGGCTTGGAGCATCGGGCATTTCCCCTTCGGTCGTGACCACGATGCAAGACATGCTTTTTCCGTCCACTTCGATGGTCTGCTCAGGAACGAATGTCGCTGTCCGAACCATACTCCTCACATAAGCGAAATTTTTCATATGAGATTGGGTTTGTCTCAGCCTACCTAAGCCCATAGCAGCACGAGACGTAACTTCGCTCGGACCCACTCTAGGTGCGGGTTGCTGAACGTATTGGTTTAAGGGCGAGTAGTAAATCCACTCGGTTTGGCCATCGGAGACCTGAACTGCCGTACCGAAATCACCCCGGCGTTCAAAGCGATAATGATTCGCCGGGCCAACAATCGAAGTGATGAAGGCCTTGCTCCAGTTGCGGCTGAATTCGCTGTCGAATTGATGTTCCTCTATGTATTCGAAGTGATATGAGGACGCGTGAGTGTATCGCGCAAGGAGTTCCGTCAAGAACGGAAGAGCATCGGAACCAGGAGCGCCGGGCCCCAAAGACGCAGATGAAGTCTGAGCGTAAGCCCCTAAATTGGCGAGAAGCATCAGAAGAAGTGATAGACAGAAAAGTGATTTAGACAGCGTCCGCCGAAGCTGGCTCATCATTAGAATTCTCCCCGTGCGCCGCTCCTGTTCCTACAGCCACCGGTCGTCCGAGTCGGTGATACCACGACTCGTAAATTCGCGTAGAATATCAGGCAAATAAACAACAAAACTGCACGTGATGCCTGATAAACGCTTAGCGGACAAGCGGATTTGCGTACAGCAAAAGGGCAGCTTTGCCCGCTCCTATCCCATCTAACTCCCACCACTCGTACCCAGCGCCCACCAGGGAGTGTAGCAATTTCCCCTCAGCGCGTAATACCCCCGAACTCTGTTGACGCTCGATTGGAGATTCAGTAGCCTCACTCTGCACACTTCAGAAGCATTTTGCCTTTGGGGAGAAAGTCCCATGACCCAGGAAAAAGATTCGGCAATTTCCCGCCGGGAATTTGCACGGCGCGTAGCAATGGTTTCCGCTGCGGCTTCACTATCACCGGCTAATCTACTGGGCGCGGAGCCTGTGGCTGCGCTGCCGCGGCCGCAGCAGGCTCCGGCGGTGACAAATTTATCCCCGCAAAGCCAGCCCGAAGTCGATGCGCGAATCCAATCTATTCTTGCGCAGTACGGTAGCCGGCTTTCTGAAGCTCAAAAGAACGATCTCCACAGACTAGCAACGGAGGCACAGCCGCCCCTGGACCGTGTGCGAGCCTTCATCGTCGAAAATGGAGACGGCCCTGCTCTCTACTTAAGGCCCTTGATCGAGCGTGAAGCCAAACCCGCGCCGAAACTGTCAAGTCCCCCAGGGCCTGCGCCGAAGAAATCCTGAGGAGCATTGCGAATGCCTGGCGAAGAGATCTTTAGTCTCTCGGTAACAGAACTGGCAAAGCGTATCGAAACGAAAAAACTCTCGCCTGTAGAGTTAACGCAGCTCTATCTCGACCGCAGCCAGAAATTCGGCCCGCGCTTCAACGCCTACGCACGTCTGACTCCGGAATCCGCGCTTGAACAAGCGAAGGCCGCCGAAAAAGAGATCCAGCGCGGCCACTACCGCGGACCACTACATGGAATCCCATACGCAGCAAAGGATTTGCTGGCCGTCAAAGGACAGCCAACGACTTGGGGCGCAAGGCCATTCGCAAACCAGGTCTTCGATTACAACGCCGCGGTAATCGAGCACCTTCGTAGCGTTGGTGCGGTCTTGATCGGCAAGGCGGCGATGATCGAGCTCGCGGGCGGAATGGGATATCGCTTCGCATCGGCATCGTTGCAAGGCGAAGCCAAGAACCCGTGGGACACGACGTGCTGGACCTGCGGGTCGTCTTCCGGTTCCGGCGCGATTGTTGCAGCCGGACTCGCCGCGTTCGCGATCGGCACAGAGACGTGGGGATCAATCCTTTGCCCTTCGGCATTTTGTGGTGTGAGCGGGCTGCGGCCTACCTACGGTCGAGTTAGCCGCTTCGGCGCGATGGCCTTGGCGCCTTCCATGGACAAGATCGGTCCGATGGCGCGGTCGGCGGAAGATTGCGCGCGGATCTTTGCTGCGATCGCTGGCCATGACCCGAAAGATCGCGGTACGCTGCCGGTCGACAGAGCTGCCTTCACTTATTCGCCATCCGTGGAACTGCACTCGCGCCCGTTGAAGCTGGGCTGGCTGACGAACGCATGGAAATCTCTCGATGCGAGCGTCGCGAAGCCTATCGCGGCGGCGGAAAGAGTCGTCAAAAAATACTTCCTTGACACGAAAGAAGCGAAGCTGCCACAGGGCCCATGGGAAGATGCTGGGAACATCGTGGTCGCGGCCGAAGGCGCCGCCTCTTTCCGCTCGTTGATCCGGTCCGGGCGCGTGAGCGAGCTGGCCGATCCGTTGGGGCAAATCGCCGGCTACGTGAATGAGCAGTATTCCGCTGCGGACTATCTGCAGGCGCTCAAGGTACGAGAGATTCTTCAGAAGAAAATGGACATGTTGTTCGAATCATTCGATGTCCTGGTAACAGCCTCGCAGCCGGTAGCTGCGACGCCTCTGGAACTGAATCTTGAAACGGGACTGGTTTTCCCGGATCCACTCGGCGGCATCGGCAACCTCTGTGGCCTTCCCGCGCTTTCCGTGCCGTGCGGATTCACCGAAAAAACTCTCCCGGTCGGATTGCAGTTTGTAGCCAGAGCCGGGGACGATATCGCAGTGATCCAGGCGGCGCGGACTTTTCAACTGCACACAGACTGGCACAGAAAACATCCCAGGATTCGCTAACCCATCCCCGCAGAATAATTGCCCTGGAAAAAACGGATGGAAAGTTTAAGTCCGTTTCAGGAGCTCGTTCACTGTACGCAGCAGCGCTGAACGGCTAAACGGTTTCGTCAGCAGGCGGGTGGATGGATCGCCCAACGCAGAATCCAGGGCCGCACCTTCGCTATAACCAGACATGTATAGCAGTCGCAAACTTGCGTGCTTCTCGCGCAGCCGTGCGGCGAGTTCCTGGCCGGTCATTCCTGGCATGACCATATCGGTGATAAGCACGTCGATGTTGCCATGATGTTTTTTGGCCAGGCTGATAGCTTCCGCGCCGTCTTTCGCCTCCAAAACGGTGTACCCGCCAGATTCAAGAAATTCCCGGGCCACTTCGCGAACGTCCTGTTCGTCCTCGGCAAGAAGGATGGTTTCCGTTCCTCGCGGCGCATCGGAAAATGTTTGTGCCGGTCCCGTTTTGTCGAGCGGTTGATCGACTCGTGGAAGATAGATTTTAAAAGAGGTTCCGCGCCGCAGTTCGCTGTAAACCCAGATGAAGCCGCCGCTCTGCTTCACCACGCCGTAAACAGTGGCCAAGCCCAGACCGGTGCCCTTGCCCTGTTCTTTCGTGGTGAAAAACGGCTCGAAAATTCGGGCCTGCGTCTCGGCGTCCATGCCGATGCCATTGTCGGAGACGGCCAGCAGCACGTAACGTCCTTGCCGGACAACCGGATGCACGTCGTTATACGCGCTGTCGAGATCGGTATTCGATGTCTCGATCAGCAGCTTGCCGCCGCCAGGCATGGCATCGCGCGCATTCACTGCGAGATTCATGATGACCTGTTCCATCTGACCGGCGTCCGCACGGATGGCTCCCAAATCCGCGGACGTTCGAATCACGAGCTCGACGTCCTCTCCAATGAGCCGCGGGAGCAATTTGCCCATGTCCTCGACAACATCATTCAAATTCATCACTCGCGGCTGAAGAGCCTGCATGCGGCTGAACGCGAGGAGCTGGCGTGTGAGGGAGGAAGCGCGATCCGCGGCGCGCTCGATCTGTTCGATCTTGCGCTTCCCCTGATCGGCCAGTGGCAGATTGTTGAGCAAGAGCTCCGCATGGCCCTTGATCACCGTAAGCAAGTTATTGAAGTCGTGCGCCACACCGCCCGCCAGGCGTCCGACCGCTTCCATCTTTTGCGATTGGCGAAGTTGTTGCTCGAGGAGGTGGCGTTCGGTTATGTCCTGCGTCACAACCAGGCGCACGCGCCTGCCCGCATAGTTCAATTCGTGCGCTATGCTCTCGACCTTGAAAACCTTGCCATCTTTCTTGCGGTGTTTCCAGTTTCCGTGATGGCGTGGCTCGGCGTCGTTCTGTTTCATGAATTCGAGGAACTTGGCTTTTTCCTCCTCGGGACGAATATCCAGAACGCTCATGTTCCGGAACTCGTTCAGCGAGTAGCCGTATTGGCGGACGGCCGCATCGTTCACCTCGAGAAAACGCAGCGTCTCGGGGTCGACCACCCAGGTTGGAAGCGGGTTGTTGCTAAAGAGCAGCCGGAACATCTCTTCGTTTTTACGAAGGGCTTCTTCGGAGCGGCGCCGTTCGATCGCCAGCGCGATATGGCCCCCTACGGAGGTAAGAAACTCCAGGTCCCGCATGTCGTAAGCGCTTTCATTTTCGTAGTTCTGGACGGCAAGCACACCAATCGTGGCTGTGGGTGTCTTGAGCGGAACGCCGAGCCACGCCGGTGAAGGCGAGCCCACCAGCTCGACTTCCCCTTGCGCGGCGAGCCTGTCGAATTCGTTTTGCGGAATGAGCATCGCGGCGCCCCTGCGGAAGACAAACGCCGTGCAGCTGCGACCGACTCTTTGAGGAGGAGGCGCAACGTCGACCTGATCGGCAAAAAACGGAAACGTGAAAGAATCCGCCCCCGGATCATGCAGCGCCACAAAACAATTCTCGGCGTACAGCACTTTCTTCAGCGCTTGGTGAATGCCAGCCAGCAATTCATCGAGGTTTGCCGTTTCATTGAGCGCATGGACGACCTCGGAAATAACCTGGCGCTCCGCCTCCATGCGTTGTTGATCGGTGACGTCCCGTAAATTGACGACGATCCCCTCGACCGCGGGCACGCTCGTAAAGTCCCGGGCGCTGGCCTCAAACCATCGCCAGCTGCCGTCATAGCTCTGAAGCCGGCAACGCCAGCGCGTGGTTTCACGATCGTTGCCGTCAAGTGCGCGAAGACGTTCTCGGAATGGAGAGATGTCATTCGAATGGACGAAGGACGTAATCAACTTGCTGGCAAGATC
>Ga0307475_10001293_pt1 | contig 14928 bp, 7 predicted proteins | sample atmos_gasesECM1C_FD_203317 | JGI IMG/M metagenome (GOLD analysis project Ga0307475, IMG submission 203317) | Hardwood forest soil microbial communities from Morgan-Monroe State Forest, Indiana, United States - atmos_gasesECM1C_515 | ecosystem: Environmental > Terrestrial > Soil > Temperate... | reverse complement strand
ACGACAAGGAGCGCTCGACGGTGCGGGAAATTTACTCGAGCGAACTCGTTCGCAGCGAAGACGGCGAAGAGCTTGTCTATACCGTATGCGGCCGGTCGTTTCTGCGCTATATGGTGCGCAAGATGGTCGGCACGCTCCTCGAAGTCGGCCGCGGCAAGCTCACCCCCGCCGACATTGGCCGCCTCTACGAACTGAAAGACCGCGCGAAATCCGGCCCAACAGTCCCCCCGCAGGGCCTATGCATGGTCAGCGTCGAACACGAAGAAGCCTTCCGCTTGTGATCCATCGCAATAACACAGACAGTCAGTTGAAAGCGATGTGAGTTGCGCCTATCATTAGGCCATGCATAACATTCGGGATGCGCAGAAGCATTTCGAAAAACTTCTGCGTGAGGCTCGCCGGGGGAAGGAAGTTATCCTTGCAAGGCGCAATACGCCGGTCGCAAAGTTGGTAGCGCTTCCGGAAAAGAAACGCAAGAAAACAACTTCCCGATCCACGTAACTGCTCTTGGCTCGTCCCTTTTCTGCCGCGATTTCAGATAGAATCGTAGTTATGGCCGCAACTGCCATCTCGGTCGATACTCTTCCTTCAATAAATCCGGCGACTGGCGTAACACTGGGGCATTTTGAAAAAACGCCTCCTACGACATTGCCGCAGATCGTCGCGCATGCTCGTGTAGCGCAGGCCGCATGGGCACGCGTTTCCCTGCGCGAGCGATGCGCGCTCCTTCGCGCCTTGTGCGACCGCACCATGGCGTCCCGCGGCGCGTTGGCCGATGCTGTCGTCGCTGAATCCGGCAAGCCGCGCGTCGAAGCTTTGTTCGCCGACATTTTTGTCGCCGTGGATACCGCGGCCTATTTCGCAAAAAACGCCGAGCGACTGTTGGCACCCGAACGCGTCCCTCACCACAGCATCGCGACGAAAGCAAAATCCGGCAAGCTAGCCTACGAGCCGCTCGGAGTGATCGGCATCATCAGTTCCTGGAATTATCCGCTGGCCATTCCACTGAGCCAGATTATTCCCGCAGTCGCTGCGGGAAATGCCGCGATTTGCAAGACGAGCGATTTCACTCCGCACTGTGGCGCGCTGATCGAGAAACTCTTTGCCGACGCTGGCTTCCCGAAGGATTTAGTCACTGTGGTGCAAGGCAGCGGGGAAGTGGGCCAGGCGTTGATCGACGCCGATCCCGACAAAATTCTGTTCACCGGAAGCGTCGCGACCGGCCGACGTGTCGCTGAAGCTTGCGCGAAGCGCCTGATCCCCACCGTTCTCGAACTCGGCGGCAAAGACGCCATGCTCGTTCTTGCCGATGCCGATCTCGACGTTGCCGCGAGCGCCGCCATTTGGGGCAGCTACACGAATTGCGGCCAGGTGTGCCTCTCCGTCGAGCGCCTTTTCGTGGAGCAATCCGTGAGCGATGAATTTGCCGCGCGTTGCGTGGCGAAAACGAAAAAGCTGCGCCTCGGTCCCGGCAATGACCCCACCACCGACATCGGCCCCTTGATTCGCGCGCAGCATGTGCAGCGCATGGTCGATCTCATCGAAGACGCCGTCAGCCGCGGCGCGCGTGTTCGCTGTGGCGGCCATCCGCGCGTCGACCTCGGCGCAAACTTTTTCGAGCCTACCGTAATCACCAACGTCGACTCCACCATGAAGCTCTTTCAAGAAGAAACCTTCGGTCCGATCCTCGCCATACAAGCGGTGAACAACTCCGAAGAAGCGATCACGCGTGCGAACGATTCGTCCTTTGCGCTCTCCGCCAGCGTCTGGACTCGCGACGCCGCTCGCGGTGAAGCCATCGCCAAGCGCCTGCGCGCCGGCGCAGTGATGGTCAACGACGCCATCAGTTACTTCGCCATCGCCGAAGCACCGCACGGCGGTTGCGCCGCCAGCGGCTGGGGCCGCACGCACGGCAAAGCCGGCCTCCTCGAAATGGTCCAGACAAAATATATAGATGTAGACCGCCTGCCTGGCCGCGAAAAGCCGTGGTGGTACCGCTACGGCTCCGATTTGGAGCACGCCGCCGACGCCTTCTTGCAATTCGAGTATGGTCGCGGCATCGCGGCCCGCCTGCGCAACGCCCGCGGCGCTCTAAAAACCATGTTCCGCGACCATGGCCTGAAATGATCGTGACTATTTTGGAGTGCGGCGACTTGCCGCCGCTTTTGCGCTTGGAAGGTTCGCCGAGCGGTAATTGCGACTGGCAATCTGATTTGGAGCGGCTATCGGAGCGCTGTCATCCTGAAGCTATCCGATAAGGATAGCTGAAGGACCTCAACCTAAAACGAGTTGCGAAATGTAACGAGGGCAGGACAGCAGGGATTACCAATAATGACCGAACCCACAAACAACGAATGGATCCACGACTGGAACCAAGCCTCAACTCCGCTGATCCCTCCCGGCGCGCGCATCCTGCTAAACGACGAAACTCTGCGCGACGGCCTGCAAAATCCTTCCGTCTACGACCCGAGCATCGAAGAAAAAGTCGAAATCCTGCACCTGATGGAAGCCCTCGGCATCGATTCCGTGAACATCGGCCTTCCCGGCGCCGGCCCCCGCGCCGTCGCCGACACTGAAGCCCTGGCCCGCGAAATCGCCACAAACCGCATGAAGATTCGCCCCAACGCCGCCGCGCGCACCGTCGAAGCCGACATTCGCCCCATCGCCGAAATTTCCCAACGCGTGGGCATCGCCATCGAAGCTGCCACCTTCCTCGGCTCCAGCCCCATCCGCCGCCTGGTCGAAGACTGGACCGTCGATCATCTCGAGCGCACCACCGAAAAAGCCGTCAAGTTCGCCGTCGCCCACAACCTCCCCTCTATGTACGTCACCGAAGACACCATCCGCACCGATCCCTCCACTGTGAAGCGTCTCTACTCCACCGCCATCCGAAGCGGCGCGCGCGCCATCGTGCTGTGCGACACTGTCGGCCACGCCACGCCGCAAGGCGCGTACAACCTGATCAAATTCGCCATCGAAGAAGTTGCGAAGCCCAGCGGCGAAAAAATCCGCGTCGACTGGCACGGCCACAACGATCGCGGCCTAGCCATCGCTAATTCCCTTTGGGCCGTAGCCGCTGGCGCCAACTGCGTCCACGCCGCCGCCAATTCGCTCGGCGAGCGCGTCGGCAACACGCCCATGGAACTAATGCTCGTCAACCTCCGCCTGATGGGCCTCATCGACCGCGACCTCTCCCGCCTCAAGGAATATTGCGAGAAAGTCGCCAAGTCCACGCACACCACCATCCCGCCAAATTACCCGGTCATCGGCCGCGACGCCTTTCGCACCGCGACCGGTGTCCACGCCGCCGCCATCATCAAGGCCTATCACAAAAAAGACGCCGCCCTCGCCGACGCTGTCTACAGCGGTGTCCCGTCCCATCTCTTTGGCCTCGACCAAATCATCGAGATCGGTCCGTTGAGCGGCAAATCCAACGTGCTGTTCTGGCTCGAGCGCCACGGCATCCCCGCCGACGAACCCCTCGTCACCCGTATCTTCGACGCCGCCAAGCAATCCGCGCGCGTGCTCACCGAATCCGAAGTGCAAGCTCTCTGCGCTGAGGCCGCGCGCAATTGATCGCGCCCCGCGTGCGGAACTCCGCGATGAAACACGCCGTCCTTTGGGTTATCCTCTTGTCCATGCCCGTCAGGCCCGCCAGCGTTCCTCATAGCCGACCTGCTTCGAGCACGCAATTTGCCGACAACTCCGAAGTTCGTTCCGCGATGGCCTGGTTCGCCCGCAATCTCGCCTGGATCAACGAGCAGCAATCGCGCCTCACCGAAATCCCCGCGCCCCCATTTCAAGAAGCGCAGCGCGCCGCCGCCGTAAAGCTTCTGCTCGCCTCCTCCGGCCTCGAAGTGCAGATCGACAAGACGGGCAACGTCATCGGGGAGCTCCGCGGTGCCAACGAGAAGGAAATCGTCGTCCTGTCCGCCCACCTCGACACCGTCTTTCCTGCCTCTACGGAAATAAAAGTCCGCCGCGAAGGCGATCGGATCCTTGCACCCGGTATCTCCGACAATGGCACCGGCCTGGCGGCGCTCGTCGCCATCGCCCGCGCGTGCCACGAAGCTCGCATCAAGCCGCGCCGCACCATCCTTTTCGTCGCCGACGTCGGCGAAGAAGGCGAAGGCAATCTTCGCGGTATGCGCGCCCTCATTGAGACTTACAAATCGAAATTGAGAGCCGTGATCGTCATGGACGGTTCCGGCACCGATCACGTCACCACCAAAGCGCTCGCCTCCCGCCGCCTCGAAGCCGCCATCACCGGCCCCGGCGGCCACAGTTGGTCCGACTTCGGCATGCCCAATCCCATCAACGCCCTCGTGCGCGCTTCGGTCCGCTTCATTAACACTAAAGTCCCAGTCGCTCCGCGCACAACTTTCAACATCGGCCAAATCGAAGGCGGCACTTCTGTCAATTCCATCCCCTACGAAGCCAAACTTAAAGTCGACATTCGCTCCGAGAGCGAAGACGAGCTCACCAAGCTCGAATCCGCTCTCCGCGAATGTATCGTCGCCGGTGTCCGCGACGAAATGGAATCCTCCCGCGATCGCACCAAGGGCAAGCTCGAATGGAAAGTGGATCTTCTCGGCAGCCGTCCCGGTGGGGAATTGCCCGCCAACTCCGCGCTGCTCGCCGCGCTCCGCTCTGCCGACGAATTCGTCGGCAACCAATCGCGCGTCGAGCGCTCCTCGACTGACGCCAACGTCCCGCTCGCCAACGGCATCGACGCCATCTCCATCGGTGCAGGCGGCACCGGAGGCGGTGCCCATTCCTTGCAGGAGTGGTACGAGCCCGCGGGCCGCGAAATGGGCCTGAAGCGCGCGTTGCTCACGCTTCTCGGTGTTGCGGGACTAGCGGAGGAAAAAGGTAGATGAATCCACGATCGCGCGGACCGCACGCCGCCCGAATCACGTCGCTCGCATCGCTTGTCGTGATCGCCGCGCTGGCTGGCGCTTCCGCGTTGCGTCTGAAAGCGCATCCCACGCAAGAAGCTCCGCGCAACGTCCTATATCTGCACGGCCGCATCTACACCAACGATCCACAACATCCGTGGGCGCAAGCCATGGCCATCCGGGATGGAAAAATCGCCTGTATTGGCGCAATTGCCCAAGTCCTGACGGAATGTGCCGCCGGCGAAGCCCACCCCGAAACCGTCGAGCTTCACGAAAAATTCGTAATGCCCGGTTTCAATGACGCTCACATGCACTTGGGTTCCGCGGGCGAGGGCATGCTTTCCGTGCGTCTCTACGGCGCCGCATCCATCGAAGAACTGAAGCAGCGCCTCGCCGCCAGTGTAGCTACGCACAAGCCAGGCGAATGGATTACCGGCGCAGGATGGGACCACACGGTGTGGCCGGAAAAGCAATTTCCCAACAAATGGGAACTCGACGATGTGGCGCCAAAAAATCCCGTCCTGCTCACCCAAATTACCGGCCACGTCGCCGTTGCCAATTCTCTCGCTCTTAAACTCGCCGAACTCAGCAACAGCAGCCCCAATCCTCCCGGGGGTGAACTCGAGCACGACGCCGCAGGAGAGCTCACCGGCATGCTCAAGGAAGGTCCGGCGATGGAGCTGGTCCGAGTCCGCATCCCGGATCCCACCGCCGAGCAGCGCCGCCGCGGAATCGTCCTGGTCCTCGCCGACCTCGCCAAGAACGGCGTCACTTCCGCACAGGACAATTCGGCCTGGGACGATTTCCGCGCCTACAAACTCTTAAAGGATGACGGCAAGCTCACCGTGCGCATCACCGAATGGCTGCATTTCGCCGATCCCCTAAACGATCTGCAAAATGAGCGCGCCGAAGGCGGCACCACCGACCCCTGGCTCAAGACTGGCGCTCTCAAATTCGTTACCGACGGCGCTCTTGGTTCCCGCACAGCCGCCATGCTCGAGCCGTATTCCGACGACGCCAAGACCTCCGGCATTTTGATCATGGAGCCCGACAAGCTGAAATCGCTGGCCATCGAGCGCGACAAAGCCGGATTCCAGCTCAACTTCCACGCCATCGGCGACCGTGCCAATCGCGTCGCCCTCGACGTCTTCGAAGCCGTCGCCAAAGCCAACGGTCCGCGCGACCGCCGTGACCGCATCGAGCACGCGCAAGTCATCGCTCCCGAGGATCTCCCGCGCTTCGCCAAGCTCAAAGTCATCGCCTCCATGCAGCCTTCGCATCAAACCAACGACATGCGTTGGGCCGAATCGCGCATCGGCCCCGACCGCATCAAAGGCGCTTACGCCTGGGCCACTCTCGAAAAAAGCGGCGCCCGCCTCGCTTTTGGCACCGATTATCCCGTCGAAGTCGTAAGCCCCTTTCGCGGTCTTTACGCTTGCGTCACCCGCCAGCTTCCCAACGGTACGCCCGCCGGCGGCTGGCAGCCGCAAGAAAAAATCTCTTTGGAAGATTGCATCCGCGCCTACACCAGCGGTTCGGCCTACGCAGAATTCGAAGAAGGGAAGAAGGGCGAATTGAAAATCGGCGAATACGCTGACTTCCTCATCCTTTCGAACGACCTGACCAAAGTTCCGCCGTCACAATACGTAAAGACTGAAGTCCTTAAGACTGTAGTCGGCGGACGCACCGTCTACGAAAAGCCCTGACATCGTAGGGGCGCCGCATGCTGCGCCCCAGCTTGGCGCGATTGAATGTGTTGAGGTTCTTTCGGTCGTTTCCCCTACATAAACGCCAGATCCGTGATTTCTCCCAAATAATCTTTGCCCTTAACCGCGCGAAACCAAATCCTGATGCGCCGGCCCTTCCACTTTTCGCACGCGTCCAAACTAGGAGGATCCCCACTCGCTCCGGATACGCCAACCGCACCAAAATCCGCCGCACGAAACCTCATCGGGCGGTTGCCGCCCTTCAGAGTTACCGTAATGGCCGGCTTGCGCGAGCAGTCAATCCCCCCAATCACACCGTCCACCGCCAGTAGGTCGGCCGCCTTCGCCGCAATCGGTGCGGAACCGGACGCCGGCTGCGCCGCAGCCGGGTTTGCAGCCACCACAGTCTTCGGTGCTGCACTTGCGGCCGCTTCGGACTGCGCCTTCACTTGCGCCGTCCATTGTTCGCGTTCCTTGATGCGGTCCAGCAAAGCCCGGGCTTCTTGCGCTTCCTCTGGCGAAGCCGCTTTGTCCCATATTCTTTGCGCCAACTGCCGCGCATCCGCGTCCCGGTCGGCATTCAACAACAGGTTCACCAGATTGATGGCATAAACGCGCGTCGCCGGTTCCAGTTGAACCGCGCGAATGCCGGCAGCCAGCGCTTGCTTCTGCGTCTCCGGAGCCGTCGAATACGCTTGCGCTAACCCCTCAAACGCCGGCGCAAATTGCGGATTGATCTGCGTAGCCTTTTCTAGGCTCCTGATCGCCTCGCGCATCATCTCGGGTGTCGCCAAGCCACCGCGCAACACCAGAAGTCCGTGGTAATACGGCGCCACAAAGCTTGTCGAGCCAAGTTCCATGGCCTTCTTCATTTCTCTGTCCGCGCCGCTCTCCTCTTCTTTGCGGTACAAGTAATAGCCCAATGCTTCGTGCCCAATCGCCAGATTGGGCTCCGTTTGCACCGCCTGTTCCACCAGCGGCTTCGCCTGCTCAAACATCTTCCGATGCGAAGCGCAATCCCCGCGCAGCGCCAGGACTTCTCCCGCAGGCAAGCTGCGCGACGCGTACGTTTTGTCTGCTGCCTGCTGTCCGTTCTTGAACAATGCCACGCGAAACATCCTTTGCCTCGAATACGCCTCGATGACTTGCCCGAATCGTTTCAGATCGCCGAAGGCCTGCCGCGCCGCCTCGATCTGGCTTCCGCTCTTGTCCCACGCGGCAAAGAAATTTCTCAGCAGTTGCTGCTCGTGCGCATCTGGATCCAGCATCAAGTAATGCACCAGCGCCCAGGACTCCGCATAAAACACCGACGCCTGGTTAGCTTCGTTGTAATACGGCGACCCCTGCTCCACGTTCAAAAGCGTCTCGATGGGCAGCAGCTTGTTTTGGCCGAGAATATATAAGTGCGATTGATCGATCCTTCCGACTTGCGATTCCTTTTCGCCAAGCCGCGAATTGCCATAGAACTCCGCCAGCCCCTCGTCGAGCCAAAGGGGCAGCACTGCGAAGTTCAAGTGCAACAATGCGTGCGTGTATTCGTGATAGAGCGCGTGAAAAGGATTGTCGCCCTCGGAGTCCAGCCGCAAAATCACATAATGCTTGTCCTCCCCCTGTTGGTATAACCCGGCGGGATGCACGTGCCCCTTCACTTCCCACTCTTCGGGAAGCAGCATCTTCATGGTGTTTTCGTTCTTAGCCGCCAGGATTAGGACCGGTTCCGCGGGATCGACGCGCAAATTGGGAAAGGCAGTATGGAACAGCGCGCGAATCTGCTCGAATTGGTCCGCGACTCGCCGCGCCTCCTTCTCTCCCGCATTGCTCGAAACCACAAAGTGCGGGCTGCGCACCTCGACCCACCCTTGATTCGGATCACTAGCGCCCACAGCTCCGGCACAGGGAAGCAGCGCCGCAAACAATGCCAATCCGACGGCGCGCTGCGATCGCCTGGTCATAGAATCAGCATGAAAACGCCTCGGATGTCTCATGTCAAGGCTCCGCTAGTGCCCGCGCGCAATTCCGCCACATGCGAATCTCGCGCCTAACGGCCGGCCCTAGAGGACCAGCCCCAGAGTCTGTGCGGCAACCCCAAACGCAGCGCCGCCCCCTTAGGGCGGCATTTTTGTTTTCAGCAACCCTATAGAAATGCGCCTACGGCGAATCGACTCGGGGACAACAGTCCCTCACTGACAATCCAGGTCCGGTTCAACGGAAAGCCTCCACGCCAGAGCCGACGATCTGTGGTCTTGGGGATGGGGTCTTGGGGGCGCCCCCCCCCAAATGGTAATAGTACTCACATCCTCCAGCTAAATTTCAGCTAATCATTATCTGCCCTTGACAATCGCCCTGTTGCGATTTATATAGCCACTACGTTTAACTAATGTTCGTCGAGGGGTCTGTAAAATCTTCGTGGTGGGAGAGTGGTACTATGTTTGGTCTTCCTCGCTGTAATTCTGCATTCGCATCTTTTTCATGTACAACAAAATTCGCAGCAATGTTCGCCGCCCTGCTGTGCCTCTTTGCGCTGTGCCCAGCCTCGCTCCACGCGCAAGCGGCTAGCTCCACCAGCATTGCGGGCGTTGTCGTCGATGCCACAGGTGCCATGGTCGCCGGCGCCTCGGTAAAGCTCACGGCTAAAGCGACCAACACGTCTAGCACAACCGTTACCAACGATACGGGTCGCTACTTTTTCGCCAACGTGACCTCTGGCGAGTACGATATTGCCGTTAGTAAGAGCGGTTTCCGCACCACCAAGACCGTCGTAACCGCCAGCGTCGGTACTGCGCTGACTGTCGACCTCAAGCTCGAGCTTGGCTCCGTCTCCGAAACGGTCGAGGTTACTGCTTCCAACACCGAACTCCAGACCCTGAACGCTACTGTCGGCAACACCGTGGGTGGCGACCTGTTGCAGAACTTGCCCTCAATTCAGCGGGATGCCGCCACTTTCGTGACCTTGCAGCCGGGCGTTTCTCCCGATGGCAGCGTGGCTGGCGCGGTCGTCGACCAGAGCAGCTTCCTACTCGATGGCGGCCAGAATACCAATGACATGGACGGCAGCATGCAGGTCTACACGCCCAGCTTCGCCGGCGACCCGACCGGCGGCATCGTTGCAAATCAGATTGGCGGCAGTCCCACCGGCGTCATGCCCACGCCTCTCGACAGCGTTGAGGAGTTCAAGGTCAATACCGCCAACCAGACTGCAGACTTCAATAGTTCAGCGGGGGCCGAGGTTCAGGTGGTCACCAAGCGCGGCACCAATGCCTGGCATGGCACGGGTTACGAATATTATTTCGACAATCATTTTAACGCCAACACATTCGACAACAACTTTGCCGGTACACCGTTGCCTAGCTATCATTACAACCGCTTTGGCGGCTCGGGCGGCGGCCCCATCATCAAGAAAGAGATTCTCGGCGGGAAGACTTATTTCTTCGGCATGTACGAGGGGTTCCGCTGGACCAACTCGCAAACGTACGAGGTCGCGGTCCCCAGCGCCAATATGCGCGCTGGAATTCTAACGTTCCCCGATGCCAACGGTAATCCCGTTCAATACAACCTGAATACCGGGACGAACTGCGGCGGTGGAACTATCCAGTGTGATCCCCGTGGCATCGGGATCAATTCCTTGGTCCAGCAGATGTGGAATAAGTTTGAGCCCACGGGGAATGACCCGACCTGCTCGGGTTCTCCCAGTCAAGGTCCCTTGAATGGTAGCCGATGCGACGGCGTCAACGAAATCGGATTTAAGTCCAATGTGACGCTTCCCTATACTTCCAATTTCGCAGTGGCCCGCATGGATCACGACTTTGGTCCTAAGTGGCATTTCAATACCAGCTACCGCTATTACAAGCTGACTCGCGCCACCACGAATCAGATCGATGTCGGCGGCTTTTTCCCCGGTGATACGCTGGGTACGGCCACCGCCCTCTCCATACGCCCGCAGCAGCCCTGGTTCTTTGTAGCCGGGTTGACCACCAACATTACTTCTAATACTACGAACGATTTCCACTACAGCTATCTTCGCAACTACTGGTCATGGTCCGATCCCGGCGGTATTCAGCAGTTCCCCCAGCTCGGAGCCGCCCTTGAGCCTTTTGGCGAGTCCGCCCCTTTTGCTCTCATTCCTTATAACGTGAATACGCAGAGCGTCCGCACGCGGTTCTGGGATGGCCAGGACAATTTTATCCGCGACGACATCACCATGCTGAAGGGCAATCACCTCTTCACTTTCGGTGGCGCTTTTCAGCGGAATTACGATTGGCATCAGCGCTCTGACAACGGGGGCGGCATCAACTACCAACCTACCTACCAGCTCGGTGATTCGGCTGGCGGGGGCCTCGTCGACTTCTCCGCCACCAATCCTGCCGGCGTTAGCAGCAAAACGTGGGGTCGTGACGCGGCCGCCATTCTGGGTATCGTTACCGACGCGCAAATCGCCTATACGCGGTCCGGCGCGAATCTGGCGCTGAATCCTCCACTCACCCACGCTTTCGACCAGAGCACGATTGACTACTACAACGTGTATTGGAGCGATTCTTGGCACATGAAACCGTCCTTCACCCTGACCTACGGCTTGGGCTGGACGCTCGAAATGCCTCCCACCGAGAAAAACGGTAAGCAGATCGAACTCGTGGATGCCGGCGGTCAGCAGCTTGACACCCAGGCGTACATCAAACAGCGGCAGTTAGCTGCCCTCAACGGCCAAGTCTACAACCCGCTAGTCGGCTTTGCTCTTGTGGGCAACACCGGCTCCGGGCAAAAATACCCTTATAACCCTTTCTACGGCTCGTTCAGTCCGCGCGTCGCCGCGGCATGGAACCCCAACATGCGCGATGGTTTCGTGGGTCAACTATTCGGCGGGAACAAAACAGTTATCCGCGGCGGCTATAGCCGAGTCTACGGCCGCCTGAACGGCGTGGACCTTGTCCTCGTACCACTGCTGGGTACCGGACTTATCCAAGCTGTTACGTGCCGCAATAACAATATGAACGGGACTTGCATCGCCCCTGCAGGCGGCCTTACCTCTGCGAACGCATTCCGCGTCGGAACCGATGGTAACAATGCGCCGATTCCGAATGCCACGCCCACACTGCCTCAGCCGACCGTCACTGGCGTCAATAACGTCGCGGCGGGTCCGGGTGAAGTCCTTGACCCGCGCTTCCGCCCCAACGCGGTTGATTCTTTTGACTTCACGATCCAGAGGCAGTTGACCAACAAGATCATTTTGGAACTGGGCTACATTGGCCGGAGAATCACTCACGAGTATCTGCCCGTCAACATCAACGCCGTGCCTTACATGATGACCTTGGGCAAGCAGAAATTCTCCACTGCCTACGCGGCCGTCGAGACGGCCCTTGGATGCGCCACATCCTTTGCTGCTTGCGGCGCTAACGTTCCAGCAGCGAAGATTTGCACGGCAAATTGTGGAACCAGTACGCCCACAAATTCGCCTAACCCAGCGTACACCGCCTATTTCAATTCGCTTCCTGTACAGCCGTTTTTTGAATCTGCCCTCAAGGGGTCATACTGTTCTGGCTCTTACGCCGGTGTTCCATTCGCTAGCTGCACCGCCGCTGCGGCGCTCAATGAGGCGGGGAACTTCGAGACACAGAGTGTTTGGAGCTTGTGGAGTGACCTCGACAACGGCCCGTTCAATTTTGGTCGCAGCATGCTGAATACTCCCATCGCGGGTGGTCCGTTGGACTGCGGCGTGCCCGTAGGAACCGCCACCTGCGGCAGCGGCGGGCAGATGGCCTCCGGCGTGGGCCTAAATGCAAGCCTCGGTCATGGCAATTACAACGGCGCGTTCGTTTCAGTAAAAATGAACAACTGGCACGGCATCACTCTTCAGGAGAACTTCACCTACAGCAAGGCCTTGGGGACTGGCGCTTTGGTTCAGGCCACCAGCGAATACACCGTAAACGACCCTTTCAACATCGACCGCAATGGCTATGGACTGCAGGCCTTCGATCGCAAGTTTGTGTTCAACACTTTCGCGATGATCGACGATCCTTGGTACAAGGGTCAGCACGGTATAATCGGTCATATCGCCGGTGGTTGGTCCGTGTCACCAATCCTAGCGATTGGCAGCGGCCAGCCTCTCGGCTGCGCTGATAATCAGGGCGCCGGATCAGGTGGCCAAGCCTTCGGCTCAGCCGATAGCGCCAGCTTTTTCACAACTGAAAACTGCATTCTTACAAAAGCGGCCTCCGGAAGTTCAGCCTCGCTTCACAACAATGCTGGCCCCGGAGCCTTCAACATCTTCGGGGACCCCGCAGGTGTGTTGAGCACGCTTCGTCCGCCGATTCTGGGTATTGACAACAATAGCGGCGGTGTTGGCGTCTTCCGCGGACTGATGTATTGGAACGTGGACATGAGAGTGGTGAAGGACATCAAGATCACGGAGCGAGTCGGGCTTCAGTTCCAGTATGTCGTCACCAACGTGTTCAATCACCCGGTGTTCGCAGATCCAGCCGCCGGAGACGCGCAAACCGGCCTTGGCGTTGATCCGACCACCCCGTCGTCCTTCGGCGTCGTAACCGGCCAGGGCAACAACCCCCGGCAGATGCAGTTCGGTGCGCGCATCACTTTCTAACTTCTTCCGGCGAGTTTCATCGACTCGCCTCGAAAACGGGGAAGGCCAGTCCGGCCTTCCCCGTTCTCTTTTTTGTACGACTGCAAGATTGATACCGAAGGTGAACGCGGCAGCAGAAGCTGTGCGGCGAAATCCGTGGGGGCGGCAAACTGGAAGGGAAAAGTTATTTCAGCGGCCGTTGCTGTAGTTTTTTATGTCGACGGGGTCGAACATTGTCGCGGTGGCGGCGTGGGCTTTTTCGTAGGCGGTGATTTTGGGTTCGTGTTGCAGGCTGGTGCCGATGTCGTCTAGGCCTTTCAGCAGGACTTCTTTGCGGGACGGGGCGATTTCAAATTTGTATTTTAGGCCGTGGTTGTCGGCGATGGTTTGGTTCGGCAAATCCACCGTCAGCGAATAGCCTTCTTCTTTTTCGGTGCGCTGAAACAATTCCTCGATTTGTTCTTCGCTGAGTTCGGCGGGCAGGATTCCGTTCTTGAAGCAGTTGTTGTAAAAAATGTCGGCGTAGCTGGGTGACAGGATTACGCGAAAGCCGTAGTCTTTCACGCCCCACGGGGCGTGCTCGCGGCTAGAGCCGCAGCCGAAGTTGGCGCGCGTCAGCAGGATCGAAGCGCCTCTGTAGCGCGGGAAATTCAGCACGAATTGCGGGTTCGGCTTTTCGCCGGGCAGGTAGCGCCAATCATAGAAGAGAATGCGGCCGAAGCCTTCGCGGGTCAGCGCTTTCAGGAATTGCTTGGGGACCATCTGGTCGGTGTCCACGTTGACGCGGTCGAGCGGCATCACTTTGCCGCTATGCTTTGAGAATGGTTGCATTTTCTAAGTGCCTCGTAGCTAACCAAGAGCAAGATGGCGAGATGAACTCGCCGCTACACTAGCCGGGCTGAAGCCCAGGCTCTACATTTCTTACATCACGCCAAGCTGGGGCACAGCAATGCTGCGCCCCTACAAAGACTACTCTACCGGGGCGACGTCGAAGTCGCGGACGTCTACGAAATGGCCGGCTATGGCAGCTGCGGCGGCCATTAGCGGGCTGACCAGGTGGGTGCGGCTGTCCTTGCCCTGGCGGCCCTCGAAATTGCGATTGGAGGTGCTGGCGCTGCGCTCGTGCGGCGGCAGGACGTCGGCGTTCATGCCGATGCACATGCTGCAGCCCGCGTCGCGCCACTCGAAACCGGCCGCGGTGAAAATTTTGTCGAGGCCTTCTTTTTCGGCTTGCGCTTTGATGCCGCGCGAGCCGGGAACGACCAGCGCTTGCTTTACGCTGCGCGCCACGTGCTTGCCGACGACGAATTGCGCAGCGGCGCGGAGATCGTCGATGCGGGAATTAGTGCAGGAGCCGATGAAGACGCGATCGATGGGAATATCCACGATGAGCGTGCCAGCTTTCAGGCCCATATAATGCAGAGCGCGCTCGGTAGCCTTTTGATCGTTGGGATCGCGGAAGGAGTGAGGGTCGGGGACGCGGGCGGTCACGCCGGTGACCATGCCTGGATTGGTGCCCCAGGTGACTTGCGGAGCGATGTCCCTCGCGTTGAGCTCCACGGTCATGTCGAACCTGGCGCCGTCGTCGCTGCGCAGTTGCTTCCAGCGCTCGACCGCTTCCTGAAAGGCCTTGCCGCGAGGAACGAACGGTCGGCCTTCGAGGTACGCGAAGGTGGTTTCGTCGGGCGCGACCATGCCGGCGCGGGCGCCGCCTTCGATGGTCATGTTGCAGACGGTCATGCGGCCGTCCATG
>Ga0307475_10001292_pt1 | contig 14942 bp, 14 predicted proteins | sample atmos_gasesECM1C_FD_203317 | JGI IMG/M metagenome (GOLD analysis project Ga0307475, IMG submission 203317) | Hardwood forest soil microbial communities from Morgan-Monroe State Forest, Indiana, United States - atmos_gasesECM1C_515 | ecosystem: Environmental > Terrestrial > Soil > Temperate... | reverse complement strand
GTGTACGACACGTCAGGTGGGGTTGTCCCCGATGCGGCGGTCGTACTGCATAGAAAGGCTACCAACCTGGACCGAACCACGTCGACAAATAGCGCTGGCATCTACGTCATTCCCGACATTCAGCCTGGAGATTACGATCTGAAAATCAGCAAGCAGGGTTTCAAGTCCGCCGTGCAAGCCAACGTCACTCTGGTCGTGAACCAGACGGCCACGTTCGACGTCACCTTGGCTACCGGTTCGGTTACGGAGAGTGTCACCGTGGCGGCAGAAGCAGTAGCTTTGGAGACTTCTACTTCGGAGCTAGGCGTAGCCGTCGTCAAAGACCAAGTCAACGCCCTGCCTTTGAACGGGCGCAACTTCACTCAATTGCTTTCCCTGACGCCGGGTGTCAGCACCGTGAACGTCTCGCAGAACTCTGCCACGTCGGGCGGCATCTGGTCCAATCCTATCGGCACCTTTTCCTATCCGTCGATCAACGGCCAAACGAACCGCAGCAATCTCTACTTGCTCGACGGGTTGAACAATCAGGGCTCTTTTGGAAGTACATATGCTATTGGACCGATTCTCGATGCCATCCAGGAATTCAAGGTCCAGTCCCACAACGACGAGGCGACGTATGGCGGCGCCTTGGGCGGCATCGTCAATGTGGTCACCAAGTCGGGAACGACCCAATATCACGCCACCCTGTGGGAGTTCCTGCGTAACACGAATTTCGACGCGCGAAACCCGTTTCTTTCCACGGTGACTCCGTTCCAGCAGAACCAGTTTGGCGTCGCAGGCGGAGGCCCGCTCTCTATACCCTGGGGCCACGTCGGGATTCCGAAAACATTCTTCTTTGCAGCCTATGAGGGTTTTCGGCTCCATACCGCTGCCTCAAGCATTTACAGCGTACCGACATCGACGGAGCTCGGCGGCGATCTGACGACGGTTGGGGGTGTGCCCTTCGGTGGGCAGATCTATAACCCGTACAGTATCCTCTCGTGCAACGCAAACCCAACTCCACCGGGTTGCCCCACGGCCACGGCGTTCATTAACCAGCCTTTTTTATGCGACGCTAGCGGTAACCCGTCGCCAGACACGAACAGGATTCAGTCCACCGGCACGCCCTGCAACAAGATTCCCGCGGACATGCTTGACCAGAACATGACCGCGTATGCCAATGCGATCTTTCCAAGTCCCAACATAGCGCCCACGGCGAAGGGCAACTCTGTCGACATCACGAAGTCGATTGTCCGCCAGGATGAGTTTAGCGCGCGACTGGATCATCAGTTCACCGTGAACGACAACGTTTTTGCTCGCTGGAGCCAGTTCCGGCAGCCCGTCACGGGTTCCGGCGGATTTGCCGGCCTCTCGCACTTTCAGATCACTAACGGATATACCGTGGGAGTGAGTTACCTGCACACCTTCTCCAGCAGCTCCTTGCTGGAGACCCACTTCGGGCGCGTCCTTTTGGACATCTCCCAAGGTTCGAGCTTTACAAAGACGCCGGGCGCCACCGGAAGCAGCCTGGGTTTTTCACCGAATTTCGTGAGCAATTTCTCCGGCGGGATTTCCCTAATTCCCACCGTGATCATTAACGGGTTCCTCGGAGACATCAATCCCGCTGCACACGGCGCGGCGCACACCGACCGTACGCAAGGGACGAACATCTGGCAATTCGGCGGAAACTTTACCAAGACTTACGGACGGCACACCTTTAAAATGGGTGCCGACTTTGCCACCAATAACGCCAATGCTCTGTACCTAAACGCCGCCGAAATATTCTCTTCTGCAAATACCAGTAATGCAGCTCTGACGGGTACCGGAGGCAGCTCCCTGGCCTCTTTCCTCCTCGGCGTCCCGAACAATTTCACACGGCGGAACGTGAAGGAGACCGAACATGGCGGCTGGGTGGACGGAGCATTTTTCTCGGACTCCTGGAGGGTCACCAACAAGTTGACGGTCAACTTCGGTCTGCGCTACGACCTGACACTGATGCCCATTTACGGCAGCTTAAAAGACGGGAACGGATTCGTAGGCGACCTGGACTTTAACAACGGAACATTCATCCTGAGCCACTTGCCCCCGGTCTGCGCGCAGGTAAATCCCGTGCCGGGGTGTATCCCATTCGGAATTGGCCCAGGGGGGATGAACCCGCAGCCAGGGCAAAGCTATCTCCCGCCGTTCGTGGTTGTTACTCCCCACGCGAACGGGGCCATCTTTCAAAACGACCTCACCAACTTTCAGCCTCGAGTCGGGTTCGCCTACGAGCTGTCGCATACTACGGTCCTGCGGGCCGCTTATGGCAGGTTCTATGACAACTGGGCTGCTGTTACACAAAGTGCTCAGAACTATGAAGGCTCATGGCCAGATACCGGCCAACAGGGTGGCAGTTTGAACCCGTTAACCGGGCCGCCTAGTGTGCTGGGTAGTGCAGGCTCAGCTGAGGCTCCCAACGGAACGGGCCCAGCGATTGCCGGCCCAAGCCCGTTCGTCGGCTTTAACTGGTATGCCGATCCGCACATGCAAAGGCCTTACGCGGACCAGTTTAATTTCGGCGTTCAACATCAACTGGGCTCGAGCACCGTCCTGACAGTAAACTACGTGGGTTCGCGTGGCCATCGTCTCGATATCGGCATCACGGGGAATACCGGTAAGACGCCATCGGCGGCACCGTGTCCGCCGTCACAGTGCCCCGCCGGAGCAACCCTCAGCTCTCCGTACCCGTACATCAAGCCCAGTAATTTCGACATGGCTATCGGAAAGAGCAGCTACAATGCCCTGCAGGCCTCATTGAACGGTCGGGCCTTTCATGGGCTGACCTATCTGGTCTCCTACACCTGGTCGAAAACCCTGGATCTCGGCTGCACGGGCTGGTATGGCGTGGAAGGCTGCAGCATACAGAACCCATACAATCTGAAGAATGACAAGGGCCCAGCTGGCACAGACGTGCCACAGATCTTCTCGGCGTCCTGGGTCTACCAGCTTCCCTTTGGCAAGGGACAAAAGTATGCCTCCAGCAGCGGGCCTTTGAACTATGTCGTAGGCGGATGGACGTTGAACGGGATCGTCTCATTTAGTTCGGGAATACCGTTCTTCGTCGGTGCATCCGGGGATATCGCCCATATCGCAGCCAATACGGCCTGCTGCAGCCTGGGTTTTGGTAATTACGAGAGGCTCAATTTCATTGGGGGCAATGTCTATGCGGCCAACAAATCACCCTCTCAATGGCTTAACCCAGCCGCCTTTGCGATCCCGGCTCCAGGTACGTTTGGCAATTTGGGCCGGGATACTCTGCGGTCGGATAGGTTCAAGAACCTCGACCTCTCGCTGTTTAAGCAGTTCCCGATCACCGAGAGCAAGCGGCTCGAATTCCGGTTCGAGACGTTCAATTTGACAAACATCCCGGTGTGGAATGTTCCTGATGTAAACATCAGTGATGGCAACAAGTTCGGAACGATTTCGAGCACGGCAAACACGGCCCGTCAGTTGCAGTTCGGCCTGAAGCTCTACTTCTGAGTTTGGCATCGGAAGACCCAGTAGTCTCACTTTTGATGCGGAAGAGTGGCAAACGCCGGGTGGGCTCGAAACTTGTGCCCACCCGGATTCTTTTCGCCCTCCCGTTTTGTTGGCAAGACGCCTTTCCCACCGTTTATACTAGGCGGAGGCAGTCTGCAGGGAGGTAAGGCGCCACATGAAGCATGGAAGCGTGCGTCTCCTGAGGCTTGCTACCTTGCTAGTATTCGCTGCCGCAAATCGTTGCGTCGCGCAGAACCGTGCACCGGCCGCGCGCGGTGACGTCGCTCGCAAGTCCTCACGGGCTTTGCCTAAGTCCTGTCTGGTTCAGGAACATCCGTCGGAGCAGATCAGCGTTCTGCTCGAAACGATTCGCGACCACGCCACGGCCGGCGCATACAACACGCTCGGAGCTCTATACGCACAGGACAGCCGTGTCGCGTGCGCCATCTCGGCATTCGAAGCTGCGCTGCGCCTGGACGTTCAGAATTGGCAATCGCACTATAACCTGGGCCTCGCCCTTCTAACGAAAGGCGACCGGACTCGCGCCGCCAGCGAATTCCAAGCTGCTATTCGGCAGAAACCCGATTCAGTTGCCTGCCATTTCGCTTTGGGTACCCTGCTTCAGGAAGAGCGAAAGCTAGACAGAGCCCTACAGGAGTTCGCGGCCGTCCTGCAACTTGATCCCAATTTTGCGCCTGCGTACCTCAGCCTGGGTGTCTTATACACTCAGCAAGGAAAGGACTTGGAAGCCACAGGCCTTTTTCGACAAGCGATCCAGAACGATCAGAAAAACGTCCAGGCTCATGTGAATCTGGGACTAACAATGGCGAGACTCGGCGAGTTTTCCGAAGCGGAGCAGGAATTCCGGTCGGCAATCGAAATCGATCCGGAGAATGCGGAGGCTTACACCTCGCTTGGGATGCTCGAAGCTAAGACCGGCCGCGGGGGAGAGGCGGTCGAGAGCTTTCGAAAAGTGGTTGCGCTGCAGCCGGATTCAGCGGACGCGCACTTGAATCTGGGCATTGGCCTCGTGGACCAGTACGATCGGACGACGGGATTCAAGGAGTTTACGGAAGCCGCGCGGCTGAATCCCGAGTCTCCCGGAGTCCATTACAACCTGGGCCACTTCTTTTTTGAAACTGGCAAGTATGAGGAAGCCCGCAAGCAGCTAGAAACAGCCGTGCGTCTGCAGCCCAACTTCGCCAGTGCACTCTATTTCCTCGCTCTCACGGAGAGGCAAGACAATCGGGTAGAACGTGCGATGGAACTCTTGCAAAAGGTTGTAGTGCTTCAACCCGACAACGCGGACGGGCAATACCTTCTGGGCCAATACCTGGAAGGTGCGGGGAAAACAACTGATGCCATCGCGCACTGGAAATTGGCCCTTCATGCCGATCCAAATCAATCCGAAGCTCTATATAATCTCGCGAGAACTTTGAATAAGTTGCATGACCCCGAGGCCGTGCAATATCAGGACCGCTTCGACACATTGCAAAAAAACCAGCAGGTTACGGACCGCGTGGGCCAACTGGGGAATTTCGCGATCCAGGCCGCCAACGCCCAAAATTGGCCTCAGGCTTTGGAACAAATGAAAGAAGCCCTTGCCCTCTGTGGGCGGTGCGGGGAGGCCGCTCATCTCCACAGGAACCTGGGATTGATGTACTGCCGGACCGGAAATCTAAAAGACGGGGAAAAGGAGCTTCAAGCGGCGCTGGACCTCGACCCGAATGACGCTGATGCCAAGAAAGCCATTAGCGCGCTTCAGAACGCGCACACTGCGAATGATAAGTAGATGGGACCTAGGAAGAGTGGCGGGCCGCGATGGAGGAAGTCTTTCATCTCCATTGAAAAAAACTGCAGCGCGTTGCCGGTGGCCACTTTTCGAATTGATACCTCCCCGAACACTTAGATAGATTCTCGGTACGCCCCGCAGGAGTCCACGCATGGTGATGAAGATCGTAGACACGCACCAACACCTGTGGGATCTGGACCTTTTTCGTTATGCCTGGCTTCAGCAATTGCCTGATCTGAATCGCTCCTTCCGCATGAACGACTATCTGGCTGCGACGAACGGACTCGCTATCGAAAAGTCGGTGCACCTTGAGGCCGATGTTGACGAGCCATTTATGCTTGACGAAACAATGCACCTGCTTCGGCTTGCGGATTGCGCAGACAATCCGCTCGAAGGGGTTGTAGCATGTGGACGGCCGGAGAGCAAAGAGTTTAAGACTTACGTGGAAAAGATAGCGGGTCATCCGAAACTGAGAGGGATTCGGCGAGTTTTACACACACGACCGGATGATCTAGGACAAAGCGAAACATTCATCGAGAATATTTCTAGCTTGGCTGGCTACAGTCTTTCGTTCGATATCTGCGTCCTCGCGCGCCAACTGCCGATTGCTATTCGTCTAGTTTCGCAGTGTCCCGATGTGACCTTCATCCTCGATCATTGTGGCGTACCACAGGTGAAGGACAAGATCTTCACCCCCTGGTGCTCGCTCATCCGTGAAATCGCTAAATTTCCGAACATATTCTGCAAGGTCTCTGGGTTGATAGCCTATGCGGATCCCAGTAACTGGACTGAGGAAGATCTGCGTCCCTACGTCGATCACGCCATAGAATGCTTCGGCTGGGATCGTGTGATGTTCGGGAGTGACTGGCCGGTTTGCACGCTTTCCGCCAATTATCGCCAGTGGGTTGACGTTCTTCTGTCGCTCACCCGCAGCGCGGGAGAGGCGAACCAGAAGAAGCTGTTTCACGATAATGCAATTCGGGTCTACCGGCTTACATGAAATCGCGATTCCACTAACCTTGTGACCGCAGGGCGCTAAGGGTTTGTCAGCTGGAGCTGTCACCATCGAGTGAGGGGTTCCTTGAAGCTGAATGGTCGAGTGGCACTGATAACAGGAGCCGGAACTGGCATTGGACGGGCCATCTCCGAGCTATTTGCCTGCGAGGGCGCTCGGATCGCAGTGAACTATAGGCGTTCCCGTGATGGCGCTGAGGAAGTAGCTTCACGGATTCGATCTAAGGGCGGCAGCGCTATTTCCATCGCAGGCGATGTGTCGCGAGAAATGGAAGTCCGCTCCATGGTCGCCCGGGCCCACGCTGAGTTTGGACGGCTGGATATTCTCGTGAATAACGCCGGCTGGAGCACGGGCGTTCCCCACCATAAGCTCGAAGAGCTCACCGACGAAATCTGGGACAGAACCCTCGACACAAACCTGCGTGGATCCTTTTACTGCATTCGCGCTTCAGTTCCCTTTTTGCGCCAGCAACCCGGCGCATCCATCATCAATATCGCTTCCACTTCGGGCACAACTGGTGTTGGCAGTTCCATAGTGTACGCAGCATCGAAGGCGGGCATACTTACAATGACAAAATCGCTGGCACGGGCCCTAGCACCACAGATTCGCGTGAACGCGATCTCGCCAGGCCTCATCCGAACGCACTTCGCCAGTCGGCAGGATTCCGATCCGGTGTTTGAAACCGAAGCGAGAGCCACTCCTCTCCAAAAGCTAGCAACCGTCGAGGACTGTGCGGCCGTTGCACTGTTTTTGGCCGCCGACGCTCCGGCGATTACGGGACAAACCATTCTTGTCGAGGGCGGACTAATTACCCTCGGGGCTGTTCGTTAGCCGCGAATGTTCACACGGAGGGTATCATTATAATATTCAGCGCGCTGTAGAGAATCTCGCGTTACCAATTGAAGGGCGCGGAACAGCGCACGAAATTGATGGTCGCGCTCAGAATGGAGTGCCGGTGAGTCCGATAATTTTTGTGGATTACGAGAACTATCTCGGAGCGGCTGATACCATAGCCGAGACAGATCCTGCTTATGGAAGAATGCTGGTCCTCGCCTGGACTTCCGGGCCCGAGCAACCGACCGGCGATGCCTAAAGGACTACGCACGGTAGCCTCTCCCCGCGTCATCAATATCGAGGATTTCCGTCGGCTGGCGCGTCGTCGCCTTCCCCAAGTCATTTTCGATTACGTCGACGGTGGCGCCGAGGGCGAAGTCACGTTAAGAGAAAATTGCAGGGTTTTTGACGAGGTCATATTTCGACCAAGGCAGGCGGTGGCGATTTCGAATTGTGAGCTCAGCACTCGAGTGCTTGGCCTGAACCTATCCTTTCCCGCGATACTAGCTCCCGTTGGGTATAGCAGACTAATGCACCCTGCTGGAGAACTAGCTGCAGCCGCAGCCGCCGGCTCCGCGGGCATTGCCTACACGCTGTCAACTATTTCTGGACATAAACTTGAGAATGTCCTAGCAGCATCTTCGGGACCAGTTTGGTATCAGCTCTATCTGGTAGGTGGACGCCAGGTTGCCGAAGCAGCCATTGAACGCGCGTGCCGGGCCGGTTTTTCAGCCCTCGTGGTGACCATCGACACACCGGTGGCCGGTATGCGCGAACGAGACCCTCGTAACGGCATGAAGGAGCTCCTGGGCGGTTCCATCTTCGCCAAAATACCTTTCCTTCCTCAAATTCTCACCCACCCAGCGTGGCTCGCGTCATTTCTCTTGGATGGCGGCGTACCGAACCTTGAAAACATTGTCATACCTGACAAAGGCCCGATGCCGCTAGTCGATGTCACCGCTGCACTTGCCAAGGCCGCCGTCACTTGGGAGGATTTGCGCTGGCTCAGGCAACTTTGGGCCGGTCCGATTGTTGTCAAAGGCGTGCTTACAGGAGACGACGCTAAACGAGCTGTGGACGAGGGCGCAGCTGCGGTTATCGTCTCGAACCACGGCGGGCGTCAGTTGGATGGTGTTTCTTCCTCTTTGCGAGCTTTGCCGGAAGTGGTCGCCGCCCTCGGCGGCCAAGCGGAGGTCCTCATGGATGGTGGTATTCGCCGCGGTAGCGACATTATCAAAGCAATGTGTCTTGGGGCCCGTGCTGTTCTCGTGGGTCGTGCCTACGCTTACGGGTTGGCTGCAGCCGGGCAGATAGGAGTCGCGCGCGCTCTCGAGATTTTGCGCGATGATGCGGAGCGCACCCTAAGACTTCTCGGCTGCGCGTCCGCTTCGGCGCTGAACGCTTCCTACGTGGATGTTCCCGTTCACTGGAGAAGGAAAGCTAGCCCCTAGGATCAGTGAGCGAACTCACGAGTTTATGACCGCCGCTCGCCAATGTCACTGATGGAAAAGGAGATGTACGAGTTCGGTGCGTTCTCGCTGGACTCCGCCGAACGTGTGCTCTCGCGCGATGGCAGCTCTTTGACCCTTACCCCGAAGGTTTTTGACACGCTTTTGTGCCTGGTGCGCAATCGCGGGCGGCTTCTTACGAAGGACGAACTCCTAAAGGAAATCTGGCCGGATACGTTCGTCGAGGAAGTCAACCTCGCCGTGAACATCTCGACTCTCCGCAAGGCGCTCGGTGAGAACCCGCAAGATGGTCGGTACATCGTCACGGTCCCAGGACATGGCTATCGGTTCGTTGCCGACGTCCGCGAGGTCTCGAATGAGGACGAAGCTGAACAGAAACCAGTGCGGCGAGCCCCGCCGAATCCGAACTCGAAGGATACTCCTCTCGAGGGTCCGGGCCGGCGTGTTTTCAGGTGAAGTTAAGCTCTAACGACTGCTTCGCGCTGTGTAGAAGCTCCCTACTCTACCTGCAGGAGCACGAATCTGCGAATATCGGAGCGGGCCTCATGCTTGCAGGAAGTGCTTGCGAACACCGTAGCAAATGCGGCGGCCGCGGTTCTGGGCTGAATACCAACCACGCTGCCATCGAGCGGTAGAAGTCGGGAACAACGGATAGCCCGCCGTCCACTCGTGGTTCTATACGGAGGAGATCGGTTTCAGTTGAGCTGGTTCTTCGAGAATGTCTAGCAATTCTTTTGCACAGTAGACACGGTTGCGGCGAGCGTCAGTTGTCCTCCTTACTACCCGCTTCTGTTCAAGCCGCTGGATCGCCCGTTGCGCCGTCGTAAACGCGATGTTCAATCGGCGCGCAGCGCCTGTAGCAGTAATAAACGGGTTGGCTGATAGCAGCTCAATGATTCGCAAGGCGTTCGGTTCACCGGCCAACTTCTTACGCCATTGGGCAACAACGTCGTTTATGCGAGTCACGCGGCTGAGAGCGTCTTCTGACATCCGCGCAACACCCAGCAGAAAATATTCGATCCATTCGTGCCAAGCCGCTCTCTCGCTCACTGCGCGCAGACTGTCGTAATAGTCTCGACGGGACGCCTCGAAGAACGCCGACAGATACAGCAGAGGAGTCGGCAGGATCTTTCGCTCGATCAGGAACAACGTGATCAGCAATCGCCCAACTCGGCCGTTGCCATCTCGAAACGGGTGGATGGCCTCGAATTGATAGTGCGCGAGCCCAATTGTCACCAACGGCGGCAAGTTAGATTCGTGCAGAAAGCGCTCCCATGCAGCAAGAGACGGCTCGACTTCGCCGGGTGGCGGAGGGATAAACGACGCGGTTTGGATCGTGCTTCCGGGTTTTCCAATCCAGTTCTGCGTCTTTCGGAACTGCCCCGGTGCTGCTTGCCGGCCGCGAACGCCGCTCATGAGCTTTTCATGCAGCTCCCGGACCAGGCGCACACCTATCGGAATCCTGCCGAGCCGTGCGATCCCGTGTTCAAGGGCGACCACGTAGTTGCCAACTTCGCGCAGGTCTTCTGGACTGCGGGCCACCACCGCTCCGGCTTCAGCCGCGAGAAGCTCACCCAAGGTAGCCTCCGTGCCTTCAATCTTGCTGGACAACACAGCCTCGCGCCGGACAAAAGGGCGCATGAGCACATGAGGGTTGGGGAGTCTCCCGCCCTCGCCAGCCAGCCTGCCAGTGAGCCGGTCTGCGTCGGAAAGCACTCGGATGAGTCGCGGCGTCCAATCGAGTGCCGGCGGAAGTGGTGCCGGTACGAAGGCGGAATACCCGCCTTGTGGCACCAGTTTGCCAGGTATGTTCGCGGTTTTGGGCATCTCACCTTCTTGCGTCGCGAAAAGAGTCAAGACTGTTATTTTCGATATTCATGATAATCGAAAATAAGGCTATTGGCTATTAGCGATCCCGAAAACACATGGAGGCGCTATTTGCGCGACTCATTGCGTTCTGACGGATCTTCCGAGCTATTGGTGCGGACGCCCGGCTTCGGCAATAACTAACGGGTGAGATTGGTCTGACAACACAGAGCGCATTCCGCGAAAGAGCAGAGGCAAGCGACACGGGGAAGCACAGGATGTTGTAGATGGATCGTCAAAACCGAATCCCCAGCGATAAGAAGGGCGCGGTGTCATGCGAGTGTCATGCGAATGGAGACGAATCGCGGCAAATGATCAACAAAAGTGAAAACAGAAGGTGAATCTGATTTGCCCGGTTTTGTCAGAACGTGTTAGTGCCCCTCGATTGCCCTCGGCTCCGGCAAATCGTAGTGAATTTGGTTCAAGGCTGTTAACCGAAGGGTTGCAAAGGGCCAGAAGCATCGGCGTAGGGCTCTACGCGCCATTCCTGCCTTCGGTTGTGGGCTGCATCGCGGGCCAGCGTTGGTCAATCTGCGCGGCACGATTTTCCGTCCACCTTCCGTCCAATTCAAGGCGATGGTTGCGCCCTACGTTTGCGTGTAAGCGACACCAGATGCGGCACTTATGTGATTTGACCTGCCTAGTTGCAAAGCAGGTGCTCTCCCAGCTGAGCTACACGCCCACAACAGTTGGTCGGGAAACCAAGCATAGTAAGTTTGTATTTGACTAAGACGAAATTCCCATGGCAGTATCTGGCAACTTTGAAAGCCCATACTTATTACGTGCTTGCGTAACTACCACCTGCGGTTCTGAAGTTTTCTAAATTTTTGAGGTACATACGGTTCGGTTCAAGCAAATGGCGCCTCTTGTGAAACTGGCTTCGTGGTTGGGCATTTGCCTTCTTGGTGGATTTTTCGCAACCGTATTCTGGAAACTATTGACGGGAGGGATTAGCCTTGCCCAATTGCTCCAAGGCGATATTCGGGATACGCATGGCGAGAACGGCTATTCGTCCTATGTCAGCCCCGGACGCGTCCAGAGCCTTCTGACCGCTCTCTTCTGCGCCTTGTATTACCTCATGCAGGTCATCAATAACCCCAGGGAATTCCCCGTGGTGCCGAGCGGACTCGTCGCGGCTCTAGCTGCCAGCCAGGCCCTGTACTTGGGTGGTAAAGCTCAGGCCATGCTACTCGGCCGACTGCGGAGCTTCTTGAAATAGGAGATCACATGAAGAACATCGAGTTCGTCATCAGCATAGTTCTGACGGTCGGGACTGCATTCGTTGTCGCTTTGTGGGTGCAAGGCGACGCAACGCTCAAGCTGAAGCTGGCCTTCGAGTACGGCATGTTGGTATTGCTATTTCTCTTCGGTTTCATGATTTTGGCGGCGATTGCCAGCGGCAAGATCGACATCAGCAAGCTGCTGGCCGAGGACGGCGGCGGCGCGAGCATGTCAAGATTCCAGCTACTTATCTTTACGTTTGTCGTTGCGCTGAGCTTCTTCCTGATTGTGGTGTGCGATTGCAAATTCCCTGAGATTCCTCCCAATGTTCTCGCCCTGCTCGGGATTAGCGCCACAACCTACGGAGTGAGCAAAGGAATTCAAGCCAGCTCGGGATTGAAGGGAAAAGACAGCACGGGTACGAACACTGGTAATACGGCAACACCTAAGTAGACACACCGGCTCCGCACAAGAACGGTTCCAGTTTAAGGAGAAAATCATGCCGACGAACAGTTCGCAAACACATCATACGTTTTCCCGGCACGTCGCTCCATTCGGGCCGGTGGCGCTGGCTTTACTAATGAATGCCACGCCTTCAGCTTCTCCCACGCAATCGAACCAACACGCCGGGGCTGCAGCCGGTGTTTTTGTCCCCGCCTGTATGCCGTACAACGGGCAGAAAATTCCGGCGATCGACGATCACTGTGGCGTACAAGGAGGAAGCTCGGATCCCAGTAAGCAAGCTCAGAGCAAAGCCAAAAATAACCTGTGCGCGGCCACCGGACCAAGTCGGCCCATTACCTATCAAGAGCTTCTGGACCTTCAGGCAAAAGCCTCGGCCGAGAATCTAAGAGGTCTTGCAGACCGCAGCCCCCTCACGCAACTGGGGGAGGGCCGCTACGTCGAGTACGTCGCCTTCATTCAGGATGCACACTATTCGGATGTGGCGAGAGGAGAAGCGGTCAATTGCAACATTCCAGGTGACACCACCAATGATATCCACATCGTTCTCGTACAGCACCCAACGGATGATCCGTGTTTGAGCACGACGGCCGAGATGATCCCCCATTTCCGCCCAACTAACTGGACGGATAAGAACCTCATGGCGGTCAAGCAGCATCCGGTTAAGGTGCACGGACAACTATTCTTTGATGACAGCCACACGCCGTGCACAGCGACCTCGCGGCCCAACCCGAAGAGAGCATCTCTCTGGGAGGTACATCCCGTGTACTCAATGCAGGTTTGTCGTTTGCTTGATCTGGACCAATGTCGAAACACCACGAATGCCTCAGACTGGGTCGCCCTCGAAGATTGGGCCAGTGATCCTAACGCCGACCAATAATGGCGTGACCCCAGCCGACGGCTGGTCAGGAGTCTCCGTGCCTAAAAACATAGTCATCTGCTGTGACGGAACAGGGAACGAGTTTGGCGACCACAACTCCAACGTGGTCAAGCTCTACGGCACGCTGATCATCGATGGCAAACAACAGGTCGGCTACTACCACCCGGGCGTGGGCACGATGGCCGCACCCACGGCGTCCAACAGCATCAGCCGGGCTTGGTCGATGGTGACGGGATTGGCGTTTGGAGCGGGATTGCTGGCCAACGTCGGCGATGCCTACCGTTATTTGATGACCGCCTACGAGGATGGCGACAGTATCTTTTTGTTTGGCTTCAGCCGAGGCGCTTACACCGCCAGGGCACTCGCGGGCCTGCTTCACATGTTCGGCCTCCTCTATCCCGGCAATGAGGGTCTGATCCCATACATCCTTCGGCTCTACGCCAAGCGAACGCGAAAGGCCGGCGGGATGACGCACACTTTTCAAGTGGCGGATGGGTTTAAACGAACATTCTGCCGCCATTGCCCCTTGCACTTTGTGGGAGTTTGGGACACGGTGAGCTCCGTCGGATGGATCTGGGATCCCCTGAAACTGCCGTATACCGCCGTGAACCCCGATATGGCGGCCGGGCGCCAGGCCCTTTCGATCGATGAACGTCGTTGTTATTTTCGAAACAATTTGTGGGGCCCAGCCTTAGCCGGTCAGGATATTAAACAAGTCTGGTTTGCGGGCGTGCATTCCGATGTCGGAGGCTCATACGCATACACGGAAAGCGGGCTGTCGCAGATCAGTCTGGAATGGATGCTCTGTGAAGCCCGGTCGTTTGGATTGCTCATTGATCCGCAGAAAGCGCAATGGGCTCTTGGCAGGATTCCTCCCCCGCCACCCGTTGCGCCTGACCCTCGCACCGCTCCACACAACTCACTGACTTTTAGTTGGTGGCTCATGGAGATCCTCCCCCATTCCTTCTACGACGCCGCGTCCAAAACCGTTAGGTGGCGTATCCCGCTTGGAGCCAGGCGTACGATCCCGCCCGGGTCCGTATTACATGAGACGGTAAACGAGAAGCTCCGAATTGACCCGAATTACAGGCCGTCCAACCTGCCTGCAAATTCGCTCGAAGAACCCAGGAGCGCTTGTCAGTTTGGGCCGTAGCCAACAGCAATAGAAGGAGATTCCGTGAAACGATTGCCTGTGCCACATGGCGGCCTCCGTGGTGGTTCGAAGTCTGCGACTCAATCGTCATCAGCCACGATGTGCCAGCGGCCTCAAATGCGACGCTTCCTGGGCCGACTGCTGTGCGGGCACGCTCCGCAGAATCAAACCGATCAATGTGCCAGAACAGCGGCCCTTTGAGGCCGTTGGGCAGCAATTTGTTCTCAATGATGCTGCAACCAAGCTCACCTCGCCGCTCGGGCGAGTTCTCGACGCAGGTAGGCGCAGCTGCGCAGCTGCCATATTCGCCGTCAGCAGTGAGAGCAGCATCCCTCCGATTGCGCAACATGCCTCGTGCGTTTTCATTGGGAGTCTTGCCGTCCAATTTACGAAACGCTTCACACTGAAAGTCCTTTCCATAGTGGGCTGCTGAAACCCGTCGATGGCCGACTGAAACGTCGCGACGGGTTGCGCGCCGACGATGCGCACGCCATCGAGCTCGTCCGACAAAGGTTAGAGTGCCGCTGATCTGCAACTTGGCAGCTTCGCTGGCGTCGGCTGCCATGTACTTCCCTAACTCGGCGAGATCGAACGCGCTCACAGCGAATCCTCGTAGGGCCCCGGATTGACATTTTTCCCCGCTTGATCAGCGCACCATCAATCGATACCGATCAGTTTTTGCTGCTGGGATCGTTTCATCAGCTGATCAGGACGAAACCATTCGTACCGTTCTGGCACGTGCGCTCGTTTGC
>Ga0307475_10001290_pt1 | contig 14973 bp, 6 predicted proteins | sample atmos_gasesECM1C_FD_203317 | JGI IMG/M metagenome (GOLD analysis project Ga0307475, IMG submission 203317) | Hardwood forest soil microbial communities from Morgan-Monroe State Forest, Indiana, United States - atmos_gasesECM1C_515 | ecosystem: Environmental > Terrestrial > Soil > Temperate... | reverse complement strand
CGGCGCAGCCAAAAGGATCGCGGGCAAAGCCGGTCGCGGTTGCGACCCGACCAGAGACAGGATCCGCAGCACCCACAGTAACCGCCCGCGTTGTGGCTGGGTCCAGAATGGTCCCAACCGGAATCAACCGACCTAAGGCATCAGGCCTTGCGGCAGCCGACGATTGACCGGTGATCAGGTCCTGGAAATTGGTGTAATTGCTGGCGCGTTCCGCTACGGTGGGGACGGAGCCCGTGAGAATCGTTCCCTGAACTCTGCGGAAGCCTTCGTAGTCGCCGAAGAAGAACAGTTTGTTACGGCCGTTAAATACTTTCGGGATTACGACCGGCCCACCAGCGGTAAACCCGAACTGGTTCTGGCGGAGTTCGCCCTTCTTGATGCCACCGGCGTTTTCAAAAAAATCCGCGGCGTCGAGCTTGTCGTTGCGGAAAAACTCCCAGGCAGCGCCATGCAATTCATTGGTGCCGGATTTGATCGTGGCGTTAAGAACGGCGGCTCCGGAGCGGCCAAACTCTGCGCTGAAATCGGAAGTCTGCACCTTGAATTCTTCAACCGCGTCCACCGGCGGAAGAACGACATAGTTGGTGCCGTTGAGGAAGTCCACGGTGTCGGAGTTGTTATCGATACCATCGAGCAAGTAATTGTTCTGCGCGGGGCGATTACCGTTGGCCGCGAAGGCACCGCTAGCAGCGTTGCCGCGAGTATCGGCCTGCGGCGTGTTCACGCCGGCGGCGAGTTGAGCGAGGAAGGTGAAGTTGCGTCCGTTCAGGGGAAGATCATTAACACTACGTGAGTCGATGACTTGGCCAACGGAGGCGTCCTGAGTTTCAAGGACGGGAATGCTAGACTGAACTTCCACCGTCTCGCTAACGGAGCCAGGTTTAAGGCTAAAATCAACGACCACATCCTGGCCAACGTTGACCACGACGTTTCTCGTAGTGATCGTCTGAAACCCTTGGAGCGTCGCAGTGACCTTGTAGCTACCGATCCTAACCGGCGAGAATTTGTAGGTGCCATCCGAACCCGTGGTGGTCGACAGGCTGGCGTTCGTGCCCTCATTTGTGAGGGTGACCGTTGCGCCGCGAACTGATCCGCCCGACGCATCCGACACGGTGCCGAGGATGGCGCCGGCGTCCACCTGCGCGCGAAGCGGGGCCGCGCTGCACAGCAACACGACAAGGCTGGCCAGCACCAGCAACGGCGCCCGACCGAACAGCTTAGAAAAAGCCCTTCCGTTCATCGCCTTTCCTCCCAGCCCTTGCGGGCCTCAATTCGTGACGAACCCCGGACCCGGCGCCAAAGGCGGCGAAGGCCGCCTTAAACGCTCCTCGACTTATTTAAATTTCGCGGACAGAGGTCTAACCGAAACGCGCGGCAATAGCCCCACGACATGAGCGTTTTGAGAATCTGGCACCCCAAGCCCGACAATGTAAACCCTGGCTACGCCGGATTTACGCACCCAACCCACTTAACCGCTTAACCTAATGGCAGTGTCTATCTCACAGGTCTTTCGATGTTGTCAAGCATTTTTTTTCATCTATACTGCAAGCCGCTTGCTGCCCAGTCGGGGATTTTCATCGAACTTGATTCTGGGACCTGAGACTTTCGGCTTATGGGCCTAACCATTCGCGATGTTGCCAAGGCCGCGGGAGTATCCACCGCCACGGTCTCCAACGTGTTGAACAAAACCGGGAAAGTAGGCCCCCGCACGCACAGGCTGGTGCTCTCTGCGGTCAAGCGCCTCGGATATTTTCCCGACGTGCATGCCCGCCACCTGGCCTCGCGGGAGAGCCGCACGATGGGCATTATCGTTTCCGACATCGAGAATCCGTTTTTCCCCGAAGTGATCAAGAGCTTTGAGACGCGCGCGCGCGAGCTTGGCTACGATGCGATTCTCAGCGACACCAACTATGATCCGCGCAGAACGCGCGAAGCCGCGGAGCGCATGATGGAGCACAAAGTGCGCGGCGTGGCGGTGATGACTTCGGAGATCAGCTTGCGCGTGATTCACGAAATGGCACGGCGCAGAATTGCCGTGACGTTTCTTGATCTTGGTCCGGTGCGCAAATACGTCAGCAATCTGCGCATCGACTATCATTCCGGAATACAGCAGATTGTGGAGTACCTCTATAAACATGGGCACCGGCACATCGCCTTTGTGGCTGGAAGGCCGCGCTTGAAGTCCAACGTCGTGCGCTTGCAATCCTACGAAAAATGTATGCGGGATTTAGGGCTTGAGCCTGGGCCAGTGCTGCCCGGTGATTTGCGCTTCGAAGGCGGGTTGAGCGCCGGCCTGGCGATCGCGCAGCTCAATCCCCGGCCTACGGCAGTGATGGCGGTGAACGACCTCACCGCTGTCGGTGTCATTAAGGGCCTGATGAATTCCGGTTGCCGCGTGCCGCAGGACATTTCCGTGACCGGCTTCGACAAGACGCGCCTCGCGGAATACAGCAATCCTTCTATCACTACGGTGGACATTCATCGCGACGCGCTTGGCCAAATGGCGGCCGACGCACTGCACGAACTCTCCCGCTCGGCGGATCCGCAGGGCCGCGAATATCAGATTACCGCCGAGTTAGTTCCCGGCAATTCCTCCGGGCCGGCTCCCGTCCCTAGCGTTTGGCCCTAGCGTTTTGGTCCTCGTTTTGGATCGGCCCTGTCCGGGTGCTAGCATGCCAAGGCCGGCGGTCGCACGCGGGCACTTCCGGATGGCGCGTCACAAAGACGAAAAGCACATTTCGCGTCGCGCTTTCCTTCGGGGAATGCGCTGGGCTCCCGTTCTTTTTGTTCCGGCTCCGATGCGCGCGCTGCCGTTCGGCGCGAAACGCGCCGATCCTCCGCGCGGTATTCCCTCGCTCCCTTTCAATGATTCTCGCTTGACCCCACATTACCCGACGAAATCTCCTCTTGACGATATTCTTCGCCTCGTCGTCCCTGGAGCCGACGAGTTCATCACCGAAAAGTACGCGTTCGAAATCACACGAGTGATGAACAACTGGGGCCAAGCTCTCAAGGCGGCTCCGCCCGCGCTCCCGGTGCTCGCAAGTTTTCTCGACCCCTCCTTCGAAGCGACGCCACTTGAGGCGAGTGAAGAGAGTATTGTGCGGCCCGGCGGCAGTATCGAAGTCAAGCGGAGGCGCTTCACGGGGAATCTCGCGAAGGGCCGCGAGCAGTTCCTGGATCAAATAAAGGCCTACCTCGCGGCCTTCGCGCGAGTAGAGACCGCGGAATTCGAAATCACCAGCATCAAGGAAATCTCGCAATCTCCGCTCACCGTGCAAACCGAGATTCGCTACGAACTCGGGGGCGCACGCGCCGATGGCTCCCGTGAGGGGCGCATCGGGGATTGGTGGGTGCGCTGGACTCGCGCTGATTCAGGCGCGTGGCAAGTCGCGCGTTGGGAGGCGAGCGCAGAGACGGTGAGCCGCGCGCGCGCGCCGATTTTCGTCGACGTCACGCCGCAAGCCCTGGACCAGACGGAATCGTATCGAAATCAGATGCTGCGCGGGGTCGATCACTGGCGCACGGTGCTCGACGGCGCCTGCGGCATCGATGTATATGGCAATAATGGCCTCGCCGCGGGAGATATCGACAACGACGGTTTCGACGATCTCTACATCTGCCAGCCCGCGGGCTTGCCCAATCGGCTCTATCACAATCGCGGTGACGGCACCTTCGAAGACGTAACCGAAACAGCCGGCGTGGGAGTGCTCGACGCCACCGCCTGTGCGCTGTTTGCGGATTTCAAGAACAAAGGCGTGCAGGATTTGCTCGTCGTTTGTGGCAGCGGGCCTCTTCTCTTTCTCAATGACGGCACGGGGAAATTCTCGCTGAAGCGTGATGCCTTCCAGTTCGCGCGCCCTCCGCAAGGCACGTTCACGCACGCGGCCATCGCCGACTACGACAGCGACGCGCGGCTCGATATCTATTTTTGCCTCTACAGCTACTATCTCGGCCTGGACCAGTATCACTATCCTACTCCCTACTTTGACGCGCGCAACGGCCCGCCGAATTTTTTGCTGCACAACGAAGGCAACGCCACATTTCGCGATCGCACCGAAGCCGCCGGGCTTAACGTCGACAACGATCGCTACAGCTTCGCGTGCGCCTGGGGCGACTACAACGCCGACGGCCATCCCGATCTGTACATCGCGAACGATTTCGGCCGCAGCAATCTTTATCGCAACAACGGCGACGGCACCTTTACGTCAGTTTCCACGGAAGCCGGCGTGGAAGACCCCGGCGCGGGCATGAGCGCGAGTTGGTTCGATTACGACAACGACGGCAAGCAGGATGTGTACGTGTCCAACATGTGGTCGGCTGCGGGTATTCGCATTTCCGAACAGGAACGCTTTCACCAGGATGAACCCGAAAACATTCGCGCGCAGTATCGTCGGCACGCGCGAGGCAATTCGCTCTATCGGAATCTTGGGAATAGCAAATTCCAGAACGTCAGCGAGAAGGCAGGCGCCGAGATGGGGCGCTGGGCGTGGTCTTCCGACGCCTGGGATTTTGATCACGACGGCTACCCAGATTTGTACGTCGCCAACGGTTACATTTCCGGCGCGGAGGCTTCAGCAGGTGGTTACGGTGATATTTCCAGTTTCTTCTGGCGCCAGGTGGTGGGCAAATCTCCGCAGACTTCCCTTCCCTCGGCAAAATACGAGCAAGGATGGAACGCCATCAACGAGCTGATCCGCTCGGACGCAACCTGGAACGGTTATGAGCGCAACGTTTTCTACGCCAATAATCGCGACGGCACATTTTCGGAAGTCGCCGGCGTAACAGGCCTGGATTTTCCCGACGACAGCCGCGCTTTCGCGCTCGCCGACCTGGACCACGACGGGCAGCACGAAATCATCCTCAAAAACCGCAACGCGCCGCAGCTTCGCATCCTGCGCAACGCAATGAAGGACATCGGCAACTCGGTGGCTTTTCGCCTGCGCGGAACGAAGAGCAACCGCGACGCCATCGGCGCCTCCGTCACCGTGGAAATTGGAGCGCACCGCCAAACGAAATTCGTGCAGGCTGGCTCAGGATTTTTGTCACAGCACACGAAAGAACTTTTTTTTGGCACGGGCAGCGCCGAAGGAACCGCCCGTGCGGCCGTCCGCTGGCCTAGCGGCCTCACACAAACCTTCGCGACCGTGCCGGTGAATCGCCGCATCGAGATTCGGGAGGGTTCGCAGGATTTTGTGGCAACGCCGTTCGGGGCTTCTTCCTCCGCGTACGCGCAAACGAGCCAGACCCTCAAGCTCGAACCTTTGCCGTCCTCGTCGGAAACGTGGCTCATCGAACCCCTGCACGCGCCGGATTTTTCTCTCCCGGATTTGCAAGGCCAGGGCGTAAACCTTGTGGCGTTTCGGGGCGGCCCGCTGCTGCTGCATTTTTGGGCGGCCGCAGCACCAGCTTGCGCCGAACAATTGCGGCTACTGCGACGCAGGCATGAAATGCTCGCGTCGCGCGGAGTTCGCATCATCGGAATCAATGTTGACGAGGCGAACGATGTGGCGGCCGCGCGCTCGTTTGCCGTCAAAGAACACCTTTCCTTCCCCACCCTGCTGGCCACGCCAGAAATCGCGGGCATCTACAATATTCTTTATCGCTACCTGTTTGACCGCCGCCGCGACCTTGCTCTGCCAACTTCTTTCCTCGTGGATCGCGAAGGAATGGTTGTCAAGGTTTACCAGGGCATCGTGACGGCCAAGCGCCTGATGGACGATGTCGCGTCGCTTCCGCAGACTGCGGAGGAACGCTCGAGGAAGGCGCTGCCTTTTGCGGGCACGCTCTACGAAAAGGACGGCTTCCAGCGCAACGATTTCACGTATGGCGTCGCGTTGTTCCAACGCGGCTATCTCGAACAAGCCGCGGCATCTTTCCGGCAGGTTATCGCTGCCAAGCCGAATAAGCCCGAGGCTTACTACAACCTGGGCACGCTCTACCTTCGCCAGAACGATTTCTCGGAGGCGCGAAAATATCTCGAACAAACGGTCAAGCTGCGCCCGAACTATCCGGAAGCGTGGAACAACCTGGGAATGATTGCCGCGCAGCAGGGGCAGACCGACGAAGCCATCCGCAATTTTCGCGAGTCGCTGCGCTTGCGCCCAGACTATGCCATCGCGCTGCTGAATCTTGGGAACGTTTACCGCCGCCAGGGAAATTTCTCTGAAGCGGAAAAAGCGCTGAAGCGCGCGCTCGAACTCGAGCCAGAAAATCCGGAAGTCAACTACAACCTCGGCATGCTGTATGCGCGGCAAGAGCAGTTCGCGCTCGCGTCGCAATACCTGGAGCGCGCGGTGAGCCTGCGGCCGGATTATCCTGACGCGCTTAACAATCTCGGCGTCTTTTTTGTGCGCGAAGAGCGCTACCCGGAGGCCGAAGAAAAGTTCAAAGCGTGCATCCGCGTCGCGCCGGCATTCGATCAAGGCTACCTCAATCTCGCCCGCCTCTACGTGATCCTGAAAGAAAAAGACAAAGCGCGCGAAGTGCTGCAAGCGCTGTTGCAGCAGCAACCGCAGCACAAGTTGGCTCAGCAGGCGCTGGAGATGCTAAATTAAGTTTTCAAGAATAATCAGCGTACGGATAGAGGAGTTGCCAGTAATGGCTTTTGACGCCGCATTGCAAAGGAAACGCGCGAGCGCCGCGATGCGGAAAATTCTTGCGGTATCGGTGATTTTCTTTTGCGCGACGGCATACGCGGGGCAGCAATCCGCCTCGAAGGGGAGCGCGCCTAAGCAAGCCGCAAAGGCGGCTTCGCCGCTTCTCGCCGAAGCGGAAGCGCTTGTCAGCGAAGGCCGCGTCGCCGATGCCAAAAGCAAAATCCAGGAAGAGCTGCATCAGAATCCGGCGAATGCCGAGGCCTACGATTTGCTTGGGGTTATTTCCGCTAGCGAAAAGGATTATCCCGGCGCCCTCGACGCTTTTCAGCATGCCCTCAAACTGGAGCCGAATTCCACCCGCACGCGCAATAGCATCGGCAATGTTTTCGTCGCGCAGGGAAAATTCGACCTTGCCGAGCAGGAGTTCCGAACAGTCCTGCGCACAGCGCCGGCGAACCGCGACGCGAATTACAATCTCGGTCTGGTGCTGCTGACGCGAGGCTCGCCTGCCAAGGCCATTCTCCATTTTCAGCGCGTCCGGCCCGCGAAGCTCGAAACCAAATTTAACCTGACGCGCGCGTATCTCCAGGCGGGCAGGACCGCGGAGGGCTTGAAATCGGCGACAGAGCTCTCAAGCGAAAATAAGGACAATGTGCAGCTCCATTTCACGCTTGGCGTTTTGCTGGCCGCGGAAAAGCAGTATCCCGCCGCGGAGCGCGAACTCGAAAAAGCTAACGCGCTGCAGCCGGAAACGTTCGAGATTCTTTACAACCTGGGCCAGGCTTGCCTTCGCGCCGGCGAATACCCCAAAGCGGAATTGGCGTTGAATCGCACCCTGAAGCTGAAGCCCGATTCGCCGGAAGCGCTTTACCTGCTCGCGCAGGTCTATTCCGACCAGAAAAAATCCGTCGACGCTTTGGATCTCCTGGTGCGCGCGCACAAGCTGGCTCCGCAGAATGCCGACATCATTTTCCTCCTGGGGCGCGTCAGCATGGGCCAGAATTATTTCGAAGATGCCATTCCACTGCTCGAATCAGGTTTGCAGATCGCCCCAAAACGCGCCGACCTGCGCGCCGCGCTCGGCGAAAGCTATTTCATGTCCGGCAAAACGGAAAAAGCTATCGAAGAGTTCAAGGCGCTGATTGCGCTGGAGCCTTCCGCCGGATCCTATGCATTCATGGGCCTTTCGTACCGCCATCTCGGGCGCTTCGACGAAGCCAAGAAATACTTTCAGGAAGGTTTGAAACTCGATCGCCGCAACGCTTCCTGTCTTTTCAACATGGGTTATATCGAAGAACGGCAAGGCAATCATGCCGCCGCGGAAACGTTTTTTCAGGGAGCGCTGAAGTCCAACCCAGATTTTTCCGAAGCGCTTCTGGAGCTCGCAAACCTGCGCATGGCAAACAAAAAATTCGAAGACGCCGCGGAGCTCCTGCGTCGCTACGTAAAGGTAAGCCGCGATCCGGCCTCCGGCTATTACAAGCTCGCCATGGTCGAGCGCAGCCTGCACCAAACCGAAGCGGCGCAGCGCGATTTGAGCGTCTTTCAAACCTTGTCCAAGAACTCCTCAACCGGTCCGTATCCTTACCAGCATCTTTTCGATTATCTCGACAACCGTGCAACTCTCAGCGCGCGCGAGCGCACGCAACTGGATCTCACGCAACTCACCGAGCAGATCCAGAAGCATCCCGACCAGCCGCAGGATCTCTACTTGCTCGCAGAAACCTACTTGAAGCTTGGCAAAGTGGAAGAGGCACGTAAAGCCATCGCGCAGCTCGATCAGTTGAGCGCCAACGATTACCGCACCCAGACCGGCGTCGGCGTTCTGCTCGCGCGCTATCGCTTGTACGACGAGGCCATCCAGCATTTTCAGTCGGCGTTGCGTGCCAATCATGACTCCGACGATGTGAAATTCGACCTCGCCGACGCCTACTTCCGTAAAGGACTCTATACCCAGGCTCTTGAAGCTGCCGGACAAGTCTCCGTCGCGGGTCAGCGGGACGACGCGTACCTCGCTTTGCTGGGCGACATTCGAGCGCATCTCGGCGACACGGCGCGCGCCACGGAAATTTTCCGCGACGCCATTCGCCGCAACCCCGATAACGATCAGTATTATCTGTCGCTGACTTTAGTGCAGTTGCGCAGCAATGACGTCCGCGGAGCGACCGCGACCTTGCAGCAAGGCCTGGCGCGCATTCCCGGTTCCGGAAAAATTCTGTGGGGCCTGGGCCTTATCTCCGTCCTCGAAGGCAACACGCCGCAAGCCGCCGAGCGTCTCGAGCGCGCTGTGGAACTTTTGCCGGAGTGGGCCGGCAGCTATTCCACGCTCGGCGTTTTCTACTACCAGACCGGACAAATCGAAAAAGCCCGCGAAGTTCTCAACCGCTTCAAAGGAAGCAACGCTGCCGGCGGCCTCGACGTAAACCGCATCGAGGAAGCGCTCTCCCGCGCCCCCGCGAAAACCGCGTCCGCCCGCGAACCCATGCCCTTGGTCGCGCGCCAACAGTTACTCCAACTCGCACTCTCGCTCGCAGAACGCACGCTCTAGCCGATACGCAGGGCGCGAGCCGGAGCCTGTGCACGCTCCGGTTCTGTGGCAGAATGCGGTCGTGCTCCAATCACTGACCAAGCGCAAGGAATGGAAGTTCTTCGCCGTCCTGCTGAAAGCGGACGCCAGCCTCGCCGCTGCTTGGTGGACGGCCCTGCTGCTGAGAGGGATCCTGCCGGCGGCGTTCGCAATCGCGATGGGTGTGCTCGTCGGCGCCGTGCAACGCGGCGGTCCACTCGCCGGCCCGCTGGCATTTGCCGGCACGATCTTCGTGCTGCTTCAGGTGCTCAGCCCGTTTCATCAAGCGATCAGCGCCAACCTCGGCGACCGCACTGCCGCATGGCTCTACGACCGGCTCACTGAGGCCTGCATACGACCGCCGGGCATGGGGCATCTCGAGGATCCGACGCTCACGAGCGACCTCACCGTCGCGCGCGACTTCGACCTCGGGATGACCGGCCCGCCGCTGTCGATCTCCATGGATTTCATCGCAAGCGGTATGGTCGAGATGATCGGGGGTGTCGCGTGCGCAGTGATTCTCGTCGGATACGCGTGGGGGGCGCCCATCGTACTTGCGGGCGCGTGGTTGGCAACGCACTGGCTGCTGCGCGAGAGCGCGATCTGGCGCGACCGCAACACCGAGGAGGTGCGCGGCGCGCAGCGGGATGCCGACTACGCCTACCGGTTGGCAGTGGACCCGCCAGCGAGCAAGGAGCTGCGACTGTTCGGCCTCGCCGGCTGGACAATCGACCGCTTCATCGCTAGACGGACTCGCTTGCACGAGCTTCAGTACGCAGCCACACGTCTGCGCGAGCGCCCTGTCATCTGGAGCATGCTGCTAGTCGTTTCTGCGAACGTCCTGGTGTTCTGGGCACTGGCGAGCGTCGCCGCCAATGGCCGCCTCAGTCTCGGGGAGGCCGTCGTCTACGTGCAGTGTGCTGTCGGCGTGTCGATGATCGCGTTCGGCGGATTCAGTTGGGCGCTTGACGGAGCGGCTGCCCCGGTCGCCGCAGTGCTGCGACTCGAGCCAGCGATGCGTCCCGCCGGTGCACTGCGCTCTGGCAATCGCCCTGCGGATGCGACACCTGCGCGCCAGATTCGTCTTCGCGATGTCACGTTCGCATACCCCGCGGGCGCGCCCGTCTTGCAGCACTTCGATCTCACCATTCCCGCCGGGTCATCGCTCGCCATCGTGGGACAGAACGGAGCTGGCAAGACGACGATCGCAAAGCTGCTATGTCGCTTGTACGATCCGCAGTCTGGGACGATCGAGATCGACGGCGTCGACATTCGCGATTTCGATCTCGCATCGTGGCGCTCGCGCGTCGCGGCCGTGTTCCAGGACTTCATCCGCCTCGAGCTGCCGCTGCGCGACAATGTGGCGCCCGCAGGCGCGCCAGACGATATTGTCCGCGCCGCGCTGGAGTCGGCAGGAGCGACAAACCTAGCCGCGCTGGACACCGTGCTCGCCCGCGGGTACGACGGCGGCACCGACCTGTCGGGCGGTCAATGGCAGCGTATCGCACTCGCGAGAGCGTTGGCCGCCGTCAAGCTGGGCGCCGGCGTTGTGCTGCTCGACGAGCCGACCGCGCAGCTCGACGTCCGCGGCGAAGCGGAGATTTTCGATCGCCTGCTGGCCGCGACGCGGCATTGCACGACCATCTTGATCTCGCACCGCTTCTCCACCGTCCGCCATGCCGATCGCATCTGCGTGCTCGAACACGGCCGGGTCATCGAGCTTGGCACGCACGATGAGCTGATGGCGCTCGCCGGGCGCTATCGGACAATGTTCGATCTGCAAGCGCAACGCTTCATCGTTCCAGACGAAGAGTTGGGCACAACCTATGACGTCCTCACCTAGTCGCGATCGCGCGATCGAGCCGCTGCCTCCGGCGTTGTCGTCGATGTGGCGGTTGTGCAAGCTGGGCTATCGCCACGAGTCGCGCTTGATGGTCGCGTCGCTTGTGCTGTCGCAGCTCGCCGCGCTGCCCGATGCGCTCCTCGCGTTGTGGCTGATGCTGCTCGGCAAAGGCGTCCTCGAGCACAGACCCGGGATGGTTGAGGGCGCGGCGATTGGGCTCGGCGTGTCGACGGCTGCAACGTGGTTTCTCCGCACCGTTAGCACGCGCGTGCAGCGCCGCTTCCGCGACAAGGTGACCATCGCGCTCGAGTCCCGCGTCGCACAACTGCAGGCATCGGTCGCGACCATCGCGCACCAGGAACGCCCGGAGTATCTCGATCGCCTGTCCATGCTCCGCAATCAGGTGTTCGTGCTCGACCACATGTATATGTCGCTGTTTTCCACTCTCGGGTGGATCCTTCGCCTGGGCGTGACCATGGCACTGCTGGCCTCGATTCACCCGGCGCTCCTTCTGCTCGCGGTGTTCGCGGTCCCCACCGTGTTGACGTCGACATGGCGGCCTGCGGTCGAGAGATCCGCGCAAGAGCGTGGGGCACAAACCAATCGGCTGGCGCGTCATTTGTTCAATATCGCCACGACCGCACCTCCCGGGAAGGAAGTGCGCGTCACCGGCATCGGAGAGCTTCTCGTTACAGACCGCCGAGCTGCCTGGGAGCGCTGGTACGGACCGGTGGCGGCCGCTCGGTGGGGCTCGGCATTCTGGCACGCGCTGGCGTGGGCGATATTCGGCTTGGCGTATGTCGGCGCGGTTGTGTTCGTGTCGTCCGGCCTCGGCGCGCCGGCCAGCGCGGTGCTGCTGGTGCTCGCCGCAGGCGCGCGGCTGTCCGCGTACATCGGCGCCACCGTCGGCGAGATTGGATTCCTGCGCGGATTTTGGATGGACGGCTCGCGGCGGCTCGCGTGGCTCGAGGACTACGCCGCCTCCGTCGCGGCGTCGGGCGATCTGCAGGTTCCCACTGAGTTGCACCGCGGCATCCGGCTCGACCACGTGTCGTTCGCATACCCAGGCACGTCGCGCGTGGTGCTGGACGATGTGTCGTTGATGTTGCCCGCGGGCGCGGTCGTGGCCATTGTCGGCGAGAACGGCGCCGGCAAGACCACGCTGGTCAAACTGCTCTCGAAGATGTACGAACCGTCGTCCGGTTCGATTCTCGTGGACGATACGCCGCTGGCGCGCTTGTCGGCCCGCGAGTGGCGGGCGCGTCTCGCAGGCGCGTTCCAGGATTTTTTCCGCTTCGAATTCCGCGCAGGGCACACGGTCGGCTTGGGCGACGTCCCACGAATGGACGACGAGCCCGCAGTGGTCGCGGCTGTCGACCGCGCCGGCGCCAGCGATGTCGTTGCCCGTCTGACTTCCGGCCTCGCCACGCAGCTCGGTCCCACGTGGCCGTGCGGAGTCGAGCTATCGTTCGGCCAGTGGCAGAAGCTTGCCCTGGCGCGTGGATTCATGCGCGATCAGCCGCTGCTGCTGGTCCTCGACGAACCGACCGCCGCGCTGGACGCGGAGACGGAACACGCGCTGTTCGAGCGCTACGCCGCAGCGACGCGCGGTACCGGCAAGGGCGACAGCGGCCGCATCACCATCCTCGTCTCCCACCGTTTTTCGACTGTGCGCATGGCCGATCTCATCGTCGTGCTCGATGGCGCCCGGCTCATGGAGGTCGGCACGCACGATGGGCTCATGGCCAAGGGCGGTCAGTACGCGGAGCTCTACAGCATCCAGGCCGCCGCGTACCGCTAACACAAACCCTCGCTTTGTCAGACCTGCAGTTTGCGAAGGTAGGGAACGCTGGCCTTCATCATGTCCAGGTTCATTTCGACAAAATAATTCTTTATGCCGCCCGTTTTCGCCGCGGTAAAGATTTTCTTCCAGTCCAGAGTGTCCTGTCCCACGGGCATAATTTTCTTGGCTGGCGCTGACCAGCCTTGGACGTGCATGGACATGAAGCGCGCAGGGTACTTCGTGAAATACTCCGCGGCGTCATAGCCCTCGCTGATTGTGGAGACCTGGAACTGGAACTTGACCAGCTTGGGATCGAGAAGGCCCAGCAATAAATCATAGGTCCGCTTGCCGTCAACCATCGTGAGCTCAAAGTCCTCGTTGTGAAGCCCCTGCTGGATGCCAGCCTTGGCCGCCCGCTCGCCCATTTTGTTGTATTCATCGGCCGCTCGCTTCACGTCGTCCATTGTTGGCTTCTTCGGACCCTCGAGGGTTGGCACGATCATTTGCGTCAGGCCGACATCTTTCGCCCAGGCAATGCGGCCCTCCTGATCGTCGCGGAGTTCTTTGATGCCGAAATGCGAACTCACACACGTGACACCGGCATCGCCCAAAATTTTGCGAAGCTCGCTTCCCTTGTACTTGCCCAGGCCAGCGAAACCGTGTTCCGCGTAACCTACCGGCGAGCACAATTCAGTCGCCTGAAATCCGGCGTCGGCAAGCTGCTTGATCGTGCCGGGAAAATCCTTGGCGATCATCTCCCGCACAGGCCAAGTCTGACATCCGATTGGCATGTCCAGCGGATTGGCGCGCAGCTCCAGCCCGCCCGCGGAGATAAAGCCGGCCGCGGCGGCGTGCGTCGCCGCACTTTTCACAAACTCTCTTCTCGACATCTCCGACATGTACGCCTCCTTATAACAATTCTTTGCAAGGTACCGGCTACAGTTCCCATCCGCTTCGACGTTCCGGCCGGACGTACTTCTGCGCCGCATCCGCGTTCACTTTCATGCCGGCGCGATCCCAATTGAGTTTCCCTCCCGACCGCGTGGCAACATTTCCCAGAAGGAGAGTCTCGGTGACCAGCCCCGCGAATTCGAAATTTCCGCCAGGCTTCACTTTGCCTCCCTTGCAGGCGTCCAGCCATTCGCGTTCATTGCCAGGCGACCTGGGCAGCGTTTTTGGTGGCTGCTTGTAGCTGTTCATCTTCGCTTCGGGAATAAGCTTCGGACCCGCCCCATTAAATCCACAAAGAATTTTGCCGCGATCCCCCACAAAAAGAAGTCCTTCATCCCCGTCTTCGCCCTCTACCTTGAACGGGCGGTTTTCTTCCAACTCCTCCGGCCGCGGCGGCTTCAGACCACCGTCATACCACGTGAATTTCACCGGCGGCATGTCGCCCCGCGCCGCGAAGCTGTAACGGATGATCGAGGCCAGCGGGTACGTCTCTTCATACCGATCCGTGGAACTCGCTTCCACACTCACGGGCGCTTCGAGTTTCAGCACGCGAAAAATTGTGTCGAAGCTGTACGAACCCATGTCGCCGAGAGCGCCACAACCGAAATCTCCCCACCCGCGCCACACAAAAGGCACATAAGCGTGGTTAAACGAGCGTTCCGGCGCGGGGCCGAGCCACAAATCCCAATCCAAACCATCGGGCACCGGCTCCGCGTCCTTAGGGCGCTCAATCCCCTGCGGCCAGAAAGGACGGCTGGACCAGTTATGGACCTCCCGCACCGGCCCGATCGCGCCGTCCCAAATCCATTCGCATAGCAAGCGCGTGTCTTCGGATGCCTGATTGCCAACGGCAATCTGCGTCGCCACACCAGTCTCGCGCGCAATTTCAGCCATGCGTCGCGCTTCGTAGATCGTGTGCGTCAGTGGCTTTTGGCAAAAGACGTGTTTGCGCTTCTTCATCGCAGCAGCGGAAACGGCTGCGTGCAAGTTATCCGTCGTGCAAACAACAACGGCGTCGACACCTTTCTGCTTTTCGAGAAGTTCGCGGAAGTCGCTGTAAGCCGCGCAGCCACGATACTCGCCGGAGCGCTGCTGCGCACCGTAATAGGCATCCACGATTTTCTGACACGGCTCGCGGCCGGCAACGCCGCTAGTCACCCGCAGCGTATGGTTCAATTGAATGGGTTCGTCCGGACTGAGCCAATCCCACCCACTATCGACGCCAAGCAGT
>Ga0307475_10001289_pt1 | contig 14980 bp, 16 predicted proteins | sample atmos_gasesECM1C_FD_203317 | JGI IMG/M metagenome (GOLD analysis project Ga0307475, IMG submission 203317) | Hardwood forest soil microbial communities from Morgan-Monroe State Forest, Indiana, United States - atmos_gasesECM1C_515 | ecosystem: Environmental > Terrestrial > Soil > Temperate... | reverse complement strand
TCGTTCTCAGTTTTCCGTATATGCAGTGGGGCTGACAATCGGGAATTGGAAATCAGCTATCGCGTTGGGCGCTCTTTCCAGCCTTCTGTTCATAAGTTTGGAGTCAATTATCCCCGCCGAAAAACTAAGAGAGGAAGCGGAATCTCAGGGTTCGTTGGCAAGCTGGTGCGGTTTGACTGTGCTCGGTTCGCTTTCAGTCGAGCTGTGGCGTGCCTTCTGCATAGTATCCCTGATTCGACTAGACCTATCCTCGTGGGTTGCTGTTTTGGTTGTCGCAACTGCATACGGAGCGTCTCAACTATCCACAACCATCGCAACGGCAGCTGGTGCGTCTACCGTCGCGGCTGCCGCAGGGTTTCTTTTCGTCAAGACAGGTTCGTTGCTGGCTCCCCTAACCATGAGCCTGATAGCAGCGGGAGTGCATTTTTATCGAGTGAGGTACATATCGATCGGTCAATCACGGTATCTTACGAAATGCGGCGTCTGCTCAGCGACATTTCATCCCTCGGAAGTAGAAGCACCCTTTTTCACACCCAATTTCCCCTGTCCAAAATGCGGAGAGCAACTTGAGTATGAGTATCCGGTTCGCCATGTACTAGCGAATGCTGTATTCAGCGGTTTGGTAGCTTTGGGGCTTCCTTTCGAGGGGTGTGACGTACGTTTTGAGCGCAGTCGTCGCTTTGCCGGTTGTCTCCCTCCTGGCAACCTTTATTTTCGGCGTTATCGACCCAACGCCTCGGGAAGCACGCAGAAACAGCCATCAGAAATTTGTGCCGGATGGGAAACTATCTCTCAACTCGTTCAAACCAACAGATAAACCCAAGCCTTGATAGTCTGTGAGCAGAAGACATCGGATTCGATCTTCAACTCCCGATTAAACGCGTTCACCCGACAAAGTAGGCCCCGGATAGATGTTGCGAAATCCGCTTACCACCACCTATCTCAGACTGAGATAGGTAGTGATAAGCCCTGTTCTCGACATCTATCTGAGAACCCTGTCTCACAATAACCCCGGTTAGTTGTGATAACGCCTGATTACAATAGTTAGATTGGATTGGAATCAGACTGAATAGGCTGCTATCTTCGCGGAGCAATAATTAATCGGAGGAATCGATGCGTTTCCTCAAACCGGTAAACGTTCTTGCCGCCGCAAACATGCTTTGCTTTGCATACGCTATCAGTGGCCTCTTTGCCTTTATACTCTTCATTTTTAAAGGAGGCGACCGCGTTGTGCTCCCGATGGGGCTGTGGCTTCCGGAATTTCATCTGACCATCGATTTTAAAGTGTTCCGCGCCAACAATTTAATCTTCCCGATTTGGGGTATTCCCCTCTGCATCCTTTGTGGACTTGTCACCGGGTGGATCACTGGCGCTACTTGTGCCCTCGTTTACAACCTCATTGCAAGATTCTTGGGGGGATGGGATACCAAGCAATCGCTTGGACCCGCCACCGCACCTCCCATTACCTAAAAATCCTTCTTCATGATGCGAGCCTTCGAGCAGTAGAATTCGTTCGCCGGGCAGCGCCTGCCCCTGGAGTCGGTTTACTGTTGATAAATCCGCTTCCCACCATCTATCTCACACTGAGATAGATCGTGATAATCCCTGATGGCAAACGCGCGATTAGAATTTCGCGTAAACGATAGAAAACAAACCTTCGCGATCAAGTCTAATCGCGAACGGATGGCACTTTCCCGCACGATAAATCTGAACGTTAAATCTACACGTTGCGAAGCTCGCTGGCGCAGACGGAAAGCAAGCCTCACCTCTAAAGAGGTGAGCTACATTAAGGGAGGAAACCCGAACGAATTGCGACCGAACGGTCTCGTGGCACATCGAATTAGAGGAAGCAAAAACGAAGGAGGAAATCATGGGGAAGCTTGACGGGAAAGTGGCACTGGTGACGGGCGGAAATAGCGGCATCGGACTTGCTACCGCGAAACGGTTTGTCAACGAAGGCGCGCACGTTTACATCACCGGGCGGCGCGAAGCGGAATTGGCCGCAGCGGTGAAGGAAATCGGAAAGAACGTTACCGGCGTGCAGGGTGACGTGGCGAAGCTCGCCGATCTCGACCGGCTGTTTGCGCAGATCAAGCGCGAGAAGGGCAAGCTCGACATCGTGTTCGCGAATGCGGGCACTGCCTCATTCGCGCCGCTCGGAACGATCACCGAAGAACACTTCGATTCAATCTTCGACACCAATGTGAAGGGGCTGCTGTTCACGGTGCAGAAGGCGCTTCCGTTGATGCCGGATGGCGCTGCGATCATCCTGAACGCGTCCATCGTGGGCAGCAAAGGGCTTCCGGAGAACAGCGTTTATAGCGCGACGAAAGCCGCGCTGCGCTCGTTCGCACGTACATGGACCACGGACTTGAAGGATCGCCACATCCGCGTGAACGCAGTAAGCCCAGGCGTGATCGACACGCCCGGTCTGAGCAAATTATTGGCCTCGAGCGACGCGGGCGAGGAACGGGGCAAAATGATTTCGAGCGGCGTCCCGCTCGGCAGACGCGGCACCCCCGATGAAATCGCAAAGGCTGTTGTATTTCTCGCGTCCGATGACAGCAGCTACGTAACGGGCGCTGAATTATTCGTGGATGGCGGCTTCGCGCAGGTGTAAATCTTCATGCTGGCCAAGATGAAGAGCGACCAACGGAGTCGCGGACATAGAATCGGGCGATAGCAAAACTGACGCCGAGGAGAAACGCAATGGGGAAGCTGGACGGAAAAGTTGCACTGGTGACGGGCGGGAATAGCGGGATCGGGCTGGCCACTGCGAAGCGTTTTGTTGAGGAAGGCGCGCATGTCTACATCACCGGGCGGCGCGGAGCGGAACTGGCCGCGGCGGTGAAGGAGCTCGGCAAGAACGCAACTGCGGTGCAAGGTGACGTCACGAATCTCGCCGACCTCGACCGGCTCGTCGCCCAAATCAAGAGCGAGACGATCAAGCGCGAGAAGGGGAAGCTCGACATCGTGTTCGCGAATGCGGGATTTGCCAGGTTTGCCCCGCTCGACAAGATTACCGAGGAGCATTACGACTTGATCTTCAACGCCAACGTGAAGGGCGTGATTTTCACGGTGCAGAAGGCGCTTCCGCTCGTGCCTGATGGCGGCTCGATTATTTTGAACGCGTCCATCGTGGCCACGAAAGGCTTTGCGGATTGGAGCATGTACAGCGCTGCGAAAGCGGCGGTGCGTTCGCTGGCGCGCACCTGGACGAGTGACTTGAAGCAGCGCCGCATCCGCGTGAATGCTGTGAGTCCGGGATTTACCGACACGCCCGCCTGGCACGTCAACGAAGCTGCCGAGCAACGCATCCCTGCAATTTCGAAAACCATCCCGCACGAGAGGTTCGGAACCGCTGATGAGGTGGCGAAAGCTGTGCTGTTCCTCGCTTCTGATGACAGCAGCTACGTCACCGGCGCAGAGCTGTTCGTGGACGGCGGCTTCGCCCAGGTGTAAGCGGCAGATGATTACGTCGCGGAGGAGTCGGCGGCCACTGAGGGTTTCACGATGCGGTCGTAGAGAATCATTAGCAGCGTGGAAAGAATGCCGACACCGAAGATTACCCACCACATGCGCTGGGGGGCTGGCGTCGCGCCGAAGTGCTGGACGAGGTAACCGCCGAGCGGGCCGGCGATGAAATAGCCGATGGCGATGGGCAGGAATGCGTAGCCCATGTAGAGGCCTTGCTGACCGGGAGGGGCTAAGCGCGAGATGTATTCGTAATAGCGCGAGACCTGGGTGATCTCGCCGAGCGCGACGAAAATGAGCGCGACGACGAACACAGGCACCGTGGGGCTTAGAGCGGGGAGCACCCAGCCAATGCTGGTGATGAGGAAGCCGAGAGTCATGGCGGTGAAGGCGGGCAGTTTACGAGTGATAAAGGTGACCGCGATTTGAAAACAGATTACAACGATAGCGTCGACGGTAAGGAGGAGGTCGACGTCGGCATTGGGATTGACGAATTTGTGGATGAAGAGCGGCATGGAAATATATTGCTGCCAGAAAATCACGAAGAAACCGGAAAAGATAACCAGGAAAATTACGAAACGCAGATTGCCGAGAACGACGAACATATTCTTGATGGCTGTGAGGACGCTCGTCACTTTTTCTTCGCCGGAACGCCGCGGCTCGCGATAGAAGAAGAGCGTTACCCAGAACATCAGGAACACGCTGAGCGATCCTACTCGAAAGACATTTTCTACGCCCCAGCCCATCTGTTTGCGCACAACAAAAGCCATGAACGGGCCGATTGCGCCGCCGATATTGACGAGCGTGTAGTAAATCGAATAGCCGATCGAGCGGACGTTTTCGTTGGACGCGCGCGCGGTGGTGCCCGCGACGCACGGTTTCACGACGCCCGGGCCCAGCGCGGGAATCATCAGGATGATGAACACGAGCCACTTGTCGGTGAGCGCGTGGCGCAAGGGCTGCATCCACGGCGCGGCGAGCGAACCGAGGAGAAAATATCCTACCGCCATGATCAGGTAAGCGAACATCAGAGCGCGGCGGAATCCGAAGCGGTCGGCAAGCGTGCCGCCGAGGATGGGCAGGAACCAGACGACGAGGCCGAAGGTGCCAACGAGCCAGCCGGTGAGCTCGCTCGAGAAGTGGAGTTGTTCGTTGAGGTAAATGGCGAGGACGGCGGTGGTGCCGTAGTAGGCGATGCGCTCGAAGATTTCCGTGAAGTTGGCGACCCAGAAGGCGGGTTCGAAGCCTTCGCGAATTTCTTTCAGGCGCTGGGAAAAGCTCAAGCGGTTCTCCTCGGCGTGATGTGACCTGAGCTGCTGTGGCGCGGGCGATTGCGTTGCGCGGCCGGCGGCGATTGTATCGGAAACGTTTGGCCGGCTGCGGGATTTCTTCCAAGAATCTTCGAGCAGACTAATGAGGCGCGGGCGCGGAGGGCGGGACGAGGTGCTGCGGCCAAGGCGCTGCGGCCGGGGGGCGCGATTTATTGAGACGCGGCCTTTGATGCGGTTAGCGGCAGAGCGGAGAGTTGCGAGCGAATCAAGGATTCGACGCGATTGATCACGTTGGGATCGCACTCGATTTCGATGTGCGGCTTTTCGAAGGCGCGCGCGAACCAGGAGTAGCCCTCGCATCGGACGGGCTTCGAAGCGTAGTCGAAGCGGATGTTGCCGAGGATTTTTGTGCGGGCCGGATCGGCGGCGCGAATTTCGGGGCGTCCGTGGAGGTAGCCGTTCAGTTGATAAAAATTCGCGGCTTGCTCGACGTTGGCAGGGATGAGGGAATCGTCCTCGCCGATTTTTGAGACGCTGTCCACTTGAATTGTGAGGAGCACCGGGATGCCGTCAGTTTGGAGCTGGCGGGCGAGAGCAACCGTTTCGGAGCCGCCCCAGCTGTGGCCGTAGATGATGATGCGGGCGCTCTGCTTTTCTTCGGGCGAGAGTTTGCCGTCGTGATCCGCGTCGAGAAGACGAAGGATTTGCTGGTGGGCTTGTTCGCCGCGATGATTTTCGAAAACTTCCACATGAACTTGCGCCGGGTATTCCTTGCGGAGGCGCTCGGCAAGCTGAACGCCGCCGTGGACGGCATTGTCGTGGCTGATGAAGCCGCCGACGAAGCCTATGACGATGGGCAGGGATGAATTCGGCGCGCCCGATTCCGCAGCAGATACGGTTTGAGGAGAATGCGCGAGGGCGAATGAAAGGAAAAGCAGGACGACGAATGCCGGTACAGAGCGTCGCATGAGGTGCGCCAATTCCGTGCACATCATATCAGTATCCGGACGGCGAAAAATCAGGGCTGGGTTCATCTCTAACGCAAAAGAACGAAATCGCGCTTCAGCTAAGAATCAGTGGCTGCGCCGTGTTCTCATGGCGGCGCAGGCTGAAGCCTACGCTACTGAACGGCTGAGGCTTCGCGGCGGGTTATTTCTCGCCGGCTGAAGCTAACGCCGCGGCTGTGCCGTGCGCTGCGGGCGACGCGGTCACGGGCGCGCCGGATGCGATGCGCATGCGCGCGTACTCGAGCAGCGCCCAGTCTTCTTTGAATTCGATCATCGTTTCGCGGCTGTGCTTGGGGCTTTTCAGCGCAGCGTCGACGCGCGCGAGCAGCAGCTCGAAAGCGAGGTGGGGATCAGAGCCGGGCGCAAAAATATTGTTGCGGCTGAGCCCGGCTTTTGAGGCGCCATTCGCGCCGGAAACTTCGAGCCAGAGGCCGCCGTCGGCATCGGCAGTGGGATGCCCGGTACTATCGACGCGCTTGAAAATGCGGCCGACGTAGGCGCGATCGGGAATTATTTCGTCCTGGACGGCCTGATTCACCATTGTGTCGAACGCTTTGCGATATTTCCCCCATTCGCCGGGAGCGCCTATCACTTCTTCGCGCGCCTGCACTTCGACGGGAGCGAGCGCGCCGTCAGAGCCGATACGGGCGTTGTCGGTTGTTGATGACGGCGATGACGGAGCGGGAGCGTTGAGCTGCACCGGTTCGATTGTGGCGTGTTGCTCGAATTCGCGCTCGGGATTAAATCGTCCGGTGATCAGATAAGCGGCGGCGACGACGGGCAATTCGTGGTCGGCGAAGATCACCATCGGAATCAGCAGCTTTTTCGAGCGATAGAGCTGTTCGGTGCCGCTGCGCGGTTCCGTGCTTCGCTTGATCGTGCCGGGCAGCTGCGAGAAGTGCAGCACGCGGAAATTTGATTCAGGATGGGTTTGCGCGTAGTGCGAGAAAGTGCGCGCGACGGCTTTCGGGCTGGTCATGCCGAAGTCGTTGATCACGTCGCGATGCGCGGAGTGCGGAAAATAGGTGTCGATCACGTTTTTTGTGAAGTCGGCGCAATTGCGGGTCATACCATTGAAGTGATTTTCATTGGGCAGCGCGTTGAATTTTGCGATCAGGTCTTCATCCTGCTGCACGGTGGTCTCGACGACAAAGATGTACATGCTGCGAATCATGTTGGCGCCGACCATTTCGCGCCACTCGGCTTTGTCGCCCTTCAGGCAGTCCTTTACCGTGCAATAGGCCGACAGCGACCCTTCGCGATAGCGTTCTTCAGCACGGCCTTGATTTTATCGGTGCCAAACATGGGGCGATCGGCGGGATCGTCTACGCCATAGACATAGAGGTTGAACGGCGCGATGTTCCATTCATAGCGCTCGTCTTCGCCCAAATTAATGTAATTGCTCATCACCGAACCGTTTTCGCCAGGCCGGCAGAGGCGAAGCTTGATCGGGGAATCGGGACAGATGCGCGAGAAGTAGACGGCGGTGTGGCCCGAGCCGGTGACGCGCGCTACGCTTTCGTTGAGCGTTTCGTTGAGAATCACGCCGACGTCGCCGTAAGCGCGAGAGGAAACCAGACAGGCGAGAAGGGCGGCGAGGCCCAACGATTTCGATAGCGCTGAGATGATGCGTTTGAACATTGCTCTAAGCCGCTTGACCCTTTTTCTAGAATGAAAATCTATTCAGGTAGCGATTTCCGCCATTCCCTTAGAATGCGAAATGTGACGAATTGGATGGTCGCGTTTTCTTTTTCGGAAAGAGAGCTTTGTGCTCTAACGAGCAATTGCGATGGCTATGCCGAGAGCCTACGTGATGTATGCGAGTTCATCGCTGAACTGGAGAGCCTGGTTCACGGGCCACCCGACATTCGCGCGGCCGACGAGATCCATATTGAATTCGAGATCATCGAGCGCTTTTTCGATATCGGTCCATAGTCGGGTGCGCACTTTTTCATTCGACATGATCGCCACTCGGACGAACCAGCGAAGCGCCGCTTCTTTCACCACCAGCTCCTGCAATGCTTCGCGGGCGAAAGGCTTTTCAGCCAGCAAAAGATTCACAGTGGAAGTATTCAAGCCTTCGACAAAGCTCGTAATTGCTTGCAGCCGTGCTTTGATCTGATTCTCATACACGGTGGCGTCGTGAACCGGGTTTGAATATCCATCAATCGTTTCAGCCAAGTATGGAGTTCGCTTGCCGCTCACGAGTCACCTCCCGGTGCAGCCTAGATTTTCAAGCCTGCGCGAAGGTTGTGCGATAGGGGAAAGCACTCATCTTGCCAAGCCAGGGCGGGTAGGTTGAAGTGGCTCTAGGAGAAAGGGTTACGCTCTTTCACAGGTGACAGGAAGAATGTTTTGAGGGTACTGGTCCCAGGGAATTATTACGCTAAGCTTGGAGCGTGGCTATCTATCCCGAAATCTCAAATCGGAGCTGGTTTGATGTAACGGCGCCCTCCAAATCGGGTATGAGTGCAATTCCCTTTACGTCGAGGTTGGCATCTGCCGTTAACGCCCTTGCCGGTGAGTTGAGCCTCCAGCGAGTAAAGAAAGGACAGAGCAAACGGAAAAGCGTTACGCTTTTGTTAGCCGCAACTGATCTCTCAGCGCGATCAGTTTTTCGCACGCGCTCGGCCATTCAGCCAGATCGAAGCCTTCAGCGTATTCAAAACCGACACGGGCAAGCGACCGTTGCGCTTTGCCTAAAAACTTCACGCCTGTCCCCAAGTCCAATCCATCGAGTCGCTCTCCTGTTTTGTTGTGAGCGATTGCTTCGGCGGCGGTGATGCCTGATGGCAGATGCAGGGCGAATTTTCCTCTTTTCACGATAAACGGATATCCCCCCGGCATCCCTGCCACGCCCGGCACACTGGTGTGAAGTGTTTCGCCCAAAAGCAGCGACATTAATACGCGGGTCGCCGTAGAGGACGTTACGCTATTCAGCTCCTCACCTATTGGTCCGAGGTTTGGGCGTAGCCGCTTACTCTTTATTTCTTTGCCCCTGACCCAAACGCGCGGCTGGCTTTGCGCTGTTCTGCCTTTCAACCATGCACCAAGGTGGCCGTGATGGCCTACCACGCGAACGTCATCGCTCGCGATATCACGACGAGCTCGGCAGAGCGCTTCCACGATGGCGGAATTGCCGATGCCACATGTCGTCCGGAAACCCAAGCGGTGAAGAGCCACATTCACACAGTCCGGGTAGCAAGCATTGATGATCGCGGTCTCAGAGTCAGCCGCGCCGTGGCTGACCTCGGCGGCAAACTTTAACTGCAAGGGCAGAGTTATTCCGAATCCGGCATCAGCAATCAGCCTTGTCCAAAGATTCTCGTCCTGCGAACTCTCCCAGGGCGACTGCAAGGAAGCCGCCAATAGAATGATTTTCGGTTTCAGAGCACGAAACGCTCGAGAAAAGGCTGTTGCGTTGAATTGAGGAATCTCAAGAGGGAAAAAAATCGGGGATGTGCCGAAGCTCGCGGCGCGTGCGTTCGCAATAAGCGCCATACGGGAAACCTTTACTGCGGAGCGGCCGATGATTGCGATCCGGATCGAGCCCGTAGCTATCTGAGAAAGTGCGTGCACGATGCCGCGGGCAAGTGAACCCGAACCGATGATGACTACGTCCACCGTTTTCACAAGCGCTCGGCCTTTCGATTCAGAGCACAGCTGAGACAAGGCAGCATTTCCTCGAAAAGCTTATCACTGCTCTCGATTTCTTGGCCGAACGCTGGACAGAGTTGGGGAAATCCAACAGCCACACCCTCTCATCACTGACCATCTCACCATTGAGATAGGCTGCGACAAGCAAGCTCAGGCTATTATTCTGAAATGCGGTCGCAATGCTGAAAGCACACATCGAGGCTATGCTTGAGAGCGGTTTCCTCCGCCGCTTTATTCGATGGCTTGCTATTGGCGTGGTGCTTCTTTGGTCGCTTGCCGCGCTGATTCTTGTGTCCGCGCGGTGGATTGACCCGCCGACAACCGCAGTGCACATGGAGCGCCGCTTGCAGGCCTGGATTCACAACGCGCCGTACCGCGAACGCTACAAATTCATTCCGCTCAGCCAAATCTCGGCCAATCTCCAGCACGCTGTAGTTGCAGCGGAGGACGCGCACTTCTACCAGCACCATGGATTCGATTGGCACGAAATCCAAATCGCTGCCGGAGAGGATTTAGAAGGCGAGCGCACTCGCGGAGCTTCCACAATTACGCAGCAACTCGTGAAAAATCTGTTCTTCGGAACGGGCCGCTCTTTTCTGCGTAAGGGCGCGGAGGCTACGCTGGTGCCGGTGGCTGAAATCTTCCTCGGCAAAAAGCGCATCCTGGAGATATACCTCAACGTGGTCGAATGGGGCCCTGGCATCTATGGCGCAGAGTCGGCGTGTCGTTACTACGACGAGACCTCGGCCCTGAATATAGGCCGGCAACAGGCGGCACGCCTCGCTGCAATTCTGCCAGCGCCCCTGAAGCGACGGCCCGAGCGCATGAACAGCTACAGCGCTATTATTCTCAGGCGGATGAGTCAAATGGGTTGGTAATCGTGGCTAACATTCTAGCGATGCGGCTGCTTTTATTGCTCTCGAGCTGAGTTCTGGTTGGACGATAACTCTTATCAGCTCATTTGGCCAGATTGGATGCGAGTGGAAGCGGGTCTTGATCGTAACCAGATTGAATGACGAGCCTCTGACCCTTCTCGATGTATACGTACTGCCCGTCCTTGATTCCGACAAACCAATGTTCTCCGGGCAGAGCCTTGCGGACTGAGAAGGCTTCGCTGGATTTGATGTTTATCCGGACAACATCTCGCGCGTAGTCTGTATCGTTGCTCCGCAGCAGTTCGAGCACGATATCGCCGTCATCGCTGAAATCCAGCGCATGAACCTGCACGAGGTGATAACCATCCTCCATTGAAATCTTCTCAATGATGTCGCTTATGCTCCGCTCGGCGAGAACGACACCATTGCGGTCGGTAATGACGGCTTCGCGATCCGTGGGAGCGTAGAAATAAACTCGATCTTTGGTGACGCGCAGCGTCGTTTCACCAAATTGGCCGCCCTCGTGGAAAGAATTTCCGCCATTCTTCAAGGCGCCGGCTGGAAGCATTACCTTTTGTACGCTCCCATCGCGGCTGTACTCGATCAGAAGAGGATAGTTGGGAGCATACGGGCCGTCCGGAAGGCTGCGTTCCCCGAGTATAAAGAGCGCATCGTCGTCTTTGCTGTATGCGATGGCTTCCACATATTGCGGATACGGGTCCCAGCTTTTGAGCAATTTGCCCGAAGAATCGTAAGTCAGAATGGGCTCTTGAATATTGGCATTCGTCTCGAAGTTCAATATCGGGGCAATTAGAGTCGTGCCATCGGGGCCGGCCGTCGATCTCACGACGTAGCAACACTGAATGCCTGGAAAGTCCTTGGTTATATCGATGTCTGCGCCGCGTTGATGCCCGTCCGCGTAGGCTCGAACCACACCGCCCATCGAGCAACTATCAAAAAATAAGACTTGGTTCGTGGAGTCCCAGCGCGGTAGCCCGGATGACTTCAATTCTTGCGCGCCTGAGTGACTGCTAAGAAGGGCTGCTACCGCTATTAGCAGCATCCGAGGAAAGTATGGGCTTGTTCGCGGCATTGCGGTCTCCCGATGCGCGCCCAATTATTGCTGGTTGTTATTATAGTCCTGAATTAGCACCTCTTTCAATCTGAAGCGTTCTCGACACAAATACGAGCGTCAGGCGGTTCTTATTTTTCTGTGTCGGTATGCCAGCCAGGATTCGTCCACTTGCCATTGCGCAAAACGAAAATCTCGGTCACGCGTCCCGTGGTTACGGATCGCTTGCCATCCTCTTCGGTCTCGTACAAGTACTTGCTATAGAAAATGGCGACATCGCCGAAGCGCTGAATTTCGGTCTGCGGAAACTCCAGGCGGATCAGCTTTCCTCCCGAGGCCTGGAACCTGGCCGCCGATTGAAGGATGTCCGCCTGATTCCTCCACCTCCTGGCCGGAGCCGATGACTATCGTATCTGGCGGGACCATCGCTTCGAGAGCCTTTGCGTCGTTGACGAACCAGGCCCGCCACACTGCTTCGCGCGCCTTCATTAGTTCTGCTCGATCGTCGGGACGCGCGGCCAAACCTGAGACGAGCAACATCGCGAGTGCGCCTGCCACTGCTACGGTATTCAAGATTACGCGACGCATATTTCCTCCTCGAAAATTCGTCATGAATTCGCTCCTGATTTGGGTCCCTGGTACACCGCGAGCAATACGGCTGCTGCGGATGCGGAAAACACGGAATAGTCCAGCGGTGGTTTGATCCCGAAGGAAATGGCCATCGCCGTGCCGAAAAGAAAAAGTAGGACGGCGGCACCGAAGGCTACCCAGCGCGGCCAGAAACCAACAATCAGCCCGATTCCAAGTGCTAGTTCGGCCGCCGTAGCTGCCCACGCGAGAAAGGGAATGATGAATGCCGGCATGAACGAGTTCACTTGCGCCGTATAGTCTGTGAAGGTAGCGAAATTCTTCCAGCCGCCATACTTACCCCAGAGGCCAAAGCGATCGGCCACCGCCGATAGGAAAGCAACACCGAGCGCTATCCGCGCGTAGAGAATTGCCAGCCGCTCCGAAGTCGCGGTGTCCATGATGACTCACCTCCTCCGCTCTTCGTTTCCGGTACTGCAAGGCTAAGCGAAGTGTCCTTTTCGTTCTGACGGAACTGTAAGTTAGAGTGGACCTGTCTCAAAGGTCCACTTACAGTATTATGGCTGTACCACTTTTATGGCGAGACAGAGCCCGTGACAAGAAAGGCGACCGCTTTCGCGCTAGCGTTGCCGCCCCGACACCCGGGAACCCCATCTTACCGGTGGTTGTATGCCGCCCTGCGGGCCGAGATTCTCGATGGCCGCCTGCGATCCGGCGCGAAGATTCCTGCTACACGCGATCTGGCCCGTCAATACCGGTTGTCTCGAGGAACCATCGTGAGCGCCTTCGAGCTGTTGAAGTCGGAGGGCTACTTGCGAGGCACAATCGGATCCGGCACCTATGTAAGCAAAGTCCTGCCGGACGCATTGCTACAAGCGGCGCGTGCGCCTGGCTCAGGAATATCGCTGGAGCGAAAAAAGAAATCCCGGGTCTCGGACTACGCCCGGCGGGTGCATCTGTTTCCCAGTTACGACCTTCGCCCGAGCCGCGCTTTCCGCGCCAACGTTCCCGCGCTCAATCTTTTTCCCACCACTTTGTGGGCGCAGCTCACGGCTCGCCGTTTGCGCCGTGCCTCCGTGCTTCATCTGCTCGGTTGCGATCCGATGGGATACGGGCCTCTGCGCGATGCTGTGGCCAATTATCTGAATACTTCGCGCGGCGTAAAATGCGAGCCCGAGCAGATAGCAATTGTGTCCGGGGTACAGGAGGCTGTGGATCTTACAGCGAGGCTTCTTTTGAATCCCGGCGATCGCGTGGGCATGGAAAATCCCGGGTTCATCGGCGCGCGAATGGCGTTCGAAGCGGTTGGCGCGAAGATCTCCGCGCTGCGCCTCGACGACGAGGGAATGAAATTGCGTGGCCCGAGCCTGCATGGTTCGCGGCTGGTGTACGTCACCCCGGGCCACCAGTTTCCTCTGGGAATTACGATGAGCTTGCCTCGCAGGCTGGAACTACTGGAGTGGGCCCGGAAATCCGGCGCGCTGATTTTTGAAGATGACTATGACAGCGAATATCGCTATTCAGGGCCGCCGGTTCCGGCTTTGCAGGGGTTTGATCAACACGGCTTGGTGATCTTTGCGGGGAGTTTCAGCAAAGTCCTGTTCCCATCGCTTCGGCTCGGGTACCTGGTGATTCCTCCGCACCTGATCAACCTTTTCGCGGCAACGATCTCGCTTACCACACGCCACGCGCCGCTGCCGGAACAAGCAGTGCTCTGCGACTTCATCAGCGAGGGACATTTCGGCCGCCACTTGCGGCGAATGAGGGAGGTTTACGCGGAGCGATTGTCGGTACTGCTGAAAAGCGCTCGAGAGAAATTGTCTGGGTCGCTGGAAATTTCCGAAATCGAAGCCTGCCTGCAGACGGTCGGATGGTTGCGCAAAGGAATCGACGGCGAAGCGGCTACGAAAGCGGCTGCTGCGCGCGGGGTGGAAGTATTTCCTCTCAGCCGCTACACCCAGGGCAGAACCGCGCGAGAAGGATTGCAGCTCGGTTTTGCGGCGGTGGACGCGCGCGAAATTCGTCGCGGCGCACAAGAACTCGCGATCGCGTTAGAGAAGGAAGCAAGAAGCCGCTAGAGATCACTCATGACATGCGCCAGGCTGGAATCCCCTTGTCAGATGCCCTTGAATTCGCCGCCTGGCTTGCGAAGCCTCCGTCGCTACTCGCCCCTCGCGCTCCGCGCCTTTCCGCTTGAAATCTTCTTGCGTACTGCCTCGGAAATGATATCCACCACAAGATTCGGCGCCGTGTACATTGGGCTGTGGTCCACCGGATGAGAGTGGATTTTCGCGCCCATTCGCTCAGCCATGAAACGCTGAGTCGTCGGAATGATCATGCGATCTTCTTCCGCGAGCAAATACCAGGTGGGCTTCGTCTTCCATGTGGGAGTGGGAGTCACTTCTTGAATGCATTTCACCGCAATCGGCCGCTGCACCGCCGCGGAGATAATTTTTTGATCGGCGGAAGCTTTGTGAAGCACCGCATTACGAAAGCCTTCTTCCGGCATCCAAATGAAGCCGTGCCGGTCGGGTTCCAAATGAGGCGCATCTGGATGCGGCTTCTCGCGATAGAAAACTTGCGCCACGGTCTCACCGTCGCCAGGGGCAAGCGCCGCGATGTAGACAAGAGCCTTGATTCGCTCGTCAGTAGGCCCGGCAATCACCGCCCCGGCGTATGCATGCCCAACGAGCACCACGGGTCCGCTTGTTCTCTCCAGAGCTCTCGAGACGGCGGCGATGTCATCGCTCAGCGACGTGAGAGGGATTGGAGCGCAGATCACATCAAGGCCCAGCCGGTGCAGCGGCAGGATGACGTTCTGCCAACACGAGCCGTCAGCCCACGCCCCGTGCACCAAAATAATCGTTCCGTTTTCAGCACTCATCTTGAGACCTCACCTTTTCGCTCCGGGGCTATACTCCGTTCGCTGCAAAAAACTCTCTCATCGCCGCAGCAATCTCCACCACGTGCGTCTCCAGAGCAAAATGCCCTGTGTCGAGCATCTTCACCTGTGCGCTGGGAATGTCCTTGCGAAAC
>Ga0307475_10001288_pt1 | contig 14981 bp, 11 predicted proteins | sample atmos_gasesECM1C_FD_203317 | JGI IMG/M metagenome (GOLD analysis project Ga0307475, IMG submission 203317) | Hardwood forest soil microbial communities from Morgan-Monroe State Forest, Indiana, United States - atmos_gasesECM1C_515 | ecosystem: Environmental > Terrestrial > Soil > Temperate... | reverse complement strand
CCAACCTGGTGTTCAATCAGTCGGTGCTGCTGTCGGCGATCTGCGGCGTGCTCACGCTGGCGGCCGGGTTCCTGGTGGGCGGAGCCTACGTGCGCTCGCTCGCGGCCGATCCGGCCGCCGCCGCCGCCGGAGTGGCTTACCTGTACTGGTACACCCCGGGACTCGCGTTGCAGTTCGCGCTCGTGGCGATGGGTTCCGCGCTGCGCGGCACCGGCATCGTGCAACCCACCATGATCGTGCAGATGCTGACCGTGATTCTGAACACGGTGCTGGCGCCGGTGCTGATCGCCGGCTGGGGTACACATCATCCGCTCGGTACTGCGGGTGCCGGACTGGCCAGCAGCATCGCGGTCGCCTTCGGAGTGGCGTTCCTATGGATCTACTTCGTGCGGCTCGAGCACTACGTCGGGCTGCGCCCGGATCAGTGGCGCCCCCGGCTGCCGCTCATCCGCCGCATTCTCAACGTCGGGCTGCCCGCGGGCGGCGAATTCCTCATGATGTTCGTGATCCTGGGCGTGATCTACTGGGTGATCCGCGGCTTCGGACCCGCGGCGCAGGCGGGATTCGGCGTCGGCGGGCGGGTGATGCAGGCGCTGTTCCTGCCGGTGATGGCTATCGCGTTCGCCGTACCGGCCGTAGCCGGTCAGAATTTCGGCGCGCGCCAGTACGGGCGTGTCCGCGAGACCATCCGCAAGGCGGTGCTGATGAGCTGCGTGCTGATGGTCGCGATCACGCTACTGTGTCAGTGGCGCTCTGAGGTGTTCATCGAATTCTTCACGCGCCAGCCGGATGCGGTGGCCGTCGGGGCAGGTTACCTGCGCATCATCTCCTGGAACTTCCTCGCCACGGGACTCATCTTCACCTGCTCGGGCGCTTTCCAGGCGCTCGGCAATACCTGGCCATCACTGCTCAGTTCCGCGGCGCGGCTGCTGACTTTCGTGCTGCCGGCGGTGCTGCTGTCGACGCTTCCGCATTTCACGCTCACGCAGGTGTGGTATTTGTCGGTTGCGTCGGTGACGCTGCAGGCGCTGACCAGCCTCGCGCTGCTGCTGCGCGAGTTGCGGCGCAGGCTCGTTGCGCCGCCGGCCGCGACCGGCGGCACACCCGGTGATGATGCCGTGCCGCTCGCCTCAGCCGCGGACGGCTGAACCGGCGACGCTTACTTCGGCTCCTGTCCGGGCTGCTGATCGGCGAGCGGGAAGGAGCGCGTGGCGCTCGCCGCCGGTGCCGGCGGCGGCGCGGTGGCCGGCCCGGCCGCAGAGGCCGAGCGCTGCACAGCCGGGTGCACGGCGCGGGTGCTCGCGGTCACGGCCCCGAGGAAGCGCCGCGATGACTCATCCTCGCTCGTCACGGTACCGGCAATGATGTCACCCGAGGCGACGCCGGGCTTCCTGTAGAAGGCCGCGTTCGCCTTGTCATCAATGGTGATCGCAGTGCCGTCGAGCGCCAGGCCGGCGAACACGCCACGGCTGCGCGAGTAGGAGTAGACCTCCGCCTTGAAGGCCGCATCGGTGGCGGCCTCCGCCTGACGTCCGACCGGTCCCGCGGCGACCGAGGCGTCGGCGCCGAGCGTCACCTTGCCGCCGTTGATGCCTTCCACGCCCTTGGGCGTGGTGAACACCAGGACGATATCGGTGGACTGCACGCCCCATTGCCAGCCGAAGCTGCCGCCGGTCATGGTGATGAACACGGGGTTGGTGAAGCGCCCCTGCTTGTCGCGCACCACCAGTACGCCGTGGCCTCGGCGTCCGCCGGCGAAGAACGCGACCTTGGTCAGGTCGGGAATGACCGCGATGCCGTAAGCGCGCTCGAGCAGGCGATCGGGAATCGCCTGGTCGCGCGTTGCGCGCAGCTCTTCCAAAACCTGACTCGCGGTCAGGAGGCGCCCCTGCTCGCGCGCCTGCGCGTGAGCACCAGGGCAGACCCCGGCCAGGACGACAGCGGCGAACAGAGTGAGCAGAGAAGAGCGGATGTGCATGATAGGAATCCTTTTCATTCGTCGCTGTCGCTGCTTGACGACAGGCGTGCGAATGAGCAGTAGCGACCGGATGCGAAGCTTAACTCACCCACGCACCACTGCGCAGCGCCGCGCGCGAATCTCACCGCGCGCTCAGCTGTTCAGCGCCGGTTCAGCGATGCGGGGACGTCGATACGGCTAAAACCAGATCGAGACGAACACCTGAAAGATGTTCGCGTTGAGTTTGTAGAGCGGCTCGTTGCCCGCGCCGTAGGTGCCGGCGAGCAGGGCGTTGCGAAAGTCGCTGTAATCGACCAGCAGGTGATCGACGCGCACGTTGGCGCTGCTCTTGCTGATCCAGGGCACGCCGGGCACCTGGAATTGATACGACGCGCCCGCGCCCACGGTGTAACTGTGGAAGGCGGCGAGCTCGCGATCGCGCGCCATGAAGTTCTGGTAATCGGCCCGCGGAAACAGGTCGCTGTAGAAGTCGGCCGCGCCCTGGCGGTAGTAGCGCAGAGTGCCGTCGAAAATCCAGTGCTTGCGCACCGGGTGGGTGTAGTCGAGCTCGACGGTGTGCGCGAGGATGCCCCAGGTGTCGTGGAAGTAGCGGTACTGTCCGGTGAGCGCCGCGCGGTAGGGGAGGTAGTATTTCAGCTGCGCTGAGGCGGCGTAGCTGGTGCGCGTGTTGGGATATACCTGCGGGGCTTTGGAAAAGCCTGCTCCGATGCCCGGCGAGAGAAAGCGGATCTCGCGGTAGGGATTGGCGAGATACCCCTGGTCGGTGAGCAGCTCGTAATTGAAGCCGAGAATGGCATTGCGCGTCAGGATCTGCGTCAGCGACAGCGAATAGCCGCGGTGGTCGGCGGTGGCCCGGCTCAGGCCGTTGTTGAACGCTACGTGCTCGATCTGACCGGTGACGGAGTTCTTCTGGTCCTTGTACACCTGGTCCCAGCCGCGCCGGTAACCCAGCGTGAGCGTGGTCAGATCGCCGAACATGTCCTGACTGACCGAGAAATACTCGGTGTTCGCCTTGTAGTCGGGCTCCTTGCTGGTGATGAAGCCGGCGCTGTAGGTGGACTTGCCGTGCAGGTAGTCCGCCCCCAGGCTCTCCTGCTTGCGGGTCTCGTGGTACGGACTCGCCGACAGCTTCACGTCGATCGAGGCGCTGGAGATCATGTCCTCGTAGTAATTGGCGGACAGCGACAGGTTGTCGCCCACCTTCTTGCGCACCAGCACCGACGGACCTTCGATGGTGATGTCCCCGCCGTTGTAGGTGTGCCACAGGACATCGGCGCGATCTTCGGGGAGCACCCCGCCGAGCGCGGGGGCGGTGATCGCGCCCAGCGTGAGCAGCGTGCGCGTGAAGGGGCTCAGCCGCGCTTGGCGGCGCGTGTGCGCGCAGCGCGCCTCGCCGGTCAATTGCATCCGCACCCGCCGCCCACCGACCCCGTTGCCCCGCGGGCGCCCTCGCGGGTCTCGAACACGTGTTGCAGGTACGTGCTGGAGACCGGATCGCGGTTGAAGGACATGATGGGATCGGCGAAGTGCTCGCGCTCGTATGGCTTGACCCACGGGAGCGGCGCCGCGCACCCGGCGAGCGCGGCCAGCAGCAGCGCCGCCGTCACGGCCCGCATCAGCTTCACTGTCAGGCTCACGCTGGGTGAGCCAGGCGACACGCGCATCGCGCTACTCCCGGATCAGGCTGCGGATACTGTCGAGATACCCATTCTCGTCGCCGGGCTTGAAGCCCTGGTGCAGCACGCGCAGTTTACCGCTGCGGTCGATGATCACGGTGCTGGGCATGCCGGCGACATCGTACAGCTTACTCACCTTACTCTCCTTATCGTAGAGGATGGGGAAGGACACCGGCGTGGCCTTCAGCCACTCATCGGCCGCCTTGGAGTCCGGCTCCACGTTCACCCCGATCAGTGTGAATCCGAGCTTGTGGTACTTCCGGTAGATGCTCTCGAGCACCGGCATCTCCTGGCGGCAGGGGCCGCACCAGCTCGCCCAGAAATTGATCATCACCACCTGGCCGTGGTACTGCGCGAGGCTCACGTTCGGGCCGCTGTGCGCGCTGAGCGTGAACTGCGGTGCGGGGCCGCCGCTGGAGCCCGCCAGCGCCGGCAGAGCGATGGCGAGTGCGGCGGCAATGGCTGCGATACGGTTCTTCATCGTACGTTCCTCTAGAAGAAGACGGTCGTGCCAATACGCGCCTCGAGGTTGTTGGTGAGCTTGGTGGCGCCCAGCAGGCTCGACTGGAACACCCGGTCCTGCACCGTGATGTGGACCGCCAGCCAGTCTGCCGGCACCACCCGGTAGCCGGCGCCAAAGTTCACCGTAAACTTCGTGTCTCCGGCGAAATCGGTGCCGCCGATGCCGCCGATGAGATAGAAGGCGTTCGTCATGGCGATGCCACGACCGAGGAAGGCTTCGCCTGGCAGGAAGTTGTAGCCCAGCGACAGGTCGTAGTACGTGAAGCGCCTCTCAGACTCGGTAATCAGCTGAATGTTGCCCCCCAGGGTCTCGAAACTGGTGCGCCCGGCGTGCGAGCGGCCGGCCTCAGCCTGGAAGAAGAAGTCCTCGGTAATATGGTAGGCGGCGGTGATCCCGTAGACCGGATGAGTGCCGAAATCCTCGATCGACAGGACACCGTAATTGAGGCCCACCTCGACGTTGGAACTGTGGATGCGCGGCACCTTGATCTTGCGCCGCGCCACCTCCGGCTCGATCACCCGTGGCGGCGCGCTCTCATCCTGCGACGAGTCGCTTACCGGCGGTGGCGCGCTCTGCGCCCGGGCCGCGGCGCGGCGCTCGGCGCGGTGGTGATACCAGTCGCGCACCGAGGCGCAGCCGGGCAGCGCCGCCAACAGCGCCGTCAGTAGAAGAATGCGAATCCCAGTTTCCATTCGTCGGCTTCCTGGTTCTGATTGCGCTTCGTGAAGACGTAGTGGGCCTTGTATTCGCCGCGCACGAAAAAGCGCCGCGTGAGGTAGTAGCGTACACCGCCGCCGACATAGGCCGTCTGCTCGGTACGGTTGGCGGCCTGCACCAGGGTCGCCTTGGGCTCGACATGCACTTCGCCGAGACCCAGCGTCAGGAACGGTGACCCGCGTGCCTCGGGCACGATCACATGTGTCAGCCCCACATCGGCGGTGACGCCGTTGGAGTACCTGCCGAGGAACTGACCCAGCGCTGCCTCCAGCGCGAGCTGCGAGTTGAACGAAAGCGACGCGTACCCCGATACGTAGTTGGCGCCGCCATAGGCTCCCGCGAACAGGCCAGCCTCGTAGCGGTGCGCGCCGAAGCCGGCGCGGTCGCCGACACTGAACCTGAACGGCGAGCCGTCCGCCAGCACCATCCCCAGCATGTCCTGTTGCGAGGCCCAGCCTTCCACGCCGTGCTCGGTGCGCACCTTGAACCAGTCGGTGCGCCGGAACAGCACATCGACGCTGCCATCGCGCGGCACGACGTGAAACACCGGATAGCCGCGGCCGGGACCGGTGTGCAGCTCCAGGTACGGCTGGGCCACGAACAGCTGCAGGTACTCGCGCGCGCCGCCCACGGCGGGCGTCAGCAACAATCCCAGCAACACGAGGCTCGCGAGCGCGACCTTGGGCAGGCGCGCGATCAATTCAATCCTTCGCTCAATTGACCGGGACCGCGGGATCGAACGGATTGTTGAAGTACTGCGCGCCAATATCCAGCCACTCCGACACCAGGCGAAGCTCCGCCGGGCTCAGCCAGCCCACGTGCGGGGTGTTGGGACATGTGGAGCCTGTTTCGAAGCAGAGGAAAAAAGCGGCCGACAACCCACCCCGCGCACTACCCGCATCCATGAACGGTCCCACCGAGGTCGTGACGCCCATATTAACTATGTTATGCGGGAACAGCAGCTGGCGATAGGAGGTGAACTCCTGCGGCACGTCGTTGGAGGCGGAATTGGTCAGATCGAGGTTGGCCGCCGGAGTCTGCGCTGCGCCCGCAGCATTTTTCGGGTTGTGGCAACCGGCCTGCGAGCAGGTGTGATCGACGGCGACCCCGCCGACAGTGGCGGGTCGCGCGTGGTCCCACAGCGCCTGGATGTACTGCGGGTAGTTGATGATGATGCGGCAGTTGGCCGCCCAGGCCGTCACGCACACCGCGCTGGTCGGAATCGGCGTCATGAACTGGGTCGCGTCGTCGTAGCGGTAGCTGATGGGCGCGCTCGGGGTCGCCTGCGCCGGATCGGTCCACACGTCGGTGTACAGTACGTTCATGCCGCCCGCGGGATAGGTCGGATCCCATCCCGGCACCATCTGCTTGCAGGCCGGGGTGTCGCTGGTGCAGCTGACGCGCATGCGCGCCTGCGCCATGGTCTCGCCCTGCTGCGGAATGAAGGCGCCGGCGCCGGATGCAATGGTGTGCGGGAAGGCTACCCCGCCCGTGCCCCCCGCCCAGACGGAGGCAAACAGCCCTGTGCGACCATGCGAGATCGGGCGCTGGGCGCTCCCCGGCGTGTGGCAGCCGTTGCAGGACACCACCTCGCCCGGCTTCACCTGCAGCCACACCCCTTGCACCGGCGGGATGCGGCGCGCGTTGGCATCCAGCACGCTCATGCGGAAGGCGACGTTCGCCGGCACCTCGATGCGCACCGAGCCGTCGGGCTCGATGGGCGCGTAGCCGAGGATCTCGATCATGTAGTCGGTAGCGCCGAAGGCTGCGGCGGAGAGATTGACGAGGCTCATGTCAGGAATCGACACCGCCTTCTCCAGGCGGATGAAGCGCGCCGGGCGCGCGCTCGCGTTGGTCTTCGCCGGATCGGCGAGCGTGGCGATGTTCGGGTTGGCGGCGTCGGCGCCGTCGATGTCGTAGACACTTCTTATATCGATGACGCCCACCCCGGCGTTAACCAGGTTCTGGTCGAGGTCCACCCCCGGCACCTTGTCGAGGATGATGTTGGGGAGCAGGCGCGGCTGCGCCACCGCCACGTCCGTGACCATCACGCCCTCGACCGGCTGGTCGATCGGCTTGAAGGTGTTGTTCCGCGGATCGAGCATCCACAAGCTGTACAGCGGCGGCGCGGTCTGTGGGTTCGGGGCAGCGAGCGCCGTGGGAGTGCACGGCACGATCGCCGGCGGAGTCTGCGTGGTGTCGAGCAGCCGGCACTGGCTCCAGCTGACGAGTGTGCGGCCGGTGCCGTCCTGCAGGGGGTAGGCGGAAGCGAAGCGCCCGCCCGGTGACGGACCCGGGATGGTCCGCACGTCGTTGGTGGTCACCGGCGTCTGCGCCGGCGGCGGGACCGTGGCATCGGCGAGCAGCGTCTGGGTGTTCTCGACGAAATGCTCGCCGTCGATGATCACCAGGTTGCCGCCGAAGTCGACGCCGGTGTACTGGCGCATGAGCGCGAGGATGCGGCCATCCTGCATCTGGCGCGGCTGCACGAACTCGACGACGGTGTTGTTGGTGCCGGTCATGTGGCTGTTGGCGCCGTAGTAGAGCTCGAGATCCGTGCCGTCGGGATTGGCCGAGTACAGGTGCATGGCGTCCTTGCCGGGCGCGTGATCCCAGCGACTCCACAGCACCCGGCCGTTGGCCAGCACGGTCGCGTCGCGATCGTGGCTCTGGTTGAAGGAGATCTGGTGAACGCCGGTGCCATCCGCGTTCATGACTTCCAGTACGAACGCCGGCTCGGTGCGCGCCTCGTTCTGCGCCGAGAACTGCGGCTTGCCCTCATCGAGCAGGATGCCCTGCGACTGCGTCTGGCGCGTGGAGGAGAATACGATGCGGCCGTCGGGCAGGTAGTGCGGCGAGACGTCGTTGACCGTGAGCGGATCGGGATCGGTGGCGGGGTTGATGACCGCGTGCAGGGTGTCGGTCGCGATCACATACTCATAGATGCGCCACGACGGCGGCTTCTTGGGATCCTGGTTCACCGCGAGCGGGCCGCGCATGGCGAACACCACCCGGGTGCCGTCGGCGGAAGCGTCGACGTCCTTCACGTCCCAGCGGGCACCGGCGGTGAGGCGCGCGGTGATATTGGTCTCTGTTGCACTCGGCGAGGCGGTGGCGCGCTGGTAGAGATCCGCGGACGGCACCGCATCGCGCAGCACACGCAGGTCGTCCTGCATTACGGTACCCGCGTTGGTCATCGGCACCTGGCGCTTCACATAGAAGATGGGAAAGTCGACCGTGGCCGGATCGGAGAGCTGGCTGTTGGCGATGTTGACGCTGCCGCCGCCGCTGCAGGCGCCGAGCGCAGCCGCGAGCGCCACTGTCAGCAGCGCTGCGGCGAGTCGCGGCAGCGGGATCGCACGCCGTATGCATCGTCTCGGGTTGTGCCGGCCGCGCTGCGCGTTCATGTGCGCCTCCCCAGCTACGCGGACTTTCCGCCGCCGGTGAATGTAACGTAATTCGAGGTGGTTCTGAGTACTAATCGCCATAAGTATCGCCATAAACGCCGATCCCATCACGGCACGCCGCTGCGCGTCGCGGTTCTCATGGGTCGGCGGCGTGCCGTGCCCATCGCGCTACCAAGTAAGCGTGCGAACGCGGGCACGCCGTGACCGCCCTCGCAGTTCGCAGCGCAATGATCTGCGCAGACCAACAACCGGCGCGAGTGTCGTCGATCGGCGACGTCACCCGCTTGAGACATTCGGGACGGGGGTGAAGGAACGTATAGTCCGCTGCGCGCTTCGGAGCAGTTTAGGGAGTTGACGAGCGCCATGAATGTCAGACTGAACAAGGCACAGGTCCTTTCCGGCGGCGCGCGCGGCGCGCTCACCGGCGCCGTGCTGCTGTTGACGCAGCTGGCGAGTTCCGCCCACGCCGGACCCAACGAGCAGGCCAAGCGCATCTACGAGCGCATCGCCGGCGAGCCGCCGCCGGCGGCGGTACTCGGCCAGATGGCCACCGCCATCAGCGGCAGTCCCGGGCAGCCGGGCCTGTTGGCGGCCGCGGCCATCGCCACCAGCGCCCCGTCGTTCTACAACGTGACGCTGAAGAACCTGGTGATCCCCTGGACCAATCGCGACCAGACGGTGTTCGCGCCGTTCAATGACTACGCCGCGACCGTCATCGGCATGACCCGCGACGACCTGGCGTTCAACACCGCCCTGTCGGATGACATTCTCTATATCGTGAATGCGCCGGGGCTGCCGGCGCCCTCGGCCGCGGACAACAATCACTACGCCACCGCGGAGATGAACGGCGTTGACTTGAGCACCACGCTCCAGCGCACCACCCAATCGGCCACCTACGGAATGCCGGCGCAGGCGACCGCCGGGCTCATCACCACGCGTGGCGCGGCCTCTGCGTTCTTCATCAACGGCACCAACCGCGCCATGTTCCGCTTCACCATGATCAATCACCTCTGCCACGACATGGAGACGGTGATGGACACCACGCGGCCCGCGGATCGCATACGCCAGGACGTGGCGCGCTCCCCGGGCGGGGACAGCCGCGTGTTCCTCAACAACTGCGTCGGGTGTCATAGCGGCATGGATCCGATGGCGCAGGCGTTCGCGTACTACAACTTCGTGGGCACCGTCGTCGGCGACGGCACCAATACCGGCTCGCTCCAGTACACGCCCGGCCAGGTGCAGCCGAAGTACCTGATCAACTCCACCAATTTCCAGTTTGGCTTCGTGACCCCCGACGACAGCTGGTCGAACCGCTGGCGCGCCGGAGCCAATGCCTCGCTGGGCTGGGATCCGACCCTGCCCGGTAGCGGTGCGGGCGCCAAGTCGCTCGGCCAGGAACTCGCATCGAGCGATGCCTTCGCGCAGTGCCAGGTGAGCAAGGTCTTCCAGGCGGTGTGCTTCCGCGCCCCCAACAGCGCCACCGATCAGGCGACCGTCGCGGCCATCAAGGCGAGCTTCAAGTCCGGCGGCTACAAACTCAAGCAGGTGTTCCAACTGTCCGCTGCCGCCTGTCCGGGCCAGTAAGGGAGCGCCGCAATGAACCGCAAATCCGTTGCCAGCCTGAGCGTGCGTGCCGAGCTGCCGAGGCGCGCGGCGCGCCCTGTAGTGGCCTGCACCGCGCTCCTGGTTCTGCTCACCCTGGGCGCATGCGGCGGCGGGGGCGCGCCGACCACGGTGAATCAGCAGTCGACGCCCCCCAGCAGCACCGCGAACGCCTATACCGGGCCCGCGGCAGCGAATGCGGACGTGCAGGCGTTCAGGATCAACCTGTGGGAAAACATCCGCCCCGCCAACCGCTGCGGCGGCTGTCACCACCAGGGTGGCCAGTCGCCGATGTTCGCACGCTCGGACGACGTGAACCTCGCCTACCAGGCCGCCGGACCGCTGGTGAACCTGGTGCGGCCGGACCAGTCGACACTGGTGCTCAAGGTGGGCAGCGGCCACAACTGCTGGGTCGCAGACCCCTCCGCCTGCGCCGCCACCATGCTGGTGTGGATCCAGGCGTGGATCGGGGCGGGCTCCGCGTCCACCACCAGCGTACAGCTGACCGCACCCCCGGTGCAGGCGGCCGGTGGCGGCAAGCAGTTTCCAGCCGATCCCACCGCCGGCAACCCCAGCTTCCAGTCGACGGTCTATCCGCTGCTGACCAGGTTCTGCTCGGGCTGTCACACCTCGAGCTCGGCTACCGCACAGCAGCCGTACTTCGCCAGCGCCAACATCAACGAGGCCTACGCCGCGGCGCAGCCGAAGATGAACCTGGCAAGTCCCGACCAGTCGCGCTTCTACGTGCGCCTGGCGGACGAGTTCCACCATTGCTGGGTCACGCCCTCATCCGGCGGCGCCCCCGACTGCCCGGGGAGCTCCGCGGCGATGCTGGCCGCGATCACCGCGTTCGCCAACGGCATCCCGGTGACACCCATCGATCCCAACCTGGTGATCTCCAACGCGCTCACCCTCAAGCAGGGCACCATCGCCTCGGGCGGCAGCCGCTTTGAGGCGAACCTGGTCGCCAAATACATGTTCCAGACCGGCAGCGGCAGCACCGCTTACGACACCAGCGGCGTCACCCCGGCGGCCGACCTGTCGCTGTCCGGGAACGTCAGCTGGGTGGGCGGCTGGGGCATCAGCATCGGCGCGGGTGGCAAGGCGCAGGCCTCCACCAGCACCAGCCAGAAGCTTGCGGCCATGATCCAGTCCTCGGGCGAGTATTCGCTGGAGGCTTGGGCCGCACCGGCGAACGTCGCTCAGACCGCCGCCTACATCGTCAGCTACTCCGGCAGCAACACCACGCGCGACGCCACGCTGGGCCAGGACGCCATGCAGTACGAAGGGCGCGCGCGCAGCAGCGCCACCGATACCAACGGTGCTCCGCCCCTCATGACCACCACCGCGAGCGGTGCGGCCCAGGCGGCGCTGCAGCATGTGGTGCTGACCTACGATCCGGTCAACGGCCAGAAGATCTATGTCAACGGGGTCTGGACCGGCGATGCCGATCCGGCCAAGGGCGGCTCGCTCGCCAACTGGGACAGCACCTTCGCACTGGTGCTCGGCAACGAGACCACCGGTCAGCGCCAGTGGCAGGGCGTGATCAAGTTCGTCGCCATCCACAACCGCGCGCTCACGCCGGCGCAGATCCAGCAGAACTTCGCCGCCGGCGTTGGGGAGAAGTACTACCTGCTGTTCGGAGTGAGCTCGCTGTCGGGCGTGTCGCAGTCGTACATCCTGTTCCAGGCCAGTCAGTACGATAACTACAGCTACCTGTTCTACCAGCCGAAGTTCATCAGCCTGGATCCCAACGCCGTGGTGCCGGCCAATCTGCAGATCAGCGGCATGCGCCTCGGCGTGAACGGCGTGCTGGCCCCGGCGGGGCAGGCGTACGCCACCCTGAGCGCCAGTGTCGGCGGCGCGAACTACACCGCGGTCAACGGTCAGCTGCTGTCGGGTCTTGGCACCGTGGTCCCGGTGACCCTGGGACCGACCAGCGACCTGTTCTTCCTGTCGTTCGATCAGCTCGGCTCGAACGTGCATGCCTACGTGGAGCCGACGGTGGTGGTGTCACCTCCCGCGCCCGACCCCACGCCCAAGCCCGACTTCGGCGTCGCGACCTTCGAGCGCGTCAACAACTCGCTCGCGCGCATCACCGGCGTGCCGATCACGGACCCGGTGGTGTCCGCACTCTACAGCGTCTCGCGACAGTCGCTGCCGGCGGGTCCGTTGATCTCGGCGTTCGTGCCCTCGCAGCAGACGGCGATGTCGCAGCTGGCGAACGCGTATTGTGGCCAGTTGCTCGCCACGCAGTCGCTGCGCGATACGTTCTTCGGTGGCACCGGGCTGGATGCGAGTCTCAACGCCAGCGCGTCCGCATTCTTCGGTGCCAGCGGCAGCGCCAATCGCTTACTCGTCATCAACGCGCTGGTCAACAACGCGGTGGGCGTCGCGACGCCCGCGGCGGCCGGTGCTGTGCGCAGCGAGGTCGATAGCCTGCTCACCCGCATCCCGACGCTCAACGCCGGCGCCACGGTTTCACAGGCGACCGTCGCGGCCTGCACCGCGGTGCTCGGCAGCGCCGTGGTGACCCTGCAGTGACTTCAAGGACCTGGAGATAGCAGATGTTGATCCGCAAGAAACCCCCGCGATCGCATGCGCTCGGCGAGCCGCTGCTGCACGAGAATCACCCGCTGCCGGTGACACGCCGCGACTTCGTTGCCGCCGGGTTCCTGTCCGGCCCGGCGATGGTGATCGGGCCGGCGTGGCTCGGCGCGCTGCTCAAGGCGAGCCGCGCGGATGGCGCGCTGTCCCCGGACATCCAGGCGCTGCTCGCCTCCAGCCAGTGCAACGTACCGACCGCATCGGGCAGCCTGCCTTTCATCTGTTTCGATCTGGCGGGTGGGGCTAACCTGGTCGGCTCGGAGGTGCTGGTGGGCGTGCAGGGGGGCCAGACGAACTTCCTGTCCACCGCCGGCTACGGCAAGCTCGGCGTGCCCGGCAACATGGTGCCGAGCTCGAGCGCCAACGTCGACGCATCGCTGGGCCTGCTGTGGCACGCCGACGGTGCCATCAAGCGCGGCATTCTAAGCAAGGCGACGACTCCGGCAACCGCCGCCGGCACCAACGGCGCGGTGCTGTGCGCGATGTCGCAGAACGACACCCAGAACAACCCGCACAACCCGATGTACGGCATCGCCATGGCGGGCGCGCAGGGCCTGTTGCTGACGCTCATCGGCACCGAATCCTCGGTGTCCGGGGGCAACTCGCAGGCGCCCATGGCGCTCATCAATCCGGCGTTGCAGCCGACGACCATCAGCCAGCCCTCTGACTCGACGTCGCTGGTGCCGATGCCTCCCGGCGGCGGCACTCAGGATCCCCTCGCGGTGGCGGTGCTCGAGTCGCAGGCGCGCATCAGCGGCGGCAACACCGCGCAGGTCGGCGCGGGCGACACCGCCGCTTTTACCGGCACGCTCAGTATGCCCAACGGATCGACCCCGGGCGTGCAGCTCATCGGCAGCGACCCGAACGCCGATGCGGCGCTGAAGAACCAGGTGCGCTGCGCCTACGTCAAGGCGGCCCACACGGCCGACAAGTTCGGTGATCCGGCCGCGCTCGATCCCACCAAGGACACGAATATCACCGGCGGCGCCTCGCCCATCTTCACGGCGAGCGACTTCTCCGACTCGGATGTCGCGAAGACCGCCACCGTCATGAAGCTGGTGCTCAATGGCTTCGCCGGCGCCGGCACCATCACCCTGGGCGGCTACGACTACCACGACGGCACCCGGGCAACCGGCGAGATGCGTAACTTCAAGGCCGGTCAGATGATCGGGGCGGTACTGGAGTACGCGCAGCGCCTGAAGACGCCGGTGATGATCTACGTATTCAGCGACGGTTCGCTCACCTCCACCGGCATGGTCGATAGCAGCGTCGGCGGCCGTGGCAAGCTCGGCTGGCAGGGCGACAACGCCTCGGTGGCCTCCACGTTCTTCCTGGCCTACAGCCCCGCCGGCCGGCCACCGCTGCGCAATGGCGCCGCCGGCCAGCAGATCGGCTACTTCAGTGCCGACGGCTCGGTGGTGAGCACCTCCAGCCCCGCGGCCAACGCCGTGAACCAGCTGGTGCAGGTCGTGATCCTCAACTACATGGGACTCATGGGCACGGACGGGCAGTTCCCGACGCTGTTCCCCATGCAGAGCCTTGGGGCGGGCAGCGCCCTGGCGGGGCTGACCGCCTTCAACCGCATCGTCTGAGGCGGCGGGCGCGCCGGCAGGCGCGCCACGGCGCCCGGGCCGGTGTCGCGCGTTGACGACGCCGCCAGCCCTTTTTCACCGCCGTCTTTGTTTGACAGTGTTAAGCGCGCTGTGCAATTTTGCGCGCTTGGCGCGGGCGCCACCCCTTGGCGAAGGATCATTATTGAGCTGGCAACGGCCGAACCACCCGGTGTGGCGTGAGGTGGCAGAACGTTGGCTGCTGGCGACGTGCTCTGTCCGGTCACGTGCACAGGTGTTGCTGTGCGTGGCCGTGATGGCACTGGGCTGCAGCCTGGCGGTGCAGGCACAGTTGCGCTACGCCCTCATCGGGCAGAGCGCGCCTGATTTCGCGCTGCACGCCGCCGTCGGCGGCAATGCGCGCCTGTCGGAGCACCGCGGCGAGGTCGTGGTGCTGAGCTTCTGGAGCAGCCGCTGCACGCCCTGCCGCACACAGCTCGCAGCCCTGAACCGCAGCCTCGCAACCTATCACTCCGCGGGACTGGCGATGTTTGGGATCGGTGTCGATGACGATCCGGCTCAGGCGCGCGAATTCGCGCGCTCGGCGTCGGTGAGCTTCGCCCTGCTGCTCGACCCGGCCAAGGGGGTCAGCCGCAGCTATCAGGTCGATAACCTGCCGATGACCGTGCTGATCGACCGCAACGGCACCGTCCGCGACGTGCTGCGCGACTACAGCGCCGAAAGCGAACAGCTCTACCTGCAACAGCTGCGGGCTCTGCTGAACGAATGATCGGAACCACCATGCTGCACATGACACGCGCCAGGTCCCCAACCGATGATGCGCTGCGGCGCGGCGCGCTCCTCGCCGCGCTGCTCGCGAGCGTGCTGCTCGCGGCGCTGGCACCCCCGGCGCTGGGCGCA
>Ga0307475_10001286_pt1 | contig 15003 bp, 17 predicted proteins | sample atmos_gasesECM1C_FD_203317 | JGI IMG/M metagenome (GOLD analysis project Ga0307475, IMG submission 203317) | Hardwood forest soil microbial communities from Morgan-Monroe State Forest, Indiana, United States - atmos_gasesECM1C_515 | ecosystem: Environmental > Terrestrial > Soil > Temperate... | reverse complement strand
TCAAGCTCGGCATGGTGGGAGTTTTGATGTTTTTCCTCATTTATCTTTATCCCTTGCGCAAGAAATGGGGATGGCTGGGGAGGATGGGGAACTCCCGCCACTGGCTCGATTTTCACGTGGTTCTGGGCACCACCGCGCCCATTATCATCGCCTTTCACTCGTCGTTCAAATTCGGTAACATTGCCGGAATGGCTTTCTACAGCATGCTGATGGTCACGCTCAGCGGTTTTGTGGGCCGCTATCTTTACGCTCACATTCCACGCGGCCTTAGCGCCGCGGAACTTTCCATGAAAGAGATCCAGGAGAAAGAAGCGGCCTTGCGCAAGGAGCTTGCCGAACAGGAGGCTACTTTCGGCTTTTCCGTCGATGCCCTGGCGGAGTTGCCGACGGCGGTGGAAGTGGCGAAGACGCCGCTGATCGCCTCGCTCCTTTCCATGTTTGTGCTCGATCTCAAGCGCCCCCTCCGGGCTTCCATGCTGCGGCTCAACCAAGCGGGCTTGGGCGCTTGGGTGTTTAGCGGTTTCGGTTTTTTCTCCACCCGCGACCAAAAACTCGAGCGCGCCATTCGCGTGGCGCAAAAACAAGCCTCGCTCTCGCAGAGCATTGTTTTTCTCAGCCGCACGCAGCGCATCTTTCAGCTCTGGCACGTCATCCATCGCCCTTTCAGTTATGCTTTCGCTATCCTCGCCATTGTGCACATTGGGATCGCTCTGTTCATGGGCTATCGGCTGTAAGCCGGGAACAGGAACATGCTTATGAAACGACTTTCCACGGCATTATTGCTGTTCGCCGCTTTCTGCGGCGTCAGCGGATGCCATGCGCAGCCGAGCGATAAGGACGCCATCCGCGCCGGCATCCTGCGGCACCTTACCGCCGTTGGCACGCTCAATATGAACGCCATGACCATGGACATCCGCAGCCTCTCCATCAACGGGAACCAAGCCCATGCCGAAGTCGAGTTCCGTCCCAAGACCGGTGCGGCCCCCGGTGCGGGCATGCAAGTCGCTTACAACTTGGAAAAGCGCGAGGGCTCCTGGACGGTCCTGAAAACGCAAGCCGCGGGTGGCGCCATCCAGCATCCGGATCCCAATCAGAACCCCCATAAGAACCAAGACGTTCATTCCGGCGCTCTTCCGGACTTCCAATCCGTTCTGAATCCTACGGGCAATGTCACGCCGGCGGCCACCACGCCGCCCGCCACTCCGCAGTCCGGCGGGCCAGATCTTGCTTCTGCCAGAAAGCCCCGCTGACCTATGGATAACCTGGCTGCCTTCCTCGTGACTGCTGTGATTATCGGTTTTTTCATGCTCCGGTACTTAAAAGCCGAAAAGAAGAAGGCCGCGCTGGCTCGCGAAGCGGCGGAAAAGGGCAAGCTTTATTCCAGTGGTCCGCAGTCCCAGCATCCGCATATTGACGCCAACTATTGCATCGGTTGCGCCGGCTGCACCACCGTCTGCCCCGAGGGGGACGTCCTGGTCATGCTGGGCGGGAAAGCCGTCATCGTCAATGGCTACAAGTGCATTGGCCATAGCCTTTGCGCGGAGGTCTGCCCGGTGGGCGCCATCACCATGGTCATGGCCAGCCCCAGCATGGGCGCGGACCTGCCTTTTCTCACCCCGGAGTACGAGACCAGCATCAAGAACTTGTTCATCGTCGGCGAACTGGGCGGCTTGGCGCTCATCAAGAACGCCATCAATCAGGGGCGCGACTGCATTGACACCATCGCGAGCAAAATCGCTTTCCCTGGCACCCCCCGGGGTTCCTCGGAGGTTTTCGATGTCCTCATTGTGGGCGCCGGCCCTGCCGGAATCAGCGCTTCGCTGCGCGCCATCGAGAAAAAACTCCACTACCTCACCGTGGACGAAGGAGAAATCGGCGGCACGGTCGCGAAATATCCCCGGCAAAAACTGGTTTTGACCAGCCCCGTGGAATTTCCGCTGCACGGGAAGTTCAAGAAAACGGAGCTGTCCAAGGAAGATCTCATCGCGTTCTGGCACAAAGTCATCGAGCGAGTGGATTTCAAATTTCGCAAAGGTGAAAAAGTCGAGGACATCAAGAAAGGCGAGGACGGCATCTTCACGGTCACCACGCCCCAAGGCCAATATCGCGCGCACGCCGTCATTCTGGCCCTCGGCAAAAGCGGCAGCCCCCGCAAACTCGGCGTTAAAGGCGAAGATCTGCCCAAAGTCATGTACCGCTTGATTGAGGCCGATCACTACGTCAACAAGCGCATCTTGGTTGTCGGCGGCGGTGACAGCGCCATTGAAGCGGCCATGGGCCTGGCCTATCAAGTCGGCAATCAGGTGATGCTTTCCTACCGCAAGGACGCTTTCACGCGCATCAAGGAACGCAATGCCCAGCGCATCCAGGAATGCATGCGCAAAGGCAAACTCAAGGTCGTTTTCAACTCCATTCCCACGGAATTCAAAGAAAAAACCGTAATCATGGATATCGGTGGCCAGTCGGAGGAGATTCCCAACGACTACGTCTGGATCTTCGCCGGCGGCGAACCCCCCACCGCCTTCCTAAAAAAAATCGGTATCGGTTTCGGCGCCCAAGACCTAACCGCCACCGGCAGCCAAGAAGCCAAAGCCGCCAAAGAAGCCAAACTGACAAATCAATCGACGCAAGAAGCCCTCTCAAGTCATTAGCCTGTCAACATCGGCCCGCGTTGTCCGTTCCCGCGAGTACCTTAGAAAAGCACCCCGTTACGAACAACTTCTCGGTGTATATTCATTTCCAGAATTACCTTGCAACAACCGCGGCTTCCTTCTCGGAGCAGGGAAGAGGCTAATTCAACTTTGGAGATACATCGTATGATGGCTATCAGACCATTCGCAGCGATACTCCTCTCACTGGTGTGCGCCTCTATTTTGTTCGGACAGGATGCCAAAGCTGCTAGTCCGGCTGCCGCACCGCCGAATATCTTGCTCCTCGTGCACCAAGAAATCCTGCCGGGGAGGGCCAGTGATCGCCAGAGGCTAGAAACGAATATCTCCCGCGCTTGTGATCGTCTGGACGCCTCTAGCTTTTGGATTGACCTGCAATCTCTTACAGGCCCACGCGACACACTTTTCTTCGACGCTTTTGACTCCTTCGAGCACTTGGGGCAGTCCGAAGATAATTGGCGCCAGTTCTATGCAGCGCATCCCGACCTCGCCCGGATGAAAGATGATATCGACGCTTTAGTAGGCAGTGAACGTACAATCGTCGCGGTTCGCCGTGACGACGTAGGTTACCTCGCGGAAAGCATTGACCTTTCCGAAACCCGTTTCCTCCGCATCTTCGAGGTCAGACTTCTTCCAGGGCACGAGAACGATTTTGTCGAAGCCTTGAGGATCCTCGCCGATGCTTACACAAAGATCAAAGCTGAAACGCCCTGGTTGGTCTATCAAGTGAACTTGGGTATGACTTCTCCGTCTTTTCTAATTCTCCTGCCCATGTCCGAGGTCGCGCAGAACGATGACTTCCTGGCCTTGAGAGACAACCTGGTAAGCGCTGAAGGGGAGGAAGGCGCCGACCGACTGAAGCAGATTGCCCGCGAATCCTACGCCAGCACAGAAAGTAACCTCTACGCGGTCAAACCCGAAATGTCCCACGTCTCGAAGGAGTTCGCCGCCGGGAATGCGGATTTTTGGATGAATAAGACAGAGCCAAGCGTAAGACCTCAAACGAAGCCTGCTGCGAAGAAACCTGCCGCAAACTCTTCAAACAAATAGACCTGCACGAAGCAGCTCAGTCAGGCTCTTTTCCACTAACCCATAAGCCCAATCGCGTGATCTCTTCTTGTCGCCCAAATGCCAAATGGGCAAAAACAAAAATAGGCTACAAAATGAGGTTTTCGCAGAATCTGCCGTAAATTATTAGAAAACAATGACTTACTGCTGGCAGTCTCATAAGCCTCTTTGACGTAGATCAAGGAGCTAATTGCGTTTTCGTGCGTAAATCTTGCTGTGGTGCAACTTGGCGGGGCTTCGCAATCCTGCCTGACGCAACAAGGCGCCCCTCGAGGACTTCCCTGGTGAGTCCGGAGCGCGGGACCCTCGAAGATCTTCAAGGTGGCACTTAGGCTGACTTGGCAAGACCGTATCGCTAGTGATTAGATTGGGAACGTGAATGTCATTGGCTAGCTCTCCTACATTTCGCCAAGGGATCTTCAAAAGCGCCGGCGTTCGCCGTATCGCGCGATGGCTGGATGCTATGCCGGTCCTGCCCCTCGCGGTCGAGATCGGCGGGGACCGACTTGCCGCAGTTCGGTGGGCGCGAAACGGGGCCGTTGGTGATATTGCCATTGAGCCACTTCTTCCAGGTGCCGTGGTCCCGTCAGCCGTTGAGAAGAATCTTGCCAATCCTGACGTAGTTCGCGCGGCCATGGCCAAAGCCTGCAAGCGGCTTCACGCGGACGACGAAGATATCGCCATGATCTTGCCGGATCCAGTCATCCGCGTCTTTGTGCAGCACTTCGAGGAGTTTCCCCGTTCTCCGGAAGAGGCCTTGCCAATACTCCGCTGGAAGCTTAGGAAGAGCGTTCCGTTTGGAGTTGACGAGACGGTGCTTTCCTACATGCGGCAAGCTCCCCGGGAAGGTGGCGTGGACGTTCTCACCGCCTTCGCCAGACTCAGTATCGTGCGAGAATACGAAGAGCTCGCGGAATCTATGGGACTTCGTGCTGGCGTCATTCTCAGCTCCTCGCTGGCCGCCGTTTCCTTGCTGGAGGAGCACAGTACAGCGCTGCTGGCGCGCGTTTCAGGCACCATCCTAACCACCGCCATCGTCCGCGATGGCACGTTGTGTGGATATCGTTGCACCGAGCTTCCAACGCGTGGCAAAGATCTGACCCCGCAGATGCTTGTTGAGGAGATGTTCCCCGCGACCGTATATTACAGAGAAACTTGGCGCGAAGACGTTAAGGTAATAAGGGTGGCAGGGCTCAACGCGCGTCTGCCAGAGTTTATAGACCCTCTCCAAAACGAGTTTAAGTGTTCCGTGAAGTCGCTCTTGCATTCGGCCGTTTCCGAAGGACGCATTCCAGAACATGGGCGGCCCCTGGCCGAGAGCGAGCTCGAAGGCCTGGCTGGCTGGATGATGAATCGTGGATAGCTTCTCCAGAAATTTCCGTGAGGCGCTTTAGACGATGCGAGTAAGGCTAAACTTAGCGACCAAACCGCTAGCGAGTCACCGTCGCTTCCTGGTATTTTCTGGTGCCACAGGCGCGCTTGCGGCGGTCTTTTTCCTGCTCTTGAGCTGGCACGTGAATTCCGTGCGAAAGGCGGATGCCACGCTGCGCTCGCAAATCGCCGGCACTTTAAGGCGAGTCGATGCGTTCACCGCCGAGCGGCAAGAGTTGGAGCGCTTTTTCTCTGAGCCCAGTAATGCCCAACTCCACGACCGGGCGACATTTGTCAATACCATCCTCGACGCGCGTAGTTTCAATTGGACGCGCATGTTCATGGATCTCGAGAAAGTCTTGCCGGGCGGTGTGCGCGTGCTGAGCATCGAACCCAAACAGGTAAACGGGCAAGCCGCCGTCAAGCTTACCGTGGGTGCAGCCACCGAAGAAGACCAACAAAAGTTTCTACAGGCACTCGAGCAGTCTGGCGCGTTTTCGCATTTGCAGCTCACCAACGTTCGTTCGCCACATCAAGAATCAGGCGGTGATCAGGTGGTTTTGGAGCTTACCGTCATTTATTCGAGGGCATGATGAAGCTCGGTTTTCAACGCAAAAAGACCGCCATTGTCGCCGGGCTCGCTCTTTTGATTGCTGCTGACGCTGCCATGGCCATTTATTCCCTGAGCGTGGCTTCTTCTAGGCGCTCGCGGCAACTGGAACTGATTGGGCAGACAACCCAACTCAAGGTATTAGAGGCCGACGTCGAGCGCGCTCGTAATATCAAAAAAGATACGCCGGCCGCCAAGCAAGACTGTGATGAGTTTGAGAAATCGCTTCCGCCAGCCGCCACAGGCTATTCTTTCGTTTCTTCCGAGCTTGCCGAAATTGGCCGCAAAGCCGGGTTGCAAATCAGCTCGCTGGCCTTTCACCAGAAAGACCTTGAAGGACAAGGCATCGCCGAAGTAGCCGTTGACGCCACGGTTGCTGGCGACTACAAGAGCGTTGTTCGCTTTTTGAATGGCTTGCAGCGTTCGGAAAATAATTACTCCGTTGATAGTCTCGGTCTGACTAAGGAATCCGCCGGGGGAAGTTCTTCCGGCAGTGTGAAAGTTGATTTGCATTTGAAGGCGTATTTCAAGGCGGGAGCTTGAAGAAAAAAGCCAAAATCGAGGGAACGACCCTCGCCGTGCTGATGCTCGTCGCCGGGACCCTTTGGTATTACTACGCTCACCCCGAACTGGGTTCTGCGCGCGCCGGGTCGTTTCTGGTCGCCTACAAACCGATGGGCGTTGAGAGCCCGCGGATCCACCGTGATCGCGTTCAAGCCGCCAGGAATACGGAATATGAGGCAACCACCCGTGATATCTTCAGCCGCGTCTTGCCGCCTCCCCCTCCCCCTCCGGAAGTTGTCCGGGTGCCCGTAGCTGGGGATGCCGATTTCGTGGCGCCGCCGCCTCCACCTCCTCCGCCGCCAGAGCTTCCCCTCAAGTTTTTTGGTTCTGGCGATGTCCTGAACGGTTCGGGCCTTCGCGCTTTCCTCACAAATGGGGACTCCGTTTACGTTGCTGCTGAGGGCGATACGGTGCTTGGCCGGTATCGCATTATCAAAATTGGCCGGCTGAAACTTGAGTTTGAGGAAAATAGCACTGGCCGGCATGGCTTCGTTCCTCTCGAAGATCAGGAATCGATAAAGTAGCTTTCGAAGCGAAGCAGCGGCAAACTTCGATTCTCCCTGTCCAAACGAGCAGGTAACTCCTGCTCCTCCTGTCAGTTGACACGAATCAATGTGTGAGCGGACGCTATCTATTAAGGGGCGCTCGCACATGAAATGCTTACCGTTAGTGGCCGCATTTGCAGCACTGGTTCCTTCCTCAGTCTATGCCCAGAATCAGCAGTCTTCGGACTGCCACTCGCTAGCTGTCACGGAAAATTTTATTGGACCTGACGAAGCTCTGGTAAATGGGTTGGTCTGCAAGGTGAACAAGACGAAAACGAATTCGCCGGTATCTACCCAAGTTGCGGGAAAACCAAGGGAAAGATCTATGGCCCTGTTGGGAATTATTGAGCCAGAAACTCTTCGGTCCAAGGAGGAAGCAGGAGCAGCCTCTGCGAGTACAGCAGAAGCGGCTCCCGGGTATACGGCCGCCACTTCTACACAAGGTGGAGTGCCACCGTCCTCGTTCTTTGAATCAGTCCCCGAGAAAAGCCTCGGGGAAATCGCCCGAGCATATCGAATGAAAGCTACGGCGCAAACAACAACCCAGACCCAAGGCGGTTTGGCACGGAAGAAGCCCGAAGATGTTGCGCGCGTGGCGACGCCGTCTCCTAAAACGCTAACGTCGCCAACAGTTGCTGAAATCCAACCTGCGGCAAGTGCCCAAGTACCAGCGCCGGCAGCGTCACCAGCGTCCGCCGTGAAGACAGAAATACTTACTGCAGCTCCTCTAACGATTCCACCGAGCCCGGCAGAGACCCAGCGGACCGCGAAAAACCAAGTAATTACTGTTCCACCAGCACTCCCGAACGCGGTAAGCAAGGAAACAAGCCCGGCAACTGCCGATCCACTCCACGAGTCCCCAGTGAAACTCGAAACAAATTCTCCAGCCAAGGTCGTAACAACCGTCGTCGCCCCAGAGGTTCAAGCTCTGCCACAGACAGAAATACTTGCATCAGCGCCGCCGGCGCCGGCAAAGGACGAGACCGCAGCAAACCTTGAGCCCACGGCGACGGAAGCGCCGCAACCTGAGCCGTCGACGGGGGTTGGAGTATTTGCCGTTTCACGGCCACCTGACGTAAATCCTTCACTGCAGGCCCTGACGGATACTACGGCAGCGGATATTGCATTCGATGAAGGACAGGTGTCGACGTGCATCAAAAACGTTTCCTTGGGAAGTATCGATAAGGAGAGGCTTTTTCTGGCAATTCCGGAATGGGCGCTGAAGTGGCAGGAAAAGAATCAGAAAAGATTTCCCGGAATCTGTTTTTCGGACTCCCTCATGCCCGGGGCGCGGAATTATCTGGTTGTCTTCTATATGGCGACGCCGCAAGTTGCAGGAACCCCGCTAGCGAAGATCTCTGCGCTTGTGGAACCCACTCCAGCGAAGGGAGTGGGGAGCTTCACGACTAACTATGGTTCTACCTGGCACTATACTTACGAGGGAACAGTAACAACGACGATCACTTCTGTGTCGGCGGAAAAGGCTCCCCACAATCAGCCGGCAACTCTTCTGTATGTTACTGCGTACTCGCAGCAAGGTATTCCTATCGCCCGTCACTGGCCAGCGTCCCCAGTGTCCATCGCCAAGCCCATTGAAAAACCAGCCGCCAAGCCCGGGAAAAGTCACGATGCTCCGCCTCCGGAGTTTCGTGGGCTGGAGGAACTGCTCAACCAAACGCTGGCCGATATTGCCAAGTTGTGAACTCCTCCGCTGGTCTACTGAATCACCCCAACCTAACGGGTTCTTTTTCCGGCCCGAGAGGCCAGGAATATAACCTTTCGCCATTCGGATTCCATTTCTCTAAGCGATACAGACGATTGCGTTAGCGTTCTAACGACTTTCCCCGCCAGTTCCAGTACCAGACGATCTGCTGTTTGGCGCGTTTAGAGGATTATTAGGACAAGCCAGTTAGCACCTCAGCACCCTGTCCTTAATCTGAACTTCCGTACAAGTGACGCCTTTCCACCCTGAATGCTAGCCTGCCAGTCATGGGTAATTCTGTATCAGATGATTTTCGTAGGGGTTACGCGCGCCCGGGTGATATGGCTCTTTCGGATCTCGAACTAGAGCCAGACCCACGCCCGGTCGTGGCGCCGCCGGTCAGCGACCGCCCTGCAGTCAGGCCCACGCCGGTCAACCCTGTCAACCCGGCCAGGGCGACTCCACTAAACACCGGCAACCCGGGGAACCCCGTCAGGCCTACACCAGTCAGCACCGTCAACCCGGTCAACCCGGTTAGAACCGCGCTCGTTGACGTTGGCAACCCGGTGAGCCCGCTCAGGCCTACCCCGGCCAGCACTGCCAACCCGGTCAGACCCCCGATTAGCTCTGTCAATGCGCCCAATCCGGCAAGAACTGCGCCCGTTAGCATCGGCAACCCGGTGAACCCAGTAAGGACTGCCCCAGTTAGCAGCGTCAATCCGGTGAACCCAGTAAGGACTGCCCCAGTTAGCAGCGTCAATCCGGTCGACCCCGTTAGAAGCACCCCAGTGAGCGCGACGCCGGTGAACCCGGTAAGGACTTCCCCAGTTAGCAGCGTCAATCCGGCCGACCCCGTTAGAAGCACCCCAGTGAGCGCGACGCCGGTGAACCCGGTAAGGACTTCCCCAGTTAGCAGCGTCAATCCGGTCGACCCCGTTAGAAGCACCCCGGTGAGCGCGACCCCGGTGAACCCGGTAAGGACTTCCCCAGTTAGCAGCGTCAATCCGGTCGACACGGTTAGAAGCAGCCCGGTGAGCGCGGGCAACCCGGTGAACCCCGCCAGGACCGCCCCAGTTAGCAGCGTCAATGCGGTCGACACGGTTAGAAGCACTCCGGTGAGCGCGGGCACCCCGGTGAACCCCGTCAGGACCGCCCCAGTTAGCAGCGTCAATCCGGTCGACCCGGTTAGAAGCACCCCGGTGAGCGCGGGCACCCCGGTGAACCCGCTTAGGACCGCCCCAGTTAGCGGTGTCAATGCGGTCGACCCGATTAGAAGCACCCCGGTGAGCGCCGTCAACCCCGTGAACCCGGTTAGGACTGCGTCCGTGAGCGTCGGCAACCCGCTGAGCCCGGTCAGGCGCATTCCCGCTAGCGCTGGGAACCCGGTCAACCCAGTCAGGACCACCCCAGTCAGCTCTGTCAACGCGGTCAATTCGGTCAACCCCGTCAGAGCCATTCCAGTTAGCGCTGCCAATACGGTCAACTCGGTCAGGACCGGGCCCGTTAGCGTCAGCAACCCGGTGAACCCAGTCAGGCCCAGTTCGGTCAGCACTGGCAACCCGGTCAGAAGCACGTTGACCAATCCTGCCAGTACAACTAATCCGGTCAATAAAACCAACCCGGCCGGTAGCTTCTACGCGGTTAATCCAGTCAGGAAAAGCAACCCGGTCAACCCCGTCAACACAGTTAGTCCCGTCAGCAAGACCAACCCCGTCAACTTGGCTAACTCGGTCCATAGGACCACCACGGTCGGGACAGTCAACACAACCAACCCGACCAACAGGACCAACGCACCCGCAACGAAGAAGGTTTCCGCGCGCTTCGAACTTCTTCCTGACCGCAAGCCCCAGTGGAACCGCCTTGGCGTCAGCGCTGGCGCACAATTAGCTATTTTTGGTCTCCTCCTTCTGTCTCCCATGATTTTTCCGCAGTCCATGCAGACGGCCCTGAAATTTGATGTTGTCGAGTTGATGATGCCGATTACGCAAATCCCGGTCCAGCCCGCAACACCGCCGCCTCCCCCAAAGGTCAAGCCTAAAGTTCGGCCACGGCCGCCAGAACCTAAGCCGGAAATAGTGCCTGAGCCGGTGAAGTTGAACCCCAAGCAACCGCACGTATTTGTGATTACCAAGCCCGAATTGCCAAAGGTCCGCACTCTGGAAGCCAAGCCTTTGGATCTCAATCCGACTTTTAAGGAAACGAAGACTATTGTGGATGCCCGCCAGCCTGCGCCTCCCAAGGAAGAAGTTAAGGTCGCCGCTCTTAATTCAGGTAATCCTGCGCCCGTAACTGTGGCTGCACCGCTCAACCAGGTGCAAACCGGGGGTTTTGGTGACCCCAACGGTCTCCCTGGTTCGGGAAATTCCAACCGGGCCTCCAATATTAATCATGCGGGCTCGCCTCTTCTTCCTGGCGGTCCCGGCTATGGCAATGGCACTGCCGGTGCTCGCGGGATCAGGGGCGTCGCTGCCGCAGAGGATTCCAAGCAGACCGGGCGGCCGGCCTCGGTAGGCGTAACCTCTAGTGTCGACATTCTGAACAAGCCAAATCCCGTCTATTCCACCGAAGGCCGCGCTCTTAGGATCGAAGGTGATGTGGTCCTCGAGGTGGTTTTCCTCGCTTCTGGCCAATTGCAAGTGACACGAGTGCTGAACAGCCTGGGCCACGGTCTTGATGAAGCAGCTATTCAGGCGGCAAAGCAGATGCGCTTCCGGCCTGCGAAACGCGACGGGCAGCCGATTGATTTTCCCGCCCGTGTAAGGATTGGGTTCCGTTTGGCCGAGTAAGCTACGCGCACCGCGTCTTTCCATTCACCCGCTTTAGCTGTCTATCGGGCGGCGCTGCCAAGCCTCCATGTCCTACCCCCAAGAACGTTAAGGTTTCACTCGCCTCGAACTCCGAACGCGACGCGCGTCCACAAGGAGCCAGCGTCGCCAACCAGCAGAGTTGCTGATGCCTCTACGTGCAGATAGGCGTAAGGCGCGATGAAAGGGGTGGCCTGTCATTTGCCTATATATCGATCTGGCCGTCCCCAAGCGTCTCCGCGAAAATTTCCCTCAGGCATTTTCTCGCGTGGCGTTGATCCATCCGATCCTGTATGTTACGCAGCGGACGCGCGGCCCACGTCTTGAACTTCAAGATCGCCTAAAAGAACAGTTTAAGAGCAAAGACTAGACTCGATTCGATGAACGCGCCAGTTCCAGGAGCAGATTATGAAACTGGGAATTCGGAAGTCCTTCAGAATCCTTGCCCCCGGCAACTCCTTGCGCAGCCGGATTGCCTATAGTCTGGCTCTGGTGAGGTTGATTCTCGCGCCCGTAATTTTCCTGACGGTTTATTACTTGTTCGAAATGGGCTGGATTGTGGACCGCATCGTGAACGTGGATGCGCCAGCAGCCGCTCTCGCACAACAAGCTTCCATCGAAATGTTAGAGGCCCGCCGGGCCGAACGAAACTATCTTTTGCTTCGCAATCAGAGTTACTTGGAGGCGAACCGGGCAGCGCTGAAAAAGACTGGGGAGATTCTCGACAATATCCGGACTCTCGAGCCTGACGACCAGCTTGCCACTCAAAAGGCATCGGCGGCACTGACGCTCTACCAGCAGCAGTTCGCTGCGGCAGTAACCGCGTTGGGGCGGCCTGGGGCGGGACCTGCGGACCGCATCCAAGCCGTGGTCAAAGCCTATGAAGAGGACCTAAACGATCTGTTGAAGCGATCAAGACGCGGCAAGCGCGAACAACTGATGGACGAACTCCGCAAACGAGCCGGATCTTTTGACACCCAGATATCGGAGAGCGTCCAGGCGGGAAACCCCGAACTGCAGCGGGCTACCGAAGACCTTCAGACTTCGAGTCAAGTGATCCTCGAACAGACGTCCGCTTTGGAATCCGCGGATTGGGGCCGGGTCCAAAAGGATCACGCCGAAGCCGGACATCTTATTCGGGAGGCAGAATGGGCGCTGGGAATCGTTTCCGCCGTGACCTTGTTCGTCAGCATTTGGGTCAGCTATACCTTACCGCGTCAAGTCATTAAACCTCTGCTGAGCCTTAAGGAGGCAGTCGATCACGCGGCCGAGGGAGATTTTGAAATCGAATTTGACGTGCAGGGGAAGGGCGAGATTGTCGATTTGGTGGACAGTTTGCGACGCATGCTCGTAGCAGTACGACAAAAAGCATAAACAAGAAGGAATTGCGCGTGCAGCACCGGTGACGGCCTTACCGCGTTCTGTTTGCCTTCGACCCGCGGCGGACTGCAATTTTGCTGGCCGGTCGAAAACAAGACGGGCAAAGGCCGCTGGTACAAGGAGTTTGCCGATAGCAGACAGGCTGTACGACGAACATTTGGAAACGCTCCAGAAGGAGGGATTGCTCAATACCTAAGAATTTTCGAGAACTGGACGTAAAGATGTCGCGGGGGGCGCGAGCACGCTCGGATGCAAAACGCAGAAGATGATCGAGGAAATAGCTCTCAACGAGCTTCGTCAACCAATGGGCATAACCCAGGAACGCTCGTCAAAGGCTTTGCGCATCAATCAAGCGGGGGTGTCCAAGATCGACTTTGCCGATTTGGCGATAGAGCATCTCACATGGGAACTACTTCACACATCGTAGAACGAAAGGGTGAAGCAGTCACACGCTAATGGCTTAGGTCTAGTCAACGCAGTAATCGTTTTACTTTACATCTCCGGTAACGCGGCACCTACCAGATGGGCCTGACAAATGCAGCACCTTGTGAGACCATTTGATCAAGACGGCGCGAGGTGCAGCATGAAATACCGAATCGCGATATGGGCTGTTGCGGGCTTTCTCGTTGCGAGCGGCTGGGCGGTTTATTTCTTTCTAAAAGACAAGGACCTTCCGATAGAACCGTTGGTGTCCGCTCTTCTTCGGCTAACCTGTCCCATTGCGATTGTCGGCATGCATTACCCCGTGAGTATCTATTCGTCTTTTGCTGCAAATGTTGCCACGTATGCAGTGGTCGGTCTACTGGTGGAAACCCTGCGGCGTCAATTACGGCACTCAAACTAATTCAAGTCCCGAAGAGTAGACCGACGACGGTCAGAACTCTTTATGGACTTGTGTGACCAGAAAAAGTGCGGTTCCCGCTTCTCTTACCTGAGTTTTATTCCGCAAAATGCAGGAGTCCCCGCGTGATTGAGGAAGGAAAAGTCGCGATCCTTCTCGCCGCAACGATTCTGGCTGCCCGGAGGCTCATCGATATGGACCCGAATAAGCCGAAGATGGCGAAGGGGTGGACGTGCCATCGAAGATGCTGCTTTTATTCTAGAGCAGAAAGATGCGGGATGGCCGACGATTGTGAGTTCGATTTCTGCTAAAGAGCCAGGACGGATACGCCATCACCAAAGTACTTTATGGTGAGCTACATGAAAGTCAACCCGGGGAAGGACGCAGACTACCTCAAACTGGAGCAGGAAACGTGGAAGCCGTTACATCAGGAGTTCATCAAGGAGGGCCAATTCAGGTCGTGGTCGCTGTACGGTCTACAGTTTCCGTCAGGAACCAATGAGAAGTATGACTACGCCACGGTGCACGCCTTCGATAAGTTCGGTCAACTCGAAAACCCTTTTGCAAATTTTGGCCAAACTCTTACCAAGGTCCATCCAGGGGTGAAGGCAGACGACTTAATAGGCCGGACGGAGAAGATGAGAAATTTAGTGTGCTCGGAAGTTTGGGTCCTGGTTGATAAAGCGGAGTAGAAGTTCCGGCGAATGCTTATTGCAGTTATGCGGAAATCTGTGGATGGCTGTGCAGGACTTGCGGCCTTAGTGTTTCCCCTTCGCCTTTGCTGCCCTAAACTTTGCCCACCGTTCTCTTTGCGCCTTAGCCATCTTCGCTCTCGCGACAGCAGATAAAACGCGCTTCCTTACAGCCTTTAGTTCCCGGTTGGTCGAATCGCCCAAAGCTTTTGCAGCCGCCCGTATGCCGTTCAATTGGTGCTGTACCTTGCCTAACTGCTTTTCGAGTTTTCTCTCTTCACGCTTGATTGCTGCAAGAATGTCCATGAATCCTCCGGGATGAAATCTATCTTAACCGGAGCCAGTGCACCAGACGTACTGCCCGAGGCAAGTAACTCGTGTTAGAGACGCGGACCCGTCGCTCAATTCTCCGAACCCGTTTGTGGCTGAGGAAAGCCGGTAAGACTTACCAGGCATCTCCGAAATGACATACCACAGCAGCGGCGATGATCACCTAATTTGATCTTTGACACTGCCAAGGCGCAGAGTATCGTCTTGGGAATCTTTCGCTAGGGCCAATCCCAACTCAGGAGAAAACGGCATGGCCAGACGCCGATTCTTGTCGCACTTGCTGGGTCTCCCATTTCTGACACTAGGAGCGCAGGCGCAGGAATCGAAAAGGGTTCTGAAGATCATGATGAGGAGTTCCTGGGGAACCGACGACCCGACCCGGGCCTCATTTGTGTTTGCACATGCGCTCGCGTTGTCGGACGCTGGC
>Ga0307475_10001284_pt1 | contig 15033 bp, 17 predicted proteins | sample atmos_gasesECM1C_FD_203317 | JGI IMG/M metagenome (GOLD analysis project Ga0307475, IMG submission 203317) | Hardwood forest soil microbial communities from Morgan-Monroe State Forest, Indiana, United States - atmos_gasesECM1C_515 | ecosystem: Environmental > Terrestrial > Soil > Temperate... | reverse complement strand
GTCATCATCGGGGTTCATTAAGCATAGCAAATGTGTTACGGGTATAGGTCGAAATGGATTTCGACGTTACCCGCTTCGAGGCGTTCTGTAAGAGCCTGCGCATCGACTCGAAGGAGCGCGGGCGCATCCCCTTCACGTGGCTCGGCACGCAGCGCTACTTTGTCGAGGAGATCGCTCAAGGGTTAAAGGACGACATCCACACCTTCGTGATACTCAAGGGCCGCCAGATCGGGATCTCCACGATCTCACTCGCCTTCGACCTCTACTGGATGTTCAAGAACCAGGGCCTCCAGGGGGCCGTGGTGACGGATACGGACGAGAACCGCGAACTCTTCCGCTCCTACGTCGAGCAGTACATGGCCTCGCTCCCGCGCGCGGCGCGGTCTCCCGTCGGCCGCCATAACCGGGTGCAACTCATCTTAAAGAACGGCTCGCGGCTCGTGTACATGGTGGCGGGCACGAAGAAGAAGGGCGAGTTGGGGCGAGCGAAGGCGGTCAATTTCATGCACGCCACCGAGTGCTCCTCCTGGGGGGATGAGGAGGGGTTCGCATCGCTGATGAATACGCTCGCGCAGCAAAACCCCAACCGCTGCTACGTGTTTGAATCGACCGCGCGCGGCTACAACATGTTCTACGACGCGTGGCGCGTGGCGCAGCAGTCAAAGTCTCAGAAGGCGATCTTCATCGGCTGGTGGCGGAACGAACTCTACCGCTGGCCGGAAGGCTCCGTGCAGTACGCCGCCTTTTGGGACGGCGAGCCGACATCGGACGAGCGCGTGTGGATCCGCGAAGTCTACGAGCAATATAACACCGAGGTGTCCGCGGAGCAGTTGGCGTGGTGGCGCTGGTACGTCGCCGAGCACATGAAGGGCGATGAGCAACTCGCGCTTCAGGAGATGCCGCCGACCGAGGACTACGCGTTCCAACTCTCAGGCAGCAAGTTCTTCTCCGCCGAGCGGGTGAATCGCGCGCATCAGGTGGCGATGAAGACCGAGCCCGTCTACTACCGCTACCAGTTCGGGCTTCACTTCGAGGACACGCTCTTCCTCGAAACCAACGAGGCGAACGCGGAGGTGGCGCTGTGGGAGTTGCCGCACGAGCGCGGCGTCTACTGTCTCGGCGCCGATCCGGCGTACGGGTCTTCTGAGTGGGCGGATGAGTTCGCGGGCCAGCTGGTGCGCTGTTATGCGGATAAGGTGATCCAGGTGGCCGAGATCGCGAGCCCCGGGTGGAACGAGCAGCAGTTCGCCTGGATCCTCGCCCACATCGCCGGGTGGTACAAAGACTGTCAGCTGGTGCTGGAGATGCAGGGCCCGGGCGGCGCGGTCTTCAACGAACTCAAGAACCTTCAGTTCAAGGCGGCGACGTTCCCGGCGAAGGATCCGCGCGCGGGCGCCTTCGATGTGATCGGCCGCATCCGCGACTACCTCTGGCGCCGCCAAGACTCGCTCTCCGGTCACTACGCCTATCAGTGGCAGACCAACGCGCGCGAGAAGAACCGGATGATGACGACTCTCCGCGCCTACTTCGAGCGCGAGATGATCCTCATCAACTCCCCCTACTGTGTCCAGCAGTTCCGCAACATCCACCGCGAGGGGGATAAGATCGGCGGCACTGGGCGGGCCAAGGACGACCGCGTGATCGCACTCGCCATGGCCGTCATCGGCTGGAACGACTGGATCTTGAACGAGATGCTCTCCGGCAACCGCACCTACGCGCAGGAGCATCGGCCCGCGGAAGCGATCCGCCAGTACACGCCGGTCGAGCACTCGGTCGTCGGGTATTTAAAGGCGCAAGGGATCAAGTTTGGGAACCTCTCCTGAGATCATGTCCTGGAGCGAGATCGCCTCGCACCTGACACGCGTCATGGTGGAGACCCCGCCCAACCATGCCATCGCGAACCGCGATCCTTGCGCGCTTCGGTACATTCGGTTACGAGAGATAGGGAAGTACCTCAAGATCCACTACGAGACGATCTGCGCCATCCGGCGTAACGAGCGGCGCGTGGAGGATCCGAAGATGCAGGCGCGCTTGTCCTGGTTCTTCCACGCCAAGCTCCGCGGTCGCATCACGAAGGAACAGGCCCCGGATGGTGAGTGGCACATTGTCTACCGAGATCCGCAATCGCAAGCACACACCGATGAAGCGCGACCGGGGCCGGATCCCCCGGCGAGGCCGCTTCCTCGGGTCGTCATTACTCAGGACGGAGTGAAGCTCAAGTTCTCGTGAAGGAGGCCACGGATGGCCGTCATTAAAGAATGGGAATGTCTGGAGCACGGGTTCTTCGAGTCCACACATCCGATCTGTTTTGCGCTCGGGTGTGAGTCGCGCCAAGTGCGGCGCGTCTTCAACACCGCCCCCTCCATCGGCTCCCCGGAACTGAAGCGCTTTCACGCGGGCCTGAAGAAGTCCGCCGACATGATGGGCATCACCAACTTCCGCTCCGCGCGCGAGGGCGAGGCCGCGTACGGCAACAACGGCAAGGGCCTCCTGTGGGGCGATGACGTGCAGAAGGTCTTGGGCGTCAACATGGATCAGCTACGCGCCGCCGCGGCCACCCCGCTCACCGTCACGAAGAAAGACGGTTCCCAAGAGCGAGTCGAGAAGAGCGTGATGCGCGAGTTGGCAGCGGAAGGCATGACTAAGCGCGTGCTTCCGCGCCCGGCCGAGTTGATCCAGGCCAAGTCCGATAAGTGATATGGAAATCCCGAAAGGCGAACTTGATCGCCAGCACTTCTACGCGGAACTGGTGCGTAATTGCGCGTCCACTCGCACCAACCGCTTCAACTTTAATCAGGCGCTGCGCAACTACTACCTCTTCGGATCCCAGGACGCCAAAGGCGCCCCCTACAACAAACTCGGGAGCGTGATCGAGCAGCTGGTCTCCTTCATCTACGCCGCGGACTCGACCAAGTTCTCCTTGAAGTTGGGCACGATGGCCGACCCCGAAGACCCCTTCAAGGCGGTCGAACTCGCGCGCGAGTTGGTCGAGCAGTGGCGCTCCTCCAAGACTCATCTTCTCTTTGGCGTCGGCATCCGCTGGTCGCTCGTCTACGGGATGATGCTCATGAAGACGCAGTGGGCCGGGAGGCACGTGCGCTCCTATCTCGTCGAGCCGCATCAGTTCGGCGTGCTCCGTGAAGACATCATGGACTTGAAGGACCAAGAGGCCTTCACGCATCACTACACCACCACCAAGTCTCAGCTGATGGCTTCCCTCCGGGACAACCCCAGGAAGGTGAGCATCGAGTCGCAGATCTCCAAGGGCGGCGCCGGGGACGTGCCTTCCAACTTCGCCGAGGGTCTTCAGCGCCTGATGGTCGGGGGCCCCGTCACCGGGATTCCGGGGAGCCTCGCCTTGGGCGGCGGGATGTCGAGCGTCGAGGGCGGCATGGCGGGGAAGGGCCCGCCTTACGACTATGCCCCTCGGGTGGATGTTGAGTTGCTCGATATGTGCGACCTCTACGTCTGGTCGGACGAGGACGAGGATTATCAACTCGTGACGCAGTGCTCGCCGGGGGTGGTGATCTACGACCGCTTGGCGAGTGAAGTCGGGCACATCAAAGGCGAGCCGCCGTTCTCCACCATCCGCTCCTCTTATAATCTCTACGACTACTTTTGGGGCGACTCCTACCTCGCCAAACTCTCGTGGCTTCAGGACTGGCGCACTAAGCGCACCATGGAAGTGTCCTCACTCCTCTCCAAGCAGGCGAACCCGCCGGTCTCGGCCATTGGCGTCGGCGGGATCCAGGAGGAGAAGATGGCGACCTTCCGCGCGGCGGGCGGTTTCTTCTCCAGCGTCACCCCGAACGGCAAGTTGGAGTTTCACCCGCCGCAGCTGCCGAACGATCTCTTCGTCGAGATCAACGCCATCGATGCCATGTTTGAAGACTCCGCCGGGTTAGGTCACATCCTCCAGGGCAAGGGCGAATCGGGCGTCAGATCGCGCGGACAGGCTGACTTAATGGCCCGTTTGGGCTCGGCGCGTCCGAAGGAGCGGGCGATGGCGATTGAGGAATGTGCCGAGGACATCGCGCGTTTGATCCTCCTCACCACCCAAGAACACTCTGACCAACGCTTCCAAGTTTCGATCCCAGGGAGAGGTGAGCCCTTGACATTCACCGCCGAGCAATTTACGAAAGACTATGAGGTGAAGGTGGATGGACATTCGGCCTCGCCCATCTTCACCGAGGACTTGAAGCACGATGCGGTGACGCTCTTTGAAGCGCACGCCATCTCGCGCGAGAAGCTCCTCGACATGTTTGATCCGCCGAACCTGCAAGCGCTCAAGGAAGACTTGAAGGTGATCGAACGGAACGAGGCTGCGCAGAAGCAGCTGGAAATGCAGATGCAAGGAGCCGGTGATGCCCGCAAACAGTAGCTCGGGGTTTCGCACGTCGGGCACGAAGGATTCGCCGGGCGGCGGCTACAAACGCAATTTCAACATGAACCCGCGCGGCAAGTTCCCGCTGCGGATGAAGACGACGCCCAAGCGCTCATCGTCGCGGTCGTCGTCGCGCGCGTAAAGATTAACTGGGGTATGGCTGCTCCCCTTTAAAAGTGGCCCGAAGCCAAGGAGTTGTCAGATGGCACGTCGGCATCGTCGGAAGCGTCGATAAGGGAAGTAGATCGGCGGAGGGGCCTTCCCCTTTAGGCCCCTCGTCCGATTCCCCGCATTTCGCATTGAAGATCATGGAGGATCTTCGTGGCTCTACCAGCTAGGACTCGCGGCGGCGGCGGGCGCTATGCCCGCAACCAACAGCGACGTAAGAAGCGGCGCTGATGCCCGGTCGTCGCGGGTATCGCAGGCGTAAGAAGGGGAAACGGTGAGCGTTCCCCCGGAAGTCATGGCCGCGATGAAATCGCAGCCTGCGCAGACGCCGAACGCTCCTCCGGGAGCGGCAGGTGGCGCGCCGGGCGCGATGCCGCCGCAGGCCTCGCCCGTCTCCCAGCCGCAGGACAAGCGCGGCAAGGAAACCGCGGCCCTCACCAACGTGCAGATCGCGATCTCGCTTCTGGAGCAGGCGATCTCCTCACTCGGCAGCGGTTCTGAGCACGGGAAGGCCGTGTTGAAGGCGTTGAATACGCTCGGCCCGCTCGCCGTCAAGAAGGACACCTCCGACTTGGTGCCCGCCGAGATCATGCAGATGGTGCGCTCGCTCCCGCAGGCAGGCGGCGGCACTGACATTCAGAAGCAACTGCTCGCACAGATGAAAGGCGGCGCCGCAGGCGGCGCGCCCCAACCCCGTCCAGGAGCTTAAAAGCTATGGCAACACGTTACCTCGAACCCTCCGACCAGGGCCTGCGTAAGCCGACCGATCCGCAGAAGGAAAACGGTCAGGTCATCAATCCACCGCGCTACGCCGAGCATGGCGGGCTGGACCGCGCCGCACGCGTCGCGCAGAAGAACCCGTTCGTGATCTCCAAGCCGGGCGGCGGGAGACGTATGTGAAGCACGGAGGCGGGGGGAACGACAAGGGCGGGATCCGCGACGGCGCGGGGATCGGCCATCGCGTGCCCAAGCAAGTGCGCGTCAGTAAGCGCGCCCGCCGAGGACGACGCTAATGAGCCTCGAAGATCTCACGGCTGACCAACTCCTCGCGCGCGCGCGCGAGATGGAGCCCTCGCACAACTTGGTGCAGACGCTCTCCAAAGACCCCGAGGCGCGCAACATCTTCCAGCGCTATCTCAAGAAGAAAAACCCCACGCTCGCGATCCCGGAGATCGACTCCGAGGACCGGATGATGAAGGTCATCGAGGAAGAGCGCGGCGCGCGGCAGAAGTTGGAGGACCGCATCCGTGAGGATGAGGCGCGGCGCAACGTCGAGGAAGAGCGGCGCCGGGTGGCCTCCAAGTACAAGCTCTCCGAAGAGGACATGAAGGGCGTCGAGAAACTCATGGTGAAGTCGGACGACAATCCGGCTCCCATCCCCTATTACGAAGCGGCAGCGCGGGTGTTCCAAGCCTCGCGCACCGCATCCGTTCCCACCCCGGCGTTCCTTTCGCCGCCCACTTACACCATGCCTGAGAAGGAAACGTGGGGTAAGGGCATCGGCAATCCGGCGCATTTGAACCGCATTGCCATGGAAGAAGCGTATCGGGCGTTCAACGACATCACGAGCGGCAAAGTAGCGCAGTAACCCAAAGTTTCTCCCTCACTGATTAACCGGCGGCGCAGGGGGCAAGTGAAGTGAGGAGAGAGAGCACATGCCTATCCTTGGCACCGGCGTAATCCCGGCTGGCGGCGCAGGATCACTCGGCCAGGAATTGCAGTACGTCGTGCGTCGAGCCTTCGTCAAGAAGCTCGTCGTACAGATCTACAACACGAGTCCGCTGACGGCAGCGCTGATCGCGAACTCGCAACCGGCGACCGGCGGTGTCTCGTCGGTCACGATCCCGGCGCAGGGGGCGCAGTTCGTCAACCTCCAGTGGGTCGGCTACGACGGCTCCTTTAACCAGCCGGTGCTCCAGCCCGCGGTGGTGAATCTCGAATTTAACCTGAAAGGCGCCGTCATCCCGATCCCGTATCTCGGGTTCGAGGGTCTGATCCAGGAAGCGCACGAGATCATCCCGCTACTCGCCGCGCGCATGAACGATGCCGGTAACGTCTACTGCGATGGCGTCGCGACCGCACTCCTCAACAACATCTCCAACACCCAGCAGATCATCGGCCTCCCGGCGGCGGTCGATGACGGCACTAACTCGGTCAACTACGGGAACCAGTCGCGCACCACGAATGTGTGGCTCAAGGCCAAGCGCTACGCCGCGGGCTCCGTGAACCCGACGCGCGCGCTCGTGGCGCAGTACATCACCGGCACCTTCAAGAACGGCGGTGAGCTTCCGACCTTCGGCATCATGGGCCCGGCCACGTGGCAGACGTTGCAGAACGACTTCCTGCCGAACGAGTCGTATGTCATCACGCCGGAGAAAGGGTTCGATGATGAGCCCTGGGGTGCGCGCTCGGCCTTCCGCGCGCTCATGGTCTCGGGTGTCCCCATCTACATGGATCCGTACGTGCCTGAGGGGACGCTCTATCTTCTCAACACGGGGTATCTCGCTTTCTACATTCACGAGCGCGCGGCTTTCGCCTTCACCGGCTTTGAGTCAACGCTGTCCAACTTCCAGATCGGGTACATCGGTGCGGTGCTCTCGCTCCTGGAGTTGGTACTGGCGAAGCCCAAGGTCTGCACGGTGGTGACCGGCTTCACGTTCGTCTCGATCTGAGGATTACATATGTCCCTGATGAAAATCGGTGCGGGCGTCAACCTTCCGGGAGGCGGGGCATATCCCATCTCTCTCGCTGCGGGCGAAGTGTTCATGCTCCCGGCGGGCCAGGGCGTCGTCGGCTCCTTCGGCGCGGTCAACACCCCGCAGCTGGCTTCCGGCAACGTCTTCACCGGGCAGTACATGATTGCGCTGGGGCTCTACTCCTGCTTGCAGCTGTACGACCCGAACTTGAACTACTGGCGTAACGTCGCCGCGCCCGGCCCCAACGGGAGCTTGGTGACGGTCTCCTCCGACGGGCAGAACTACCGCATCGCCAACACCACGGGTTGCCCGGTCGGCGTCGTTATCACGACCGCCACCACCACCGCCGCGAACGGCTTCTACGGGTACGTGAACTCGTTCAACAACTCAGGGCAAGCCGTCGTCATCCAGAACGGCACCGTCACGGTCGGCAACACGACCTACACCGTGACGCCCTCGGCGGGCGGCTCCACCTGGAACATGATCGTGGGTGGCGGCATCAACACCACGATCTCGCTCTCGGGCTCCGTGTTCCAGTCGCAGGGCGGAATCCTCTCGCCCTTCGGCGGCGGCGGCACCGCGCTCACGGGCTCCGGCGGCTCGGCCTACACGCGCGCGCCGATCATCATGTTCACGCCCCCGCCGAACCAGGGGCAGCAGCCCTACATCCTCCCGGCGGCCACCTGCACGATCTCAGCCGGTGCGGTGAACGCCGTCACGGTGACGCAGCAGGGCGCGGGCCTCCTGGGACTGCCGGGGATAACGGTCATCAATGCCCCGGGCGACACCACGGGCGGCGGCGCGGTGCTCGGCTGGACCGCGGGCAACTCCGGCAACACCGGCACCGGCACGCTCATGGCGATGTACCCGTCGTACTACGGGACGGCCCTCACCGCGGTGCCGACTTTCACGTGGTCGCCTGCCTCGTCCACCGCGGCCACCGCGATCATGAACTTCTCGGTGACTTCGATCACCAACACCACGCCGGGCTCGGGCTACACCGCCGCGTACGGCGTGTGGCAGGGCGGTTTTGTCGTCGCGTCCGCGGCCAACACCAACCCGCTATTGGACAAGGCGCAAAACCCCCTGCCGATCTTCCCGCCGATCTCGGTGGCCGGAACGACCGCGGTCACGACCTTGGGCGGCCCCTTCGGTGGGGTGAACATCCAGGCCGTTCCGACGCTCGCCTTCGGCACGCAGCTGGCGGCGGGCACCGTGACCACCGTCGCCTCGCAGACCCCGGTGGTCGGCGGCAACTCGGACACGATCCTCTTCATCCCGATCTGATGCCTCCAACTGGGACACGCGTAGACAGGTGTTACCAGCGGCTGAAGGGGTCGAAGGGGAAGGGTTCGGCGGCGGCGATCTGTCAGAAATCGACTCGTCAGTCGCTCGCCACCGGCAGGCGACTCAAAAGGAGCAGCCGATGAATTTGCTCGAAGCCTGTTACGACTTGATCCGCAACATCGCCACGGGAGCCGAAGACGCGCACCCGGACGCCGCCGTCATGATCCAGTTCAATGCCGGAGCATGGCAGCGCTTCTGCGCGGCGGTCGCCGCCGAGCCCGCGCCGCTCCCGGCGGAAGCTCCCGATGCCATGCCAGATCCTCCGCCGGAGGATCCGCCCGCGGAGTAATGCATTCCAACACCCGGAGTTAACCTATGGGTATGCTTTTTTGCACCAACAAGAACGACTTCACGCACGAGGATTCCTTCGACGGGAAGCGTTTCGTCTTCGAGCCGGGCGTGCGTGTGCCGCTCGCGGTGGAAGCGGCCGAGCACATGTTCGGTTTCCGCCAGCCGGATAAGACCTCGACGCTCCATCGCTTGGGGTGGTCGATGCGCTACGACCCCTCGACCAAGACCTTCCGCGATGACCCGGATGCGCTCGCCAAGCTCTCGAAGTTCATCTTCACCGAGGCCGTGATGACCGAGGCGCCGCTCGCGATGCCGCCGCCAGAGGTGACGCAACGCTCCACGCTCTCGCTCAAGGCCGCCAAGAGCGAGTAAGCATGCGTGACGACCCTTGGGCCAGTCGCCACTTCGGGGACGTATGAGTTCCAAGTCACCGACTTGCTCCACGATCCCACCTTCACGCGCTGGTCGCAGGCGCAGATCGACACCTACATCAACACCGCGCGCAAGCAGGTGGTCATGGACACCGGCTGCCTGCGCTCGCTCCAGGTGGCCTATCTCACCTCGGGGGTCGAACAGTACTTCTTCGGCTCGGTCACGGGCGGGATCATCACGGCGACGGGATCGGGCTACGTTAATCCGAGCGTCAACTTTTCGGGCGGCGGGGGCACGGGTGCAGCTGCGACCGTAACTCAGAGCGGGGGTGCGGTTAACACCATTACGTTTACGAATTTCGGTTCTGGCTACACCTCGGCCCCCACCGCTTCGATCACCGACGGAGGCCCCGGAGTCGGCGCGACGGCCGCGGTTGGTGTCATCAACGTCAACACCTTCGACGTGCTCGCGATCAACCCGCTGTGGGGCACGCAGCGCTATCAGTTGCAGTGGTTTCCGTTCCGCGCCTTCACGGCGCAGTTCCGCCCCTGGACCGCGGTCTCCTTCCAGCGCCAGCCAGTCGCCTGGGCGGTGTACGGCAACGCCTCGCTCTTCATCGGGCCCACCCCGGATCAAAGCTATCAGGTGGAGTTCGACTCCGTGATCCTGCCGACGCCCTTCGCGGTCGCCGACACGACGACCAACGATGCGATCCCCATCATGTCGCAGGATCCGATCCAGTTCTACGCCGCCTACCTCGCCAAGCGGAACGCGCAGATGTTCGGGGAAGCGGAAAGCCTCCTCTCGGACTACCGCCGCCGGGTCGCCGAGGTGATGGCTTCCTTCACCGGGCGCGTACCCGACCCGTACGCCCAAACCGACTATACGGGGTAAGCGATGTCCACCCCGGGCGGGCGCGTCAAAGGCTCGATGTCAGGAGGCGGCGGGCCGCAGCCTGAGTTTCACCTACGCGACTTCGCGGGCGGGATGCACTGCTACGGCGACCGCGAGGCGCTGCGAGATGAGGAGATGTGGTGGTGCGAGAACCTCTTGCCGAAGACCGCAGGCAACCTCGCTAACGTCCCGATCACAAGCTCCGCCATCGCGACCTTCACCGACGCTGGCGGGGCGTCTCCCATCTATGCGATGGGGTTCGCCATCGGAACCGTACCGTACGTCTTTGTCGTCAACAACTCAGGCGCCGGGTGGGTGGTGAATTTAAACACCCATGTAGCGACCAAGATCATCAACTCGGGGCTGACACAACCCTTCGCGACGCAATATTCCAACACCGGCATTCTCATCATTGATCCGTCGGGCTACTGGGACTGGGGCGTCACGACGCCCCTGACCCTCACCCCCTGGAACAACTCGGTCGCCTCGTTCACGCCCGTCGGCGGCACGCCGATTGGCACCACGGTCTTTGGCGGCACCGCGCTCCACCATGTGCTTACGGTCTCAGGCACGGGCGGGGTGTTTCAGACACTCTATCAGGTGACTTCGGCCACGATCAGCGGGGGCGGGACCGGGTACGCAGTCGGCGACGTGCTCTCTTTCACCGACAACACGCCGATCTCCAACGCCCAAGTCACCGTCACCGCCATCGGTGGCGGCGGTGTCATTACCGGGATCGGCGGGCTGATCCCCGGTTCCTACCCCGGGCCCAACTCGACCTCGGGGTTCGTCACCGGCCCTACTGGGAGCGTCGTGAGCGGCGGTACCGGCACCGGGGCGTCATTCGCCATCAAGATCCAGGCGACCGGGGTCAAGATCTTGAACCCCGGGCACGGCTATTCCAACTCCGACATCTTATCGGATGCCACGGTCGTTCCCATCGTGATCAACTTCTTCAACTTCGTGACCTCGGGGGTGATCGGCGGGGTGGCGGTCGAGACCTACGCGGGGCGCGTGTGGATAGCGAGTGGGCGTTCGGTCTTCGTGACCGACATTAACTCGTACAACTCCTTCGGTGGCGCCGGGCTCACCTTCACGATCAACGACGCGTACCTCTATAACGCCATCACCGCGCTCTTCGCGGCCAACAATTACCTCTACATCTTCGGCATCAACTCCATCGATGCGGTGTCGAACGTCACGGTGAGCGCCACCACGGGCCTCACTTCCTTCACCCGCATCAACATCGTCCAGGGTATCGGCACCAACTCCCCGGCCTCGGTGTTTGCGTACTACCGCTCGGTCGCCTTCTTCGATCTGTCCGGGTTCTACATCCTCAACGGCGCGACGCCCGAGAAGATCTCCGAGCGGATCACCGGGATTGTGACCGCGATCACCAACATCAACACCGTGAACTCAGTCTACGGCGGGGTGGTCAATCTCCAAGGGGAACTGTGCGCCTCCTTCAGCTTCCTCGTGAACGACTCCTTCAGTGGGCGCGCCGCGGGGACGCGGGTGTTCACGGCGATGTACGTGCGCGGGCGCTGGTGGATCTACAACTTCAATAACACCTTAAACTTCGCCACCGCCACCCCCGCCCATGTGTCGGTCGTCACGAGTTCGACCGCCTTGTCCCAGCTGGTGCAGATCGGGAACCCCTCCGGCACCACGACTAGCCTCTTCATTGGCTTCGGAGGAGGCGGGAATGCCGCTTGGATCCTACGTACGCGCCTTTGGGATGGGCAGGCGATCTTGCGGGAAAAGCAGGCGCTGAATGCCGCGCTCGCCGCGATCATGGGGAGCACGGGGGGTTCGGGGTGTTCGTTCAAGATCGACACGGAGTTGGCGGACGGGACGTTACAGACTTCCTTCCCGCTCTCGGATAACACCCCCGCCTATCGCCTCATGGTCGAGGCCGCGCAGGGTGGGAGCAGTCAGTATATCGGTATGACCGTAAATGGCGATGGGACCGACACCACCCAGGTGAAGTTGGTCGCGCTCAAGGGGAAGACAGACCGGAGCTTCCTCGAATGAACTTAGATCTGTCATCGACCTTCCAGTTTGGCGATGCGCGCGCCTTGAGCTTCTTTATGTTCGATCACCGCTTCGTACATGAGCAGACCGCTGCCGCGTTGAGCGCCAAAACCGGGCAGTCGATCAGTACCTTCGGGGTGAGTTCGCCCGCGGCGGAAGCGGAGTGGGCGTACGCGATGGAGACGGGGGAGCGAGGCGGCCAAGCGCTCGCCGATTGGCTGCACTTCCACGCCGACATCCACAACTCCACCTATCAGTTCATCAACGGAACGGGCACCTTCCCGCCCGACCTCTCACAGGCCGACTTCACCCGACCGCAGACCTTCTACGATTGGATCTACGTGCATCAGCAGATCCACGATTACGAGCAAGCGGTCTTGGGGATCACGTGAGTTTTGTGTTACGAGTAGAGCGATATAGCGAAGCGCTGGCGCTGGAGATCGCGCCGCTCTTGGAACTGCATTGGCGGGAGATCGCGCACTACCAATCCGCGATCCCCCTGGAGGTGGACTGGGGCCAGTACAAACGAGCGGATGCCACGCAGCGCATGGTGGTCGTCACCGCGCGCCAGGACGAGCGCTTAATCGGCTATTCGGTGTTCTTCCTGGTTCACTCGCCTCACTACCGCACGGTGCTTTGGGGAATGAACGATGTGCTCTACGTGCTCCCGGAATTTCGCCAGTCGCGTGTTGGATTGCAACTCATCCGCGAGTCGGAGCGACAGTTACGTGAGGTGGGGTGTCGGCGGATTTCTTGGCACGCGAAGCCGTTCAACGCCGACGGATCGGACAACCCGCTCTACAAGATCTTAGAGCGCATGGGCTACACCATCGAAGAGCACGTGCTCGGGAAGTTAATCTAATGGGCATCTCGGCGGGAGGACTCCTGATGGACGCGCTGATCGGCGCGGGGGCGACGGCGGGCTTCGATGAACTCACGGGCCAGCCGATCACTTGGAAAGGCGAGGCGCTGGGTGCGGGCTTAGGCGCCGCGGGCGGCGCGCTCTTCGGTGGGGGTGGGGGCGCCGCCGAACAAACTACCGCGGACTTGGCGGGCGCAGCGGGCGGAGTGGAGAGCGGTGCGATCTCAGCAGCGGGGGCGGACGCCGCTACGGCCGCTCTCCCGGCCGCTGCGACGAGCGCTGTCACAGACGCCGCGCTCCCCACCATCGACGTGACCGCCTCCTCGCTGGCAGGCTCCGCCCCGCAGGCGCTCTCGGCGGCCGATGTCTTAAGCGGCGTGGGGGGCGGCCTCTCCGGCGCCGACATCAACTCCATGATCCGCGCCAGCGCGGATCCAACGGCCGCGCCCGAGGAAACGTCCGTCACTCCGGGGTTTTTTGCGAGCGCCGCCGGGGGTGATCCCACGCAATTCACGGGTGGGGCGGTTCCTGGGGCGGGTGCCGCGCCCGATGCGGGCCTCGCGATGGGGACGGAGGATATTGCCGGGGCCGATGTCATCGGCACCGACCAGGGCGGCGGGCTCCTCGACTGGCTCAAGACCCCGAAGAACGCGCTCACCGCGGGCTCGCTCGGCCTCACGGGGCTCTCGGCGCTCAAAGCTGCGCAACTTCCGAGTGCCGCTCGGACCGCACTCGGCGTCGCGGGGTCTGCGGTGAAAGACGCACAGACCGCGATTGCGACGGGCGGCAGGGGCTCGCCCTTGTGGGCCGCGCAGAAGTCCGCCATCGATGCTTCCATTGACCAGCAGATCGAAAACGCCAGTGCCGCTATGCAACAGACGATGGCGAATGCGGGGATGGGGGATCCCAAGAACTCCGGCATCGCGCAGGAGCAGCTTCAGGAAATAAAGTCGCAGCTGGAGACGCAGCGGCAGATGCTCTACGACCAAGCCCTCCAACAGATCGTCAACAACGCGGTCTCGGAGTTGACCGGCGCTAACCAGACGCTCCTCTCGGTCGCGCAAATGCAGATGAACTCAGACAGGTTCGCCCTTCAACTCGCCGCGACCGGCGCGCAGCTGGCCGCGCGACTCCAAACACTGAGCGGCTGACATGCCCGCGACCGCCTACCCGTTGAGCGCACTCTCTGACATCCCGGAAGCGGTGGAGGAGCCGGTCGCTCCGATTGCCCCGACGCCCGCACCGGAGCCCATGGCGGTTCCCGCCGCGCTCGCGCCTCCGGCCGGACTCCCCGGCATCGAGCGCCCGCCACGCCCCGACACCTCCCAGGTGCAGAGCCGCTACCAATCCGAGTTGGATGAGGTGAAGCGCCGCCAAGTCGCGCTGGATCGCTCGGAAGAGGAGCGCTTGAAGCGCGAGGGCGGGCAGTTGGAAGCGGCGTTCGCCGCGCAGAAGGCGGCGGATGACAAGTTGCTCGCGGATTTTGCCGTCGGCCAAGAGGCGTATCAGCAGGCCACGCGCAAGCTCCCGGAGTGGCAACCGAAGCCGGTGGTGAAAGCTGAGGACTACCAGAACTTCTCGATGATGCTGATGGGGCTCGGGCTCATTTTCGGCACCGCCTTTCACGGCGGCTGGATGGAGACCGCCGGGCTCATGAACGGTGCCATGCAGGGTTATCTCGATGGCGACTTGGAGAAAGCCAACAAGGACTGGGATGACTTCCAGCGTCAGTACCAGGGCCAGATGGACAAGGTGAAGTCGGCGCAGAAGCAGATGGAGGATGTGCTCTACGCCGACAACCTGACACTCAATGCCAAGCACCGCGAGTTGGAGAAGTTGGCCGCGATTCAGGGGAACGAGGCGGCGCGCGCCGCCGCCGCCCAAAAGAGCATCGACCACCTGATGTCACTCGCCGATGCGCAGTCGCGCGCCATCCTCTCCGCCGACACCAAGTTCGACATGATGCTCGGCAATATGAACACCGC
>Ga0307475_10001282_pt1 | contig 15036 bp, 16 predicted proteins | sample atmos_gasesECM1C_FD_203317 | JGI IMG/M metagenome (GOLD analysis project Ga0307475, IMG submission 203317) | Hardwood forest soil microbial communities from Morgan-Monroe State Forest, Indiana, United States - atmos_gasesECM1C_515 | ecosystem: Environmental > Terrestrial > Soil > Temperate... | reverse complement strand
GCCGTACTCGCGCGCGCGGCGGCTTCGATTTCGACGCTGGCCGGCGCCACGGCCGTCGCGCCCGCCCGCATTGTCGAAGCCAAGGCGCTTTCTCGGCGCAGCGTTTCCCTCAGACACGACCGAATGTGTGCCTTGCTCGGGACCGCTGTCCCACCCGAAGAGGCCGTCCGGGTGCTGGAGCGCCTCGGTTTCACCAGGCGGTCGTCCGATTCGGGCGTCGACCACTGGGAAGCTCCGAGCTTTCGGCCCGACGTATCGCGCGAGGTCGATCTCGTCGAAGAGGTGGGGCGAGTACGCGGCTACGATGCGATTGCAACGACACTGCCTCGCGTGCGTGCGTCGCGCGACGCCGGTCCGCGCCAAGCCATCGCGCGACGGGCTCGGGATGCAGCGGTCGCCGCCGGACTGAGCGAGGCGATGACCTACGCATTCGTCCACCCGAAGGACCTCGAAGCCGTGGGGGCACCCAGCGCGACAGTCAAGCTTCTCAACCCTCTCACGGAGGAGCGTTCGGTCATGCGAACGAGCCTTTTGCCGGGGTTGCTGCGCGTTTTGGCGCAGGCCCGCCGCCACGGCGAGCGAGACGCGCGCCTCTTCACCGTCGGCGCTCTGTTCTTGAGCTCCGCGGCATCTCTTCCGGACGAGCGGCTCGGACTCACGGTGGTCGTTGCCGGGGACCGCAAGGCGTGGCTCAGCAAACCGGAACGCGTCGATGTTTGGGACGCAAAGGGAATCGCTGAGGACCTGGTTTTTCGCCTCCTGCGGAGGCCTGCAGCGGTTCTATCGGCGAAGGAGAACGAGCGGCCAAAGGCGCTGCATCCGCGCGGCGCCGCGTGGATTCTCGCAGACGGCGCGCGCATCGGCCACCTCGGCCCCTTGCACCCCGACGTGGCGAACGCGTTTGAAATCGACGACACGCCCATAGTGGTTGAGATCGACCTTGCCGCAGCGCAGTCGCTGGGTCCGAGGCCGATACGCTTTGAACCGCTTCCACGCTTTCCGGCGGTCGCGCGCGATCTGGCGATCGTGGTCCGAGACGAGGTGCCGGCGGGCGAGGTGGAACACGCTGCACGAGAAGTCGCCGCCGGATTGGCCGAACGCGTCGCACTGTTCGACCGATTCGTTGGCGGCAACATCCCCGTAGGCCATGCGAGCATCGCCTTGCACGTCGTTTACCGCGCAGCCGATCGAACTCTCACCGACGCAGAGGTCGACGAGCGCCACGCGCGCGTCGTCGCCGCGCTCGAGAGGCGCTTCGGAGCCACGCTCAGAGCCTAGAACACCCACTTCATGCGAACCGAAGCCCCGGCCGGCGATGGCAGGATGGCTACTTGCCCCGCAGCGCTTCGGTGTGCGGTGAGAATGACCACCACGCCCGCGGCGATGGCGGCTGCGCCGGCTGCCATGCCGATCGTAGCGACGTTTGCCATCGAGTTTGCGTCATGTCGGTCCTTCACGCCGGTGGGGTCGCACTCGTTATCCGGCCAACAGTGTCCGTCGTTCGAGTGGTCGTACGTCGCCTTCGCCCTCAGCGCGTAAAAAGTACCCCCGAGCACTGCAAGGACACCCGCACCGGCGATGCTTGCGCCGACGATGCGCTGCGTGTCGCCGTGACGATCGGCCTCGTGGGCAACGGGTCGTTCAGGGCTCCGTTCGGGCGTCTCGGCTTCCGCAGCCGCCGCGGCAAGCGGCGGGGTAGACGAACCGGCTGAGGGGTCTCCCTCCAAAAGGGGGACTGTCACCGAAACGAGTGCGGAATCCGCTTCGAGGTTTACTTCGGTGGACCAGGATCGACGACCGGGCGCCGTTGCTTTCACGGTGTGCGGGCCGGGGTCGAGCGGAAATGCGATGCCCCACTCAGCGCTCCCTACCGTCAACTCGTCCCGGCGAACCTGCAAGCCCTGGATTTGCACTTGGTCGGGCACGATGATGTTGAGAAGCGAAAGCTTCGGCTGAAGGGCCGCGGCGCGTTCACGCGCAAGGTGCTCCCGCTTGTCGTGGCGGAGCGCCGCCGTGCCCGCAGCTTCCTTGAACGCGGCCCACGCGCTCGCGGTTTGCCCGGTATTTTCGTAGCAGTCTGCCAGCCAGAGCATGGTGCCAATCCCCGGGTCGAGCCGCTCACTCTCCACGAATTTGGGGCATGCGTCCTGAAACTTGCCGGCCTCGACGAGGTGACGGCCTTGCTCGAACAACACTTGCGCAGTCGCCTTTTGATCGGCCGGATCGGCTCTGGCGCCGAGCTCCAATGTCAATGCGGCCGTCATCGCGCCCCACGTGAGGCGCGCCAATGGCCTGCGAGTCATTCCCGTTCACCGAACTGGGCACGGCGGGTGTTCGACGGAGGAGACTGGATCGGAGAGGGCATTGGCGCCGCCACGGCGGGAACGCGCGGTGGTCTTGGTGTCGCGCCCGCCTTGGCGCGCGGGGCGATGGGTTCTGCCCCGGACCGTATCGGCTCGGATGCGTGGGTCGTTTGAGTTGCTGCGGGTGCCTCGACAGGCAATCGATCGCCCGGGGCGGGCGCGGCAGCCGCTGGAGTCGGTCCGGCCGGGCTGGAGGTGTGGACCGCGCTACCGCGACCCACGCCCAGCGCCACGAGCGAAGCCGCACCGGCAATCCCCACGATCACGACGAAAGCCGCCCAGCGGCGCGCGTTTTTGCTCCCTCGCGTGATGACCGTCGTCATCGCACGCGAGTGTGTGGTGGCGAGTGGACGACTCGCTTGCTCGGCGACCGATGCGGGGGCGACCGTTCCGGTGACGGCAGAGCGAGGGCTGAAGCTTTCACCGGCCAGCCGGGTTACCTCGACGATTCGTTCCGCACGCTCGGTGGCTCCGGGGGGACCGAAAGGGGCGAGCGCTCGCGCCAGCTCCGCCACATTGGGAAACCGCTTGTCCGGATCCTTCTCGAGGCACTTGAGCAAAACCGCCTCGAGCTCGGGGGGGGCCCCGGGACAGCGCTCGGTCAGAAGTATCGGCGGCTCGGTCAGTACGCTCGTACAAACCTGCGGCAGATCTTCGCCGCGGAAGGGCAGGGCCCCCGTAAGCAACTCGTGCATTACGACGCCAAGTGACCAGATATCCGTCCGCGCGTCCACCCTCGAACTGGACCGAAGTTGCTCGGGCGACATGTAGAGCGGTGTGCCGAATCGTTCGCCCGCAGCGGTTTCGGTGCCCCAATAGCCGCTGTCGCCGCGTTTCGGGCGCACTTTCGAAATCCCAAAGTCGATGATCTTCAGGATGGACGAATTGGACGAGCGCTGGGCGATAAAAAGATTCTCCGGCTTGATGTCGCGGTGCACGATTCTCAATGCATGTGCTTCTGCGAGCGCGTCGCAAGCCTGGAGCGTGTAATCGACGGCGAGCGACAAGGGGAGCGGGCCGTTCTGAACGGTTCGTCCGAGGTCTTCGCCGATTAGATACTCCATCACCATGTATGGGCCGCCGTTCGGCAGCGTTCCCACGTCGTAAACACGCACGACGTGCTCCGACTTGAGCTGCGCTGCAAGCCGAGCCTCTTTCAGGAAGCGTTCGACAATCGTCGGATTGGAGAGCGCCTGTTGCTTGAGATATTTGATCGCGACGCGCTGGTGAAGCACCAGATGGCGAGCGACCACGACGACGCCGATGCCACCCTCGGCGATCTTCTCCTCGACCTGGTACTTCTCCGAGATGATCGTTCCATTGGCAAACGCGGGCGGACTGCTGCCCGCGGTCGGGGTCGTGGTGGACTCCGGCGCGGTCAGGGTCTCTACGTTGCTCGCGTTAGCCGATTGGCGCACCATCCCTCCGCTCACTTGCTCTGCAGACAACCCTCTAAGTATAGCTAACGATCCGCGCGATGTTACTGAGTGCAACAGATGGTGTACGGGGCAGTCGCCACTATCGCGCCTTGCGGCTGACCACCGTCCGGCACGCACGTTCCGCCGATTGGGGTCGCTCCAGCGAATTCCATGCCAGTGATTGGCATGCCGGTAATGGGGGGCATGGTGAGCCACAAACAACCATTGGGGGCAGGCAAGGGAATACCGTCCGTCCGCGGCAGGCACGTGTCGCTGTTGTAGAAAGTAAGAATCGACGCATCGGCGCAGGTCACACCGGCGGGGGCGCCGCACGTGCAGGTGCTGCATGACCGCTGGTCGCTCGCATCGGCATAGTAAAATGCGCCGCCGGCGTCGGTCTGGGGGTGATGGGCGACCGGATATGCCGGCGGACATGGTCCCGGATCGGCCCTCGCGACAACGCAGAATGCTCTCTGGAACTCGGGGTCCGGTGTAGGCAGGCACAGACTTGCCGGATCGCACCCGTTGGGTGACGCCGCCCCCGGTGCGCATAACCGAGCGTTGGCCCCCCACGCAATGGGGGACACGACGGCCGACCCGTCCGGAATGCAGCTGCCACCCGTCGCATTCGAGGGACCCACCTGAAACCCGTGAGGAACTCGGCCACACGGGAAGTTTACAGTGGCTGTGGCAATGCAAGTATCGAGCGCCGACGTCGCGCAGGCCGCCAACGGGCAATCCGAAAATCTAGGGTAGTAGCTCACGACGGGCGCAGAGCACGTAACACCCAACGGAGGGCCGCAACTGCAGCTGCATGATGCGGGCGCTCCGTTCGGGGATGCCCCGAGCACGTACGTGTCGACCCAAGAGATCGCATTGCAACCTGGCAATGGTCCGCCGTCTCCCTCGGAGATTTCGAAGGGTCCTTCCCAGCCCATCGGCCGCGCGGGCGCGCATACACCGTTGCACTGGAAGAACACGACCGTCCCGGCGTCTGCGTCTGTATCCGTTGCATCCAGGCCTGCGTCGAACGGGTTCGTCGCCACCGCGGCCTCGCCTTCCGTCGGCGCGAATGTCGGCGCGTCGATCGCATCGCTTTCATTGACCGTACTGGCCTCGTTCCCCGAATTGCTTGTGTCCAACGTTGCGTCGATGTTGGGTTCCGCGTCGGCGTCGTGCCGATCGATCGCATCTTGGAACCCCCAAATCGCAGCGCACGCCGTGACGCCGGCCGAGAGCGCCAGCGCGACTGTGAAAAGGGGGACACGCGATCGCATGGTCGCAGCAGCCGTGAGCTTGTATCGAATTGGTCCCGCCGTCACGTGCAACCAGGCAGGTAAACGCGAAAGCACGCGCCGCGTCCCGGCAGGCTCCAAACAGAGAGCTCTGCGCGCATTTGCAACGCGTACTCGCGGCAGAGTGCCAGGCCCAGTCCGATACCGCCCTTGCCCCGGCGAGTCGTGAAGAACGGCTCGAAGATCTTCTCTTGCAACTCGGGTGGGATGCCCGGGCCATTGTCGCGCACCGATACCACAGCGTGTTCGCCCCGCGCGTATACGTGCAGCCGGATGCGCGGGGCGGAAAGGGTCTTGGCCGCCTGCGCCGCGTTCGAAACGAGATTGTGAAGCAGCTGTCCGAGCAGCGTTCGGTCGGCGAGAGCGCGGACGGGTTCTCCGACCACCTCGACCTCGACTCCGCTCAGTTCGTCGACGAGCCAGCCGCGTGTTTCCTGCACGATGGATAGAACTTCGACGGGTTCCCTACGGACCCCATGAGCGCGACCTACCAGCCCGCGAAGGGTCTTGAAAAGCTCCTTCAGGCGCTCATGGGCTGCGATTGCGTCGCGGATGGCGCCGGCCAGGCCTTCGGGCGATTCGAAGAACGGGATGTGCTCGCGGGCAATCTGGAGGCGATGCGAAATTTCCTCCGGAGGCGAATAAGCGAGCCACTTGAGCGCCTGCACGAGCCGCGCGCACTCCCGTTGCACTATCTCCATGTTCAGTGCAGCAGCGCCCAGGGGGCTCCCTACTTCGTGCGAGAGACCGGCACTGATGCGACCGATCGAAGCAAGGTGCGACTCGAGATCGAGCTGTCGTGCAAGGTCCGCTGCCTGCACTCGGGCTGCACGCGAGTGCAGCGCCGCCGTCAAGAGGCCGACCAGCTCCTCGGGAACGAGCGGTGTGCGCAAGCAGGCGAACGCCCCGGCCTCGTGCGCCTTTGCCACCGCTTCGCCCGAGGGGGTTCCGAGCACCAACAGGATGGCGGCGTCGGGTCGTGTACGCCGTCGCAACTGTGCGATCTCGGTGGCTACTTCGATGTTCGCGTCCGCAATGACCAGGGCAGCGTGTGGCAGGACGTCGTCGCCTGCCACCGTGAGATTCCGGCCTGAAAGCGCGGCTAGGACTTGCTCTCGCAGCGCGTCTGTCCGGATGTGAACCGCTACGACATCGTCGGTTATCGGCAGCTCCACCGACGAGTCGGCGGCCGCGCGGAACGTGGACGAAAGAGGCTCGGGAGGCGGAGCTCCACCCGTGAAGTCCGGCAACCCGAACCCGCTGTCGTAACTGTCGTGCACCTCTCGCCGCCGGCGGGCATCCAAGTGATACGCTCCTAGAATGGGCCGGAGGGGTCCACCCACACGCTACCGGCTCACGGCTAGTACGGGCCCGGGCCCGGGTGGGTTAAGCAACTGGGATGCCGAACAAGATCGAGCCGGCGCCCACCGGTCGGGCGGCATGTCGGGGTGCAAGCAGCCCCTCGTGAAGGGGCCTCAAGCAGGTGCAACTTGAGCTGGCGGAAGTGCCTGAATCGGCCTAGTGCAAGACGTGGCGATGCAGCGCGTGCACATTGGTTGGCTATTGGCGCTTTCGGCGGCATGCGCATCGCGCGAGCCGACCCCCGCGGTATCGCCAGCCGCCGCGGCCGTGCATGCGCCGACCGCCAATAACCAGAATCGGTTGCTTCAACGCAATGAGTGCGACTCTCTCGCGGCCTGGATACTCGATGTTTGCCACGATCCCACGCGCCATGATCGATCAGCGCAGGCGGAAGGTTGGTGCGGCGATATCGCTCGCCGCAATACGCAAGATGACCCTTCGTGGGCTGCGGACTGCGCCCGGCACGTGACGGTCATGGACGATGCCTGTTTCCGCAGCACTACGGCGGTCCGCAGCCTAATGGACTGCGATGCGCAAGTGTCGCGTTGACGCTTCGATGCCCCTGCCGCTAGTTACGATCGCCATCCCGTGTCGGGACGAAGAGGCGCACATCGAGGCGTGCATTCGCGGCGTGCAGGCGCAGGATTGGCCTCGCGATCGCATCGAGGTCCTCGTTGCCGACGGGATGAGCCTTGACGCGACGCGTGAGATTCTCGGGCGCCTCGCGGCAGAGGACCCCCGGATCCACCTCGTCGACAATCCCGCGCGCCTACAGGCGGCCGGCCTCAACGAGTGCATCCGGAGAGCAGCGGGCGAAGTCATTGTGCGAATGGATGTGCACGCGGATTACGCCACAGACTTCGTGCGCCAGTGTGTTGCCGTTCTCGATCGCACCGGGGCGGACAACGTCGGTGGGGCGGCCCAGGCGAGGGGAAAGACCTTCTTCCAGCGCTGCGTTGCCGCGGCTCTGCGCAGCCCGATGGGGATTGGCGGTTCGAAATACCGACGCGGCGGCGAAGATGGATTCGTCGAAAGCGTATGGCCGGGGGCTTTTCGCCGCAGCGTTTTCGAGCGCGTCGGGCTCTTCGACGAGAACGCGATCACCAACGAAGACGCCGAGCTCAATCAGCGCCTGTTGGCTGCGGGCTCGCGCATCTACATGAGCCGCGACATCGTCGCACACTACTACCCCCGCGAATCGATGCGCGGATTGGCCAGGCAGTACTTCAAGTATGGGCAAGGTCGCGCGCGAACGCTGCTCAAACACGGGCGCCTCCCCTCGATCCGACCCGCCCTGCCTTTCCTGTGGCTCGTGAGCGAGACGGTTCTCCTTGCCCTTGCGCCTTGGCATCTTGGAGGCTTTTCCATGGCGGCCTACGCGCTTGCAACCGGTGCAGAAGCGGTGCGGGTAGGGCGTGAAGCAGGCGCCCTTGCCGTTCCGGTCGTCTGGGCCATCTTCCCCGTGCTCCATACGGCTCATGGCGCAGGCTTCGGAGTCGGTCTGATCAAGTACGCGCTGCGCCCCGATTGGTCCAACGCCGAGCGGTTATCCAAGACGCAGTTGCGCGAAAGCACTGCGCCGTAGCAACTGCTTTTTCAGGCGCTTGCCACGTTCGGTATGTACGTCTTGGCGAAGAAGTAGAGCGTGATCGTCCAGGCAATCGCCAGCACCACACGCCGCACGGTGCGTGGGTCCACGCGGCGAGCCACCGCTGCGCCGCCGTAACCACCCGCGATGGCGCCCACGGCCATGATGACCCCCGGAGTCCATACGACCGCACCCGCCTCGCTGAAGATCACGACCGCCACCCCATTGATGACCGTCGTCAGCACCGTCTTGAGCGCGTTCATGCGGTGCAGCTCGGACATTCCTAGGATCGATAGGACGGCGAGCATCATGATTCCCATTCCGCCACCGAAGTAGCCGCCATACACCGCAATGGCGACTTGGACGACGATGGCCAAACCCAAGGGAGCGGGGGCGCCGCGGACCAAGCGCCGGCTTATCGTGCCTGCGAAAGAGAAGACGAGAGTTGCAAAAAGGAGAAGCCAGGGGACAAAAAGGACGAACGCTCGATTGGACGTTTGCAGCAAGAGCTTGGCCCCGACCCAACTGCCGGCGAGGCTCGCGACGCCCAGCGCAACGATCTCGCGGCGTACCTCGCGCAGCTCACGACGATACGCGATGGCACTCGCAACGGTTCCCGGCCAAAGCGCGATCGTGTTGGTTGCGTTTGCAGCAATGGGGGCTATCCCCGCCAGAAGGAGCGCAGGAAAGCACAAGAAGCTGCCCCCGCCCGCGACAGCATTCATCGCGCCGCCGACCACCGCGGTGGCCAACAAGAGTGCGGCCGTCGTGACGGTCAAGCTTGGTCCTCGCCGATGGGACGGCCCACGACGTTACTTCGTTCGATGTGCGAAGGCTTCGTACGTGCGCCTCAGTCCCTCGCGGATATCCACGGCAGGTTCGTATCCGAGAAGCTCGCGTGCGGCGGATATGTCGGCAAGCGAATCGCGAACGTCGCCCGCTCGCGGCGCCCGATATTCGGGAGGCAGCGACGTGTGCGCGAGGTCACCGATGCACTTGAGGAGCTGATTGAGCGAAGTTCGCTCGCCGCAAGCGACATTGACCACCTCGCCCCTGAGTTTGCGCGAGCTGCCGGCGGCCAGCAGATTCGCGCGTACGGCATTGTCGATGTGGCAAAAGTCTCGCGTCTGTTCGCCGTCGCCGAATACGATCGGGCGCTGCCCTTGAAGGGCGGCCGTGATGAACTTCGGGATTACCGCCGCGTATTCGCTCTTGGGATCCTGCCGCGGCCCGAAGACGTTGAAGTAGCGCAGACTGAGCGTCTCCAGACCGTAGAGCTGGGCAAAAACGCGCAGCAGGTGTTCGCCCGCCAGCTTGCTCGCGGCGTAAGGAGAGAGAGGCATCGGAGCCATCGTCTCGACCTTCGGCAGCGCCGGCGTGTCGCCGTAAGCGGCCGAGCTCGCGGCAAAAATCACCCGGCGCACGCCGGCATGCCTGGCGACGTCGAGGACGACCGTAGTGCCCTGGACACCGGCAAGCGTCGTCGCTTGCGGGTTCTCGACCGAGCGTGCGACGCTTGGGATGGCGGCTTGGTGGAATACCAGTTCGGCGCCGTGCATGGCCCGCTGCACGATCCGTGGATCGACGATCGTCCCCTCTACGAGCTCCCAATGCCCTGGCAATCCCTCGAGGTTCTCGCGGCGCCCGCTGGAGAAGTCGTCCAAAATGCGCACGCTCTCGCCGCTCGCGAGAAGAGCCTCCGCGATCGACGATCCGATGAACCCGGCCCCACCCGTAATCAAATGAAGCGCCATCCGGCCTCCTTCGTCTGCGATTGATATACATCGCACCGCCATGCCGTGTCCGCCATTGCCGCGCACGAGTTTCGCAAACCCCGTCTGTCTCGGGCCGCTCTCGGCCCCGCTCGCAGCCTGGACTAGAGCGCGTGGTTGGGTTCGGCCCGATCGAGTAGGCTCGGCCTTCGCCATGCGCATCTTGCACACAATGATTCGCGTGAACGATCTCGAGGCGAGCAAGCGCTTCTACTGCGAGGCACTTGGGATGAAGGTGCTCCGGGAAAGGGAGTATCCCGACGGCAAGTTCACGCTGTGCTTCGTGGGCTACGGGAGCGAGGAAGAGAACGCCGTCATCGAGCTCACCTACAACTGGGGACGCTCGAGTTACACCCTGGGCGACGCGTTTGGTCACATCGCGATCGGCACGAGCGACATTCGCGCTGCTTGCGAGCGCGTGCGCGCGCAGGGGTGGAAGGTGACGCGAGAGCCCGGACCGATGAAGCATGGCACGACGGTCATTGCGTTCGTCGAGGATCCGAACGGCTTCAAGGTCGAGCTCATCGAACGCGCGTAGCGGGTCGCGCCTCAGAGCGCCCCTCGAGCACGGGACGAACTCGCGCGGTGCAGCGCGCCGCCCCTCACGCCCTTCGGCGGTCTGCTGTCCGGCGATCGCTGTTGAAGGCGGTCGCGAGCGCCGTTCCGAGCTCGTCGCCCTCGTGCCGGCGCTCGCTCCTCGCGCGGCGATCGCGAAGCAAATGGCGAAGGTCGCCCGCCGAGCGCGCCTCTTGCGGGGACAAGGAGCGACCATGCATGATTGCGTGCGATCCGCAGAGAGTCGCTCGGCCGCCCCCGTCGAGCTCGACTTCCACGAGCATCCGTTCGTCGCTCGCGTCGCAGACGCAGCAACCCAACCCCACGATGTGCCTCATCATCATCTCTTCGCGCGGGAGGGGGCGCGGGGCCAACTTTTCGCCGGGCCGTGACAAGGCCGCTTGGCGGATTGCCCGGGCGACACAATTAGAAACATGGTCGCAGCGTACGGAGCGTGCGTGGCGCTCATCCCATCCTTGCGCAGGTGTGTCGTCGAAGACTGGAGCTAGTGAAGGCGTCCTCCCGAGGCGACCCCGCGCAAGCGCCGTCGGGCGAGCTGCCGCGCGACGCTCACGACGACTTCCGGCCAGCGCCGGCGCGTCGGCGCTTGAGAGCGGCCGTGCCGCACGAGATCGTTGCCATGCTTACAAATCACTCGTCAAGTTGGCCACAAATGCGAACCGGCGGAGTGCCCATGAGTCGACTTCGGGTCGCGAGATGACGACCGGGGGTGCCGCGCGAAGAGCCGTCGGCATTGAACGACTGCGCGAAAGCGCTGCGACCCTGCTCGGCCGTCCCGGTCGTCCAGCAAAAGCAGGTCGTCGTCTAAACGTGCGCGCCAGAGGCGGGGGCGCAGCTATTCCCAATCGCTAGGACGGGGGCCAAGCCGAGCTTCAACGAGGGGCCAGGCCGAGTTTTCAACGAGGGGGCCAGGCCGAGTTTCAACGAGGGGGCCAGGCCGAGTTTCAACGAGGGGGTTAGGCCAAGTTTCAACGAGGGGCCTAGGCCAAGTTCCATAGCGAGCCACCGGCTCCTAACGTTGCGCGCCCAATCGGCGATCGGTGCGTGTGTCTGGGAGGTCATGACCATCACCTCCGCGCCGTCACTTCCGCGCTCTTCGAGCTCGCATCCTCGAGCGCCACGGCGCGCAGTTCGAACGCTCCCCCCGAGGTCGATCCGAACGTCACGACGGCGTGCCGGCCGTCGGCCAAGGCGGCGTGGGGGGCGCCGAGGACGTCGGCATCCGGCGGCGAGATCGGGACGGCGGGACCGAGCGCGTGTCCGTCGGGCGCCCACAGGCGGGCCATCGCATGGCGGCCGCCGTCGGCGCTTTGCTCGGTCCAGCATACGATGAACCGCCCGCCATCGAGAACGACCCGTGTTGCGCCGGACGCAGGCGCTTGCGGCGCTTCCGACGGCCCGTTCGTCTCGGCCGATAGGACCTGCAATGTCGCCGGGTCCAAGCGCGCCGTCGCTTGGGTTCGCCCGCGCCGCGCGAAGGTGACCGCGATGGCGCCCCCGCGTTCGGGCGTCACGTGCACCGGAACGAGCGGGCTCAAGCGCGTGTCAACGACGGTCGTTGCGCTGATTCGCATCGCCGTCGGGTCGCCTTGCGCGAAGTCGGCCGCTGGCGACGCCGCTCCGGGCACCGCGCCTGCGCATCCCGTTACCCCCAGCAGCACTCCGGTCGCAGTAGCCCATATCGCTCGCATGGTGTCCTCCCTGGCGCATCGCGCCGTGCGGACGGAGGCAAGAGCAAGTCCGGGGCCAAGCGCCCCGAGCACGACGGGAGGAGCGAAATGCCCGACAAACGCGTGTTACCCAGCGTACCCGTGCGGCCTGCGAGCGCGGCTCCGTGCGTGCGCACGGTCGTGTGCACGTGCGCGCACGTTGTCGAAGGCGCGGGCTCCAACGAGTTCGGGCGTTGAGGAAACTATGCGCCGCTGACCCGTGAAGGAGGAGAGCGTCATGAAGCACCTGGTGCCGGCCGCGTCGTTGACCGCTCTGGACCCTCCCCGCTACGATGCCGCAGAAGCGGTAAATTCGAAAAATGACGGAACCTGACCTTCCTGCGCTGATTGGTGGGCGGTATCGGCCCCTACGAGTCATCGGAAAGGGGGGCATGGGGGTCGTCTATGAGGTCGAGCACACGCACACCGGCCAGCATCTCGCGTTAAAGGTGCTCACGCAGCAGCCGGGCGCGTCGGTCGAGCGTTTCAAGCGCGAGGCGCGTGCTGCATCGAGCATTCGAAGCGATCATATCGTTCGGGTCACCGATGCCGACGTCGCCCCCGAGCTCGACGGCGCGCCCTTTCTGGTCATGGAGTTACTCGAGGGTAATGACCTCGAACGTGTGACGGGAGAACAGCCAGCCTCGCCGGCCGACGTAATTGACTGGCTCCGGCAGGTCGCGCGAGCGCTCGACAAGGCGCATGGGAGAGGGATCGTGCACCGCGATCTGAAGCCCGCGAACCTGTTTCTGACCCAGCGGGAAGATGGGTCCGCCCTCGTGAAAATCCTCGACTTCGGAATTGCGAAGGTGGCCGCCGAGACTACTGCCCTGACCAACTCCGATAGCTTCCTCGGGACGCCGGGCTTCATGGCCCCAGAGCAGACCGACAGCAAGGGTCCGCCCGTGACGTTCCAGGCCGATCTCTATGCGCTTGGCCTCATCTCTTTCAGGCTTCTCACCGGTCGCAGCTACTGGAGTACGGGCAACCTGGTCCAGCTCCTGGCGCAGATTCTCGTCGAGCCCATGCCCCCGCCGTCCCAGCGCGGATCGACCCTGGGGCTCGCGTTCGATGCCTGGTTTCTTCGTGCTTGCGATCGGGTCGTGAGCAATCGGTTCGCGTCGGCCACCGAGCAGGTGGAAGCGCTCGCGGTCGCCCTGGGCTTGCCGGAGCAGCCGCGGTTCTCGGAGTCGGCGCCGAGGTCGGTCGGCCCGGCGAGTGGGGCGATTGGCTCGGCGGCGACGTTCAATGCGTCGGCCACCGACGTCAGTGCGGGCCAGAAGCGAATCGTCCGGCGGCGCTGGCTCACGGGATCGCTCGCGGGCGCGGTCGCAGCGCTCGGGATCGTGGCCACGCTCATGCGGGCAGGGAGACATGGCGAATTGACTGCCGTTCGCGCGCTTGCGGGCGACACGGGAACCCCGACCGCACAAGCGTCTCTCGGTCTGGCTCGGTCGAGCCCCCCTTCAATCACGAGCTCCGTACTGCCGGCGGCGGTGGCGATTGACGCGGGGATGCCTCCGCCGCCGAGCACGCCTTCGCAGCTGGCTGTCGCGACGGCCGCAGCGTCCGGGGCAAAGCGCAAGCCACCCGCTTCCCCGGTCACTTCACTGGCGGCGCCGCCGCCCGAGAAGCGTCCACCCGCCTCGTCGCCCAGCGACACGATCTGGCGAGAGCGATGACGGCGCTACCGGGCCGGTCCGGGCAGGGTGCAGGCGGCGCGATGACATTGCTCGCCGCCATCGTCGCCGTGGCCGTTTTACTTGGGCCATCGACGGCGAGCGCCGATCCGGCGGCCGCCGAGGCGCTCTTTCGCGAGGGACGGCGTCTCCTCGATGAAGGCAAGACCGAGGAGGCTTGTCTGAAGCTGGCCGAGAGCCAGGCGCAGGATCCGTCGTCCGGGACGCTTCTCAACTTGGGGTTGTGCCACGAGACTCAGCACAAGACCGCCACGGCGTGGTCCGACTACGTTTCCGCGGGACGGCTCGCCCGAGATCGCGGCAGGCCGGATCGTGCAGCGGTGGCCGAGAAGAAGGCCACCGAGCTCGAGCCGCGGTTGCCGTACTTGACGGTGACCGTCGCGGCGCCGGTAGCCGGCCTCGAGATCATGCGCGGCGCCGAGCGCCTCGGTCGGGGGCTTTTCGGAAGCGCCGTCCCCATTGATCCAGGGACGTATCTCATCGCGGCGACCGCGCCGGGCTACCGGGCGTGGAAGGTAACGATCGATGTCGGCGAGGGCGAGTCCAAGTCCGTTCAAGTGCCTGAGCTCGAGCGGGAAGTACCCCCCACGCAAGCTCCGGACCTTCCGCCCGCTCCGGCCCCGCCGGCCGCTCTGCGCGCGTCTTCGTCAGCATCGGTATCGGCGGGTGGTGGCAACGTGCTCGGGTGGGTCGTCGGCGGAGCGGGTGTGGCCGCCCTCGGGGTCGGGGCGGGGTTCGGCGTCGCGTCGCTTGCGAGCTACCACGACGCGAGCGACCTGTGCCCCTCGCCGCACAAGGGCTGCAACAGCGACGCTATCTCCGCACGAAACACCGCCGAGTCGAGGGCCTGGATCAGCAACGTGGCGCTTAGCGTCGGCGTCATCGGGGCAGGGATTGGGGGCTTTATCCTGCTAAGCGGCCGCAAGAGAGAATCCGCCACGCAGATCGCGGTTCGGGCCGCGCTGCGCGCCGGAGGGATGCGCGTGAGCCTCGAGGGAAGCTTCTGAGCCGGGGTGGACGGTCACGAAAGGCAACATCTACGGTACGTGAACGGCGGGCACTCCTCCGTGCGCCTCGGCTCGACGCTCTTCAGGGAGCTTTCAGTACGAGTAAGTGAAACTGAAAGGCTTCGTGACCCTTTGCCCGGTCAAGGGATTGGTGAAGGTGACCGTTCCCGTGGCTGTGACCGTCCCATGGCGCGGCAAGTTCTTGAGCGACGGTGAGGGGGCGCAGGAAAACCCAAATCCCTGCTG
>Ga0307475_10001280_pt1 | contig 15042 bp, 9 predicted proteins | sample atmos_gasesECM1C_FD_203317 | JGI IMG/M metagenome (GOLD analysis project Ga0307475, IMG submission 203317) | Hardwood forest soil microbial communities from Morgan-Monroe State Forest, Indiana, United States - atmos_gasesECM1C_515 | ecosystem: Environmental > Terrestrial > Soil > Temperate... | reverse complement strand
ACATCATCGGCGATGCGGGTGATACGGTTGATCCGTTATATAGCGTTGGGCTGGCTTTGTCGTCGCTGCAGATCCGGCAGATCGCGGCGATCATCCAGAGAGAATTGAACGGCTCCGACACCAAGGAGTTCACGAAGGATCTTGATACGGTTCTTGCTACATTTCAACGAAGCGTGACGCGGGATACGACGCGACTCTACGAATGTATGGGTGACGCTTACGAATGCCATCTTCGCGTCCATTTGGCCGTGGTGAAGCTTTTTCACCTCGCGCTCCCATTGATTATGAACGACTATTTGTGGGATCCGGTGGGGGTAAAACTAGTGAACTGGTTCTACAGTCTCGACACGCTTGAGGCTGATTCCAAGAAGATCCAAGAGCTTATTCGGGAGGTTGCTGCGAATCCCAAGAACCGCACGGTCGAGAACTTCATCAAGGTGCAATCCTGCGCGTCGATGAACTTCGGTTACTACGAGCATCACCGAGAGGAGGACATTGCGGCGTCTTTGTCGAAGCTGGCTTTCGACCTTGCGCGATTGCGGCTCTCTCTTCTCGGAAAGCTCGGCTGGCGGGGGCTATTTAACTTCAATCAGCAGCGGGCATTATTGAAAGACGTGTTCCGTGGGCTGTTCCTGGTGCCCTTCTATGGCACCAAGTTGAGGGAAAGCAGGCTGGTTCGCATGCTCATTTCGTCTCGCGGGTTGGGGATAGCAAGGGCGGGTGGCACATCCTTAGCCCCGGTCGCTCGTACTCACGCGAAGAAAATTACGAGCACCGCGTAGACCCAAGGGTGCGTGTTTGGACTTTGGTGTTTCTCCAGTGCTGCCTCATGCGAGCAGGGGCCTCCCCAGTTAACTGGCTGCATGGGATTATCCTCTCGCTCGTTGGTGTCAAGAGAAAACCGCTAAAACAGAGAAGCAGGAACGAAATGACTCCAACCAAGATGAGGATCAGAGGCAGCCTCACACCGACAGAATCGCAGCGCTCATGCGCTCGCGCCAGCGTGAATTTGTTTGGGTAACGGCCTCATTGCCCGGTCAAAACGTCGTCACCCTCATCCGGAGTCAGACAACCGGACGCCACCATAGGAATTACGTGGCTCGGGGCGGCCTATCTTAACGTGTGGCTGAAGAAGTTGATCGTGCGGGTCCAGGCATCTTGCGCGTCTTCGGGACGGTAACCATCCTTGTTGTTCGGGTTTTCGAACGCGTGCCCGGCATCGGGGTAGATCTTCACGTCAATGCGCTTCCCCATACTGCGCATGGATTTTTCGAACGCTTGCACATCCGCGGGTGTGATGCCCCGGTCCTTGCCGCCGAAATTGCCGAGCACGGGCGCGTTGATTTGTTGGATGTCGTTCGGGCCGGTCGGCAATGCGCCGTAATTGACCACGCAGGCGGCGAGATGTGGCTGGTGAACCGCGAGTTGGATCGAGAATCCTCCCCCCATGCACCATCCAATCGAGCCGATGCGGTCCTTATTCACGTCGGCACGCGCGCCCAGGTAGTCAAACGCGGCCAACAAGTCTTGCACGCCTCGGTCCTGAGGCAGCCCGCGGTACAATTCGTGCGCTTCGTTGGAATCGGCTGCGACCTTGCCGCGATACAAATCCACGGCGAGCGCCACGTAACCCTGCTCGGCGAGTTTTACCGTCTCTTCCTTCACCCAGTCATTCAGCCCCCACCACTCGTGAATCACGATGATTCCGGGGTGGCGACCCGAAGAATCGGGCGTGGCGAGGAAAGCATCCACCGTTTCCTTCCCGCTCGGGAATTGCACAGTCTGTGTCTTGGGCTTCACGGCGCCCTGGGCAGAAATCTTCGGTGCGCGCGAAACACGCGCGGCGAGAACAGCCGAAAACAGAACGAGGACGGAAATTCCCAGGAGTGCTTTGATTCTTTGCTTCATAGAAACCCCTTCCCTCAACGGTCGTCGCTGCCCATTCTAATCCGCCGGGCGCGCGAGCGCCACCTTCGATCATTCTAAGTCGCTTGCTCCACCTGAACGGCCGTGCCATACGCCAGCACCTCCGTGACGCCCTGCATCACTTCCGTGGCGTCGTAGCGCACGCCGATGACGGCATTCGCGCCGTGCTGCGTGGCATGTAGCAACATATTGCCGAGCGCTTCCTCGCGCGCTTTCTCACACAGCTCTTCAAAGATCGTGATGTTCCCTCCGATGATGGTTTGCAGCGAAGCGCCCAGGTTCCCCAGGATGCTTCGCGACCTCACGGTGATGCCGCGCACCAGACCCAGCGTCCGCACGATGCGGTAGCCGGGCAGCTCGAACACCGTCGTCACCATGTTGATGTTCACGCTCATCGTCTTCGCCTCCATTTTGTAGCACCGCGCACGGTCATTTGCGCCTCAGGCGTCCTAAGAAACGGCGGGAGCATAGCATAAAGAATGAGTGCAGCGCTGGAGCGCAGGCGGACTCGCCTTATCTCGTGAAAACCGGAATCAGATTTTTATTGGGATCCGGTTCTGGGGTCGGCTGCGGCGTCGATGGAGTCGCCGTTGACCACAAGCTCGACGCGCCGGTTGCGCTGTCGTCCTTCGACGCTGTCGTTCGATGCCACCGGCTGCGTCTTGCCGAATCCTCGCGCGGTGATCGTAGAAGCGGCAACGCCCTGGTCCACAAGGAAATCGCGCACCATTCCCGAACGCCGCTCGGAAAGCAGCTGATTGAAATCGTCGCTGCCGACGCTGTCCGTGTGACCCTCGACCTGCATGGTCAGCCCCGGATGCGCGAGCAGAATGCCGGAAATCTTTGCCAGTTTTTCGCGCGCGCCCGCCTTCAACGTGTAGCTCCCCGTATCGAAGAGCACGTCGGACATATTCACGATCAGCCCCCGGGCGGAGTCCTGCGTCTGCAAGATCGCGCTTAGCTGGCTCAGGAGTTGCGCGCGCAGTGCCGCTTTTTCGCCTTCCGCCTGTTCGGCGGCCTTGCGCGCTTTCGCGGCTTCCTCTTCCGCTCGTTGTGCGGCGAGCCGTGAACGTTCGGCATCGGCTTGTGCCGCCTGTTGTTGCGCGAGAGCGGCCGCACGCGCTGCGTCTGCTTCAGTCCTTTCGCGTCCTGCTTGTTCCGCAGCCTGGCGCGAGCGTTCCGCGTCTGCCTGCGCCGCCTGTTGCTGTGCTTGAGCGGCGAGCCGCGCGGCTTCCGCTTCGGCCTTCTCGCGTGCGGCACGCTCCGTCGCCAGTTGCGCTTCGAACTTGGCCTTTTCGGCTTCCTCGGCCTGCGCTTTGGCCCGCGCTTCACGGTCTGCTGCTGCCTGGCGTTCCTTCGTGACTATTTCATCTTCCGTACGTTTGGCGGCGATGGCGCGCGCGTCTTCGGCGGTTTGAACGGCTTCGCGCGCCGCCATTTCGAGCTGTTTTTTGTCGCCCTTGCGCTCCAGCGCTTCCTCGGCCTGTTGCAGAAGCTGAGAGGCTTTTTGCAAGCTGTTCGCGGCGTAATGTTCCGCGCCTGCGGCCTTGGCGATTTGCATGGCGTTGCGCGCTTCCTGAATGGCAAGCGGGATGCGCGGGTCGGACGCGGGCTGCGCGTTAGCCTGCACGAGGGTGTACTGGCTGCGTTGTAAGAGATCGAATTTCGCGTCAATTTCTTCGACGCTGCCGATCGTGTCGGCCCGGACGATGTTTTCCACAACAACCACTTCGCTGGGCCGCGTGACCGCGAAATACGGTTCCGCCGTGACGATCAACGCGAAGGCCTGCAATTGCGCCGTCACGTCGAGCTTGCTCTTCGATCCTTCAACAATCACTTCTCCCAGATTGTCCGCGCGGCCTTCGGGCGAAATCGCCCAGAGCACATAGGTGAGGAATTCGGGACCGAAACGAACCGCAGGCTCGAGCTTTTCGAATCGCGCCTGGATGCGGATCGCCGTTCCTTTTTTGCTTTCGACTTTGGCCTCACCCTTGGCGAATGGCAGCAGGATGGTGCCGCGAAAATCAATTCTTGTCGGGCCGCTCAAATGGCGATAGTTGATCGCTTTGGTGGTGCGCGCGATGACGGTGACGCGATAGAGAGGGCTCGTTTCCTGCGGCTTGGGAGCGTCTGTTTGAGCGGGTGTCGGCTGCCGCGAGGCTGGCTGCTGTGGAGGAGCCTGCGCTTGACCCAGCGCCGCCGGTGCCGGAATAACCAGGCCCCCAAGAACTGCCAGAAACACCCAAGCCGTTTTCACGTCCCACTCCTTCGCGCCAAATTTGGAGGCACGTTTTCGCGTTAGTTCCCTCACAAAGCACGCGCGAATGTTCACGATGATCGTGCGGGGAACGCGCTACTGCGTCTTAATCAGGCTAGCAAATTCAGAGAAAGGCAGAGAAACCGCAGGGTTTGGCGGTATGCAAGTAATTACTAAGGAGAGGCTTTTCGCGCGACGGAACGCGCCAGCCTCGCCGAAGGCTGACTGTCTCAGCGTTAAATGCGGTTCCGACCTCGTCGATAGTTGCCAGTGGCAGCAAAGACCAGTCGGGTATTGTAGCGGATGCCTATTTATGGGCGGCGTGGCTGTTGCTAGCGACGAAGCTGACGGTTTACTTCAGAGCGTCGGCACCGATTTGCGCGCACTGGGCGTCCTGCGCGCTGGTGCCGCCGGACATGCCAATGGCGCCGACGATCTTTCCGTCCATCACGATTGGGACACCTCCCTCAAGGGGGACCGCGCCCTCGAGCCCCAGGTATTTCAATCCATCGCCGCCTTTGGCAACCTGATCTTGGAACGCCTTCGTTGGCCGCTTGAAGAGCGCCGAAGAGCGAGCCTTGCTGATGGCGACCTGCGCGCTCCCGACCTGGGTATTGTCGAGTTTCTCGTAGTAAACGAGCGTGCCGCTGGGATCGACGATGGCAAGCGCCATAGTCCAATTATTTTTTCGCGCTTCGGCAATCGCGGCCGCAGCAGCCTTCTTCGCATTCTCGAGAGAGATAGGCGCGCCGTAAGGATTCGGCATCTGCTGCGCCTTTGCAGTTACGGCGCAGAGAAGAATCGTCAGGGCCGCTAGAAACCTCACAGCGAATCGCGAGGACATGGTTTTTCCTCCTGGCATCCTTCGTGTTTGTGCGGCTTGGTGCTCTCCACATCGTGCGGAAGGGCCGGTGCGGGATTATACAGCAGCGCGCGATTGAATAGGGAGAAGCACTCCTTTTGGAGTGCGACTTGATTCGCAGGGTAGCGAATCGCAGGCCGCATGCTAAAATAGGAGTGCGTTTGTTGCTCTTGCCTATATGTCCAAAGGGCCTTCTAGGCGGTACATCGGGGCTGCAAGATAGCGCTTGCAGCCTTTTTTATTCGGCTGAACGAAAATGACGAAGCCCATTCGCAATATCGCCATCATCGCGCACGTGGACCACGGCAAGACCACGCTTGTAGATGCCATGCTGCGCCAGAGCGGAATTTTCCGCGCGAACCAGGAGCTAATCGAGCGCGTGATGGACTCCAACGATCTCGAACGCGAGCGCGGCATCACCATTCTCGCCAAGAACACGGAAATCGAATACCACGGCACGAAGATCAACATCGTGGATACGCCGGGCCACAGCGATTTCGGCGGCGAAGTGGAGCGCGCGCTGCGCATGGTGGATGGCGTGCTCGTGCTCGTAGATGCGAGCGAAGGGCCACTGCCGCAAACGCGCTACGTGCTGCAAAAGGCGCTGGCAGCCAAGCTGCCGCCGATCATGGTGCTGAACAAAATCGATCGTCCCGACGCGCGCCCCGCCGAAGTGCTGGACGAAATCTACGATCTGTTCATCGATCTCGATGCCACCGAAGACCAGCTCGATTTCCCGGTGATTTACACGAATGCGAAGACGGGCGTGGCGCATCGCAAAGTGGGCGATGATTCCACCAACCTCCAGCCGTTGTTCGAACAAATCGTGACGTCCATTCCGCCGCCCGCCGGCGATCCCGCCGCCACGCTCCAGATTCAGGTCACGAACCTCGATTACAGCGATTTTCTCGGGCGCATCGCCATCGTGCGCGTCTTCGGCGGAACGCTGAAGCGCGGCACGGAAGTGGGGATCGTAAAACTGAACGGGACCATGCAACCGACGAAGATCACGAAGCTGTTCACCTTTCGCGGTCTCGAGCGCGACGAAGCCGAAGAGGTGGTAGCGGGAGACATCGTGGCCATCGCGGGCGTCGAGGGAATTCAGATCGGCGAAAGCATCACCGATCTCGTGAATCCCGCGCCGCTTGAACCGCTCACCATCGACGAGCCCACGCTGACCATGGTGTTTACGATCAATACATCGCCTTTCGCCGGCCGCGAGGGGCAGTATGTGACGTCGCGCGATCTCCGCGCTCGTCTCGAAAAAGAGCTATTGACGAACGTTTCCTTGCGCGTGGAAGACACGGGAACCACGGATGCGTTCCGTGTGCTGGGGCGCGGCGAATTGCAGCTCGCGATCTTGATCGAGACGATGCGCCGCGAGGGCTACGAGGTGATGGTCGGAAAGCCGGAAATCGTTGTGAAGACGGAGAACGGCCGGCGGCTCGAACCTTTGGAATTGCTCGTCGTGGATTGCCCCGAATCGTTTATCGGCATCGTCATGGAGTCGCTCGGCAGCCGCCGCGGCGAGATGAAAAAAATGGTGAATCATCACTCCGGGCGTGTGCGGATGGAATTCAGCATCCCGTCGCGGGGATTGATTGGACTGCGCAGCCAATTGATGACGGACACGCGCGGCACTGCGCTGATTCATTCCTTGCTCGAAGGCTGGACGGAGTACACGGGCGAGATGGCCATGCGGCTTACGGGAGCGCTCGTGTGCGACCGCCCGGGCGTTTCCGTGGCATACGCAATCTGGGGAATCCAGGAACGCGGCGAAATGTTCGTGGGGCCGGGCGCGGAAGTGTACGAGGGAATGATCGTCGGCGAAAATGCCCGCGAAGACGACATGAACGTGAACATCACGAAGGAAAAAAAGCAGACGAACATGCGATCGTCATCCGCCGACGAAGCGATTCGCCTGATCCCGCCGCGTGAGATGACGCTCGAGAAGGCGATCGAGTTCATCGCCGACGACGAATATGTGGAAGTCACCCCGAAATCCATCCGCTTGCGCAAGAAAGTCCTCGATGCCAAGCGGCGCCCCAAGCGCTGGCAGGAAATCCGCGCCAGTCTGGAACCGACGCCCTAGACGGCACGCTGCCGCCGAAACGCAATTCGGCTCAAGGATTCCCGGGCGCCGCTCGCTCGCGCGATGTTGCATCGGGTCCCGGTGGGACAAGGCCGTCGTTTATTTTGGCTCAAAAGGGGAGCCGTGTGAGGCCCTGTCACGCAAGATTGCATGGGGGCCCCAAACGGATCTAGGGATCTCTGCACGTCAGCTCTTCACTGGAATCGTGATTGCTCGCGCGAGGCGGAACGACAGCGTTGCCTCCGCTGGCAACCGGATGTCTTTCTTGCCGGTGTATGCCGCGCCTGCCGTTCCGCTGCCAGCGCCAACAGAGCTGCCAATCACAGCGCCAACAGGGCCACCGGCCACTCCGCCGATGACTGCGCCCAAGCCCGCACCGCCGCCGATCAGAATGCCATTGCGCTTGTTGTGGTTCTTTCCGCGGCGACCCAAATCTCCCGTGGCGATTTCATAGGACTGGCCGTTCACTTCCACGGAGTCAAGCGTGAGGTCCAGATGAGCGACACCTTTCAGGCGACCCGACGGCTGCGCATCAACTACGTGGCCTCTCACGATGGCGTCCTTGGGGATCACCGTCTTGTCGTCAACCACCACCGGTGACGCGAGCGTGGCTTGGAACGAATCGCCGGAACGATTCTGCGCCGTGGAAATGCTCTGACTGAGCACGACATCGAACACCGTGCCCTCGGAAATAGTTATGGGTTTCGTTGTTTCAAAGATGCGTCCGAGCAAGCCCGGCTTGTCGCTGCCGCTGTCCGGATTGCCGCTGGCTTGCGTATTATTCCCGCATCCCGCGACCAAAAAAATCGAGAGGAGCGGCAACAAGACGAATTCTATCTTGCTGGGTACTCTCATGGGTCAGCACCTCCAGAACTGCACGATTTCAGGTGCATGAACGCTTCCAGAGGTGTCACTTTTAAGTCATAGATAATGCTAATGATCGGGTATGTTCGGAGTCCTAGTAGCTGGTAAAAATTGCGAAAGCCGACAGAAACCACCCAGCCTGCGCAGGGAGAAGAACTCCCACCCAACTGCGGGAACAATGTCCGGTAGCGGGACGAATGATTCCCACGACCGGGCAAGAATGCCTGCTTTACACTTGCAAACCAAGTGTAACAGGCACAATATAAAGCCCTTACCAGAGCTGCGATACCGGAATGCGATTTGCGGTACATATTGTAGCGAGGTAGTTCTCCGTGGACATTGTTCGTCCTGAGGTTAAGAGAAAAAAGAGGATTCGCCGGATTATTTATGCCAGCGGCGGATTGCTCCTCGCTGTGTTGGTCACCGTCGCGCTCTCGCGTCTGAAACCGGCCGCGCCCACCGTGGACAGCGCAACGATCTGGAAGGACACCGTGAAGCGAGGTCCCATGCTTCGCGAGGTGCGCGGTCTGGGAACGCTTGTGCCGGAGACAATTCGCGTGATTCCCGCAGCCACCGACGGCCAAGTGGAGCGGCGCTATCTTCTTCCGGGCATGCCCGTCAAAGCAGACACCATCATTTTCGATCTAACGAATCCGGAGCTTCAGCAATCGACCTTGGACGCGCAGTACCAATTGAAGGGAGCGGAAGCGGATTACAACGCGCTCAAAGCGCAACTTCAGAATCAATTGATGGATAAGCGCGCGCAGGCTGCGGCGATTCGTTCGCAGTATCGTACGGCCCAGTTGCAGAAAGAGAACAATGAAAAGCTGAAGGCCTTGGGCCTGGTGGCTGACCTCGTTCTGCAAACATCACGGGTGCAGGAGGAAGAACTCGCAAAGCAGAGCGAAATTGCCGAGGGCCAGGTCGACACGTTCTCGAACTCGATTGAAGCGCAACTCGCCGTACAGGAATCGAAAGTAAGCCAGATGCACGCACTCTACGAGCTGAAGAAGTCGCAACTCGAACGGCTGCACATCCGGCCGGGGATTGATGGAATCCTGCAGGAGTTGAGTGTGGATGTGGGCGCTCGAGTGACCCAGGGAACCGCGCTGGCCAAGGTGGCGCAGCCGAAGGAGCTCAAGGCCGCGCTCAAGATTGCCGAAACGCAGGCCAAAGACATTCAAATTGACCAGAAGGCTTCGGTTGACACGCACAACGGCATCATTCCCGGCCACGTGATCCGCATCGATCCCTCGGTGGTGAACGGCACGCGCACGGTGGACGTGAAACTGGATGGTGCGCTGCCACCCGGCGCTGTGCCGGACCTGAGCGTCGAAGGCACCATCGAACTCGAGCGGCTAACAGATGTGCTGTATGTGGGCCGGCCCGTGCATGGCGAAGCGCACAGCACGGTGGGCCTGTTCAAGGTCGTGGACAACGGAAATGAAGCCGTGCGCGTCCAGGTGGAATTGGGGCGCACGTCCGTGAATACCGTGGAGATTGTGAAGGGGCTGCAGATCGGAGATACCGTGGTTCTCTCGGACATGTCGGCCTGGGATAATTTCGACCGCGTACAGCTCAAGTAGGGAACTTTTTGAGGCGTTGGAGTCGTACCTAGAAAGCGAAGGAGTCTCGCATGAACAGCACGGCACAAGCTTTGATTCGCCTGGAAGACGTCAAGAAAGTTTTCTACACCGACGAGGTGGAAACGCACGCCTTGGCGGGTGTGCACCTGGAGATCAAGAACGGCGAGTTTCTATCGATTGCCGGCCCTTCGGGCTGCGGCAAATCAACGCTGCTCTCGATTCTCGGCCTGCTCGATTCGCCCACCGAAGGCAGCTACTGGATCAACACGCAGGCAGTGGCGAATCTTTCGCTCTCGGACCGCACGCGGATCCGCAATCGCGAGATCGGCTTCATTTTTCAGGCGTTCAACCTGATCGGCGACCTCACGGTGTTTGAGAATGTCGAGCTGCCGCTGACCTACCGGAGCATGGCTTCCGCGGAGCGGAAAAAGCGAGTGCAGGAAGTGCTCGAGCGCGTCGGCATGGCGCATCGCATGAAGCATTACCCCTCTCAGCTATCGGGCGGCCAGCAACAGCGCGTGGCTGTGGCGCGAGCTCTTGTCGGACAACCCTCGATTCTGCTCGCGGACGAGCCAACCGGAAACCTGGACTCGAAGAACAGCGAAGCGGTGGTGGACCTGCTGCGGCAACTGCACCGCGAGGGCGCGACCATTTGCATGGTCACGCACGATCCGCGCTACGCCAGCATCGCCGACCGTACCATCCATCTCTTTGACGGCCGCATCGTCGAAGAAACCGTGGGCACGCGCACGGCAACCGTCTAGTCGAAGATTCCGACAACCTCTGTGGACCAGCAGTCGAAGAAACCATTTCGGCGGCGGCCTGGAGGTGTGCTCCGGTGCAGGAGGAGTCCCAGTGGCCACCGTGCTGCAAGATGTCCGCTACGGCATCCGGATGCTCTTGAAGAATCCGGGCTTCACATTGATTGCAGTGATGACGCTCGCGCTCGGCATCGGCGCCAACACCGCGATTTTCACGATGGTCAACTCCGTTCTGCTGAGCGCCCTTCCCGTGAAGGACCCGAGCCAGCTTGTGGTCCTCACGGATCCGGACTCCCACGGAATGAGCATAGGGTCGCAGGACGGAGACCGCTCCCTTCTCACCTACGCTGAATTCCACGCCATCAGCGAACGCAACCACGTTTTCTCCGGCGTCCTTGGATTGGACAGCGGTATGCGAAAGATCAACGTTGCCCTGGAAGGCCAGAACGACGAGGGAGCGCCTGCCTCGATCAACATGGTGAGTGGTTCGTATTTTTCTGTCCTGGGTGTGAATCCCATCTTGGGCCGGGCGTTCACCACTGAGGTGGACAAAGCGCGGGATGCGAACCCGGTGGCAGTGATTAGCTACGCATTCTGGCAGGGCCGTTTGGGGGGAGCGAATCCGGTTCTCGGCCGCAAGATTCGCATTCGCAGCACTTCTTACGACGTAATCGGTGTTGCGCCGCCGCAATTTCGCGGCGTCACGATCGGTTTTGCGCCGGACGTCTGGGTGCCGTTGACCATGCAGACCGAAGTTTTCCCGGGCGAAGACTTTCTTTCGACGGAGAAGAATCCCGTCGAGAAAACGGAGTGGCTGCAAGTGCTGGCCCGGCGAAAGCCCGGTGTCACGTTGGCGCAGGCGAAGGCCGATGCCGAGTTGACGTTTCAGCAGTATCTCCAATCGCAGATCGGAACCGGGATTACGGGCAGTGAACAGAAGGATTTCCTGAACCAGCATATAGCCCTCACGGACGGCAGCCACGGCACTTCGAATCTCCACGAGAGATTCGGCAAGCCGCTCGTGATTCTGATGGCGGTCGTCGGATTGGTGCTGCTGATCGCATGCGCCAACGTGGCGAATCTTCTGCTGGCACGGGCGGCTTCGCGCCAGAAGGAGATTGCGGTGCGAGTTTCGCTCGGCGCCGGGCCCGGGCGGTTGTTTCGGCAGTTGCTGACGGAGAGCGTGATGCTCGCCGGAATCGGGGGCGCGATCGGACTCCTGCTCGCGCAATGGGCTGACGCGCTCTTGCTTCAGTTAGTGTCGCGAGGGCCCTCGCCCGTTCCGCTCGACGTCCACCCCGACGCAAGAATTCTGTTTTTCACGATCGCCGTGTCGCTGCTGACGGGAATTCTCTTTGGGCTGGCGCCCGCTTTTCGCGCCGCCCGCGTCGATCTGAACACCGTACTGAAAGGAAGTTCGCGAGGCGTGGTTGGAGGAGCCGCAGGCGGAGGCCGCCTGCCGTTGGGAAAGATTCTGGTGGTCGCGCAGGTGGCGCTTTCGCTCGTGCTGCTGATTGTCGCAAGCCTTTTCGTCCACAGCTTCGCCAAACTGACTCAGGTGGAACTTGGCTTCGATCGCGACCACTTACTGCTGTTCGGGGTCAACGCCGTCACCGCGGGCTACAAGGGACCCGCAATCACCCAGCTTTACAAGGATCTGACGGCCCGGATTGCAGCGCTTCCCGGCGTTCGAGCCGTCAGCTTTTCGCACAATGGTCTCTTCAGCGGGTCCGAATCGGGCGATCAGATTTCCATTGAAGCGTACACGCCGAAATCCGGCCAGGAGATGGGCGCGCGCTTCGACCACGTGGGTCCGAATTATTTCTCGACCGTTGGAATCCCATTACTGGCTGGTCGCGAAATCGGGCCGCAGGACGAGGGCGGCGGCCAGCGCGTGGGCTTGATCAATCAAACCATGGCGCGTTACTACTTTGGCGACGAAAACCCCCTCGGCCGGCGCATTTGGGACATGTTCCCGACCACGCATACGGATTTTGTCGTCGTCGGTGTCGTGGCGGATGCGAAGTACAATAGCCTGAACGAAAAGACCCCAAGGCGTTTTTACTTGCCGGCTTTCCAGCCTTTGGATGAGAGCGAAACACGATTCGCCAATTTCGAGGTTCGTGTTGCGGGCAATCCTTCGGCGATCGCCGCGTCCGTGCGGCAAGTGGTGAAGCAAACGGCCGCGCCGCTTCCGCCGATTGAGATGCAGACGATGGACGAACTCATCTCCGAATCGCTCACCAGCGACCGCATGATCACCAAGCTTTCGGGCTTCTTCGGCGCACTCGCCGCCCTGCTCGCTTGCATCGGAATCTACGGAGTCATGGCCTACGCGGTGGCAAGTCGGATGAACGAAATCGGCATACGCATGGCGCTCGGCGCGCAGGGCGGCGACGTGTTGTGGCTCGTCCTGCGAGAATCGCTGCTGTTGGTGGCGATTGGTGTCGCGATTGGGCTTCCTGTGGTGGCTGGCGCCGCGAAACTGATTTCCACCCAACTGTTCGGCTTGACGGCCACGGACCCGGTCGCGCTGGCAGGAGCGACGGTGTTGATGTTTGCCGTCGCGATTCTGGCCGCGTACATTCCGGCGCGGCGCGCTTCGCGCATCGATCCTCTGGTGGCGCTGCGCTACGAGTGATTCACCGATAGGACACGGAGAGGACCATGGGAACGACCCTACAGGATTTGAAGTACGCTCTGCGGATGCTCGTGAAGAATCCTGGGTTTGCGGCGGTTGCCGTGCTGACCCTCGCGCTTGGGATTGGAGCGAACACAGCGATATTCTCCGTCGTTGACGCGGTACTTTTGCGCCCGCTTCCATTTCCCCAGCCGGAACGGATTTTCGCCGTGCATCAATCCATGCCGGAGAAAGGCATACCCAAGTCCGGAGCTTCCTATCCGAATTTCCTCGACTGGACGCGGCAGAGCCAGAGCTTCGAGAAACTCGCCGCCATGCGCAGCCCGTCCATGGCTCTGAGCGGACAGGGCGAAGCGACATTTGTCGAAGCCGCAGCCGTGACCGGCGGCTATTTCGGCGTCTTCGAGCAAAAGCCCTTGCTCGGCCGGACACTCCAGGAAACTGACGATATGCCTTCGGCGGATGCCGTTGTCGTGATCAGCGAGGCGCTGTGGCGGAGCCGGTTCGGTTCAGATCCAAAAATACTGGGACGCGCGATAACGCTCGACCAGCATCCGTTCGTGATTGTCGGAGTCGTGCCGGGCACCTTCCGCCCGCCGGTGCCGGACCCGAATGCGAAGATATGGGTGCCTCTCGCGCAGAACGATATTTTCGCGCAAATGCACGAGCGTCGCGGAGGGCACTACCTCGAAATTATAGGCCGGATGAAACCAGGCGTCACGCATCAGCAGGCACAAGCGGAGATGGACTCGATCCAGGGAGGGCTCCAAACACAGTTTCCCGACGACAATAAGGGCTGGAACGTCCGGCTCGTGCCGCTGCAAGAGGATGTCGTTGGCGACGCGCGAACGGAGTTGCTCGTTCTTCTCGGAGCCGTGGGGCTCGTTTTCCTGATTGCCTGCGCGAATGTTGCGAGCCTTCAGTTGGCGCGGGCCGCGTCGCGCGGAAGGGAGATTGCCATTCGCGTCGCGCTGGGCGCCGGCCGCGGTCGGTTGGTGCGTCAATTCCTCACGGAATGCATTCTGCTCGGCATCGCGGGCGGAGTCGCAGGTCTCGCCCTGGCGTATGCGACGGTGCAGGGGCTGGCGTCGTGGATTCCCCCCGATGTTCCGCGCCTGTCCGAAATTCACGTGGACGCGAGAGTTCTTGCTTTCGGCATCGCGCTGTCCATTGTCTCGGGAATCGTCTTCGGTCTCGCGCCGGGCTGGCACGTCGCCAGCGCTCGCTTCTCCGATGCTTTGAAGGAGGGGGCGCGTGGAGGCGGAGAAGACAGCCGCCGGCGCGGACTTCGCAACACCATCGTGATTGCGGAGACGGCGCTGGCGATGGTCCTGTTGACTGGCGCTGGTCTTTTGATTCGAAGCTTCGAACGCCTGCAGAACGTAAATGCCGGGTTCAACGCCGCACATCTGCTCACTGCGCAGATTGACCTTCCCAAGGCGCAGTACGCGAAGCCGGAACAGTGGGTAGCTTTTGAATCGCAGCTCCTCGAACGATTGAACGCCATGCCCGGCGTGGACGATGCGACTGTCGCGTTGCCGCTTCCCCTTATCGGCGGATATATCAATCTCGGTTTCCAGGTCGAAGGAGAACCGCCGAAATTGAAGAGCGAAAGCCAGACATCGAACTACGTTGCGGTTAACTCGAACTACTTTCACGCGATGCAGATTCCTCTGCTGCGCGGCCGGGAGTTTACGCCCGCCGATCGCCAGGGCGCTCCGAATGTATGCGTGGTTTCGGCGACGATGGCGCGGCGTTTTTTTCCCAAGGGCGACGCAATCGGCAGGAAAATCGTAGCGGGCTTTCCCGAAGATGCCTCTCGCGAGATTGTGGGAATCGTGGGCGATGTGAAGGACAGGGATCTCGCAGATCCGGATCCCACGCAGATTTATGTGCCCTTCCCCCAAAATCCGCTTTGGGCCATGACGCTCGGGGTCCGCACGCATGGCGATCCGGCGCAGCTGAGCGCAACGGTTCGCGAGCAGGTTCAGGCACTCGATCCGGCGCTCCCCGTTGAAAATCTCAAGCCAATGACGGAAGTAATATCGGAATC
>Ga0307475_10001279_pt1 | contig 15047 bp, 9 predicted proteins | sample atmos_gasesECM1C_FD_203317 | JGI IMG/M metagenome (GOLD analysis project Ga0307475, IMG submission 203317) | Hardwood forest soil microbial communities from Morgan-Monroe State Forest, Indiana, United States - atmos_gasesECM1C_515 | ecosystem: Environmental > Terrestrial > Soil > Temperate... | reverse complement strand
AAGACGGACTCTTCCCCCGCGCTTTCACGCGTATTCACCCACGATACGGCACGCCTGCTTTGGCCATCATCGTCTCCAGCGCAATCTACGCCGTCTTCGCAATGTTTACGCTCACGCAGCTAATCGCCGTCTACGCCTGGCTCCGCGTAGCCACCTCCGTAATGACCGTGTTATCCGCATGGAAGCTGCGCCAGCGAAACCCGGAAATGCCCCGCCCATTCTTAATCCCCGGCGGCCGCAAGGGCCTGTTCTACGCAGTAGCCGCCCCAGTCTTCCTCGGTGTCCTCGCAACCACCGGCAGCGTGGCCGATAGTTTCCAACGCGGCGACCGTATGGTCTTGCTCAGCGCTCCAGCCGCAATCGCGCTGGGCCCGCTAGCATTTGCTGTTTCGCAGTGGTCGCGCCGGCACCTTTCGTAGCGCCAGCACCTTGCCGGCTTTTTTCTCCTCACTCTCTGCTACAGTGACTCGGCATATTTGCGACGAAAGTCTGTTCATGCAAGAAAAAACATTCTGGCTCGACACAATCGAAATCCCCACCGCCACGCCACGCGATTTCCCCCAACGCGTCGACGTCGCCGTAATCGGTGCAGGTTTCACCGGACTCTCCGCCGCCCGCTCCCTCGCCCGCGGTGACACATCCGTCGCCGTCTTCGATTCACACACGATCGGTTGGGGCGCCAGCAGCCGCAACGGCGGAATGGTCCTCACCGGACTAAAACTTCCCGCCGCAACGCTGATCTCGCGCTACGGCAAAGACGCCACCGCGCGCATGTACGCCGCATCGCTGGAATCCATCGATTTCGTGGAAAAATTAGTTCGCGAAGAAAACATCGCCTGCGACTTCGCCCGCTGCGGCCACCTCGAGGTCGCCTGCAAAGCAAAACATTTCGACGACTTCCGCCGCAGCGCCAAAGCTACCGCGCGGGACTTCGGCCATCAGCAGCGCATCGTCCCGAAAGACCAACTGCAATCTGAAATCGGCTCGAACATTTATCACGGTGGATTAGTTGATGATTCCAGCGCCGGCGTCAATCCCGCGCGTTTGGTCGCGGGTCTGGCTCGCGCCGCGGAACGCGCTGGGGCCGCCATCTTCGAGCACGCGCACGTGGACCAAGTTCAGCGCGAAGGCGCCAGCGGCTGGAAAGTTGCCACCGCGCGAGGAACCTTGCGCGCCCAAAACGTTTTCGTCGCTACCAGCGGCTATACCAGCCGCGTCACCCCCGTACTGCAAAAGAAAGTCATTCCTATCGGCTCGTACATCATCGTCACTGAAGTCCTGCCGGAAAAACTGGCCGCAGAGCTCAGCCCGCGCAATCGCATGATCTACGACTCCAAAAATTATCTTTACTACTACCGTCTCACGCCGGACCGCCGAATGCTCTTCGGCGGCCGCGCCGCTTTCTTCCCTGAAACCAGCAGCACCATCCGCCGCAGTGCCCAAATCCTCCGCCGCGGGATGTTCGGCGTCTATCCACAATTGCGCGACGCCAAAATCGAATACGTTTGGGGCGGAACCCTTGACTTCGCCTTCGACATCATGCCCCACGCCGGCCAACTCGACGGCCTGCACTACTCGCTAGGCTACGCCGGCCACGGCGTAGCCATGTCCACCTACCTCGGCGACAAAATCGCCCACGCAATCCTGAGCGGCCGCGACGACAATCCGTTCGCGAATATCTCATTTCCGGGAGCCCCGCTAGGCCTATATAACGGCCGCCCCTGGTTCCTGCCCTTGGCAGGAGCCTGGTACAGGCTCCTCGATTGGCTAAAGTAATTTGGAGTGCGGCGGTCTCGCCGCCGCTTTCGAGGCGAAACACGAACAGAAACGTATCCGCAAGGTGCAAACCTCAACGATGCGAAGAGAGATCAATGAAAATCATGCGAAACAGTCTCCGCCCTTGTGATCCCCAACGCCCGAACCCGCTCCGCTTTCACAGAAATCACGTTGTCCTGATTCTGCAGTGTCCCCTCAATCAATAAAAATTGTTGATTCACTACCACAATATGGTGCTCCTGAAAAACCTGCGGCGTAATAATCGCGTTCGCAATCCCTGTTTCATCCTCCAGGCTCAAAAACACAAATCCCTTCGCCGTCCCCGGCCGCTGCCGGGCAATCACCGCTCCGGCCACCTTCACTTTCGTCCCATCCGCCAAGCGGAGCAAATCGCGCGCCGACAAAATTCCCTGCCGCCGCAAATCCGCGCGGTGATAACTTATCGGGTGCGGCCCCACCGTCATTCCCGTATTGCGAAAATCGGAAACCAGCCGCGCTTCTGGCGTCATCGGCTCCAGCGGAGAATATTTTTCGCGAACCGCCTCCACATTCTCCTCGCCACTTGCCGAACCATACTCAGTTTTCTCAACGATCGCTGCATCCGATTCTTCAACACCCTCCAGCAGCGGTCCCGCTCGCCGCGACACCCGTTCTATCTGCCAAAGCGCATCCCGCCGGTGAAATCCAGCCTTGCCGCCCACAAAATTCAGCGCGCCGATTTCCGCCAGCGACGTCAACTCTGTTTTCTGCAAGCCCGGCACGCGCAACTTCAAATCATCAATCGAAGCAAACGCGCGAACCCCGCGCTCGCGAACAATTTCCTTCCCCACTTCCTCGCGCAGGCCCTTCACAAACCGCAATCCCAGTCGCACGCACAACCTCTCGCCATCCCGCTCCATCGTGCACAGCCAATCCGAACACGTCACATCGATGGCCCGCACGCGTAACCCGTGCCGCTGCGCATCCTTCACCAGCGTCGCCGGAGAATAAAATCCCATTGGCTGATTGTTCAAAATCGCCGCCGCAAATGCTGCAAGATAATGGCACTTCAAATAAGCGCTCGCGTAAGCCAAAAGCGCAAAGCTCGCCGCATGAGATTCCGGAAATCCATATAGCGCAAAGGAAGTAATCGACTTCACAATCGTGTCCTGCACCTCGCCGGTAATCCCTTTCTTCTCCATTCCACGTCGCAGCTTCACTTCTACTTCGCTCATGCGCTTCTCCGAACGCTTGAATCCAAACGCGCGCCGTAACTCCTCCGCTTCCCCGCCCGTAAATCCCGCTGCTATCATAGCCATGCGCAGCAATTGCTCCTGAAACAGCGGCACACCCAACGTGCGCGACAGCACCGGCTCCAGCGACGGATGCAAACACTCCGGAGCCTCTCGCCCCTGCCGCCGTTTCAGATACGGATGCACCATCTTCCCCACAATCGGGCCGGGGCGGATAATCGCCACCTGCACCACAATGTCGTAAAACTTCACCGGGCGCAGCCGTGGCAAGCAAGCCATCTGCGCGCGGCTCTCGATCTGAAACATTCCGACGGTGTCCGCTTTTCGCAACGTGTCGTAAACCACGCTGTCATCCGGGGGCAATCGCGCCAAATCCACCTCTTCCGCCTGGTGCTCGCGAATCAGCTTCAGCGAATCTTCCAGCACCGCCATCATTCCCAAGCCCAACAAATCCACTTTCACGATGCCCATGTCCGCGCAATCTTCTTTGTCCCACTGCACCACAACGCGTCCAGGCATCGTGGCCGGCTCCAGCGGCACCACCGAATCGAGTTGCCCCTGGCACACCACCATGCCGCCGGAGTGCTGCCCCAAATGCCGTGGCAAATCCTGCACTTTCACGCACAATTCGAAAAACTTGCGAATCTTGGGATGACGAATATCGAAGCCGGCGTCGTGAAAGTGGCGCTCCAGCGTGTCGTGTTCGTCTTTGTATTCCCACGCGCTGACCAGACCGGCGAGCCGTCCCAGAGTTTCCGGATCAAATGAAAGCGCCTTACCGATTTCGCGCGCCGCGGAACGTCCGCGATAGGTAATCACGTTCGCGGTCATGGCCGCGCCTAATTTTCCGTAGCGCTCGTACACATATTGAATCGCGCGCTCGCGCTGGTCCCCGCTGGGCAAATCCAAATCAATGTCCGGCCACTCCCCGCGTTCCTCGGATAGAAAGCGTTCGAAGAGCAACTCCATGCCCACCGGATCAACCGCCGTAATTCCCAGCGCAAAACACACCGCGCTGTTCGCCGCCGACCCACGGCCTTGCACCAGAATATTTCTCTCTCGGCAAAAACGCACAATGTCCCAGACAATCAGGAAATATCCGGGCAAATCTAGCTTCTCGATCAGCGCCAACTCGCGATCGATTTGTTTGCGCGCCTTTTCGTTCTCGGAACCGTAGCGATCGCGCATTCCGTCATACGCGCGCTCGCGTAGAAACTGCATTTGCGAACAACCTTGCGGCGTCGGATATTTCGGAAACTCATACCCCAAATCCTTCAGCGTGAAGTCGAGGCGTGCGGAAAGCTCTTGCGTGTTGGCGATCGCTTCCGGCATATCGGCAAATAATCGCTCCATCTCGGGGGGCGATTTCAGGTGCCGCTCCGGATTGAGACAAAGCAGCCGTCCCGCTGTGGCCAGCACGTGATGGTTCCGAATGCAGGTAAACACGTCCAGCAATTCGTGCTGGTCCGGCGTCGCGTAGCAAACTGCATTCGTGGCCAGCAGCGGAAGTGACAATTTGCAGGCGATTTCCACTGACGCTTGATTGCGCGCCTCTTCCTCACGGCAATAATGACGCTGCAGCTCAACATACACATTTTTGCGTCCGAACAAATCGCACAGTTGCCGCACGCATTCGGTGCCCTGCGCGATACCGCCGCTGGCCAAAGCGGCGGCGAGCGGTCCTTCTTCCCCGCCGGTCAGGCAAATCAATCCGGCATGCAAGCCTGCAAGATCGTCACGCTCGAGGCGCCCTTCGCCTTTACGCCCGGTTCGCAATTTCATGCGCGTGATCAGGCGGCAAAGATTTTGGTAGCCCTCCCGCGATTTCACCAGCAATGGATAACGCCAACCGAATGCGGAAGTCACCTCCGCTCCGATGTGCGCCTTCACATGGATTTTGTTCGCTGCAAGATAAAAGCGCGGCGCTCCGTAAACACCGTCGCGGTCGAGCACAGCCATCGCGGACATTCCATGCGCTGAACAGGCCGCGGCCAATTCTTCCGGCACGGAGGCGCCTTCGAGAAAACTAAACGCCGATCGCGCGTGAAGTTCGGTGTACATCAGTCATATTCCCCGCGCAGGAACCAGCCTTGTTGCAACACGTCGTAATAAATCCGATAAAGCCCGCGCTGCGAACTTGAATGTTCAGTTTTTTTGTCTATGCGTTCGCAATTGTTTCCGCTTGCAGATTGCAACTGCGGGGAATCTATCAAGGCCGCGTTTTGCCGAGATGGGGCGCAGCGGTGCTGCGCCCCTACGGGAACGAATTCAATTTCGAGGTCCCATTCATCCTGGTGCCAGGAATCTTCCTGCCACCAATCTCCCGAGCCGCGCCACGGGCCCGAGGCTGCCACTACTTCACCGCGTATTCCTTGCAAATAAACTCTCCCGGGCTGCTCGCTGTTCATCTCTACACGCACAGCTTGTGGCGGGCGCGTCACGCGGAGCGCTGTTACGGTCGCGCGCGTCTCAGAATTGTTGTTACTTTTCATGGCACTCTTTGCGCGCCGCTTGTTTTTTTCCTTGGCAACGTTAAATCGGACCATGCGAAAACTTTCGGGTCTATGGCTGTCCAGCAATTCTGCGCAACCCAAATTCCCTTCCCCTACCAATTTCGCCAGCCGCGCGATGGTTATTTCCAACTTTTCCGGATCCGGCCCGATTGGCACAAACAAGCCGTTTTGCGTCACTCGCGGTCCCGCCGCGTCTGCGGTCATGTAAATTTTCTGGATCGGCGCGCTTGGAGGATCGCCTTGCAGTTGCAGGCGCAATAATTTCAGCAGCGTCTTGGCATTACGCATGGGCACCGGCAATGTCAATAGTTTCTCGTACTGCTTCATTTCCGGCTTTTTCCGTAAATCTTCTTGTAGCGTCTGGAAATCTTTTTCAAAAGATGGCTGCAATTCGAATCGCACGCGTACCGCGCGCACCGCGAACGCCCGAGCCTCCAGCCGGGCGCAAAGCTGGTCCAGCAACCGGCCCAGCAGAAAGGAGAGCGGCTCCAATTCTTCCACCGCGTCATCCAGTTCCATTTCCTCGGTAAAAGTAGAAGAGGCCTGCGCGAGCACCAGCGCACGCTGTTTTGTCCCTCGCGCCAATTCGCTCAGGCGCACGCCTTCTTGCCCCAACCGTTCAGAAAGCTGCAGTGTTGGCAGCAGCGCTAGGGCCTGCAGCGTGGCGATGCCCCAGCGCTCCAAAATATCCAGGGTTTCTGTTTCGGTGGCTAGAACACCGACCGGCAAAACACTTAAGCGTTGGCGTTCCTGGCCTGCGGGAATAATTGTGACTCCAGGAAAACCGCGGGCTGCGTGAATGGCCACTTCGATATTCGCGGCCACTGCAATCCGCGCCGCCAAGCCGATGGCAGCTACGCACCGCGTCAATTCGCGCGCAATGTTTTCGTTAGAACCAAAAAGTGAGGCGAGCCCTTCGAGATCGAGAACAATCGTGTCCGGCGCGGTATCTTCCACGCGCGGGGAGACGCTCCACGCCGCGTCCAGCAAAGCCGCGTGGGCGGCTTTTTCTTGGGATTCCGAACGCATACAAATTTGCACAGTGCTGCGGGCACGGGTGTCCCGTGCCCCTACAACGTCTCCGAATTGCGCGACTTGCGCCTTGGTCATGCCCAGTTGAATTCCCGCAGCGAACGCGGCTGGATTCGCCGCCACCACGCTCCACAGAGGCGGCGTCCCACTGATCACTGCTAGCGCGCTCTTCCCCAACGACGGTTGCCCGCGAACGACCGCCTGCACCAAAAAATCCGGAATGTAAACGCAAGCAAAGCTCATAAACATTTAAATCGATACGCATGCCGAGTAGCGCGGGCTTGCAGCCGGCGCTGGTATCCGTCATCGAGATCTCAAAATGGTCTCCGTTTCAAAACTTTCGCGATCTGTTTTATGTGGCACGGCCATTTTTGGTCGTGATCCTTCTCGAATGTTAACAACCCGCTGCTCTGGTATCTGTATCCTCGACCGCATTACATCCCCTCGAACCGCAGACCCTCGCAGTAATCGGGCAAAAGGATGGCCACGTAGCTCACGGGAAAAACGAGGTGCTATTTCAGGGGGCACAGGCCCTTCGTTCCTCAGGGTAGACAAAAGTGCCTGCGCTACGGGAGGCGAAGCCTCTTGCCAACGCGCATTTCCCGCTTCCAATCGCACCACGAGCGACGCGCAGGTCTTGGCATTTGGCTCCTGCTCGAGCAGAAGCAAAATCGTTGGGGTATCTTCGACTGCGCGTCGGAAGCGAAACCAGGCGTTCAGCGGCACCTGGCGGACGGTGCGTGTGGGGACATCGCTCAAGTCCACCGCCACCATTCCGAATCCGCCCGCCTGGATCAGCAGGTCCATAGCCCGCAATGCCTGATCGATATTTTGACAACGCACCCAAAGCAGTTTGTCGAGAGCAACCTCCGCCGAATTGGCTGTCGGCGGATCAAAACTGTCTCGCGCGTCCACCAACGCGCATACTTCTCCGTCCTTCGTTCGCGAAGCCAAAGCGGAAAGGAGAAAGCTTGTGCGCCCCGAACATGGTGCGCCGCAAATCTCCGTCATGGCTCCGCGCGGCAATCCTCCGACAAGAGCATCCATTTTCGGAATGCCGGTGGAGACCAAGTCAAATGTGTTGCGATCGCGGTAGGCGAAAGGCGAGGCAACGCGTCCGCGCAAATCGGCTTCGATTTTAGAGCGTAGGGCAGCGAGTGAAGTGGCAGCCATAGTGGTCTGTGGCGAGCGGCGAGGGACGAGGATACTTCGTGTGTTCGCTTTTTGTTCGCCCAACCCAATTCTCTGTAAATTCCTCATTCATGTCAAGCACCCTAAAAAATGAATACCTTGCTTGGCGTTTGTCGCTGCGCACCGGCAAGATGCTTAGCCATACGGAAAAAATTCGGGAATCGTGCCGAGCTGGGGTGCAGCAGTGCTGCACCCCTACGTAGGTCCGCCTTGAATCCCAATGCATCTAAACGCCGTGGCCAAGCGTCTCGAAAGACCGCGTCCGATGATTCCGATGAATGCGACGCTCGGGTCACTGAGGGAGGCGGCCAAGAATTGTAAGGCTTGCGAACTTTGGCGCACTGGTAAGCAAACCGTTTTCGGGGCTGGGGTTGCGCATCCCAAAATCATGTTTGTGGGCGAGCAACCTGGGAATCAGGAGGATTTGGAGGGGAAACCGTTTGTGGGGCCGGCGGGGAAATTGCTGGATTCGGCGCTGGAGGAAGCGGGGATCGATCGCAGCAAGACTTATGTCACCAATGCGGTGAAACATTTCAAGTGGGAGCCGCGCGGTAAGCGGCGCATCCACAAGAAACCGAACGCTGCGGAGATTAACGCCTGCCGTCCTTGGCTGGATGCGGAAATTTCTGTGCTCAAGCCGCAAGTGATCGTTTGCCTGGGCGCAACTGCTGCGCAAGCGCTGCTTGGCCGCGATTTTCGCGTCACGCAGCAACGCGGCGAACTCATAAGATCATCGCTTGCGCCTTTCCTCATGGCTACTGTGCACCCGTCTTCCATCCTGCGCGCACCCAACGACGAAACCCGCCACAACGAGATGCAGCGCTTTATTCAAGACTTAAAGCAGCTCGTAAGATTTACGTGAGTGGAAAGACCGCAGGCTTCGCGGACTCCACGAATGGCCGCCGGCGACATTCGCGTCGGCATTTCCGGCTGGGTGTACAAACGCGTATATGAACTGATGATTGACGCGCTCCGTTCCTTCAGACAGGCGTGGCGCGGTGCTATACTCCGTGCGAAACGTCATCTACTTCGTTTCAAATTGTTTCGCTTTGGAGGTGCACATGGCTACTGCGCCGGTAAAGAATACTGAGCGTCCGGGACCTCCCAAATTCACCGACGTTGCGGAGGAACGGCGGCACCGCAAAGAGCGGCTGGCCGCTTCGTTTCGCTTGTTCTCGAAATGTGGTTTTGATGAGGGTGTTACTGGGCATATCACCGCGCGCGACCCGGAGCGACTGGATCATTTTTGGGTGAATCCGTTTGGCGTGCACTTCAGCCAGATTCGCGTTTCCGACTTGATGCTGGTGAACGCGAAGGGCGAAGTGGTGGAAGGCAAGCATCCGCTGAACGGAGCGGCGTTTGCGATTCATTCCAGCGTGCATCACGCGCGGCCGGACGTGATCGCGGCGGCGCATTCGCATTCGCTGCACGGCAAGGCGTGGTCTTCGCTGGGGCGGCTGCTCGATCCCATCACGCAAGACGCTTGCGCATTTTTCGAGGATCACTCGGTGTTCGATGATTTCACCGGGGTGGTTTACGACACCAGTGAAGGGGAGCGCATCGCGCGCACGCTGGGGCCGCGCAAAGCTGCGATTTTGCGCAATCACGGACTGCTGACCGTGGGCGAAAGCGTCGACGAGGCGGTGTGGTGGTTCATCACCATGGACCGGAGTTGCCAGGCGCAACTGCTGGCCGAGGCGGCGGGCAAGCCCATCGCGATCGACCGCGAAAATGCGCTGGTCACGCGGGGGCAAGTGGGCACTCATGGCGCGGGTTGGTTTCAATTCCAGCCTCTGTGGCAGCGCATCACGCGGGAACAGCCCGACCTGTTTGAGTAAGTCACCCTGCTACTTCGGTCCCAGGATCCCCCGCGAGTCCTGAAAAAACTCCGCCATGCTGGGGGCATTTTTTGCGCCGCCCGGCCAGTGGTTTTCGTCGAGACCGAGGGCTTCGAGGGACAGACGTAGCGTGCTTTCGTGGTGATAGAGAGTGATCGAACGATAGGCCGGCTTGACCTTGGGACTCACCAGGATTGTTGGCACGCGACCGCCGCCCCAGTGCCCTTCCCCGTCGCTTTCGTCGTCGTTGGAAGACTCGTCGTAGGTGATGATGAGAAGGCCGGAGTCTTGAAAGACTTTGCTGGCCAGCAAGGGGCTGAAAATGTTCTTCAGCCAATCGTCGGTTTGCTTTAGAGCGCTGGGATCAGCGCAGCGAGCAAGGCCCTGATCGCGGCCGTCGGTGCCTTTGACGCTATGGCCGTCGTCAAAAATATTGGGGACGATGAAGGAATAATTGGCGAGGCGGTTTTGCGCGAGGTCGTCGGAGAATTGTGGAAAGGGGGCGAGATTGGCGCGCTCGCTGGCGCCAATGTCTTTCGCAAAATAGGCGAGGGGATTGTGGCGCTTGACGTAGCCGGTGCTGTCGATATTTCCACCCATGTATCCCGGACCGGGGACACCTTCGACATAAGCGCGCCAGGTTTTGCCATTTTGCTTCAGTTCGCGAATAACGTTGTCCACGTCGACGCGCTCGGTGCGGTAATCGCCGAGGCGGCCTTTGTAGATGGCTTGGCCGGTGGTCAGCACAAAATAGTTGCTGATGGACGGATGGCCATTGGCGTAGTAGGAGGCGGCTACAGCGTATTTGGCGGCAAGGCCATTCAGAAAAGGCATTTCGGCGTTGCCGATGACGCAGCTGAAATCCTGGTTTTCTTCGACGACGGTGAAGACGTGATCGACGCGGGGCACTTGCGCGCGGGAAAGAGTTACGCAGAGCAGCAGCGCACACGCCGCGGCTATGCCGATACGCACAGCTGTCTGGCTCCTGGCTAACACCGAACAATCCTCGCTTTCTTTATACGTACGATTAGAAATATCAGCAAGCACGTCCAGGTCAATCTCTTCCGATCCGGCTTGTTCGCGTATGGCACGGATGGGCGACTACGTGAGTCCCGCCATTGGAAGCGGCGAACGTTAGACTCTCGGTTGAAGGGAAAAGGCGGCGGCGTCAAAGACTGGGTCGGGGTGCCGGCGCCGGGAGGGGACGCCTGGTGGGAACGGTAGTGCCTGGTTCGAGGGGTGCGTGGCTGTGCGGGCCTCTTGGCTTGCTGAGAGGTACGAGACTTTTCCACCAGGTGTCGAATGCGAGCCAGTCGGCATCGTTGTTTTCGTCGCATGGCGTTGCGGCTTTGCAGACCTCGATGTTATAGACCGGATGTATCTCCCACAGAGAGGCGCGCACCGGGCTGCAACGGCTGATGCCACAGGGGCAGACGGAGTGCGACGCATCGAAGAAAAGCTGTCCGGTAACGCGGTAGGGATGAGACTTGAGACGGGCGTCCATGGCAAGATCGGTCGTGTATTTCTTGGTGACACTGTTCCAGATCTCGTCGTGCCCGATCTCATTCCAGGAGGCAGGCCGATAGTGCGGGCTGATTTCTGCGGTGACGCTGTCGCATTCTTGCCTATTGGCTTGCGCACCGAAAGCGATGTGGACGTCATTTAGTTCTTCCGTGGTCCCCAGGCAATTCACGGTTTCACCGCTGCCCAAATCGGCGTGATGGGCCTCGACGAGGAACGCTTTCATGCGGATGAGCTTGCCTTCGCCGAGGTCTTGCAAGGGCTTGCGGTCGCTGGGCTCTTTGCCGAAGCCTGAGGGCACGCGAGTGTCGGCTTGCAGGTCCACCAACATCTGCGGCGTGAACGTTTCCGGCTGGCCGGTGGGGGACGTCGCACAGAAATTATTCTTGACGCTGTTCTGGAGGCGGCTGTTGGCGGAGGCGGTAGGCTGGCCATCGACACCGCAACTGGCGTCGATGGGATGTTTCAATTCGACGGCGGCAAAGGGCAGCGGGGATTGATTGGGGCAGCGATCGGGAAAGTTGGACTGCGCGTATAGAGGAGCGGCGGCAAACAGCAGTAGTGCTAACGCTCTAGGGTAACGAGATTTCATATAAAGTACCTCACAACCACGGTTTCGATAGGCACGAACGAGCGTACGCCCGCTGTCGCGACAGGTCACGGGATTGTGTGTGCCGCGGTTGGTGGGAAAAGATTAAGGGCGCAAACACTGTTTAGGTGCTTGCGCCCTCTTAAACTGAAGCCGTCAAACTTTTTTGCTTCTTGGTTCAATCTGGCGGCGCATCAACCGTTAGGCTGCGGCGCTTTCAGGAGTGAGCCGTAAAGTTTCTAAGCTTTTCGGTTCAATCTGGAGGGGAAGATAGCGGAGGCGATTTGGGGCGTCAATCAAAACTTGCCAATTAGGCTGTGGGAACGTGTGGATGGGTGTGCAAAACGGTGGCTGCGCGGAAGCCAGCACAGTCAGAACCACCACTACCAGAGAGGTCGGCGCTCTTGGTGTTAACAATGAGGCTAGCTTAGAGCGAGGCGGGTTTCGCTTAGGTCGAGTTCATGCTCGATTTTGCGAAGGACCTCGTCGTTGATGCGGCCTTCGTTGCGTAGACGGAGGGCCGTTTTGCGCTCGAGGCGGAGAAGCTCGCCTAGGATTTTGCGATAGCGGGCTAGCTCCTGGTTGCTCATGCCGTCGTCGTCGGAGTTTTCTTTGCTCATGCTGGCGAGGCGGCGGGTGTAACGGCGGGAAAGGTCGTCGTAAACGGCTGCGAAATCTTCGAGGTCTTGACCGCGAGCGCTTTCGAGATGGGTTAGCGCCGTGCTAGTGATGATGCGGCGGGCTTCCTCTTCTTCGTCTTCATTGCCGCCTTTGCCCGCGAGGCCGAGGGCGCGAATTAGGGGTGGTAGGGTCAAGCCTTGCAAGACGAGGGTTACGAGGATGACGCAGAAGGTGAGAAAGATAATCAGGTTGCGCTGCGGAAAAGGCGAGCCGTCCGCGAGCAATTCGGGAAGAGCGATAGCCGCAGCCAGCGCAACGACGCCGCGCATACCGGTCCATCCGACGACGAAGACCGCCTTTGCGGGAGGCTTTGGATAAGACTGGCGGAGGATGCGCGTGCGAATGAAATAAGCGATAGTGCCACCCGGAAACATCCACAGTAGCCGCAGGATGATGACGATGGCGCTGAACAACGCGCCGTACAGGAGTAGATGAGAAAAGCTGTAACCGCGAATGCCGGCGAGGACATAAGGAAGCTGCAAGCCGATCAAGACGAAAACCAAACCGTTGATGGTAAAGGTGAGGGACTCCCACACGGCCCAGGCCTGCATGCGCACGGTAGCGGAGAAAAATTCGGAACTCTGGCGACTGAGATACAAACCGCAGGCGACAACAGCGAGGACTCCGGAGGCGCGGGCGGATTCAGCGGCAAGGTAAGCAGCGTAGGGAGTGAGGACGCTGACGACAATTTCGATGGGGCCATCATCGATGCGGCGCTCGAACCATTCAACAACCAAGCCAAGAACCAAACCGATGGCGAGGCCGACGCCGATGAGATATGTCAGGCGGAATGCGCCTTGCGTGAAAGTGGGAGTGCGGGCATCGACGACCATGGCAAGGGAGAATTCGAGAGCGAGAAGGCCGGTGGCGTCGTTGACCAGGCTCTCACCCTCCAGAATGTCGACGATGCGCTGAGGGAGGCCGACACGTTTGGCGATGGAGGTGGCGGCGATGGCGTCGGTGGTTGCCACAACAGCGCCGAGGACGAAGCCGAGGCGCCAATCGAAGCCGGGAAAAACCCAGGCAGCGGTGCCGGCGACGCCGAGCACGGTGAAACCGACTAATCCGAAAGCGAGAAGGAGAATGCTGACCAGGTTGAATTTGAAATCGCGCCACGAAGTGAGCCAGGCGGCAGAATACAGAAGTGGTGGAAGGACAACCAGGAAGATAACGTCTGGATTCAAGGAAATTTTGGGGATGCCGGGGATGAAGCTGAGAAGCAATCCAGCGACGACGAGGACGATCGGATAAGGTGTCTGCAGTTTGCGCGCGAGAGCGGCGAAGACTACAACGAAAAGAAGAAGGATCAGGAAGACAATTTCGATCTCGTGAATTCCGCTGCTCTGCATCATGTGAAAGGCCCTTGAAATGGTAAGGTTACGCGAAAAGGGTGGATTCGACTACGGAGCAGTAAATTGGGGGAGCGGCTTAGATCGGAGGATGTTGCGCGGTGCTGTCGGCGCAACCTCGGCGCAGCGGAGTGATTTGACACAACTTGGAGGCACCCCTAAAATTGACAGACTCAAGCGTGCCGGGGTAGCTCACTGGTAGAGCGCCGCCCTGAAAAGGCGGGCGTAGCCAGTTCGATTCTGGCCCCCGGCACCACCCGTTCGCGCCATCGCTTCGACTCCGAAGAAATCTACTTTGCCGTGAGCAAGATACGTGGTTTTTCCAGCATGCGTGACGGGTTCGAGCGTGAATGCTCCGAAGTGTTCGGCTAGACCTGCCCGTGCCTGGTCTATGCTCTCTGGATGCGCGATTAGCTTGCGAATGTCTGTGAGGCGCGATACAGCAAAGGTTCGCAACTCGTCCAACGTGGAGCGCAATGATCCGGGCCGTGGTTCCAATAGTTTGTCAGTGATGCTACGCAGCTCACGCTCTCGTTCTCCGATTGCCCCCGTGATGCTCTGTGAACCCTGACCGTCAGCAATTGCGTGAATCAAGCGTGCAATCTCGGCCTCGATCTGCTGCTTCCGCCGCCGAAGCTGCTCAAGCTCGGCATCAAGCTCCTCGAATCTCTTTCGAAGAGCCTCTTCCATCCGGGATACGGCATAGTCAATGACTTCGCTCCGCAGAACTGACTCGGAGAGTCCTCGTAATAGGCTTTCTTCAAGTTCATCTCGGCGGACAAGCAAGCGATTTCGGCACACCGAATCGCCTCGTTGGTGATGTAGCGAGCATCCATAGCGATCCGCGCCATGCCGACCGCGTCCGCAAACGAGCGCGATGCTTCCACCACAAACACCGCACTTTAGGAGACCTGAAAACAGATACCGCTTGGGACCTGAAGCTAAACCACTATCATCCTTTCCAAACATCTGCTTAACGGTCTGAAGGCGGCGCCGCACCGCGGTCGCGAGTTCGTCAGTGACAATCCGCAGATGAGGCGTCTCGGATATCACCCATTCCGTCCGTGGCCGCGGCCTGAATACTCGCTTTCCTGTTCCAGGAACGCGAATCTTGCGGCGCGTGTTCCAGGTTGTTTTTCCTGTATATCGAGTGTTTAGCAAGATGTGTCGTACAGAAGACACGCACCAAGAGCGACTGAATCGCCCCTTTTGCGGCTGCGGGGCAAGCACACCTTCAGCGTTTAGGGTGTGCGCGATTCGTTTCATGGAGTAACCTGACTCGGCGTATAGACGGTAGATTCGGTTAATAATCTCAGCCTCGGCGC
>Ga0307475_10001275_pt1 | contig 15071 bp, 9 predicted proteins | sample atmos_gasesECM1C_FD_203317 | JGI IMG/M metagenome (GOLD analysis project Ga0307475, IMG submission 203317) | Hardwood forest soil microbial communities from Morgan-Monroe State Forest, Indiana, United States - atmos_gasesECM1C_515 | ecosystem: Environmental > Terrestrial > Soil > Temperate... | reverse complement strand
CGGATCTCCGCACCCCAAAACATCAGACCCCGATTCGGTCCTGATCATCGACAGCGAGGAGGGGCTCCGCCGGACACTGGAGAGCGCGCTCAGCCGCCAGGGGTACCGGGTGACGGGCAGCGCCGATCCCGACGAGGCGCTGCGCATCGCGGGCGCCGGGCCGCTGCACGCCATCATCCTCGGCGACAAGCAGGCGCAGCTGGACGCGCCGGTGGTGTTGCGCCGCTGGTCCCAGAGCCGTGTGGTCGCGCCGGTGGTGGTGACCGGCGTGGCGCAAACCACGACCGAGCGGGTGATCGAGAACCTGCGCGCCGGCGCCATCGAGTTCGTGCGCAAGCCGCTGCAACCGGCGGTGGTGATGGACGCGATCCAGCGCGCGGTCATCATCGCCCGGCGGCGCCAGGCGGAACCCCCGGTGCCGCCGCGCCTGTTTCCGGACTCGGTGGTTCCCCGCGGGCCGGCGCCGATGCCGCCCGAGATGGCGGCGATCCTGGACCTCGCGCGCGAGGCGCCGGTGGAGATCCCCGCCTCGCCCATCATCGTCAACGAGGTCCTGCACACCATCAGCCAGGCGCGCACATCACTGGACGACGTCGCTCGCCTGCTGCAGTACGACCCCAGCATGTCGCGCGAGGCCCTGGTGCTGGCCAACGGCTCGAAGGGCGGGCGCGGCCTGCGCACCAGCGACATCAAGACCGCAGTGGCGCGCCTCGGCCTCAAACAGCTGGCCGCCGTCGTCGACGGCATCGGCCAGCGTGCCTGCTTCGTGCCGCGGGCGGAGCCGCTGCGTGATTTTCTGAACGCCCTGTGGCGCTATTCGGCGGCGGCGGGGGTGGCCATGCGCGTGCTGGCCGAGCTTCTGGGCCCGGCGGCGCGTCTGGATTCCGCGGTGGCGTACGGAGCGGGGCTGTTCCGCGACATCGGGGCGGCGTTCCTGATCCGATTGATCAGCGAGCAGGCGGCGACGGCCGATCCGGCCGTCTACCTGCTGTTCGTGCGCCAGCGCCACGAGTCGGTGTCGCAGCATGTGCTGTCCGGCGTGGGCCTGGACCCGGCCATCGGGCAGGTCGCCGGCAGCCACCACGCGCAGAGCGCGCCCACCGGTTCCAGCCTCTACTGGCCGCTGTCGGCGGTCGCCGCCGAGGTGGCCGACACGGTGGTGGCGGGCGGCGACGTCACGCGCCTTCTGCGGCGCGGAGCCGCGTTCACCGCCACCAGCGCGGACACGCTGCACATCAGCGAAGGGCTGCTGCGCAAGGCGACCGATCAGGTGGCGGCCGAGATCTCGTCGGTCAGCGCGCTGTTCGCGTAGCGGTCAGCGGTCGTGCAGGCGCCTACGACGCCTGCGCCGGCGCGCCGTCGAGCGTCTCGCGCACGATGCGCTCGAGCTGCACGGGCGTGAAGGGCTTGGCGATGAAGGGGATGCCGCTGACGGCGGGGCGATCGCTGTAACCCGACATGATGAGCAGGCGCAGCACCGGCCGCAGCACCATCACCCGGCGCAGCAGCTCGGGCCCGCTCATGACCGGCATGACCGCGTCGGTGAGCAAGAGATCCAGCGCCAGTTCCGGGCGCTGGCACAGCTCCAGCGCCTCGGCGCCGTTGCGGGCCACCAGCACCTGATAGCCCGCCTGTTCCAGGATGCGCTTGACCAGGTTGCGGACGGCGTCCTCGTCCTCGACCAGCAGGATCGTGACGGCGTCGCCGCGCGCGCTCATGATCGGCGGCGGCAGCTTGTCCGAGGCCAGGGGGCGATCCACGCGCGGCAAGAACACCTCGAAGCGCGTCCCCTCGCCCAGCGCCGAGGTGAAGCGGATGAACCCTCCGCTCTGCGTGACGATGCCGTACACGGTCGGAAGCCCGAGGCCAGTCCCCTTGCCGGTCTTCTTCGTCGTGAAGAACGGCTCGAAGGCGTGGGCGCGCACCTCGTCGCTCATGCCGGTGCCGCTGTCCTGCACCACCAGGCGCACGTAGGCGCCGGGGCGCGCCTCGCTGCCGGCGGGGATGCGCCCCTCGTCGATCTCGACGGCCGCGGTCTCGATGCGCAGGAGGCCTCCGTCGGGCATCGCCTCGCGCGCGTTCATCACCAGGTTGACGAGCAGCTGTTCGATCTGGCCGGGGTCGGCCTTGATCTGCCCGACGTCGCTGCCCAGGCCCAGCGACAGCTCGATCGGCTCGCCGATGAGGCCGCGCAGGAGGTCTTCCATGCTGGCGAGCACGTCGTTCGGATTCAAGATGCGCGGCGACAGCACCTGGCGCCGGCTGAAGGCCAGAAGCTGCCGCACGAGACCGACGGCGCGCTCGGAGGCCTTCTTGATCTCACGCAGGTTGTCGGCCAGCTCGTCCGACGGCAGCACCGCGGCCAGCGACAGCTCGGTGAACCCCAGCACGACGCTGAGCAGGTTGTTGAAGTCGTGGGCGATGCCGCCCGCCAGCCGCCCGACGGCGTCCATCTTCTGGGCGTGGCGCAGCTGCTCTTCCAGGCGCCGGCGCTCGGCGTCGACGCGCTTGATGTCGGTCAGATCGCGGACGAACGCCACATAGCGCGCGGGACCGGCGCCGAGCCGCACCACCGTCAGCTCGATGGGAAAGCGCGTGCCATCGGCCCGCACCGCCATCAGCTCTTGCCGGGGCAAGAGGACGCCGGTCTGCCCCGTGGCCTCCCAGCGCGAGAAATTGGCCAGCTGGCGGTCGCGGCTCTCGGGCGAGACGACGACGTCGAGGAGCGGCTTGCCGATCACCTCGGGCACGCCGTAGCCGTACATCCGCGCCGCCGCCGGGTTGAAGTCGACGATGCGGGTCTCGGCGTCGACGGTGACGATGCCGTCCAGCGACGAGGCGATGATCGCGCTCAGGTAGGCGCGGCTGGCGCGCAGCGCCTCCTCGGGTGGCTGGCCGACACCGAAGTCGTCGGGCGGCACCGGCGGCCCGGCGTGCGCGCCGGCGTCGGGGTCCGGCAAGGCGGGCGAGCGGTCGGCCTCGGAGACCATGGGACCGCCAGCATAACGCTATTGAAAGTGGATTTGCACCGCCAAGCCGATACCCCAGCGCCGCGCCGCCGCGTCGGCGCCGATGTCCGGGAACAGAAGCCACGTCCGCAGGTCGACCGCGCTCGACGCGGCATAGCCGAGGCCGAAGCCGAACGGGTAGTGGTCGAAGCCGCCCCCGCTCTCGCCGGTGCGCAGGCCCATCGTGGGGCCGAACCAGATCCGCCCAGCGCCGATCCAGACGTCGATGGGGATGCTGAAGATGCTGCGCTCGGGACCGAACAGGAACGGGACGTAAAGGCCGGTGTCGACCCGCACGACGCCGATGCGGAACATCACCGGCAACGCCAGCATGAAGCCGACGCGCGTGCCGCTCTCGATGGGCAGGTAGGCGCGAAACTCCAGGCCCAGCTGCGCGCCGGGGCCGTGCGCCGCCAGCCAGCGCAGGTGCAGCTCCGGATTGGCCACGGAACCGGTGCCGGTGCCGTAGGTCTCGGTGTCCCACGTCCGGCCGTACTGGTCGGCGCGCATGGACCGTCCCTCGCCCTCGAAGCGAATGCCGGTGCGGACGCCGACCTCCCATCCGTAGCCGAGACCTCCCGCAAGGCCCAGGTTCAGGCCCAGGCCGGTGACGGAGCGGTCGCTGTCAGGCGACGCGGGCGCGCGACCGATGCCGAGGCCCATGTCGGCGGCGGCGTCGCCATAGGGCAGGACGATGCTGCGATAGATGAAGGCCGCGGCGCGCGCCGGGCGCGGCGCCGCGGCGAGCACGAGCGCGACGAGCAGGCCAGCCGTCGATGACAGCTTGGCGGCGGCGACGTCGATCGCGACCGATCGACCCCGAATCGATTCCTTTGGGCGATTCATGGCGGCATGATCGCCACGGATCCCCGCTCTGGCAACCGGCGAAACCGGGCGTCGATCGCTGGCCAGGCGGCTTTCGCGCTATAAATGCCGCCTTCATGAACGATCTGGTGCAGCTGCGTCGGCCCGCGGCGGCGCGCCCGGCCGCGGCCGCGGGGGCGCGCCGACTGGCCTATGTCGAGACGTACGGCTGCCAGATGAACGTCGCCGACACGGAGATGGTGCTGGGGATGCTGCACGCCGCCGGGTACGGGCGCACCGACGACGCGGGCGCCGCCGACGTCATCCTGCTGAACACCTGCGCCGTGCGCGAGAAAGCCGAGGAGCGCGTGTTCGCCCGCGCCAGCATGCTGGCGGCGCACAAGCGGCGTCCGGGCGTGGTGCTGGGCGTGACCGGCTGCATGGCCGAGCACCTCAAGGACGGCATCGTCGAACGGGCGCCGTACGTCGATCTGGTCGTCGGCCCCGACGGGTACCGGCGCCTGGTCGAGCACGTCGAGACGGCGCGCGCCGGCGCGCGCGTGCAGGACACGGCGCTGGATCGCTTCGAGACGTACGAGGGCCTGGACCCGTCGCGCCAGATGACGGGCGGGGTCACCGGGCACATCACGATTCAGCGGGGCTGCGACAAGTTTTGCACCTTCTGCGTGGTCCCCTACACGCGCGGGCGCGAGCGCGGCACGCCCCCGCGCGAGGTGCTGCGCCAGGCCCGGGCCATGGCGGCCGCCGGCTACAGGGAGATCCAGCTCCTCGGCCAGACCGTGAATTCATATCGGCACGAGGACGTCGGCTTCGCCGAGCTGCTGCGCGCGGTGGCGGGCGTCGACGGCATCGAGCGCATCCGCTTCACGTCGCCTTACCCGCTGGACTTCTCGCCGGCGGTGATCGCCGCCATGGCGGAGACACCGAAGGTGGCGCGCCACGTCCACCTGCCGATGCAAACGGCGTCGGACAGCGTGCTGGGGCGCATGCGCCGCGGCTATCGCTACGACGACTTTCGGGCGCTGGTCGGGGCGCTGCGGGCGGCCATGCCCGACGTCGCCATCAGCACCGACATCCTGGTCGGCTTCTGCAACGAGACCGAGGAAGAGTTCGCAGCCATCCTGGCCGCCATGGACGAGCTGCGCTTCGATTCGGCGTTCATGTTCGCGTACTCCGAGCGCGCTGGCACGGTGGCGGCGCGCAAGATGCCCGACACCGTCGGCGAGGAGGTCAAGCAGCAGCGCCTGGCCCGGGTGATCGCGCGGCAACACCGCATCAGCGGGGAGATCATGGCCGCGCAGGTCGGCAAGCGCGAGCGCGTGCTGGTCGAGCAGGTGTCGAAGCGCTCGCCGGACGAGTTCCTGGCCCGCACCAGCGGATTCCGATCGGTGATCGTCGCGGCGGGACCCGGCGTCGAACGAGGGGCCTTCCTCGACGTCCGCATCGAGCGGGCCACCTCGGCCACGCTGTTCGGCCGGGTGGTGTGAGGCCGGAAGACGGACCCGCCGCCGGGGCCGCCCGCGCCGGCCGGCCCGGGCCTTGGCACGCCCGCGGCCGGCTGCTATATATGCGCTCATCAGGATAGACGAATATGTCGAGCCTCGCCGCCGCCAGCGATCTCCTGCAGCTCTTCGCCGAACCGTCGCGCGTGCGGCTGGCGGCGCTGCTGGCCGATCACGAGCTCACGGTCAATGACCTCACCACCATCACCGAGCTCGGGCAGTCGCGCGTCTCCACCCACCTCGGCAAGCTGCGCGAGGCGGGCGTGGTGGCCGATCGGCGCGCCGGCGGATCGACGTTCTACCGCCTGAACAACGGCGAGATGCCGGCCGCCGCGCGCAAGGTCTGGACGCTGATCGCCGGCGACCTGCGCGACGATCGCCTGGAGGCCGACCGCCAGCGCTGCGCGGCGCTGCTGGCCGCGCGCCAGACGAAGACCGACCGCTGGCCCGACGCGCTGGCCGGCGAGATGGAGCGGCACTATTCGCCGGGGCGGACCTGGGAGTCGCTGGCGCGCGGCCTGCTGGGCCTGCTGCGCCTCGGGGACACGCTGGACGCCGGGGCGGGCGACGGCGCCACGGCGCAGCTCTTGGCCCCGCAGGCGAAGTCCATCACCTGCCTCGACCAGAGCGAGACGCTGATCCAGGCGGCGCGCACGCGCTTGCGCGGGTTCGGCAACGTCCGCTTCCAGATCGGCGATCTGCACGACATGCCTTTCCCCGATCGCCGCTTCGACGACGTCCTGCTGCTGAACGTGCTCACCGCCGTGAAGACGCCGCAGCGGGTGCTGGACGAATGCGCGCGCGTCTTGCGCCCCGGCGGCCGCCTGGCCCTGGTGACGCTGGGCGAGCACGAGCATCTCGACGTCACCGGCGCCTACGCGCACCGGCACGCCGGCTTCGCGCCGATCGGCCTGCGAAAGATGCTGCGAAAAGCCGGCCTGACGGTGGAGCAGTGCGAGATCACCGTCCGCGAGCGGCGGGCGCCGTATTTCCCCGTGGTCACCGCGCTGGCCCGCCGGGCGAAGAAACCACCCAACGAATGAAGGGATCATCCACGACCGCCATGTCTGCCGCCGACACCGAACGTTATCTGCGGGCCCAGCTCGGCCGTCGCATCTTGCTGCTCGACGGGGCGATGGGGACGATGATCCAGCGCCACAAGCTGTCCGAGGCCGACTATCGCGGGGCGCGCTTCGCCGATCACGATCGCGATCTGAAAGGCGACAACGATCTCCTGGTGCTGACCCGCCCCGACGTCATCGCCGGCATTCACGAGGGATACCTCGCCGTCGGCAGCGATCTCATCGAGACCAACACCTTCAGCGCCAACGCCGTCGCGCAGGCCGACTATGGCCTCTCGCACCTGGCGTACGAGATGAATGTCGCCGCCGCCCGCCAGGCCAAGGCGGCCGCCGCCAAGTGGAGCGCCGCCACGCCCGACAGGCCGCGCTTCGTCGCCGGCGCGATCGGCCCCAGCAACCGCACGCTGTCGCTCTCCCCCGACGTCAACGACGCCGCCTTTCGCGCCATCACCTTCGACGAGCTCAAGACCGCCTACGCCGAGCAGGTGCGCGGGCTCATCGACGGGGGCGTCGACATCCTGATCCCGGAGACGGCCACCGACACGCTGAACCTGAAGGCGGCGCTGGTGGCCATCGACGAGGTGTCGGAGGAGATGGGCCTCCGCCTGCCGCTGATGCTGTCGGTGACCATCGTCGACAACAGCGGGCGCACGCTGTCGGGGCAGACCATCGACGCCTTCTGGACCTCGGTCGAGCACGCGCGCCCGCTGTCGGTGGGGATCAACTGCTCGCTGGGGGCGCAGCAGATGCGGCCCTTCCTGGCCGATCTCGCGCGGGTGGCGACCTGCTATGTCAGCTGCTACCCGAACGCGGGCCTGCCCAACCCGCTGGCGCCCACCGGCTATGACGAGGAGCCGCCGACGACGGCGGGCCTGCTGCGCGAGTTCGCCCAGGCCGGCCTGGTCAACATCGTGGGCGGCTGCTGCGGCACCACGCCCGAGCATCTGGGTGCCATCGGCCGCGGGCTGGAGGGGCTGCCGCCGCGCGCGCTGCCGACGGTGGCGGAGCGGCCGGAGCTCGGGTACGCGCATTTCTCCGGGCTGGAGACGCTGACCATCCGCCCCGACAGCACGTTCCTGATGATCGGCGAGCGGACCAACATCACCGGCTCGACGAAGTTCGCCGACCTCATCAAGCGCGGTGATTTCGGCAAGGCGCTGGAGGTGGCGCTGGATCAGGTGCGCGGCGGCGCCAACATCCTCGACGTCAACATGGACGAGGGCATGGTCGACGGACCGGCCGCCATGACCCGCTTTTTGAATTTGATCGCCACCGAGCCCGAGATCGCCCGCATCCCCGTCATGATCGACTCCAGCCGCTGGTCGGTGATCGAGGCGGGGCTGAAGTGCGTGCAGGGCAAATCGATCGTCAACTCGATCAGCCTCAAGGAAGGACCCGAGGAATTCAAGAGCCGCGCCCGGCTGGTGAAGCGATTCGGCGCCGGCGTCGTCGTCATGGCCTTCGACGAGACCGGCCAGGCGGACAGCGTCGCGCGCAAGGTCGAGATCTGTCAGCGCGCCTACCGCGTGCTGGTCGACGAGGTCGGCTTCGCCGCGCAGGACATCATCTTCGATCCGAACATTCTGGCCATCGCAACCGGAATCGAGGAGCACAACGAGTACGCCAAGAACTTCATCGAGGCGACGCGCATCATCAAGGCGACCTGCCCGGGCGTGCGGATCTCGGGCGGCGTCAGCAACCTGTCTTTTTCGTTTCGCGGCAACAACGTCGTGCGCGAGGCGATGCACGCGGCCTTCCTGTACCACGCCATCCGCGCCGGCATGGACATGGGGATCGTCAACGCCGGCCAGCTGGCGGTGTACGAGGACATCCCGCCCGAGCTGCTCGAGCGCGTCGAGGACGTCATCTTCAACCGCCGCCCCGACGCCACCGAGCGCATGGTCGAGTTCGCCGACACGGTCAAGGGCCAGGGCAAGAAGAAGGAGTTCGATCTCGCCTGGCGCAACGACCCGGTGGAGAAGCGCCTGTCCCACGCGCTGGTGGCCGGGGTGGTCGACTTCATCGAGCAGGACGTCGAGGAGGCGCGCCAGAAATACGCCCGCCCGCTGCACATCATCGAGGGCCCGCTGATGGACGGCATGCGCATCGTCGGCGACCTGTTCGGCGCCGGGAAGATGTTCCTGCCCCAGGTGGTCAAGAGCGCCCGGGCCATGAAGCGCGCCGTCGCTTATCTGTTGCCGTTCATGGAGGCGGAAAAATCGGGCGGCGGCGAATCGGCCGGCAAGCTGGTGATCGCCACCGTCAAGGGCGACGTCCACGACATCGGCAAGAACATCGTCGGCGTCGTCCTCGGCTGCAACAACTACCAGGTGGTCGATCTCGGGGTCATGGTGCCGACGGAGAAGATCCTGCAAACCGCCCTCGCCGAGAAGGCGGACATGATCGGTCTGTCGGGGTTGATCACCCCGTCGCTGGACGAGATGGTGCACATCGCCCAGGAGATGGAGCGGCGCCAGATGAAGCTGCCGCTGCTGATCGGCGGGGCCACCACCAGCCGCCAGCACACGGCGGTGAAGATCGCGCCGCAGTTCTCGGGCAGCACGGTGCACGTGCTCGACGCGTCGCGCGCCGTGGGCGTCGTGGCCAGCCTGCTGGACACCAGCCGGCGGGCCGGCTTCGACGCCCAGAACCGCGCCGACCAGGCCGAGCTGCGCGCGCTGCACAGCAAGAAACAGGCAAAGCCGCTGGCCGCGTTCGCGGAGGCGACGGCCCACGGCCTGCGCATCGACTGGAAGCGCGACGACGTCGCCGTGCCCGCCTTCACCGGCCGGCGCATCGTCGACGACGTGTCGCTGTCTGAGCTGGTGCCGTTCATCGACTGGACGTTCTTCTTCACGGCCTGGGAGCTGCGCGGGCGCTTTCCGGCCATCCTCGATCACCCGGAGCAGGGCCCCGCCGCGCGCGAGCTTTACGCCAACGCCACCGCGTTGCTCGAGACCATCGTCGACGGCAAGCTGCTGCGCCCACGCGGCGTCTACGGCTTCTGGCCGGCCGCCAGCGACCGCAACGACATCGTCCTTTACACCGACGACAGCCGGCGGCAGGAGCTGCTCCGCTTCAACATGCTTCGCCAGCAGCTGGCAAAGGCGAAGGACGCCGGCGACGGCGGCGGCGCGGGCGCGAGCGGCCAGGCGCAGCCCTATCTGTCGCTGGCCGACTTCGTCGCCCCGCGCGCCACCGGCCTGCCGGATCACGTGGGCGCCTTCGCCGTCACCGCCGGCCTGGGCGCGACCGAGCTGGCCCATCACTACGAGAAGAAGCTGGACGATTACAGCGCCATCATCGTCAAGGCGCTGGCCGATCGCCTGGCGGAAGCCTTCGCCGAATGTCTGCACGCGCGCGCCCGCCGCGACCTCGGCTATGGCCAGCACGAGGACCTGAGCAACGAGGACCTGGTCGCCGAAAAGTACCGCGGCATCCGCCCGGCCTTCGGCTATCCCGCCTGCCCCGACCACACGGAGAAGGGCAAGCTCTGGTCGCTGCTGGACGCCCCCGCCGCCGGCATCACGCTGACCGACAGCTACGCGATGTTGCCCGCCGCCAGCGTGAGCGGGCTTTACCTGTCGCACCCGCAGGCCCGCTATTTCAACGTGGGGCGCATCGGCCGCGATCAGGTGGAAGACTACGCGGCCCGCAAGGGCATGACCGTCGCCGAGGCTGAACGCTGGCTGGGGCCTCAGCTGGCTTACAGCACGTGAACAGTCCGATTCGTTGACATTCCACTGGACCGAACGTAGTTTTCGGCCCTCGTGGGGGATGACAGCATGCCGAGGACCTTCCTGACCGCGACGAGGCCGCTGCTGGCGACGCTCGTCCTCGCCACCGTGGCCGCCGTTTTCTCAATCGCCGGCTGCAAGCCGGACTACCCCTCGTGCGAAGAGGACAAGCACTGCCACGAGAAGGAGTTCTGCGTCGAGCGCAAATGCCAGCAGTGCCGCAACAACGGCGACTGCGCCGTCGGCAGCCAGTGCAACGCCGGCAAGTGCGAGGCCATCCCCGGCTTCTGTCGCAGCAAGTCCGAGTGCCCCGCCGGCAAGGAGTGCATCGCCAACCGCTGCAAGGCCTGCGTGGCCAACAGCGAGTGCCCGGGGGGTTCGTCCTGCGTGGCCGGCGCCTGCGTCGCCAAGAAGCCGTGCAAGACCGAGAACGACTGCGCCCAGAACGAGGACTGCGTCGAGGGCTTCTGCGTGGCCGAGCGCCCCGCCCCGCCGCCGCCGGCCCAGTGCGCCCTGGATCCGGTCTTCTTCGACTTCAACGAGTCGGCGCTGACCACAGAGGCAACAGCGCGCCTGGCCGTCGACGCCGACTGTCTGAAGAAGATCGGCCGCACGGCAACGGTGACCGGCCATGCCGATCCGCGCGGCACGCAGGAGTACAACCTGGCCCTGTCGGAGAAGCGCGCCCAATCGGTGCGCGATCACTTGGGCCGCCTGGGCGTCGACGGCAGCAAGATGATCACGCTGCCCCGTGGATCGCTGGACGCCAAGGGAACCGATGAGCCGAGCTGGGCCCAGGATCGCCGTGTCGACTTCAGCTGGCGATGACGCCCGCCGGGCGCGGGCCCGGGCCCATCGCCGCGCGCGCTGGCTGTGCTTGATCGCGCTGGCGGGCGTCGCCGCCTTGCCCGCCGGCTGCGTGACCAGCGGCGAGGGCGACAAGATGAAGGCCCAGCTGGCCGACCTGCGCACGCGCCTGGACGACATCGACAAGCGCGACGCCGAGTACAAGGAACAGGTGGCCCGCCTGCGCAAGGTGCTGGATCAGGCGACGGCGCTCCTGACGCGCAACTCGGCCGACGTGGGGGCCAAGGCGGCCAAGTCCGAGGCGGACATCGCCACGCTGCAGGGGCGCATCGAGGAGATCTCCCACGCCCAGGAGCAGCGCGACCGCCAGGCGAACGACGACCGCGGCCACCTGGAGGCCCGGCTGGCCGCCCTGGAGCAGACGCAGACCAAGATCGTCGACAAGGTGGCGCCCGCGCTGCCCGACGACAAGGACACGCTCTGGCAGCAGGCGGCGGCGCGCCTCAACGGCGGGCAGCGCGACGAGGGGCGGCGTTTCTACCGCGTCTTCATCCAGCGCTTTCCGCAGGACCCGCGCGCCTCGCAGGCGTACCTGGCCATCGGGCAGTCGTTCGTCGCCGAGAGCAAGTACCCGAACGCCGCCGCCGAATTCCAGAAGATACTGGACGTCTACCCGCGCTCGCCCGAGGTGCCGGAGGCGATGTGGCAGCTGTCGTCGGCGTTCATCCAGCTGAAGTTCTGCACCGACGCGCGGGCGCTGCTCTCGGATCTGGTGAAGCGCTACCCGCGCTCGCCGCGCGCCACCGAGGCGAAGAACCAGATCAAGCAGCTGGCCCGCCTGCCGAAGAGCGCCTGCACCAGCTGACGCCAGCCCGGGCGGCACAGGCTGGTGCGCGTGTCGTTTTCTACGGCCGCCGAAATGCCGCCGCGATCGTCCGCCCGGCGGCGGTGGGATCGGGCGCCTGGTCGACGGCAGCGATCACCGCCGCCGCCGCCGCGCCGGCCTCCGCCACGGCGGCGATCCGCTCCAGCGTGATGCCGCCGATCGCCACCACGGGGACCGGCACCGCGCGCGCGACCTGGGCCAGCGCCGCCAGCCCGACGGTCGGATCGGGGTTTTCCTTGCTGCGCGTGGTGAACACGGGACCGAAGCCGATGTAGTCGGCCCCTTCGCTGGCCAGCGCCTGCGCCAGGTTGTGGGTCGAGATCCCGACGGTGATCGACCGGCCGGCCGCGCGCAGCGCCGCGCGCGCCTCCGCGAGCGGTAAGTCGTCCTGGCCCAGATGGACGACGTCAGCTCCCACCGCCAGCGCGACGTCCAGGCGATCGTTCACGCAGAACGGAACGCCGGCGGCGCGGCAGACCGGCAGCAGCGCCCGGGCGGCGTCGCGCATCGCCGCCGCGTCGGCGCCCTTGGCGCGCAGCTGCAGGCAGCAGGGCCCCGCCGCCAGCAGCGCCTGCGCGCGCCGGACCAGCGTCTCCGTGTCCGCCAGCGCCGCCGGCGCGGCGTCGACGATCGCGTAGTACCCGCGTATCGGCATCGCGTACACTATACCGCCTTGCCCACCCCCTTCCGTCTCGTGACCGAGCTGCGTCCGATGGGCGACCAGCCGCGCGCCATCGAGGAGCTTGTCGCCGGGGTCAAGCGCGGCGATCCGTCGCAGGTCCTCCTCGGCATCACCGGCAGCGGCAAGACCTTCACCGTCGCCCAGGTCGTCGAGCGCATCCAGCGCCCGACGCTGGTCATCGCCCACAACAAGACGCTGGCGCATCAGCTGTACGGCGAGTTCAAGTCCCTCTTCCCCGACAACGCCATCCATTACTTCGTCAGCTATTACGACTACTACCAGCCCGAGGCGTACGTCCCCTCGACCGACACGTACATCGAGAAGGACTCGCTCATCAACGAAGAGATAGACCGCATGCGCCACGCGGCGACGTACGCGCTCCTCACCCGGCGCGACGTCCTCATCGTCGCGTCGGTGTCGTGCATCTACGGCATCGGCGCGGCCGAGGCGTACCTCGGCATGAAGATCGATCTCGCCCGCGGCGTCGAGGTGCGCCGCGACGCCGTCCTGCGGCGCCTGGTCGAGATCCAGTACGAACGCAACGACGTCGACTTCTCGCGCGGCACCTTCCGCGTGCGCGGCGACAGCGTGGAGATCTTCCCCGCCTACGAGCGCGAGAAGGCCATTCGCGTCGAGTGGTGGGGCGACGAGATCGAGACCATCTCCGAGGTCGACCCGCTGCGCGGCAAGGTCCTGCGCAAGGTCGACGAGGTGTCGATCTTCCCCGGCTCGCACTACGTCACGCCCGCCGACCGCCTGACCAAGGCCATGACCGGCATCCGGGAAGAGCTGCGCCCGCGCCTGATCGAGCTCAAGGCGCAGAACAAGCTGGTCGAGGAGCAGCGCCTGCAGCAGCGGACGCTGTACGACCTCGAGATGCTGGAGCAGATGGGGCGCTGCAAGGGGATCGAGAACTACTCGCGCCATCTGTCGGGGCGGGCGCCGGGCGAGCCGCCGCCCACGCTGCTCGATTACTTCCCAAAGGACTACATGCTCTTCGTCGACGAATCGCACCAGACGGTGCCGCAGATCGCGGCCATGTACAAAGGCGATCGCTCGCGCAAGGAGACGCTGGTCGAGTTCGGCTTCCGCCTGCCGTCGGCGCTGGACAACCGGCCGCTGCGCTTCGACGAATGGGAGGCGCGCGCGCCCCAGACGGTCTACGTCTCGGCCACGCCCGCCGAGTACGAGCTGGCGCAGTCGCAGGGCGTGGTGGTCGAGCAGATCATCCGCCCCACCGGCCTGCTGGACCCGGAGATCGAGGTGCGCCCGGTCGCCTCGCAGGTCGACGATCTGCTGGGCGAGATCCACGAGCGCGTGAAAGCCGGCGAGCGCGTCCTCTGCACGACCTTGACCAAGCGCATGGCCGAGGATCTGACCGAGTACTACACCGAGCTCGGCGTGCGCGTGCGCTACCTGCACTCCGACATCGACACGCTGGAGCGCATCGAGATCCTGCGCGACCTGCGCCTCGGCGAGTTCGACGTGCTGGTCGGCATCAACCTCTTGCGCGAAGGGCTGGATCTCCCCGAGGTGTCGCTGGTGGCCATCCTCGACGCCGACAAGGAAGGTTTCCTGCGCGCCGAACGCTCGCTGGTCCAGACCATCGGCCGCGCCGCCCGCAACGTCCGCGGCAAGGTCCTGATGTACGCCGATCGCGAGACCGACTCGATGAGGAAGGCCATCGAGGTGACGCGCAACCGGCGCCAGACCCAGCAGGCGTACAACAAAGAGCACGGCATCACGCCGAAAACGATCCAGAAGGCGATCCAGGACCTGGCCGGCACCGCGCAGGACGACTTCGTCGATCTCACGAAGCCGCTGCAGAAATCACGGATCAGCGACATCCCGCTCGAGGAGATCCCGCAGATTCTTTCGGCCATGCGCAAGGAGATGTTCGATCTCTCCGAGGCGCTGGAGTTCGAGAAGGCCGCCAAGGTCCGCGACAAGATCAAAGAGCTGGAGGAGATCCAGCTCGCCCTCGCCGGCTAAGGGTGCTCAGGCCGCTTCGGCCGCTCGTGGTCTTGCAACGGCGTCCAGCTGGCGCGCCAGCGCCTCGGACACGCGGGTCAGAGGCAGCCGGCACTCGGGCGACCGCAGCAGTCCCTGCCGCCACAGACAGTGCTTCACAGGCATCGGGTTCGGCTCCTGGAACAGCAACGGGATGAGCGCTTCGAGCGACGCCCACGCCGCGCGCGCCCCGAGATGGTCGTTGGCCGCCATGCGCGCGTGAACCTCGCCGAAGCGCGCCGTCTCGAGGTGCAGCGAGGCGAGGATCCCGCCCTCGGCGCCGTTGGCCAGCATCGTGTAGAAGTAGGCGTCCTCGCCGGTGAGCACCGCGAAGCCGCTCGGCCGCCGCCGCAGCAGCTCCAGCGACTGCTGCACGTTGCCCGACGAATCCTTGACGCCCGCGATGTTCGGCAATTCGGCCAGCGCCAGCAGCGTCTCGTTGGCGAGATTGACCCCCGTGCGGTACGGGATGTTGTAGATGAGGATCGGCCGATCGGTGGCCGCGGCGATGCGCGTGAAATGCTCGCGCAGG
>Ga0307475_10001274_pt1 | contig 15079 bp, 14 predicted proteins | sample atmos_gasesECM1C_FD_203317 | JGI IMG/M metagenome (GOLD analysis project Ga0307475, IMG submission 203317) | Hardwood forest soil microbial communities from Morgan-Monroe State Forest, Indiana, United States - atmos_gasesECM1C_515 | ecosystem: Environmental > Terrestrial > Soil > Temperate... | reverse complement strand
CGACTGGTCTCGAGGCGGATCCTCTGCTTTTTCGTTCCCTGCGCCTTCGCCCCCATAAGACACTACCGGCATGGAACTACACGATCACTCCCAATCTGTGAAGTTAATTTTGTGTGGGCCCTTAGGTGCGGCGCAACGCCTGTCTTCTTCCGGCTGGTAATTGCCCAGGAATGAGGTAGGGAAATCGACAGACAACGGTTCTGCTATTATCGGATGATACTTATATATCCTCATTAATGCTTCGTAAATGATTGACCGAAGGACAGGGGTGCGTGTGCCCTAGCACCACATAATACCCTGTACTTATTCTTACCTATTGTGCAGTAGCCAGCGACGGTTGCGGGTCCGTAGGCTGGACTTACTATGAAGGACAACAGCGCACGGGGGGCAATTTATCACGCTTTTTCTCTACAAAGACAATCAAGAACCTTGCAAAGAGACCTGCCGGGCTCTCGAAAGCCGGGTGGCGGGCGCGTACCACGATTGCTGGTGGTCTGCGCACTGCTGGTGTGCACGGGAATTGCGGCCAGCGACGCGCACGGAGGCCAGGGAGCACTAACATTCAGCCCGGCGTCGGCAAATTTTGGAAATGTAAATGTGGGCAGCAGCCCAACGATCGTGGTCGTGATCACGAACACAGGACCGGTGAGCGCGCAGATAACCAGAGAGAGTCTGCGCGCCAACATATACAGCGTGAGCGGGATCACGGTGCCGATGTCGATTCCCCCAGGGGCGCACGTCACGATGACCGTGAAGTTCGCGCCGACGCAGGCAGTGCTGGTCACCGCGTATGTAATCATCGGGAGCGATGCGACGAACGGTTGGGTTAGGTATAGGCTGAGCGCCACAGGCGTGTTTACCGCTGCGCAAACCCTGACGGCGACGCCCAGCAGCGTGAGTTTTGGAAATGTTCCGGTGGGAACGACTAACTCGCAGGCGGTACAACTGGCCAATAGCGGGACACAGAGCCTCAGCATCACGAGCGCGAGTGTAGGCGGGGCGCAGTTCACGATCAGCGGGCTAGCCACACCACTCTCGCTAGGCGCGGGGCAGACGGCCAGCGTCACGCTGCAATACGCAGCGACAGGAACCAGCGCAGCGAATGGTTCCGTGACAATTACGACGGCTGGATCGGCGCCCCCACTGGTGATCAGCGAAAGCGGAAATTGCAGGACTCTCGGCCCATGAGGAAACTTCATCTCATTGCAGGATTGCTAGGTGTGCTGGTCTTTGTGCTAAGCGGGCAGGTGATGCGATCGCACAAGCCGCCGGTCCGGTCGCTGGAAGATGGCCAGCGCATGATGTATGTGTCGCGGCACATTTTTATTCTGGGAAGCGCCCTTGTGAATCTGACGCTGGGGATTTATTTGAAGTTGGAAGGACGGGGGTGGCGAAGAAAGCTGCAGGTCGCGGGATCGTTGTTGATCCTTACTTTGCTGGTGCTGTTGACGCTGGCATTCGTTGATGAGCCGGGGGCGGAAATTGCGGGGCGCTCGCTGCGCGCCGCATTCGGATGGTTCACGCTGCTTGGCGGCTCGCTTGCGCACTTCTTTGCCAAGGTTGGGGCAGTTCGGGCAGCAGCGAATTGACAGGCCAAGACGCGGCCTCTAAACTAAATAAACTGTGTGCCGGGGTAGCTCACCGGTAGAGCGCCGCCCTGAAAAGGCGGGCGTAGCCAGTTCGATTCTGGCCCCCGGCACCATCCATGGTTTTCAGCACCCAGCACGTTCCAAGTCCCCGAAGCAATGTACGTCCGACCCTCCGGCGTGAGCATGATTTTCTGGACATGCTTTGCAATCTCTGCCCGCGCGATCCGTGGTTGGCGGTTCAGCACCAACTGCAGCTCCTTAAGTCGGGCCTCGGCAAACCGCCGCGCGTCTTTCAAACGCAGCCGGACCTCGCGAGGTTCGCAAGAGGCGATCTTGGCTTTCGTGTCCGCGAGTTCCTGTTCCAATTCTGACAATTTCTCCATGAGTGACGGGTAACGCTTTCCGTCTGCAATTGCATCCGTGCAGTTGCGAATCTGTTTTTGAATTGCCTCAACGCGGCGCCGCATCACGTCAGACTCCTTCCGCCTGTGGTTCACTGTGAGAAGCAACTGTTCCTCGAACGCATCGAGTGCGTATGAAATCACGTCAGGATCGAGAACTTTCTCCTGTAGTCCGGCCAGCAATTGTTCCTCAAGCACTTTCCGGCCAATCAAGAGCGTGTTCGAACACGCTCCGCGGCCGCGGTTGTAATGCATCGAGCAACCGTAGCGCACGTCCTGCCGCTTTCGGGAACATCCGGAAACGATTGTGATACTGGCGCTACACAGTGAGCACTTTAGTAAGCCAGAGAACAAATACGGCGAACTCGCGGCACAGGCTCGCAGTATCCCCGGCCGACGCGCCTCGAGCGCATAGAGTTCATTCACGAACTGCATTCTTTGCAGAACCGCGCTCCAAAGTTCGTCAGAAACGATGCGTTGAGCGGGAACCGCGGTCCGGCACCACTCATTTTGCGGCTTCCGCCGATAAATGCGCTTCCCCGTCTCCCGCGAGCGCAATTTGAAAGTCTTCCCCCAAATCACAACGCCCCGATAACGTTCGTTGTGCAGAATGTGGCGGATCGAAGATGGACACCAGCTTCGCGAGACTCTGCCCTTCTGTGGCTGAGGCGAGGCGACTCCTTCATCGTTCAAGTCGATAGCGATGCGCTTCAGGGAATCCCCCGCCGCGTAACGCTCGAATATTCTTCGCACCGTCGCAGCCTGATTCTCTTCAACGGCGAGCCGCACGCCTTCGATGACCGGCCGCCCGTGGCTGTCGCGCTGCGTGGCGCTCTCAATCGGAACCCCGTGATATCCGAACACGCGGCCGCCGGTATGGAGTCCATCGAGCGCACGTTGTTCGACTCCACGGAACGTACGCTTCGCCAAGTCCTTCAGGTAAAGCGAATCAACAATGCCGTGGGTTGCAACAAGGAGCTCTGCCTGCTCGCTACTCGTATCGATGCCCTGGGCAACAAAGATCACTCGAATACCGATGAACTGAAGCTCCTCGTAAATGTTTAGGGAGTCGGCCAGGCGCCGGCTTAATCGGCTAGTGTCGTCGACTAGGATTACGTCAAACTGGCGAGGCTTCTGCCTTGCAACCCCCAGGAGACACCGCAGGTTGGACCGGTCATCCGTAGCTCCGGAGATTGCCTCGTCCGCGTAGGTGTGCTCGTCAAGGACCCGGAGATTGTGCCGTCCAGCGTACTCGCGGCATTTTCGAATCTGCTGCTCAATGGTGAGAGGATTCTGCTTTTCGCTGGAATAGCGAGCGTAGACAGCGCAGCGGTTGGATTCGTTCACGGTCTCACGTCCCCCTGTCCAGGCGCAGGTACGGCCGTGCTGCTGACAAGTTTGCCGCAATGGAGTCTTCCTCCGCAAGGACGTTCTCAGCTTCATCAGCTTCAGCCATGTCCAAGTAATCCTTTACTAGAATCGGCACGATCACCCGGTCAATGAACGCCTTCAAATCCGGGTCAATTCCGACCAGCTTGGCTTGCTTCCCGAATTGGACAACCGTCGCCATCGTAGAGTCTGGGAGCAGGATGCATTTATACCCCTTGTGGATAATCCCTTCCAGAGGCTGCCGAAATGCCACGGATAAGTGCCTTTTGGGGAGAGTTGACCATAAATGCCTTCCCGGCGAAACTGCCACGCTTATTTCCGCATAAATAGCGGCGATTTGAAGGCCAATTTTGCGGGGTTGGGACTCTTTGGGCTGCGCGCCGGCAAACGGCATTGCAGTACCGCGCGTCGGCTCGCATAAGAGCCAAGCTTCCAGGCTGCCCGCCTTCCCCATTCGGACACTGTGGATTCTGGCAATACCCACTCTCGGGCGTACCCTCTCCGAGCAGCTGCCTGTACACCGCCGGCCGATTCTCCTCGAGCCACAACAGGAACCGCTTGCCCGAGCCGAGCCTGGCCGTTTTATCTCCCTGCACCTGCTCATAATATCTTTCTGCACAATCGGGCGAGCAGAGACGGCTATCGATCGAGCTATATGGCTTGTCTATTTTCCGGCCGCACCACCGGCAGCGGTCATAGCCGAATAGAACCGTTTCGATGCATTTGTTTGAGCAGTGGATCCCCGGCACGCCTGGAACGCGGTATCCACCTTCGCTCCAGATAAACATGCCGCAACCTTCGCAGTTGCCGCGCGGCGACCCCACGCTACCGGATGGAATGTGTCTAAGGATCTCAGATGAATCTGTTGTGGCAGTGAGTTTCATAACTTCTCCTAAAATGTATGTCTTCCTTCGTCATTGTTTTCGCCTCGCCGGCAAATCGCGTTTAAGCCTGCCGTCGACCAAGGTCACAGGAAATCGTTCCCCTGACGGGGTGATCTCTAATGTTCTCTTCAGAACGGGGTCGTACTCGTAGCGCGTGCCGTCCGGCAGCGCGTTCTTCGGTCCTTTTTGCAAACCGCTAAGACTCGCTAGGCCTTCAAACAGATTCCTGCGGTCCGTTGGACTCATTTCGTCATCGCTCGCCATCGATGCCCCCGTGCAGACCAGGATGAGCCTCTGACCTTTTCTTTCCGCAGCGCGGAGCGGCACACCAATACTCCGCCATTGCCGACCTGGGTCATCAATGCGGTCCGGCCCAATGGCCCGCGGAAGAAAAAAACAGTCCTCTACTTACTAGGGAACATCGAGAGTCGAAAACGTGAGAACTTTTTTCTTTCGGAATGGAGGGATGCGTGGGGCTGTTTTGCTTCCTTTGTGGTCAAGGCTAGCGTACTTACAAAAGACCCCAGTCGCCGTGGCGAGTGATGGAAGGACGTGCGTCTAAGGTCAGTAGCGGGTCAAGAATCGTTCCATAACGCTGCCGCCTTCCTCCGATCAACGTTCCCGTTTTTCAAGAGACTCAGCCTCTCCACATTGATTGCCCGATATTCGCCGAGCGTGTGGTTGACAGGGTCCGCATCGACCGCATGTAATCCAGCTCCCTTTGAGATGAAATATTGGGAGAGTACAGAGGCGACGCTCTTCCCAACTCCTCCCTTTCCCCCGCAGGAGGAAATGAACAGATGTATTCTGCGCCGAACCACTAAGGTCTGCTTTGCTCGCCAGCGTCTCTCCTTCCATGCACAAGCTCGTCTACAGTCTTCGTCGGTCGCCAATGGAAACCAGGACGGTTTTGCTCCAGTCGTTTCAGATTGGCGAGTGGATCACGGGGGGGCACCACTACCCTCCGTTGGTTGGGTGTGCGAGATGGCCAGCTCGGGACTTTTTCCGCATGGCCTGGCGGATATACGACTCGTGCCTCTCGCTCGGCGAACTAGCCTGCAAAAGGTGTCGCAGGAGATATCCAAACCATCGTCCGAAAGTCGTTTCCAGATTTGATTGAGTTCTTCCCGGAACGGAGAGCGCGCTCAATGTCAGAAAGGAGGCACCCCAGGAGGGCCGTGGTGGTTGGAGGCTCGTAGGAGAATTGTTCCAACGTGCGGCGGTAGGGATTTGGGGTTGACATTGGCATTAGTGGTGTGCGTGAAACGGTAAGGCAAATGAAATTCGGTGTGAGGCAAGAAGGGTGCAAACGGGGGCAATGTAGGGCAGTCGAGGATTGAAGGGTGCAAACGAGGGCATTCCGGGGGAATTCAGAACAGAAGGGGACGTGAGGAGTGGAATTTGGCGGGAGGTAATGCATTGGGTGGGCGGTATTGGAACATAAAGGGATGCGCCCGCATGGTTGGTGATTTGAGCGACAACTTCTGTGGAGTGAGTGCGATATGTGGGGGCGGTTTTTGGGCGATTGCGCCACAAATGCGCCACACGAAAAAGAGGGAGAATCAACCATGAGAAAACGTCGAATTGAGCGCAATCTGGCGTTACCGAGTGAAGAATTCCGCACGAATGTACGCACAGCGGCAAAGGATCGAGGCTTCCGCACGGAGCAAGCGTTCATCCTTGCCGCCTGCGAAAACGAGATCAAACGGGATGCCCGTACAGGTACAAACAGCCAAATGGAGGCCCACCTGACTGCCAGTATGCAAAAAGTCCCAAGGAGTTTCAGGCACTCTTCACGTTAGTCCACGCCCAATTTGCGCTGACAAAATTCGCTGCTCCAGTACGTGTTGACCTGCACGATTGAGCCTCCCGAGGAATTGCTACCTGCGGCCCGCGCGCACGCGAGGCTCCGATACGCAAAGATCCTTCGCCTTGCTGGACCAGAGGTTGCAACGCGGAACAAAGCGACTCTGGAGGAGGTCCTCAACGGTGGGAAGGAATCATGAGAAATGGGTTTCCACACGTGTGATTGAAGAGCGCTCCAGACTGATGTATATGTCGTAGGCTGACAGACCGCTAGAACCGGACCAATCTTTCATGTCTTGCTGTAAAACGCGGTCATCAGAGTGCCTTGGTCGTTGGCGCAACAAGTCTACACGGGCGGAGGAGCCGACGCCGTCATCCAATCAACCGCAAAACACCATAGTCCCGGAAGTCTGATCACTTGGCCGCGGTCAGGTCGCGTAGGGACGAAGTGTTGCTGCCGTCGAAGTAGGTCTGTGCTTTGGCCCAGGCGCGATCAGCGACAAGGCGGCCGAGCTTGCGTCCCGCCAGATCGGCGCGTTCGAAATGAATACCGCCGTAACGGCGGGACATTCCCGCTTCGTCGGCAGCTGCGGTGAAGGTTTCCCATTTCAGGGTGATAGGTAGAGCAGGTGTGAGGCTGGGCTCGATCTTCGAGCTTCCTGCAGCGAGTGTAACCGAGTGGCCGAAGTGATCGCTGCCGGTCCACAGCGTTAGGATACGAGCGGCGGAGGCGCTGTAGGTGCTGTGGCCGGAAACGTATTCCGGGAATGGCGGAGTGGGGAAGGTTGCTAGTTGATAGGGCAGCCACTCGGAGCCATCCATCTCGACGGTGCCCTTGCCGGGGCCGCCCCAGGCGCGAATCTTCGTGCCACGGAAGAGCGTGGATATGGCAGTGACTGGACGAACCGAATCGTAGGCGCGCTTGGCGTCCCATGCGGCGATGCTAGCATCGAGCATGGCGTTGGTCAGTGCGAAGAACATCTTCACGTCGTCGTCGAGCGAATGGTGATCGCGCGCAGAAACGAATTGCGCGAACTGCGCCCAATGGCCGGGCGGCTGTTCGGAATACGGCCCGTCGGACCAATATTCGGAGATCATTTTCTGCCGGTCGGTCAGATTGGCGCTGATGGCAATGAGTTCTTCGGCTTGCTGCTGATATTCGGGCGAGCCGTACTTTGCCGGCCCGGGTTCCACCGCCGGGCGAAACTCTTCACCCTTGGTCATCGCGAAGGGAGCGACGAAGCACCATTGGGCTCCCGCGAATTTCTGCGAGACAAGACTGCCGGTCGCATCCGTGTAGACAAGTGGCTGCCAGTGGTCGGGATTGGCGGCGGGGGCAGGCGCAGGAATGATTGCGGGCGTGTTCACGGGCGAATAGTTGCTCCAGTCGCTGAATGGGCCTTGCGCGAGGTCGCCGAGTTGGTTGGACTTGTCATGGTGGCGGAATTCGAGGACCGCTCCGCACGCGACGTTACCTATGCCGGTCGGGGTTTCGATGTCGGTGGAATTGTCGTTGGGATCGTAGCCGAGCTGCTGCATGAGTGGCTTGTAGACCGATTCCGTGTCTACGGGGAGTACATCAGCGAGAGCCCGATAAGCCGCATAGCTGATGGCGCGTTCCTTGTTGGCTTGGGTGCGTTCGTTAGCAGGACGCCGCAGCGCTCCGCGCAACTGCGTGCCCACGGCATGTTCATCGTACGCTGCCCAAGCGTCGAACATGCACGTGTGCACAACCGCGAGCGCTCGCGCTGCCATCGGCACCCCGATCTTCGCATCGCGTACCCCTTGCAGCGCCGCCCCGTTCCACTGGATTAGTACGCTCCTTGGGGCAGATACAGCTGCATCAACGTGAGGCAGCAATGCAAGGAGCATGGGCGCAATGAGCAAGTGTCTCCTGCTAGCACACCTACGCAGTGAAGCAGCCTCGACGTCAACTTTCCCTGATATTAGCGTGTTGCTAGTCATTTGCACACTTCTCGTTGAGGAGGAGAGTGTCTTCGACCTCATTTCGACGTACGCGTCAGCCCAAAATTCCGGAGATGATTTCGTTCACTTCGACGGTTTTAGTGTCGCCTTGAGCTTTTCAATCATCTCCGCGGTGCCACGCAGGTCATCTTGCACAGGGCCGGCCGTCGGGAGGCTGCTGAGGTACTTGAGCAGCACCAAAGTAGCCTTAGGATATCGATTTTCGCTGCACTGGATCGCATTGGGCGCCTCGAACGCTATCTGAATAATAAGCAACACGCGCCTTATTTCTTCGGTGCTGGTCGAATCTTTAGATACCGTTGCCTTTCTATCGCCTAGAAACTGAATAATTCCGACAGCAGCCGCGTCGCCAAGTCCGACGACTCGCTTTTGAAAGAAACCAGGTATGGGAGCGCGCCCGTTGTCGGCGAGGAGAACAGCCACAGTTTCCTCCGGATTGGAGCAGGGTGAAGCTTGCGACGCGCCCTGTGGAGACTGAGCGAGTCCGGCGCCGCAGCATAAGGATGCAACGGCAAGAATAAGCACCGTTTTCATATTTAGAAACCTCATCGAGTCGCGTTGATATCGTAATTGTTCGTAATTGTCCCATGATTACTTTGGGTAGAATTCACAACGAAGTTGTTGGTCCGAACCTTGTATTTCGCCCCGTTGACCAACATGCTTACGACTTGCGTGAAGCTGTAATTGTTAAGTGCGACCGTATTGCAGACCCCCACGGGGGCGTCGTGGTAGGTGCCATCGGATGCAGTGTTGATGGTGCAGTCTGGGACGGGAGAATTTGCGCAAACCTTCCCGCTCCCAGAGCCAGTGGGGAAAGTATCGTCCTCCCACGGAGTCATACTGCTACTTGCAATCGCATAAGTTCGTTGGTCGTATACCTGGTATTTGACATCGGTTTCGATTCCGTAAAAGCTAGCCGTAGAACATCCTCCGGGTACACCATTCGCGATAACCGACGTTGATAACTCGAGCAAGTAGGACGGAATTTGTACGTAGAAAGCTTCGGAATTGCTACTCTGCGTCGTCCCGCCGGCAGTCACGGACACTTGCACCAGATAGTTTCCACCCGCCGCGCTCGGCGCGATGGCAAAAGAAGCGTTGATCGCAGTATCGGTCACGGATGCAATCGTGACTGCGATTCCTGAACCAATGTCCACCACCACGTTGCCTGGAATCGTGCCAAAGCCTTTGCCCGAGATTATGACTGGAAGGGTTGTTCCAATTAGTCCTTGGTCCGGAGCGATGGCTGTTATCTGCGGCGCGACGGTGCCCGGGGCGGAGCCGCCGCCCCCGACCGCCATGTCATTCGCGCAGGAGGGATAATAGTTACAGTCTTGACCCCCTAGAGGTTCGCTATAATCAAACGCGGACAGGGTAGCGCCTCCCACTGATATGCCGTGCGCCAAGGCGGTCTGATCGACCGTCGCCACGCTGGTGTTACTGCTGCTCCAATCAGAGGCGCTCGTAACGTCATATGTGCTCCCGGTATTCCAACGATCCTTCATGGACATTTGCAAAGTACCCGAGACGGCCACGGCAAAGGGGTTGGCGGCGACGGTAAAAGAAACAGCACCATTGCAGGTAATACACCGAAAGACGCACGTCGCTTTTCGCACATTGTACGTGCCAGCGTCCACAGCCACCAGAATATGCTGGTTTTCGGCTACGGACCCGGAAATCTTCCCGCTACCCTCTCTTATGGAAAGCGGAATTACGTTGCCTTCGCTGTCGGGAAGCTGGTTCTCGATCAGCTCGGACATATTGAACATCGAAGTCGCCCGCGGCTCCAGATGGATCGGATATAAGTAGTGACCCCCGGCAAAAAAGACCGTGAAAACGAAGTCTTGCGCCTCGTCGGCTGGATTCCACAGCGTTACCATCGTGTCGTCTCCATTGGCGGTGCTCCAGTACGACAGGCTTTTTGAAGCGCCCTCTCCCATGCCCCGCGGGACAACCTCGAACACATAATTCTCGCTCTGGTCCACGCTGCCACTGGCAGCAATAACCGAACCTGGCGGGCCTTGGAACTGCAAGACCAAATTCACGGCTCCATTGAAATTCTTCAAGCCGGCAGCCATCAAAAGGGCAGGCATGTCGAGCAGCTTGGTTTGGAGTGGAGCCAACGAGAATTTGGGCAGCGAAACGGAGGCCGCCGCTCCGCCTGTCATCCACCACAGTGCGGGTGTGATGGACACGGGCTGACGATTCAGGTTGCGAAGCACCGAATACGGTGTGAACACGGTTCCGGCTGGAAAATGCATCATGGGATCTGCCTGCCCAGTCATCAGCCCAATTTCAGCATAGCTCACCGTGGAGGTCTTTGCCGAGGCGTCTGGTGGCGGGCCAAACGGAATGCTCGCGGAATAGCCTTTGCTAGGGTCTTCCAAACCGCCGTTCACGATCAGAGCATCCGTCGTGCCACTGAACGCCACATACAGGCCGCCCAACGAATTGACCGACGAACTCAATTCCTGAAGCTCCACCCGCTTTGTTCCATGAGGTGAAATCGTGACCTGATAGACGCCCAGAGAACTGGCGTTGGCATCGCTCACCTCGACCGTGGCAGGAAGAGGCTGCTCGGTCGTGTTGGACAGCACAACGAATCCGGTTGCCTCGGTCTCCTGTTTCCACCACGCGCCTTCGATGGAATGGGGACCAGCGGGAGCCGGACCATTCTGCGTGCCGGCGCCTGACCCGCCGGATGCGCCCACAGGTCGCAAGCCGTAGGTGAAAATCGTGCTATGGGTGGCGTCGACGCTGCTTACCGTGGCGCACAGCGCATCCCAGGCCCATTGATATTGGAGTTCAATGTACCCGCTCAGCGTAGCGTACGGTGCGAGTCCTTGGTTTGAGAGCGCATCGTTGATGTCGATCACCGCTGTTCCGGCAGGTGGCAGCACTACAACCGGGAGCGACAACTTCACTCCGTTGCTCAAATAAAGTACAGGCGTAACTGATATGGACGAAGTCTCAACCACGTTCCGCACGTACACAGAAGATTTCGTGTTCGCATCGGTCATCCAGTAGCCGCCTCGTAACGTGCGCAGCACCAAAGAACCCGCCTCAGGTTGGGAATCCGGCAAGCGCGGAGAGACGGGCTTGTGCGGAGCAAGAACTTTAGGCTGCTGGGCGGAAGAAGAGGGGCAACATAGGGCCAGCGTAACGGCGAGCAAAGCAAACTGAAAATTGGAAGTGCGAGTAGGCCGACCAGAGCAGAGGGACATGAGCGTGGTCCTCCACAGGGCAAGTGTCGAGTGGATACGCGAACGCTCACACAAAGTCAAGTAAAAAGACACTTATAACGTTAGCGAATAAATACATGATTGGGATACCGAGCAAAACTTGACGCCCGGTGACACTCATGCACCATTGCAGCCAGGGAGTCGGGAAACGCACCCGAGGGGCGAAGTCCAGCTGCGCCAGGCAAGAAACTGCCAGGGATGATTCACGTTGAGGTTTCCGGGGCGGTTGGCTTTCCAAGCAAATCAATCATCCGGAATTTGTTTATCGCCTACTGTTTGACTGGATCCTTATACAATTCCCAAAACAGTTTTACCGTTCCCGGACCATTTCCTGCGTATAATGCCGCCTTCCGAATTATGCCGAATTGAGTCACCTCGCCTGCTCCCTTTCCGCTAGATTGGCGGCGTCCGTCGCTTGGCCTGGCAAGGACGCGTCCAGACGGGGAAGAGCAAGGCGAGTCGGGCGGCCGTAGCGATGCCGGAAGCTCTCGCTGGTTGCTGAAAGACTATCTGGCGTCAATAGCCTTAGAGTTTTGGATCAAGCGCGGATCAATTCACGTTGCCTCAGCGTTGGAAGGTCCTTGATAGATTTTCCCGCTTTGTTCTGAGCAAGCCGCAACTCGTAAAGGCTTTGCAGATTTAGCCAAAACTCAGCGCTCGTGCCAAAGAAATGGGCGAGCCGCAGGGCGGTGTCGCCTGTGATGGCACGCGTCCCCTTCAGAATCTGAGTAATCCGATTTGTCGGCACGTCGAGTTGACGCGCAAGTTCAGCGGCGCTCATATCCAGCGCTTTTAGTTCTTCCGCCAAGTGTTCACCAGGATGAATTGCAGTGACCGCCATGTCGTGATGCTCCCTAGTGGTAGTCAACGATCTCTACGTTCGAGGGTCCAGGCTCTCCCTCAACCCATTCAAAGCAAATCCGCCATTGATCGTTGATGCGGATGCTGTACTGACCCTTGCGGTCGCCGCGCAATGCCTCGAACCGGTTGCCGGGCAGAGCGGCGAGATCACCGAGCGACGTAGCAGCCTCCATACGATCAAGCTTGAGGCGTGCGGGCCGTTCAAAGCCTGAAAATGCCTTTACTCGTTTGCCGGCAGCAAAGTCTCTGGTCCGCTTGTCGCGGTAGCTGACTATCATCTAACGCCTCGAAGGTACCAGAGAAGTACGCGTTACGTCAAGCGTAAAGCACGCGACCTGTCGACGGGTCCCTCGCCCTCAGGCGGATCACTGCCGGTGCAAGGCAGGGTGCAAGGGCAGTTCTCGTCGAAAATTTTCGCGGAACCGCCGGTTTCTTGGTGGATCTGCGTAAAGAAGTCGCCGGTAGCCGATGGCTTCTGTCTGATATAGCTGGAAAGCGGCCCTCATGCGGCCACCTCGATTTGGAACTGAATCAACAGGCTTGAGCTGGTGGCAGCATGGTGCGGTCCGGGCCCCCGGCACCATCCGTAGCTCGATTCCCAAGGAAATTCCAATTCCCCTTCGCTACGTAGTATTCCCCATTCGCCTCCATTTCGATTCTTTCAACGTGCCTCAAGAGCGCGGCTCGGGCAACGATTACGTCGCCACTCAAGAGACCGCACAAATCCCTTAGTTAGCTTCGCTTTCGCTATCGTTCGCATACTTGCAATCCGCGTTTTGATCGAATCCTCGTTGGAGGAAATAACGCGCTCGGTGATCTCAGCAATTTCTCTTTCCCCCTCCGCGATTGCCGTCATGATTGTTGGCGACAGTTGTCCGCTCGCGATCACCCGCGTGAGGTTTTGCAAGTTCACCTTCCAGCTCGCATTTCCGTTTCTCAATTCGGTCCATCTCGCTGCCCATGTTTTCCAGTTCCTTGAGCAGCCCGGCCTCGAACTTCTCCATCACGTAATCGACAACTTCCTCGCGCAGAATCTTTTCCTGCAAACCCGAAAGCATCGCTCCCTCTAGATCATCCCGGCGAATCCGGGCGGTGTTCTTGCACACTGTCTCGCCGCGGTTGTAATTCGACGGGCAGCCATACACCTGGCTCGATTTGTTTCGACCCGCACCCCAAAGTACAGTCAGATTCGCGCCGCACCCTGCACACTTCAAAAGTCCACTGAATAAATACGCGGAGTTCATCGCCCGCGTGTGCATAAGTCCATTCCGTCTGGTGGCATCACTGTACAAGCGATTCACCGATTCGCGCCTGGCCTCGACCCTCTGCCATAGTTCCTCGGAGACGATCCGCTGCTCTGGAATTTCGCTCTGCACCCATTCACTCTCGGGGCGCGGACGGTAAACACGCTTGCCTGTTTTCGGCGAGCGAACCTTTTTCGTCTTACCCCACACCACAAGCCCGCGATAGCGTTCGTTGTGGAGAATCGTTCGCACCGACGATGGACACCAGCTCCGGGAAACTCTTCCCTTCTGCGGCTGCGGCGACTGCACGCCTTCTTCGTTCAACTGTTTCGTGATGTACTTCAGGCTTCGGCCCTCGGCATACATCGAAAAAATGCGCCGCACGATTTTTCCCTGTTTCGGCTCGACTTCGAGGTGCACTCCACAGACAACCGGTTTCCCATGCGAGTCGCGCTGTGAATCATCCTCGATTTGCACGTTGCGGTATCCAAAGCACCTCCCGCCAGTGTGGAGGTGTCGTTTTGCCAAGCCCTCCACACCCCGAAAAGTTTTCTTGCCCAGGTCAACCAGGTATTGTTCGTTGATGCCGCCGTAAATTGCCGTGAGCATTCCCGCGCTCTCCGATTCGCTATCGAATCCTTGAGCAACGTAGACAATCCGCACACCTGCAAACTTCAGTTCCTTCGCGATGCGATCCGTGTCTCCCAGGCTACGACTTAGTCGCGAGGTATCGTCCACTAGAACGCAATCGAACTGGCGCATATTGGAACTCGCCGCGGCGAGCATCTGCTTCAGCGCGTTTCGCTCATCGGTTGCGCCGGTGATCGCCGAGTCGCGATAGATGTGATTGTCGAGAACGGTCCAGCCATTCCGCGCTGCGTATTCGCGGCACTTTCTAATTTGATCTTCAATCGAAGAGGTGCTTTGTTTCGCGTCGGAGTACCTGCTGTAAACGGCACATTTCATCGGACTGCCTCCGCCGGATTGCTTTGATTGCTCGTGCGGTCACAGTCCCACGGTGTGGCCCGTGGCCCGCAAAGGGGGAAAAATCTTGGTACCAGTACATCTTTCTCGGAGAGAGAGGAAATCTACAATTGGCTTCCAGTCGCGGTTCCCAGTGGACATGAAGTACCCATGGCGAGCTACTGCCCGAAGCTGCTCTGGCTCAGCTCCTGTACCGAATCTGTACCTGAGTTCAGTTGTTGGCGAATGTTGAGAAACGCATATTCGAGTCGGCTGCCTCCTCTTCCAGCCGGAGATCTGCGGAATCGTCGATACATGAGTAGAACGGATGTTGCCGTTGCGAAACAGTGCCGAAGCTATTCTCTCCGCAAAGTCCCGTCTCGGTTTGATCATCGCGGTGCTTTTCAGTTGCATTCTGGCAGGCTGCGCATCTGGTTCTGTCCAATCGAACGCGTCGCCAGCACCGCCAGCTTCGCCTACGATCACGAGCGTTAGCCCAAACAGTGGTCCGGCGGCGGGCGGAACGGCGGTGACCATCACAGGCTCGAACTTCCGCACGGGGGCAGCCGTGCTGTTCGGCAGTTTGAATGCGAGCAATGTGGCGGTGGTGAGCAGCTCGAGCATAACGGCCACGACACCGGCGGGGACGGCGGGAACGCAGGTCAACGTAACGGTCAACAACACTGACGGAACGACGGCCACGCTCGCCAAGGC
>Ga0307475_10001273_pt1 | contig 15080 bp, 17 predicted proteins | sample atmos_gasesECM1C_FD_203317 | JGI IMG/M metagenome (GOLD analysis project Ga0307475, IMG submission 203317) | Hardwood forest soil microbial communities from Morgan-Monroe State Forest, Indiana, United States - atmos_gasesECM1C_515 | ecosystem: Environmental > Terrestrial > Soil > Temperate... | reverse complement strand
GAGCCGCGCGGGCCTTCGGCGAGCACAGTGACCTTGGCGTGCAATTCGTATCCCGGTGTGTAGTTGTCCTTGGGCTTGCCGTGTTTGTCGACGCCTTTGTCTTCGGTGATGACGCCCGCGATGCCTTGGCGTTCGTAAATCAGTTGCGCGCCGCCAAATTGCGTGAAGAGATTGACGCCGGATTTTTCCACGAGGCCACCGAGCCATTTCACCACGCGGTTGAGGGAGACGACGTAATTGCCTTTGTTTTTGAAGGGCGGCGGAGTGATGGGAAAGCGGAATGAAGAGCCCTTGGTGAAAAACAGAGCGGCATCGTCGGTCACCGGCGTGTCCAGCGGGGCGCTCTTCTCGAAATCGGGGACCAACTCGGCGAGGGCTTTGGGGTTCATGATGGCGCCGGAGAGTTGGTGGGCGCCGATCTCGCGGCCTTTCTCGAGAACGTAGATATTTTCTGCGGAAAGCGCGGGGCCGCCAGAGGCGCCGGCGGATTCGTTGTGCTTCTTGATGAGGTTGGCGAGATGCAGGGCACAGGCCAAGCCGGCGGGGCCGGCGCCGACGATCAGGACGTCGGCCTCGAGAGTTTCGCGCTGTACGGTCATCGGTTCCTCAGTTTAGCAGAGCACGCAAACCTTGCAGAGCCGAGCGCAAACGGAGAGTCGGCGCGCGGCAATCAGGAGATGGCGTTTCCAGTACGGGGGACAGGAAAATGACGGGGTGTTCACATTTGTTGGACAACAGGCCTTACGGATTGGGCGAACCTGTTGGCGGCGGAATGCGAGGCGCTCAGCAATGCTCTTCGCCTGCCGGGGAGGAACACCTTGAAGATAAGAGAGATTGGTTGCGCAAACCGCGCAGAGAAGTCAGGGATTATGCGGCAGGGGCTGAGAATAGCGCTGGGAATTTGCCTGACGACGTTTCTGGCGAGTTCCGCTCTTGCCCAGTACGGAGGGGGAGGGACCGGGATGGGGACGGGAACACCGGGAACACCTGGGTATGTTGCACCGAAAAGCGGATATGGTTCTGGCAAGGCGATCGGGATTGGGGTTGGCGCCGCGGCGGCAGGAGCTGGGGTGCTGTTTCTGGCGATGCATCACCATGGCGCGGTGACGGGCTGCGTGCGGCAGACGGATGACGGGCTACGCCTGGTGGATGAGAAGAAGAACAAATCATACGCGCTGGAGTCCGGGAGCGTGGACTTAAAGCCGGGCGACCGCGTGGAGCTCAAGGGGAAGAAGTCGAGCGGAAACGGCGGCGCGCAGATGTTCGAGCCGACGAAAGTGGTCAAGAGTTTGGGGAGCTGCGGCGCAGAAGCGGCTCACTAAGGATTCGACAAGACTGCCGGTGGACAGCTAGAACCCCACGGTCCAAAACCGCATTGCCAGCATCTTGCCGGCGCGGCGTATTACGCGCCAACAAGATGCTGGCGCTACCAATTCCCTTGTATGTTTGGCGCCGAGCGGCCCTATTATTCCGATAGGGTATTCCCAACTTGATTCTGAGGGTTTTTGAGGAAAAGGTGTCGCTCACGAGGGCAGCGGCCGAGCAAGCGGCTGCGGCTCTACGACGCGCTGTCGATGACCGCAGACTGGCGCGTATTGTGGTGGCTACGGGGACGTCGCAGATTGCGTTCTTGGAGGAGTTGACGAAGGCGGAGGCGATTGATTGGGGACGGGTGGAGATGTTTCACCTAGATGAATATGTGGGGCTGCCGATTACGCATCCAGCTAGTTTTCGCAAGTACTTGATGGAGCGGCTGATCGATAAGGTGGGCATCACGCAATATCATTTGCTAGATGGGACGGGCGATGCGCGCGAAATGGCCCGGCGGGTTGGAGAACCGCTGAGCGCGGCGCCGGTGGATGTGGCGTTTGCGGGGATTGGAGAGAACGGACATTTGGCATTCAATGATCCACCAGCGGATTTCGAAACGGAGGAGCCGTATCTGGTGGTCGAGCTGGATGAAGCGTGCCGGCGGCAACAGGTGGGCGAGGGATGGTTCCGCGATATTTCTGAGGTGCCGCGGCAGGCGATTTCGATGTCGGTGCGGCAGATTTTGAAGGCGAAAGAAATTATTTCGATTGTGCCAGATGCGCGGAAGGCGATCGCCGTAAAGAAATGCTTTGAGGGCAAGATTAGCGCGATGGCGCCGGCTTCGATCTTACGCCTGCATAAAGACACTACGGTGTATCTGGACAAAGGCTCGTCGCGCTTGTTGAGCCCGGCGACGCTTGCCTCGTTTTCCGTTGGGCTGACATAGAGCCGAGAAGAAAACGATACCGCAGAGACGAAAGAAAGCCGAGTAGCGCAGAGACGATCAGACCGCCAGATGCGCGTGACCTAAACCGCCCTCATCGGATATGGTGTGACAGCGACGGCGATGAGGGTCGAGTCTTCATGGCGGTAACCCAGCAAGTCAATCCAACACGCATGCGGGTGATTCTATCCTTGCGCTGGTGGATTGGCGGGATTTTGTTTGCCTCGACGGTAATCAACTATATCGACCGGCAGACGCTTTCGATTCTTGCTCCCTACCTGAAGGAGGATTTTCGCTGGAGCAACGTGGATTACGCGAATATCGCGATTGCGTTCCGGGTGGCGTATTCGATCGGGCAAACCGTTTGCGGGCGATTGATGGATCGCGTGGGAACGCGGCGGGGGCTGACGATCAGCGTCGCGTGGTACTCGGCGGTTTCGCTGCTGACCTCGCTGGCGAGTGGAGTGAGGAGCTTTGCGTTTTTCCGGTTTCTGCTGGGAGCGGGCGAATCGGCGAATTGGCCGGGGGCGAACAAGGCGGTTTCCGAGTGGTTTCCGAAACGCGAGCGGGGACTGGCGACGGCGCTGTACGACAGCGGTTCTTCGATCGGCGGGGCGGTGGCGCCATTTCTGGTCTTGCCGATCTATTTTCGGTGGGGATGGCGCGTGGCGTTCATGATCCCGGGGCTGCTGGGATTTTTGTGGCTGATGGTTTGGCGGCGAATATACCACCGGCCTGAGCAGCATCCGCGTATCGGCGACGCAGAGCGCGAGATGATTCTGAGCGAAACGCGTGACCTAGAAAGCACGCGGAAGGCGAGGCTGAGCGAACTCTTGAGGCTTCCGCAGGCGTGGGGGACGATTATTTCGAAAACGCTGACTGATCCGGTGTGGTTTTTTGTGACGGACTGGTTTCCGATTTACCTTGTGGCCAAGGGGATTTCGCTGAAGAGCGGATTGATTGCGGTGTGGATTCCGTTTCTGGCCGCGGACCTGGGGAATTTTTTTGGAGGCGCTGCTTCAGGAACTCTGATCCGGCGGGGATGGCCGCTGGGAGCGGCGCGAAAGGCGCTGGTGGTGTTTGGAGGCGTGGGAGTGACGCTGCTGATTCCAACGATTTTTACGAGGAATCTGTACGTGATTACTTTGCTGTTCGGACTGGCGACATTTTCGTACGCGTCGTTTTCCACGATTGCGAATGTGTTGCCGACGGATTTGTTTAAGAACGATTCGGTGGCTACGGTTAGCGGCTTGAGCGGAACAGGAGCGGGGATCGGGACGATTATCGCGTTCGAACTGATTGGGCATTTTTCGGATTTACGGAAGGCGTCGGCGACGCATGCGTTTGATCCGATTATGATTGCGGCAGGGGTGATTCCGTTTGTGGGGATGATTTTAGTGTTGTTGCTGGTGCGCAATACGCAGGCTACGGAGGAGGGGCTGGTGAGGCGGATATGAGAGCGAGGAGTGTCGAAGAATGAAGGGTAAATGGATTGCGGGACTGTTGCTCTTGCTGATTTCGGGAGCGTCGCCGGCGGGGCAGGCTCAGAATAAAGTGTCCATCGCGGAAAAACTTGGATTTGGGCGCGACGCAAAGTTGTTGATCGTGCATGCCGATGATGTGGGGATGACGCATGCGGTGAACGCGGCGACGATCAAGGCGCTGGAGAGCGGCGGGGTGAACTCGGCGAGCATTATGGTGCCGTGTCCGTGGTTTCCGGACATTGCGGAGTACGCGAGAGCGCATCCGGAGACGGATTTCGGGCTGCACCTGACGTTGACCAGCGAGCGGGTGTATTACCGGTGGGGACCCGTGGCGCCGAGAGACAAAGTGGCGAGTTTGGTGGACGAGAATGGATATTTTTGGCACGACTGGACGGCGACGACGCGTATCGAGCCGAAGGAAGTGGAGCTGGAACTGCGCGCGCAGATTGAGCGAGCGTACGCGATGGGGATTCGCCCGACACACCTGGATTCGCACCAGTACCGGCTGTATGACAATGGCAAAGAACTATTCGAGGTGCTGCTGCGGATCGCGCACGAGAAGAAGCTGCCGTTTTTTGTGGTGAGGGATTGGTTCGCGGAGCATCCGTATCTGGAGTCGAGCCTGAGCCCCGATGATCCAGTGATCGACCACACGGTAACGATCGATCCTAGCGTGCGGCCTGAAAAATGGGCTGAATTTTACAAGACGGCGATCAAGAATCTGCAGCCAGGAATTACGGAGTTTGTGATCCATGTGGCATTTGCGGATGAGGAGATGACGGCTGCTACGCGGGAACGGGACACGTGGGGAGCTGCTTGGCGGCAGCGCGATTTTGATTTCTTTACTGGCACAGAATTCCGGCAGCTACTGGCGCAGGAAAAGATCCACCTTGTTAACTGGCGAGAGCTGGCACGAGCGCGATGATACACGCGAGATTTCTTCGCGGAGTCGATTCTATTTTGCCGGTGCTGGCGGGAATTTGGGAGGAATGTCCGCGTAGCCTGGCGCCGCGGCGAGAAGATTTTGCGACAGGTCGGCTTTGGCTTCGCCAAGCGACCAGCGGATACCGCCGGCGAGGAGATTGAGGAAGAAAGCATTCTGCCAATTTTCCGGGCGATCGCCCATGGCGACAAAGAAGACGCGTCCTTTGCCGTTCATGCGCGCCCAGACGACGGGATACGGACGCCGCTGGTAGCACTCGTTCTTGAGCATGCTGGTGTCGACGGTGGCGATGACGTGCATGTCGGTGGCGAAATCCTTGAGCGAATACCATTCTTCGTTGAAGGAGACGGGGGATTGGACGCCTTCGAGCCCGGGGAATGACGGATCGTTGATGATGATGTTGGCGGTCTGCAGGCGCGGGTCGCGGCCGTGAATGATGAATTCGCCGCCGAGCATGCGGAGGTAGGGATCGGATTGCGCGCCGTGGGCGATGTAGCGGTTGGCCAGATCCGGGGTGTCAGGCAGTGTGTGAAACGTGTCGCTGGCGGCATGGCAGCCGACGAATCCGAGACCTTGTTCGATGGAGGTAAGCAATGTTTGCTTGCCGGTAGGCGACATGGGCGGATTTTTGTCGGTGCCGGATTGCGTTAAATCGCCGGTGGTGAAGAAGAAGGCGGCTTGATAGTTGTTAAAATCCTTGGAGTCAAAGATGCGGCCGTCTTTGGAACAGGTGACATCGAAGCCGTTCTTCGGACCGAATTCGGTTATGGCGGTTTCGGCGATGCTGAGCTTGCCGTCCTTGCGCTTAACTACCTCATGCTCGAAGCCGGAGGATTTGGTGAAGACGAGGAGGGACTTTTTTTGCGCGGAGAGAGATTGATCGGAAAGCACCAGACCTGCGGTTGCCGCGGTCAGAGTGGCGGTTGTCAGGGTGCGAAGAAACTCGCGGCGATCGGAGAGATGCGTCATGTGTACCCTCGTGTGGATGAATGTTGATTCGTGCGCCCACATGATATAACCAAATCGGTTAGCAGACAGAAATTCGAAGACGATGGACCGCCGGAGAAATGAACCCGTCAGCTCAACCGGTTTTTGTACAGGGCCATGCCAACCGCGGCGTCTATCCCCATCCGTTCAAGAGCCTGGATTTCCCGTCGCGCCTTGATGCCGCCGGCAGCAATGATTGGATGCGACGTTGCCCCCCGCAACTGCTCGAACCATTCGAGATTAGCGCCGGTCATCGTTCCTTCGCGATCCACGTCGGTGCAGAGAAATGCGGCGCAGAACGGCTCGAATTGCTCGATCACATTTTCCGCGCGAATTCGCAGCGACTCTTGCCAGCCTTTGATCACAACGTGGCCCTTGGCGGTATCCAGCGCGATGACGATTGCCGAGCGGCCCACTCGCTCGCGCAGCCGCCGCAGAAATGGCGCGTTTATCTTGCCGTTCTTGAATGCGGTGCTTCCGACGATGACTTGGCGCGCGCCCCATTTTGTAATTTCCTCCGCGTGGCGGACGGTGTGGATTCCTCCACCCACGCGCACTTTCATCCCATATCGCCTGGCCGCTTCACCACACAGTTTGCGCGCGAGTTCGCTGTTATTGCCTTTCCCCATCGCAGCATCCAGATCGATGATGTGCAGCCACTTGTATTTCTTGAATTTCAGCAACAGGGACATCACATCCGCGATCGCAAGCTCGCGTTTTCTGCCGTGCACGAGCTGGACAGCCTTGCCCTCCTGCAAGTCGATACACGGAATCAGCACGGCAGCCTCACGAGAATCCCGCGCGCGGAGAGAAAATGTTTGAGCTCGCGAATCGACTGAACGGAATCGTGGAAGATCGAGGCCGCCAAAGCAGCGTCGGCACGCCCGTTGGTAAAAATCTCAGCGAAGTGCGCGGGCAGCTTGGCGCCACCGGAGGCAATGACCGGCACAGAAACCGCCGAGGAGATCGCCACGGTGAGCGCGGCATCGAATCCAGTCTGCATACCGTCCTGGCCCATGGACGTCACCAGAATCTCGCCGGCGCCCCGCTCAACTCCTTGTTTTGCCCACGCAACGGCCTCGCGGTTTGCTGGCTCACGCCCGCCGCGCACGATCACCATCCATTCGTCCTCGACTCTCTTGACATCGATCGCCAGTACGACAGCTTGCGCGCCAAACTCAAGGGAAGTCTCTGAGATCAACTCGGGCCGCGCCACCGCCGCGGTGTTCAGCGTGATCTTGTCCGCGCCGGCGCGAAGGACGGACCGCGCGTCTTCAACGGAGCGGATGCCGCCTCCGGCTGTCAAGGGAATCGCAAGCTCTGCCGCAACGCGCCGAATCGTTTCTAGAAACGTGGGGCGATAATCGCGAGAGGCGGCAATATCCAAGACGACCAGTTCGTCCGCGCCTTCAGCGTTGTATCGCGCAGCGAGTGCCGCGGGATCGCCGGCGTCGCGGAGTCCGACAAAGTTCACGCCTTTCACGACGCGGCCGCCGTCGACGTCAAGGCAAGGAATGATGCGGCGCGCCAGGCTCATGCGCACAGCCGCAGAAAATTGCGCAGGACTTGTGCACCAGCTTCCCCGCTCTTCTCCGGATGAAATTGGACGGCGCAGATATTGTCCTTTTCCAGTACCGCGACAAACTCTGTCCCGTAATTGCACGCAGACACGGTCTCTTGGCTCGCGTCGGTGGCGGCGTAAGTGTGCGCGAAGTAGAAGAAAGCATCAGCATCGACGCCTTCAAGCAACACGGACTTGCGTTTCGCGAGTAGCCGATTCCAACCCATATGCGGCAGCTTGACGACGGACGGCAGCGCTCGCACGCGCCCCGGCAACAACTGCAAGCCAGACAGTCCGGGCGCCTCATCGCTGGCGGCATAGAGTGCCTGGAGACCCAAGCAAATGCCCAGGAACGGAACACCACGCCGAATGGCGTCCAGTAGCGGGGCGCGCAATTTGCGGTCATCCAGCGCGCGCATCAGCGTTTCGAAATGTCCCACGCCCGGTAGCAGCAGCGCCTGTGCGTTTGCGATGCATTCTGGGGTGGTAGTGCGTTGCGATTGCGCTCCGAGCCGCTGCAAGGCTCGTTCGACAGACGCGACGTTGCCGGCACCGTAATCCAGTAGGGTGATCTTCACAGTAGGCCCTTGGTGCTGGGCAGCACGCGCCGCAATCTCTGGTCGCGCGCCACGGCGAAGCGCAGCGCGCGGGCAAATGCCTTGAACATGGCCTCGACTTGGTGATGCGAAGCTCGCCCATATAGGACGCGAAGATGCACATTGGCGCGGGCAGCCTGCGCAAAGCCTTGAAAGAAATCTTCGGTCAGCTCGGTCTGAAAGTCACCCACACGAGCGCTGGCAATTTTGGCATTCACGACGCAGAAGGGCCGGCCTCCCAAGTCGACGGCGCTGGCGGCAAGCGTCTCGTCCATGGGCATTAGGAAATATCCGGCGCGCAAAATTCCGCGCTTCGAGCCGAGCGCTTTGGCCACCGCTTCGCCTAAGGCGATTCCGACGTCTTCTACGGTGTGGTGCTGATCCACGTCCAAGTCCCCGAGCGCCTTCAGTCGCAAATCGAACGCGCCGTGCCGGGCCACAAGCTCCAACATGTGGTCGAAGAAACGAATTCCCGTGGCCACGCGCGCTTTGCCGCGACCGTCGAGATTCAACTGGAGGCTGATATCGGTCTCGTTGGTCTTGCGATGAATCTTTGCCGTTCTTGGCATCATTCGCGCACCGCTATCGCGTTTTCATGCGCTATTAGATTTTCTGCCCGTGCGAGAGTTCGCACATCGGTAGCCAGCCGCTGGAAACCTTCGCGGCTAATCGTCTGCACGCTGATGCACTTCACAAAATCCGCCGCAGACAATCCTCCGCGACTCCGTGCCCAGCCGCCGGTGGGCAAAACGTGGTTGCTGCCACTCGCGTAGTCGCCCAGCGGTTGCGCCGCCCAAGGGCCGATAAACACTGTCCCGGCGGCACAAAACCTTTCCACAGCTACAGCTTCAGATTGCGGAACGCTGAGATGTTCCGGTGCAAAGCGGTTCACGAAGTCGAGAGCCTGATGGTCGGACGCGGCGAGCAAAATCACTCCGGCCGTCTTCAAGGAAACGTTTGCAGAGTTCGCTTCCGGCAATTTCTTTAACTGCTCTGCAACTTCACACCGCACTTCCTGTGCGAGCCGCTCTGACGTGGTCACCAGGATGCTTGCTGCGTCCGGGGCGTGTTCCGCCTGGGCCAACAAGTCCGCCGCTATCCACCTGGCATTGCCCCGCGACGCAAGCACAATGGCTTCGGTCGGTCCAGCGGGTAGATCGATGGCACAGTCGCGGCTTGCGAGCTGCTTTGCGGCGGTCACGAAGCGGTTGCCGGGTCCAAAGATTTTGTCGACGCGAGGAATACTCTTGGTTCCGTAGGCCAAGGCCGCAATCGCCTGCGCTCCCCCGATGCGCGCGACTTCGCTCAGACCAAGGACGCCGGCCACCGCAAGCAGCTCGTCGTTCGGCCTCGCGCACACGACGACGATCCTCTTTACACCCGCAACCTGAGCCGGCACGGCGGCCATTACCAGCGTCGAAACTAACGTAGACTTGCCGCCTGGAATGTAGCAGCCGACCGTTTCAATGGGCCTGACCCTTTGCGCGATGCTTACACCGGGTTCGACTTCCACTGACCAATTTCGCGGCAACTGTTTCTCAGCCACCTTTCGGACGTTGGCCCTTGCGTGTTTCACCGCACGCAGGAAATCCGCGCTTACTCTTTTCTGCGCATCCTCGATCTCACGCTGCGAGACCCATATCCGCTGGCGCGTCAGGTTCATGCCATCCAGTTTTTTCGTCCAAGAAAGCAGAGCGGCATCACCACGGCGCCGGACGTCGGCGATAATCCTGCCGGCGACGCTCTCGGTCTGGACATCGCGACGTCCGCGCGTGGCGAGCAGCCGCTTTTCAAGCGGGCCGGTTAGTTTCAGAATGCGCATTACAGCACGATCTTATTCAGGGGATACTCCACAATCCCCTGCGCCTTCGCGGCCTTGAGCTTTGGCAAAATTTGCCGCACCACCGATTCTTCGACAATGGTATTGACCGCTACCCAGTCCGGATCGCTGAGCATGGAGATGGTGGGGTTCTTCAACGCGGGCAGGATGGCGACCACGCGGTCCAGGTCCTCGCGGCGGACATTGAGGATCAGGCCGACTTTAGTGGCCGCGGCAATGGCTCCTTGCAGCATCAAAATCACGCTTTCCGCCTTTTCCTTTTTCCAACTGTCCGCCGCAGCCACGCGATTCATGATGAAGACGGTGGCCGATTCCAGCACGGTATCGACAACGCGCAGGCGATTAGCGCGTAGCGAAGAGCCCGTTTCGGTGACCTCAACGATGGCGTCAGCAAGCTGCGGCACTTTCACCTCCGTAGCGCCCCAGGAAAAATCCACGCGCCCTGTGACTCCATGCCGCTTTAGATATTCCCCGGTGATGCGTACGATTTCAGTGGCGATCACTTTGCCTTGTAGGTCGCGCGGCTCGCGAATCGCGGAATCTTCGTGCACGGCGAGTACCCAACGCACCCGCGACAGCCTCTGCTTCGCATACACAAGCTCGGCGAGTTCCAGGACGTCCGAGCCGGTTTCGACGACCCAGTCGTGCCCGGTAATTCCCGCATCCAGCGCGCCGGTTTCCACGTAGCGGGACATTTCCTGGGCGCGCACGAGCAAGCATTCGATCTCCGGGTCGTCGACGGTGGGCACGTAGCTTCGCGAACTTACTGTGATTTTCCAGCCGGCGCGGGAGAAAAGTTCCAGTGTTGCTTCCTGCAGGCTGCCCTTGGGGATTCCCAGCTTCAGGCGATTCATCGTTCTGCCCCCGGTGCGTACACTTTGTCCGGATCAAATGTGCGCTCCGCAACGGTGCGGACGCTGCCGTTCTCTTGAATCTGCCGGAAGAAGCAACTGCAATAGCCTTCGTGGCAAACGCCAGGGCCCAATGGCTCGACACGCAAGAGCAATGCATCCGCGTCGCAATCGACGCGAATCTCCAGCACGCGTAGGACGTGGCCGCTCGTTTCCCCTTTCCGCCACAAACGGTTGCGCGAGCGGCTGAAGAACACCGCCTCGCGCGTCCGCCACGTCTCCGCCAAGGCGTCCGCGTTCATAAAGCCGAGCATCAGGACTTCACCGCTGTGTCCGTCCTGAACAATCGCCGGGACCAGCCCACCGCCCTTTTCGAATGCGATTTCCACTTGCTTCCTCCAAAAGGTCGAATCTAAAAACAAAAAACCCGCTGGGCTTAGCGCCAGCGGGCCGATGAGTGCGTTTTCTAGCTATTCGCTAGGTACAACTCAACAGGCGCGGCGTGTGGCCGTGACGATGATGGCGGTGCGCCCGGAGATGATGCCAAACTGTCATTTGCTGAGTTTCAGCTTAGACAAGCCAATCGCCGGCGTCAATCAGAGTGAGGCAACAAAAAACAGATACATCGACGGCGTTTTTTGCGTGCTTGCGAGGATTGACTTTCGCAGATAGCTCCGTTACTTTCGTTGAGTACTTGGTAGAGGTGCGGATCCCATCAGTAGCGGGGCGTGCTTTTCCGATCAGCTTCGGACGCCCGCGCGAAAGGGGCAAGTGCTGTTGATCCGCCGAAGTCGCCGCGGCAGCTGAACGCCGGGCGGCTGGGGGCCAGGGCTAAGACCTGTCCACTGTCATCCGTTGTGAAATCATGCGGATGGAGCGCTATCGAGGAGTGACAGCCCCGAGTCTTTCTTCGGTTCTTCCTTCTCTTTCGTTCCATTCCTGAAAACTACTATGGACTTATTTGAGCTCACGCGCGCTCTCGTTGACATCGAATCGGTGACGAACAACGAAGCCGCAGCCGGCGAATTTCTGTTTCGTCACATTTCTCCGCTTGCAGCGAAATACGGCGGCCGCGTCGAACGCATGGAGGTCGAAGCGCAACGCTTCAACCTTTTTGCGAGTTGGGGCAAGCCGGTTGTGACGATGTCGACGCACATGGATACCGTGCCGCCCTTTTTCCCGTCGAGGGAAGACGACACGTATCTGTGGGGGCGAGGGGCGTGCGACGCCAAAGGCATCATCGCCGCCATGATTTCCGCCGCTGAAAAACTGCTCGCGGAAGGAGTCTCCGATCTCGGCCTTTTGTTCGTAGTCGGCGAAGAACGAAACAGCGCGGGCGCGCGTGTCGCGGCGGAGACGCCGCGCGGCTCCCGCTACCTCATCAACGGCGAGCCGACGGAGAACAAGTTGTGCGTGGCGTCGAAGGGGGCGCTGCGCTTTGAGGTGACAGCGAAAGGCAGCCTCGCCCATTCCGGATACCCAGAACTAGGAAGCTCGGCAATCTATACGCTCCTGGATGTCCTTAATGACGTTCGCCGTCTACCTTTGCCGGAAGATTCGTTGCTTGGAAAATCCACATTGAACATCGGCACAATCTCCGGCGGTCGTGCGCCCAACGTGGTTGCTGATGAAGCCCGAGCCGAAATCATGTTTCGTCTGGTGGGCGACGCCGCTCCGGTGCGAGCGGCTGTTCACAAAGCGGTCGCTGGACGTGTGGAGGTACGCGAAGTCTTGCACACGCCCGTGTTTCACTTTTCCGCGCTCGATGGATTGCCGACAACCGTAGTGGCGTTCACGACGGACGTTCCGACGCTGCACGAAACATGGGGCACGCCATTTCTGATTGGGCCGGGCAGCATTCGAGTGGCGCACACCGCAGAGGAGCGCATTGCAAAGCAAGAACTGCGCGATGCGGTGGAGATCTACGCAAGCATGGTCAAGAGGCTGTTTGTGTCGAACGCCGAAGCGCAGGGGACGCTCCGATGACTCGCGGACTGGCGATTGTCGGACACGGAAAGATGGGGCGGTTGATCGAACAGCTCGCGCCGGACTACGGTTTCGATGTCCGGCTGGCGCTGAACAGTGGCACAAATGCGCGCGGTGCGGGCCTCACCGCCGAGAATCTTCGCGGAGTCGATGCGGCCGTGGAATTTTCCACATCTTTGGCGGCTGTACAAAATATTCGACAGCTCGCAGCGCTGGGCATTCCAGTAGTAGTAGGCACGACCGGATGGTTTCAGCAGTTGCCCTGCGTACGCGAGGCGGTCCAATCGGGCGGCGGCGCTTTAGTGTGGAGTCCGAATTTCTCCGTCGGCGTTTACCGTTTCCGGCAGATCATCGCGCAGGCGGCCAGCGCGTTTGCCGCGGAACGCGAGTACGAGGCTTGGGGATGGGAAATCCATCACAGCGCCAAGAACGACGCGCCCTCCGGCACGTTGCTGGCGGTCGCGGAAGAAATGAAGCAGTCCGGTTTCGAACGCTCTATCAACTTAAGCGCAAGTCGCGCTGGCGCCCATCCCGGAACCCACGAAATTGGCTTCGATTCGAGCGCCGATACCATCACGATTCGCCACACGGCCAGAAACCGCGAAGGATTTGCGCGCGGCGCGCTGCGGGCTGCTCGCTGGATTGTCGGGAAAAACGGCGTATTCGAATTTTGCGAAATCGTCAACGAACTGGGCGAGTCCGGTGAGGCTTAGGAGTTGCGGGCTTAGGACAGAAGACTGCTAAGGAGACACATCATGTTCACAGGTTGCGGTACGGCATTGGTCACTCCATTTCAGAGCGATTTCTCGCTCGACGAAGCTGCTTTACGCCGGCTAGTGCGGCGGCAAGTCGATGCCGGAGTGCATTTTCTCGTGCCTTGCGGAACGACCGGAGAAACCCCGACGCTGACGCACGAAGAGCGCAGGCGCGTCGTGGAAATCACGCTGGAGGAAGCGCATGGCAAAGTTCCGGTTGTGGCCGGGGCCGGAGGTTACGACACCGCGGAGGTGACACGCGCCGCGCGCGAGTATCAAGCGATGGGAGTTGACGGCATTCTTTCCGTCGCGCCCTATTACAACAAGCCCACGCAGGAAGGGCTGTATCAGCATTTTCGTTTTATTGCCGGTGCGGTCTCCCTGCCGATCTTGCTTTACAACGTCCCAGGCCGCACGGGAGTGAATATCGAGCCCGCCACGGTGAAGCGCCTCTCGGCAATCGATACGATTGTCGGCATCAAAGAGGCGTCGGGAAACATTTCACAAATGGCTTCCATCGCCGCGCTGGTGCCGGAAGATTTCGTGATTCTCTCCGGCGACGACGCCATTACTTTGCCGCTTTTTGCGATCGGCGGGCGCGGCGTGATTTCCGTGGCGTCGAACGAAATTCCAGCGGAAATGGCAACGCTCTGCAAGTTCGCGATGGGAAATGATTTTTCGGCCGCGCGGCAGCTTCACACACGGTATCTTCCGCTGATGGAAATGAACTTCGTGGAATCCAACCCGATTCCCGTGAAGGCGGCGATGGCGCAGATGGGATTGCTGCAACCGGTCTGGCGCCTTCCCCTAGTGTCGCCGAGCGCGGCTTCCATGCGACGCATTCAAACTGTTCTGGAAATGGTCGGACTAATCGAGAAGACCTATGCTGCCGTCGGAGATTGAGCAGCTATTTGACTGTCCTCCGCCGCAATACACGGAAGAACATCGGCGCTCGTTCGAGGCGTTCAAAGGAGCGTTGAATCGCGGTGAGGTGCGCGCGGCCGAGCCCGATGGCGCGTCGAAAACGGGCTGGCGCGTAAATGCGTGGGTGAAAAAAGGCATTCTGCTGGGATTTCGCATAGGCAAGGTGGTCGATATGTCCGTCGATCGCGTGCGACAACCGTTTTTCGACAAGGACACATATCCGGTGAAAGCGGTCAATGCCGCAAGCCAGGTGCGAATTGTGCCGGGCGGGTCCAGCATTCGCGACGGCGCGTACATCGGACGCGGCGTCACGTGCATGCCGCCGATGTTCATCAACGCCGGCGCGTACGTGGATGATGGCACGATGATCGATTCCCACGCTCTGATCGGAAGCTGCGCGCAGGTCGGGCGGAATTGCCACATCTCAGCGGGCGCGCAAATTGGCGGCGTTCTCGAGCCTATCGGCGCCATGCCGGTGATCATTGAGGATGAGGTGATGGTCGGGGGGAATTGCGGTGTGTACGAGGGCGCGATCGTGAAGTGCCGCGCAGTGCTGGGCAGCGGGGTAATACTAAATGGCTCAACCGCCGTGTATGACCTGGTGCGCGAACAAATCTATGCAGCTGTGGACGGCAGCCCGCTAGTGATCCCGGAAGAAGCAGTGGTCGTTCCCGGTTCCCGCGCGATTTCGCACCCGGCGGGGCAACGTTGGAAACTGTCCTTGTACACGCCCATTATTGTTAAGTATCGCGACGCGAAAACGAATCAGCGCGTCCACTTGGAGAGCCTTTTCCGCTAACCCCTCGACGAGGGCGCTCTCGCCGCCTTCACTCGTGGTTCATGAACGAGTAGTCCCGAGAGACGAAGTGGCGAGCAGTTCCTCCGCTTCTTCGCTGGGC
>Ga0307475_10001272_pt1 | contig 15084 bp, 10 predicted proteins | sample atmos_gasesECM1C_FD_203317 | JGI IMG/M metagenome (GOLD analysis project Ga0307475, IMG submission 203317) | Hardwood forest soil microbial communities from Morgan-Monroe State Forest, Indiana, United States - atmos_gasesECM1C_515 | ecosystem: Environmental > Terrestrial > Soil > Temperate... | reverse complement strand
GCTGCTTGCTCTCTCCGGGTGCACAGCTCATGCAGATCCGGCTGCGGAGGCGCCGCCGCCTGCGAACGTCGTTCCCGGAGCGGACCCCAGCCTGTTCACGGTGGATCATCCGGAACAGTTTCCGCTCACGGCGGCGACGGAGCGTGCTGCGACTTCGGAGTTAGTGGTCACAGGCGCGGTCACTCCCGATGTGACGCGCAACGTACCGGTCGTCCCGCTGGCCTCTGGGCGGGTCGTGGGGATTCATGCGAAGCTCGGCGACACCGTGCAGAAAGGCCAGTTGCTGCTGACCATTCGAAGCGATGACGTTATGGGCGGGTTCGACGCCTATCGCAAGGCCATCGCCGATGAGCTTCTCGCGCGAAAACAGCTGAATCGAGCCGTGGACCTGTATGCCCACGGCGCCATCGCGCAGCAAGATCTCGAGGTTGCGCAAGACGCGGCTGAAGATGCCAAGGTTACCCTCGAGACCGCGACCGAGCATCTTCGGCTCTTAGGCAACGATCCTGACAAGCCCATGGGCATGGTGGATGTCCTGGCGCCCGTCTCGGGTGTGATTACCGACCAGGAGGTCACCAATTCGTCGACGGTGCAGGCCTTTAATACGCCGGGGCCGTTCACGATTTCCGACCTGTCCGATGTCTGGGTCATCTGCGACGTCTATGAGAACGACCTGGGCAATGTGCGCATGGGAGACAAGGCGGAGATCGTATTGAACGCATATCCCAGTCGAGTATTCAAAGGAACGATCAGCAACATTGGCGCCATTCTCGATCCCAGTATTCGCACGGCCAAGGTCCGCATGGAAGTGCAGAATCCCGGAATCATGCGTCTGGGCATGTTCGTGAAGGCTACGTTCCACGGCCAAATGAGAGAAACGCACACGATTGTTCCGGCGTCGGCGGTGTTGAGGATGCACGATCGCGATTTTGTCTTCGTTCCTGCGCCCGACAGGAAGTTTCGTCGCGTCGAGGTCGTCAGTGGAGACGTTCTGACCGAGAACACAAGTTTGCAAGAGATCAAATCAGGACTTAAGCCAGGGCAACAAGTGGTTACGAACGCCCTGGTCTTGGACCACGTGCTCGCTCAATAACGGATGATGCCAAAGTGTGATCCGGCCTTGCGAGTACGACTGAGTAAGGAAATCCCAGAGCTAAGTCGGTCAGGAACAATTGAGCCTGCGAATCTGCAAACAAGACAGGACATGAGATGATTCGGGCCCTCGTAGATTTTGCCCTTAACAACAAATTTGTGGTGCTGGCCATCGCCATCTTGCTGGCCGGATGGGGCGCTATCTCGTTCCACAACCTACCGGTGGAGGCCTATCCCGATATCGCCGACAACTACGTAACGGTCATTACGCAATGGCCGGGCCGCTCCGCCGAGGAGGTGGAACAACAGGTCACGATCCCCATCGAGATTCAAATGTCGGGAATGCCGCACATGACCTTTCTGCGGTCTGAGTCGATCTTCGGCCTGTCGTTCGTGATCATGATCTTCGATGACACCTCGGTCAACGACTGGAACCGGCAGAAGGTTCTGGAACGGCTGACGCAGGTGAATCTCCCTCCCGGACAAAATCTTCAGCCGCAAATCGGTACGGATTGGAGCACCACCGGCCAGATCTACTGGTACACGCTGAGAAGCACCAATCCGCGGTACGACTTGATGGAACTGAGGTCAATTGAAGACTGGGTTCTGCTCAAGCAGTTCAAATCGGTCCCAAATGTCGTAGACGTTTCCGACTTCGGGGGCACGGTGCGCGAGTACCAGGTGCGCATCGATCCCGGCAAACTCGTCTCTTACGGACTGAGCATCGGCCAAGTCGAGCAGCAGCTCGCCAACAACAACATCAACGCCGGCGGCAGTTTCGTTGAAGTCGGGATGCAGCAGATGAATGTCCGCGCCCTCGGATTGTTCAGCAGCGTGCATGACATCGAGGAGACCGTCTTAAAAACTCAAACCGGAACCGCGCTCCGCGTCAAAGACATTGGCGAAGTAACGCAGGGTCCAAAGATCCGGCTGGGCCACATGGCCAGAGCCAATCACATGGAGGACGGGCGGATCATCGACGAGCCCGACGTCATTCAGGGCGCCGTGCTCATGCGCAAAGGCGCTGAAGAGCAGCCTACGCTCGATGCCATCCACAAGAAGGTGGACGAACTCAACAACGGCCTCCTGCCTCCGGGCGTGAAGGTCGTTCCCATGCTGGACCGCAGCGATCTGCTTCACTTCACACTGCACACGGTGCTGCACAACCTGACCGAAGGCATGATCCTGGTCAGCGTGATCCTGTTTCTGTTTCTGCTTAACGTTCGCGCCGCTCTTATCGTCGCGCTGACGATCCCGTTCTCCTTGCTCTTTGCATCGATCTGGCTCGATCTGAGCCACATTCCGGCAAATCTTCTCTCCCTGGGGGCGCTGGATTTCGGGATGGTGGTGGACGGCGCGGTGGTCATGGTGGAAAACATCGTTCGACACATGAGTCGACTGAATAACGGCTCAGGGAACGGAAAGACTCCCGCGGAGGCGATTCGCGAGGCGGCGTATGAAGTGCAGCGGCCGGTCTTTTATGCGATCGCCATCATCATCACCGCCTACATGCCCATCTTCACGCTGCAACGGGTGGAGGGTCGGCTTTTCCGGCCCATGGCCTGGACAGTCGCTCTCGCGCTGCTGGGCGCCATGACGTTTTCCGTTCTCATCGCGCCGGTGCTGGCAGGAGCATTCTTCAGCAAGGGCGTCCACGAACGGCGCAACCGGGTGATGGACTACCTGACGGAGCGCTACCGCGAGGGGCTGCGCTGGGCGGTTCAGCATCGTGGGGTCGTGGCTGGAGTCGGCATCGCAGCCTTGGCCGGAACGCTTTACCTGGGTTTCGGCGGGGTCATTGGCGCGGAGTTCCTGCCTCACCTCGATGAAGGCGCGATCTGGGCGCGCGGCACGCTCGCCAATAGTACAAGTCTCTCGGAGGGCGAAAAGTTCACCACCAGCGAGCGCTATGTTTTCGCCTCTTTTCCGGAAGTGAAGACGGTGGTCTCGGAGGTCGGCCGCCCGGACGATGGAACCGACACCGGCGGGTTCGGCAACACGGAATATTTCGTTGATCTGAAGCCGAAAGACCAGTGGAGGCCGGTCTTCCATCGCAACAAGGAGGAGCTGATCGCGGCCATGAGTCGCGCCGTAGATAAATATCCGGGCGCGATCTGGAACTTTTCCCAACCCATCGAAGACAACGTCGGAGAGACGATGACTGGCACCAAGGGTTCGCTGGCGCTCAAGATTTTTGGGGACGACCTGAAAACTCTCGAGCAGAAGGGCGAGGAAGTTACGGCTGTCATGTCCAACATTGCAGGCATGCATGACGTCAAGCTCTTGCGCGATTTCGGCCAGCCGAATCTTGATTTGACGATCGACCGACGCCAGGCCGCTCGCTTTGGAATCAACGTGGCCGACATACAAGACGCTGTCCAGACCGCCGTCGGCGGCAACGCGGTGAGTCAGGTACTGATCGGCGAGCAGCGCTACGACGTGGTAGTTCGATACCAGGCTCCCTTCCGTAATACGCAACAGGCCATCGAGAAAGTCCGTCTGCCCTCCCCTACCGGCGAACGTGTTTCTCTGGCGCAATTAACCAGCGTAGAAATCAAGGACGGTGCGTACGACATCTTTCGCGAAGGCAACATCCGGTACGTAGCCGTCACGTTCAACGTGAGAGGCCGCGATCTTGGCACCACCGTGGAAGACGCGATCAAACAGATCGGCCAAAAAGTGAAGCTGCCGCCGGGCTACGGCCTCGGCTGGTCCGGCGAATATGAGAGTGAAAAACGAGCGGAGGCGCGGCTGGCACTTATCGTGCCGCTGACGATTCTTGTCATCTTTATCATTCTCTACACCATGTTTCGCTCGTATAAATGGGTGCTACTCATTCTTCTGAACGTAGGGCTGGCTCGCGTCGGCGGCTTTCTGGCCCTGCTGATTACCGGAACTTACCTCAACGTGTCGTCGGGCGTCGGCATGCTGGCGCTATTCGGCGTGTCGGTGCAAACCGGCGTCATCATGCTGGAGTACATCAACCAGCTCCGGGCGCGCGGTTATTCGATCGCAGACGCCGCGGTGGAAGGCGCCGTGTTGAGACTTCGCCCCATCATGATGACCATGCTGGTGGCAACTCTCGGGCTTTTGCCCGCGGCCCTGTCGCATGACATCGGATCGGATTCGCAGAGGCCTTTCGCGATCGTGATCGTGGGCGGACTGATTTCCGATTTATTGCTGAGCATCGTCCTGTTGCCGACGTTTTATGTCTGGATCGCGAAGGATGGCGATCAACTTCCGGAACCAGAGGGGGCCCTTGAATAGTCTTAAATTGCTCCGAGAGGTCCGCGGAACGATCCAGGCAGGTGTGTTCCTGGGCGCGGTGGCGTGCGCGCTGGCGTGGGCGCTGGCCAGCCTGGCACTCGGTCAAGCCACTGGACCGACTCGGATCACCATCGACGAAGCCATTCAGATGGCGCTCCAGCACAACCACAACATGCTGGCGATTATGACCACGATCCAGCAGGCCGAAGCGGAGGAGACCACCGCCAACCTGCGGCCCAATCCGACGCTCTTCGCTGACTGGGAATATTTGCCTCTGGGCTCGCCGGCCAAGCAAAATCCAGGCCTATATTCAGGACAGTCAACCAACGATTATCTGAAGAACAACACGGAAGGCGACATAGGACTTAGCTACCTGATCGAGCGTGGCAAGAAACGGCAACACCGATTACAGGCAGCGAAGGACATTACCGCCCAGACACGGTCGCTGGTCGCCGACAATGAGCGCGGTCTAACATTCAACGTTGCATCCCTGTTCGTCAACGCGCAGCTGGCCGAATCGACGATCGAACTTGCCGAGAGGGATTTGAAGAGTTTTCAGCAAACCGTCGACCTCAGCGAATTGCGCTACCGCAAAGGCGCCATCAGCGAAGACGATTACTTGAAGATCAAACTGCAGCTGCTCCAGTTTGAGACCGATTATCAGCAGGCCGAACTGGCAAAGGTCCAGGCCCTTTCCGATCTGCGACAGCTGCTGGGCTACGAATCCGTTTCCGCCGACTACGACGTGGACGGACCGTTTGACTACCAACCGCTGAAGGGAAATCTGGAAGACTTCCAACTGAAGGCTTTGCAGAACCGGCCTGATCTCCGCGCAGCCCAGCAGGGAGTGACTGCGGCCAAGAGCCAGTACGAACTGGAGAGGGTGATTGGCAAGCAAGACGTTACCGTGCAGGGCAACTATTCGCACGTCAACGGAATTAATGCCGCCAACTTCCTTGGCAGCATTCCACTTCCGATTTTCAATCGCAACCAGGGCGAAATCGCGCGAACCCGCTTCGCGATCACGCAAGCGCAAGAGCAGGAGAAAGCCACCAATGGGCAAGCTCTGACCGATGTGCGTGACGCCTACGAAGGATTGCGTGTGAGCGACAAGGTCGTGCAGCTTTATCGTTCGGGCTACCTTGACGTGGCGCAAAAAGATCGGGACATCGCCGAGTACGCTTACCAAAAAGGCGCCGTCAGCCTGCTTGACTTCCTGGACGCGGAGCGCAGCTATCGCGCAACTCAACTTGCCTATCGCCAAGCCCTCGCTTCATACTTGCTCGCTCTGGAGCAGCTAAAGCAGGCGGTGGGCACGAGGGCATTGCCCTGACCTGGTGACCGCGGTTTTTCGCAGACTGGTTTACAAGAACACATTGGCGAAGGAGCCGGATCGTTGGACAAGCAAGAGGTACGGAACCGGATCGAAGAACTCGGGATCATACCTTCGATCCGCGTGTCGACGACCGAGGATGCCTTGTTCGCGGCAGATGCGGTCGCCCGTGGCGGCATCCCGATCATCGAAGTTACTTTGACGGTCCCGGAAGCGATCAAAGTAATTTCCAACCTGGTGCAGAAGGCTCCGGGAGTAATTGTTGGCGCGGGCAGTGTGCACGATGTCGAGACCGCACGCCGGTGTCTGGACGCGGGCGCCAAGTTCCTTTCCAGTGACGGCCTTGACCCGGAAACGGTTACGTTCGCGGTGCGCCAGGATGTCGTCGTGATCCCCGGAACCCTCACTCCCACTGGGGTCATCACTGCATGGAAGCTTGGTCCGGACTTCGTCAAAGTTGTTCCCTGCGGGCACATCGGAGGCGACAGTTACATCCGAGATCTTAAAGCCATGTTTCCCAACGTTCCAATGATTGCGGCCGGCGGTGTGAACCAGCGGACCGCGTTCAGCTTCATTGCTGCCGGGGCGGTAGCGCTGGGAATTGGTGGAGAGTTGATCCCCCGCGAAGCCATCCGGCGACGCCAACCCGACAGAATTGCCGAACTGGCGCGCCGGTTCTTAAGCGCCGTCAGTAACGCTCGCGATCGTTGAGGGGCAGCTGGAAACCCGCCTCCGGAAGGGGAAGACAGAGTCCTCAGTGAATCGATATCTGGAGGTGCTATCTGCGAGCCTGGCAACGTTCGCTACCACGAACCTTGATGACGCCTTCCTGCTGACTCTGCTTTATGCGCGACGGATTCCGGCGCGCCGCATCGTGGCCGGTCAGTACCTAGGTTTCGCGGCTATCGTTCTGCTGAGCCTGGTCGGGGCGCTCGCGGCTCTAGCTATACCGCATCGCTGGATTCGGTTCCTCGGTCTAGTACCGCTGGCAATCGGCGTAAGGTTGCTGCTTCACACGCGGCGAACGAAGTCGGAACGGCTTGGCCTCGCTAACCTCAGCGTGGCCTCCATCGCGCTCCTGACTGTTTCGAATGGAGCTGACAATATAAGCGTCTACGTCCCCTTCTTTGTGATCGCTCGAGCTCAACTCTGGTTGATCTTGACGGGTACGGTGCCCTTGTCGCCGTGTGGTGTTTCGTCGGCAGATGGCTCGGAAACCATCCACTTGTTTTCGGCATACTCGACCGGTGGGGCGACCGGGTTGTCCCGTTCGTTTTCATCTTGCTTGGAGCCTACATCCTCCACTTCAAGTGACCCTCGCCGAGGGGTAGCGCAGGGGTGAACCCAACAAGTCCGCATACCGTCGGTGCGAATCATAAGGCTGGACTTGAAACAAAGCTGGATACGTCGGCAACAGACTGAGCAGAAAAAGTAATGGCTGGCGGATTGTATTTTTCCGCCAGCCTAAAGATAGCGAGCCCGAAGGGTTGGGCCCCAATTTACCACTGGTTGCTTTGACAATCTCTCGCTTGCTGTTCCGCCCGCGATGGACTAGCTGATCGGCGGCAAGTTAGCTTGGCAGTGATGGCCCGGGGGGCACACGAAAATCGGCCCGCCGTCTGCGACGGGGACAAGCTGTACGTTAGCTGCGAGGAAAGTACCTACCAGCCCGGCAATTAGAATCGAGATTCTGATTGCGCGCTTTGCATTGATCTGAACCATGGGTGTTGCTCCTTAGGGTCCCTGGGGGGATTTTGTAGCCTTGCTCGGTTTGTCCGTCGCAAGTGTCTTTGTAGATGCAAGCCGCGTTCCAAAGCGGAAATAGGAGTGTAATGAGCAATGAGCACAATTTGTTGGGAAAAGTATGGTTTTCTGGCCCGTTTGGATTGTCCCCAGTCACGTTCGGGCGCGAGAACCCCAAACAAAGGTGCTCGGCGCCTAACATTTATGTTAGGTGCGGGCACTCCGGATCGCGGCAGGTCCGGGATATACTCATTCCGTAATGGGCCACTCGGGTCAAGACGTCATCGCCCCGGCAATCGGGGCCCGGCTGGAGGCGGTTAGCGGCCCCCTCCAAGGTAAGCTGTTCCGGCTGACCAACGGTGAAGTCTCGATTGGTCGCGACCCGTCAAATGAAATTTCACTTCTCGACGGGCTGGTTTCGCGACGGCACTGCGTGATTCGCAAAGCTGGGGAAGGGTTCCGGCTTCAGGATCTTAAGAGCCGCAATAACACCTTCGTCAGCGGCGTCCCCATAAGGGATAGAGTCCTGGTTCCAGGCGATGAGATCCGCATCGGAAACTCGATCTTCATCTTCCAGGGAGCAAACACTGAGCCCACCACGGGCGCCGCGTCCCTGCAACTTGACGCTACTCCAACCCCAGGCGGCCCCACCGTTCTTCTGCGAAAAGAGGACTTGCTTTACCTGCAGCCTCAGCGCCCCAACAGCTTGCCCGCCACCGCGAAAACGGTTCGCGACCTCAACGTATTACTCGATTTCAGCCGAGCCTTGAACTCGGTGCGTGGCCTGGACGCGGTGCAGGAAAAAGTTTTGGAAACCGTGCTCGAGATCGCCCCCGCCGATCGAGCTGCCATCTTATTGACCGATAACGGTATCGATGGTTTTTCTTCCATCCGCGGCAGGGACCGTCGCCTGGGAGCGAACCAGCCGGTTCATGCTAGCCAGACTATCCTGACCCGCGTTCTGGAGGAGAATCTTGCCGTCCTTTCCAACGACGTCCTGAGCGACGAGACCTTTCGGGAAGCGGATAGCTTGATGGCACCGAAAGTAGGATCCGTCCTGGCCGTGCCTCTTGCAGTACAGGACAAGCTCCTGGGCGTCATATACCTGGACGCAAGTTCGCCCGGCGTGCGCTTCGATTCCGACCTTCTGCAATTGGTCTCGGCGTTGGGAAACATCGCCGCGCTGACCGTTGAGAACGCGCGCCACCTGGAATGGCTGGGAGGAGAGAACCGTCGCCTCCACGAAGAACTCAGCATCCATCACAGCATGGTCGGGGAGAGCAAGGCCATGCTCGACGTTTACGAGTTCATTTCCCGCGTTGCCGGGCGCGATTCGACGGTCCTGATCTCCGGGGAAAGCGGCACCGGGAAAGAACTGGTCGCGCGGGCCATCCACGAGAATAGCGGCCGGGCGGACAAACCATTTGTGGCCATTAACTGCGCGGCCATCACCGAGACTTTGCTCGAGAGCGAGCTGTTCGGACATGAAAAGGGTTCCTTTACCGGGGCTGTCGCTCAGAAGAAAGGAAAGCTGGAGATCGCCGAGGGCGGCTCAGTGTTTCTGGATGAAATCGGGGAACTGGCCGTCGCTATGCAGGCCAAACTCCTGCGGGTCCTGCAGGAGCGGGAGTTCGAACGAGTCGGGGGTACGCGTCCTATCAAACTCGACATTCGCCTGATCGCCGCCACCAATCGCGACTTGAAAGAGGCGTCCCGCACCGGCGAGTTTCGCCCGGACCTTTACTATCGCCTGAACGTCGTCTCGCTCCGCATGCCGGCCCTGCGCGAGCGGCGAGAGGATATCCCCTTGCTCGCGGCATTCTTCGCGGCGAACTACAGCCAAAAAGTAAAACGGCGTGTGGCGGGCATTTCTCCGCAGGCTCGCACCTGCCTCATGCGCTACGACTGGCCGGGTAACGTCCGCGAATTGGAGAACGCCATTGAGCGCGCCGTGGTCCTGGGTTCGACGGAATCAATTCTTCCCGAGGATCTTCCGGAGTCGATCTTGGAAGAAACAGCCGCCTCCGGGGAACCGGTCAGCGCTTTGCACGACGGCATTCGCGAGGCGAAAAAGACCCTCATCGAGCGCGCCATCGAGCAAGCGGATGGAAATTATACCGAGGCTGCCAAAATCCTCGGGGTGCATCCCAACCACCTGTTTCGGCTGATTCGCACGTTGAATCTGAAGCCGAAGCGCCAGCGATCAGGATAAGAGCTTGATTACCTCAGCCCTCTAACCAGGAACAGGTTGGCAAGATCATGCTGGAAGGTAGAGGCGCAGGCCGTCCCGTCGGCAGACAAGGCTAGCGGCCCAAGGAACTCGGCCCCAGGCTCAGGAACCCTCACGACCAGCCAAGGCTCTTGACGATGAGTGGCAATCTCGAGCCGGGTGATTTTTATGCCGGAGGCTTCACGCTGTTGCAGGAACAAGTACCGCCCGTCGCCACTCCATCGCACGGCGCTTTGACCGTTCCGCAAGTCAACGATTGTTTTGGATTCCCCGCCTCCCAAAGGCGACAGCAATAACTTGTGCGCATCTACGGTGACGAACCATTGTCCGTCCGGCGAAACACGGGTGCCCCGCGTGCCTTCCGGCGTGAGTGGGGTCCATTTTTTCTCCTCCACGTCGTAAATCCAGGTTCGGGTCGCATGACCGGTCTCGTTGCCTGTGAACAGGATCCGCTTGTTGTCGGAAAGCCATTCCACGCCATCGAAGTGAATACCTTCAATCTTCGGAAATCGCGATTCTCCGGGACCAGTGGGAAGCAACATCAGAGCGGAGCGCTCCCCTTCATGGTGGATACAGGCTACCCATTTACCATCCGGCGACAGCGAGGGCCGATTCCCATAGCCCAGGCGTATGGCGGGTGAGCCGTCCGTCTTCCTCATATAAATGGCCGAGTTGCGTCCCTGACCATTCGAAAGCTCGACGAACAGGGCCGATCGACCGTCGTTCGAAAGCTCGTAGAGTAAGGATGAATCCAGCCAGGCTAGATCGCGTTGGGCGGAGCCGTTCGGCGGTACATAGAGGATGCCGAGTCGCGAATTGACCGTGCTCAGCAAAACGCGGCCATCGCGGGCCACATCCTGCATCACGATGATTCCACCAGTCTGAGAAATCAGCCGCTGCGCACCCGTGAGCGTGACGGCATAGAGCGCCGGATCGCTACCGGGCTGACCGCCAGAAAACCACACTTCATGATTGTCCACCGACCAATTCAAGGCACCGGTGGCGCGCCATCCCCGGGACAGCACCTGCCTGGGATGGTTCGGGCCGACTACGCAAAGCGCATAATCGCCGACTTCAACATCAAAATCAAAAAAAGCGACCAGCTTGCCGTCCGCTGAAACGCGCGGCATCAACGGCGGCCGCTTCTCGGTGACGTACAGCATCGTTCCTACGGGATATTCCAGCTGGTAACGTCCGCCCACCGTTCGCACCACGGCCAGCGATTCCCCATCCGGACCCCAGTCCGCGCCACTCACTCCTTCTAGGATTTCTCTGGGCGCGCCCCCGCCAAAGGGCACGCGCGCCAGGGTACCGACGTCTCCGCCGCCCAACAGGATCGCCATCTCCCCGCTCTGCGAGATGGCGAGCACTCTTGCGCTGGGCAGTTGCAACGGCCTCGCTTCCCGATTTCCTGGCTGCGCGGAAAACAGAGTTGATGGAGCGCCGTCCCACTCGGCAGAATAGACAACGTTGTCGCCAGGCGCGAACTTCGCCGAGGTAACGTCACCGCGGCGAAACGTCAGGCGCTGGAACGACGGCGGTTCGGGACGGAAAAACTTCTGCTCATAAGAAATGCCGGACACAAGTCCCAGCGCAACTCCGAGCACAATTCCCGTCACTAACCGAGCAATCAGCCAGCGCCTTGCTGGCGGGATACTGCGTGAAACCAGTGCTGGACTTACTAGGCCGACCTTGCTGGAATCCGTCTCGTCGCGCAACTCCTCCAGCGCCACCTTAACATCGGCCATGGTTTGCCAGCGGCGCTCGGGATCTTTCTTAAGACATCGCGCAATGATCCGATCCAGTTCCGGCGGAATTTCCGGAATGGTCTGAGACGGCGGCTGCGGATCCTTGTAGAGCACCGCCGAGAGCGACGACAGCTTGGACCCACCCGCGAACGCCCGTTGCCCTGTCGCCATTTCATAAAGCACCGAGCCAAAAGAGAATACGTCGGAACGCGTGTCGACCTTCTTCCCGTCGGCTTGCTCAGGCGACATGTAGGCAACCGTGCCCAGGATGGTGCCCGCTTCCGTAAGAGGCGACCCCTCGCCATGCAAGGTCTCGGCGTAGGCATCTGTTTCCCCTGGTTCACTCAACTTGGCCAAGCCGAAATCAAGGATCTTGACCGTCCCCTGCGGCGTCACGATTATGTTCGCGGGCTTCAAGTCACGATGCACAATCACGGCGGCGTGCGCGGCGGCCAGGGCGTCCGCGACCTGCACGGCATACTTCAAAAGCTCACGAACCCGAAGACCCTTCCGGCCAATCAGGTGATCGAGCGTGTCTCCCGCCACGTACTCCATGGCGATGTATTGCACCGGCTTTCCATCGATCTCCTGGGTATCGACGTCGTAGATGGTGACGATGTTGGGATGGTTCAGTGACGAGGCGGCCTTCGCTTCCTGGATGAAGCGGCGCTCTCGGTCTGCGTTGAGAGCCGTCGCGGACAGAATCTTGATCGCGGCAGTTCGGCCAAGGCGCGAATCCACGGCCTTGTAGACCACACCCATCCCACCGGCCCCGAGCTTAGACTCGATGCGATACGAGCGGAGTGATTTGCCGATCATCTGTGCAGCTCCGAACCTGCGGTCGCCACTTGCACGGAAACCTCGTCAGTCGCAGCCACAACACACAACAAAAATTAAAGCGGTCGAGACACGCGAAGAAAGCAATTAATACAGTGCAGTTGGCGGGACGATTTCTCGATCACTGTGGCGAGCCCAAAGTCCAGACCAAAAGCAGACGCTGGCGCGACATGCCCGTGCATCTCCGAAGAGGGTGGCGGTGCAATTCTAACTCAGATGGGCCGGTCTCGCTATGATTGCACGATCGTCAGCCCGGACCGGAGGTACGCGAGCAACAAGATTTTCAATGGACCAAAAATGCTGCCCTCTGTGGGCGGACTCGGCCCTGCGGGTTCGACGCTCGGACAGGCGAAGGCCGCTGTCCGAAGACCAGCCGAGCGTAGGGATCATCTTGCCCCAAGCATTCCCCAGGCCCGACTGCTTGTCTCAGGACCGGGAGTCCGTCCGAGACGACTCGGCGGGCAAGAAGCCTGGTTCAACGAGAGGACGGAAGATACCGACTTGGCTCCGAGCCTTCCCGTGGAAGGCCGTCACCTTAAAACCAGCTCGCCGCAGGGCCAACGAATGCAATCGCTTTTACGCTAGCAAACTACGGGAAAGCGTTTCGCATGGCTTCTAAAGGGATTACAATCTCGCGAAGGGTCGACGAAATACTAGCCGTGGCGTCAATGGCGTACAAGGGCTGTGTGTGCCAAAGAGGCTAATTCCACGAGTTGAAGAGGAGGATCTGCTCCGGGCGTTTCTAGAGCACATCCCCGACGGGGTCTACTTCAAAGACCGCAAGAGCCGTTTTGTGCGCATCAGCCGATCACTCGCGGTCAAATTTGGACTAAGAGATCCGGTTGAAGCGGTCAACAAAACCGATTTTGATATGTTCAGCGAAGAGCATGCGAAACAGGCGTTTGCTGACGAACAGGACATCATCCGCACCGGTCTGCCCATCATTGACGCAGAAGAGAAAGAAACGTGGACCGATGGACGCGAGACTTGGGTCCTTACGACCAAGTTGCCGTTGGTGGATCGCAAAGGAAACGTTATTGGCACGATGGGAATTTCCCGCGATATCACTGAGCGCAAACGCGTCGAAAGAGAGCTGCAGGAATATCGAGTCCGCCTGGAAGAGCTGGTGGCAGAAAGGGCTGCCGAACTCATACAGGCCAACGAGGAACTCGAACGGGATATTGCAGCACGCAAGGTCGTGGAGGAGAAGCTAGCTCTAAAGGCGCAGGAACTGGCGAAATCAAATGCGCTCTTGGAGAGCCTTTCTCTGGTTGACGATCTTACTGGACTGTACAACCGCAAGGGATTTTTTGCGCTTGCCGAGCATCGCGTGAAGCTGGCCAATCGAACCGGAGAGCCTTTCTCAATAGCCTTCGTCGACCTTGACGGTTTGAAGCGAATCAACGACACGTTCGGTCACCAAGAAGGAAACCGCGCCCTGGTCGACGCCGCAAATGTGTTAAGAGAAAGCTTTCGAGAGTCGGACATCGTTGCCCGTCTCGGAGGGGATGAGTTTGCCATTTTTGTTGCCGAGGCAGCGGAAAGCAAGATTGCCAGCATCACGACCCGCATTCAGCAGAATTTGGCCGCGTGCAATAGTGCCGCAGGCCGCAATCATCGTCTCTCGTTCAGTGCGGGGATCGTTTCGGCAGGTGATCCGAAGACTTCGGATCTTGAAACTCTGTTAGCCTCGGCCGACGCGCTGATGTACCAGCAGAAGAGCGGCCGCCAACGCTCTCGGGGCGAGGGCACCTCTCTAGAACCCAAGCTGCAAGGGCCCTGATGTTTCTTACCTGGAAAAAGAACCCTGCCGCCTAGACCGTGGGCGGTTGGTCGGCTATTCCGGCAACTGGATTCGATCGGGGTGCTTCCGTTCGCGTTCGTGCTCCTCGGCCAGAACTTTTTCCAGCCAATGGGCTTGACGCTCAGCCGCCGTCTTGTTCACAAATGTAGGATCGTGAAAGATGATAAATTCCTCACCACAATGGTCACAGCGCAGAGTACCCATCTCTCGAGAGGCGGGTGCACGCTCTCGCGTCTGACCTTTCTTTATCGCTACCGGTCCCATCGTTCACTACATTCTAGCGGGACATTGAGTCGAAGGTGTTGTGATCCGAACCTCAATGTGGAGCAAACTCGTCCGTCCGCTCTAAGACCCAGATGACGCAACTTGCACAATCTGGCTCGAAAGATTCCACCCCCGAATGGCCAACTGCGCCTCACCGTTTCCAGACTTCATAGGATACTCGATTTTGATTTCCCGGCTCTCCCCCGCTCTCCCCCGGCAGCAGCGAAACAATTTTACAAACAGAATCCCGTTCGACGTTAACAGCGGCGCAAGGTCCAGCTTGTATCCTTCGGTGACAGCATCGGCGACTGCGTCCCTGCGCTCTTCACGTTGGAGCAGCTTGTCATCCAGCGAATAAATTCTCGCGCTGACCGACAGACCATTGAGAGGAGCATTTGTCGTGTTGTCGACCGCAACGTTGTAGTTCGACAGATCCAGCTGCACGTACACCGGCTCGCAAGCTTTCTTCACGGCGTAGAACGAAGCCTGTGTATCGTAATCCGAGGTGAGAATCAATCTGCACCTGGGTGAGCGATTGCTCGTTTGGTATCATCACTTTGCCCGCACCTTGCAGACCGCTCGACTTCACTCATGGACATCCGGGAAATTGCCAAGCGTGCACGAGTTTCCACCGCGACCGTGTCGCGCACCATCAATCGGATTCCCACGGTCAACCCGCAGCTCGCCAAGCGGGTCTGGAGCGTCATCGATGAACTCGGCTACTATCCCAACACCCAGGCGCGCGCGCTGGTTTCCGGCCGCAGCC